>Ga0335075_10001093_pt1 | contig 45589 bp, 40 predicted proteins | sample Lox_Sample_24_FD_206723 | JGI IMG/M metagenome (GOLD analysis project Ga0335075, IMG submission 206723) | Soil microbial communities from Loxahatchee National Wildlife Refuge, Florida, United States - Lox_Sample_2.4 | ecosystem: Environmental > Terrestrial > Soil > Wetlands | place: USA... | reverse complement strand
ACTTCTACGAGCGCGAGCTGTCCGGCCGCATCATGACCCGCATGACGTCCGACGTGGACGCGCTGTCGTCCTTCCTGCAGACCGGCCTGGTCACGATGGTGTCGTCGGTGCTCACCTTCCTCGGCGTGCTCGCGGCCCTGCTGGTCATCAACCTCCGGCTGGGACTGATCGTGCTGACGATCGTGCCGGTGCTGGTCGTGGCCACCGTGATCTTCCGCGGGAAGTCGGCGCAGGCCTACACCGAGGCCCGCGAGCGGGTCTCCATCGTCAACGCGGACTTCGCCGAGAACGTGGCCGGGCTGCGCGTAACCCAGGCATTCCGCCGGGAGTCCGCCAACAAGAAGCGGTTCGCCGGGAGGTCAAGCGCGTACCGCGAGTCCCGGCTGCGGGCGCAGTGGTACATCGCGCTGTACTTCCCGTTCGTGCAGACGCTGTCCACCGTTGCGTCCACGCTCGTGCTCGTCCTCGCGGTGAGCCAGGTACGGTCCGGGACGCTGACCGCAGGGGCGCTGATCGCCTACCTGCTCTACATCGACATGGTGTTCGCGCCGATCCAGCAGCTGTCGCAGGTGTTTGACGGCTACCAGCAGGCGACCGTCGGCCTGTCCCGGATCAAGGAGATGCTGCGCCTGTCCACCTCCACCCCGCCCGCGCCTGAGCCCGTGCCGGTCCCGGCCGGCGGATTCTCCGGCCGGGTCGAGTTGCGGGACGTGCGATTCGCGTACACGACCGGGTCGTCGCTGTCGAGCGGCGGGACGGACAAGCCGCAGTCGGCCGAGGCCGCCAGGCCCGGCAGTGCCAGGTCCGGCAGTGGCAGCAAGCCGAAGGCCGAGGCGATCGCCGGGGTGTCCCTCACCATCGCGCCGGGCGAGAGGGTCGCGCTCGTCGGGGAGACCGGGGCGGGCAAGTCCACGGTCGTCAAGCTGATCGCCCGGTTCTACGACGTCACCGGCGGCGCGGTGCTTGTGGACGGGACAGACGTGCGTTCCTACGACCTGACTGAGTTCCGGCACCGGCTCGGCGTCGTCCCGCAGGAGGCATACCTGTTCAGCGGGACGGTCGCGGACGCGATCGCCTACGCGCGGCCGGACGCCGCCGACGAGGATATCGAGGCGGCGGCGCGGGCGGTCGGGGCGCATGACATGATCACCCGGCTGCCCGGTGGCTATGACCACGAGGTAGGCGAGCGGGGCCGCAACCTGTCGGCCGGGCAGCGGCAGCTCATCGCCCTGGCGCGGGCCGAGCTCGCCGACCCCGACATCTTGCTGCTCGACGAGGCCACCGCTGCGCTCGACCTCGCGTCCGAGGCCGCGGTCAACGCGGCGACGGACACCCTGTCGCAGCAGCGGACGACGATCGTGGTGGCCCACCGGCTGACCACGGCGGCGCGGGCCGACCGGATCATCGTCATGGACCACGGCCGGGTCGCCGAGACCGGCACCCACGACGAGCTGCTGGAGCTTGGCGGCACCTACGCGAGGCTGTGGGCCGCCTTCACCGGCGACGCCGAGTACGCCGCCTGAGGCCGCCCGGGCCGACGGAACCCGTCCAGGTTCCTGTCCCCGGCTCACGCCCTGGCTCCTGGAACCTGGATTCCTGTCCAGGAGCCGACGTCGCGCTGAGAACTGGCATTGTTACCGGCGCCGACGACCGTGCCGTCGGCGCGCAGGCCCGGATGTCCTTCATCATGGCTCCGAACGGGCCTGCCTCGGGGTCGCGGGTATCGGCCTGGCCGTCCTCCGTGGCGGCCTCCTGCCCGCGCAGCAGCCGGTTGCGCTGGAACAGCAGGCCGTACAGGTGCGGGTTGGCGATGCCGAACGCCAGGTAGGCGCGGCAGCCGGCCAGCAGCCGCTCCCGAGGCACCTGCACGCCCTGCTTGGCTGCCGCTATGTGGCGGCCAAGCTCGGCGAACGTCTCCACGGTGACCGCCTGCACGATCTCCTCGGGAGTTGCGAAGTGATGGTAGATCGACACGGGTTACCAGTCGAGGGGCGCGGCGATGAACGGCGCTTCTTCCGGCGCTGCCTTGCGGGCGGCGAGTATGGCCACAGCGGTGTCACCGACCGCGATCCGGAAGGGGGCCTTGCTGCCCTGCTCGATGGTGTCAGCGATCGAGCCGGCGGATTCCTCGACCGAGATCGGGGCGGCGCGGAACGGGCCGAGCTTGCCCAGCAGGGGCCAGTAAGGGCTGGACTCCTCCAGGTGAACCTGTGCCTGCGCGGCGCCGCCGGAAGCCACTGCCGGGAGCTCCAGCACATGGGCGGAGACGCCGAAGTGGCTGGACTCAATCGCGATCGTCTCCGCGAACGCCTCAAGCGCCCACTTGCTGGCAGCATAGGCGCCGATCAGCGGGATAACCAGCCGTCCCTGGATGCTGGAGACGAAGATGAGCTGGCCAGAGCCGCGCTCGCGCATCGCAGGCAGCACACCCTGCGCGACCCGCAGGGCGCCGAATGCATTCAGCTCGAACAGGCTCCGCACGGCGTCGAGCGGGATGGACTCCAGCGGCGCTCGCACGGTTGCCCCGGCGTTGCTGACCAGGACGTCTACTCGTCCCGCGGCCGCGACCGCGGCGTCCACCGACGCCTGGTCTGTGACGTCCATCCGCAGCCTGGCCACAGCGGGCAGGTCGTCAAGCTTCGAGATATCGCGAGCCGTCGCGATCACCTCGTGCCCTCTTTGTGCTAGGGCCAGCGCCGTCCCCCTCCCGATTCCGCGGGACGCTCCGGTGATCAGTACTCGAGCCATGAAGCTGGATCCTCTCCTAGGGCGCAGTCCACGACCGACGCTTTCATGTATGTCAGCATACATAGTGGGAGGCACGCGTCAACCCCAGGCCAGGCCACCGTGGATTCCTCCGGCTCGCTCCACCCGACCGAAGATATGTATGCTGGACTACATATTACTTCTCCCCTGGCCGGTTATCCTCGGCGCGCATAGCCGCTCGTGCGACCGGGCAGGCTGGGTACAACATCACCCGTCAAGCGGGGCAGCGCCGGTCCAGGGAGTACAGGCCATTGGCTGACACCGAACAACCCCGCTCTTTCGCCGACAGAACGCGCCAGGCTCTGTCGAACGCCGGACAAGATGACCGCGTCAAGAAGGGCTCTGCCGTGGCCGAGCGGGCCAAGGGTGCGTCGAAGACCGTCACACGGAAGATCAGCCAGCAAGACGCGTGGGACGAGTTGCGCGCGGACGTTGAGCTGCTGACCGAGGTTGGGCGCGCGCAGCACGCGCTGATCGTCGACCTGATTGACCGGGTCGCGGAGCTTGAGAGCCGGGCCGGGATCGGGCCGGGCGCTGGCCGCGGTGACTGAGGACCCGCTGGCTGAAGTGCTCGCCGACGCCCGGCGGCGCGTCCCCGATCCGCCATCGGTCGACGACGTGGTCGAGGAGGCCGGACGCCAGCGGCTGGCCGCCTATTACCTGTACAGCGGGTTGTGTGCCGGACTGATCAGCCCCGATGACCTGGCGCTTGGTCAGTGGCCGGACGCGCTGGCCGAGCCGATGCAGCAGCTGAACCTGACCCCGCTCGCACCAAGGACCTGGCGTGGCCTCGACGCCCAGCTGACCCCGGCCCAGCAGGGGATGTGGCGAAGCCCAGACAGGCAAGCCAAGTTCAGGCAGCTCATCGTCGACTTGATCAACGATGACGCGTTCGGCCCGCTGTGCGGAGATGCTGACCGGGTCCGGCTGGCTCGCGCGGATGACGGGCGCGGGGCGGACCTGGAGCTCCTGCAGGACCAGCGCGTCGTCGGCAGCTGTCCCGCCGATGACCACTGGGAGCTGGCCGCGCAGTACCTGGCGGGCATGCCGCTCCACGGCCAGCCCGACGGGGCAGCAAGCAAGCCAGGAGCCAGGCAGGCGGTTGCGCGCCAGCTGCGGGAGACCGGCATGGCTCACGCGGTCAGCGTGGGCGTCGCGCTCGCCGTCAGCATTCATCCGCTCGGCGCCGCCGCTGGCCTGGGCACCCGGCTCGTCCGGTCAAGAATCCAGGGCGGGCGGGATGCGGCCGACGCGCTCAGCGCCCTCGGCGAGGAAGTGCGCACTCTGCGGGCCCAGGCCGAGCACGAGCTCGCGGACCGGCAGGGCCGGAAGGGCCGGGCATGACTGCACCCGGCACAAGGCAAGAGCCAGATTAAGCGCAGAAAAAATTCTACGGGATAGCGCAAAAGATAGTCAGCACGCTGAGCTGCGGGAACAGACATCGGATGAAATCCGACGCTGCTTGCCGGGCCGTGCCCTGGCAAGCGCCGTCTGGACAACCCTTCTCTCGCTGAGGTACAAAACGTCCGATGTACCTTGCGTGACCTTGCGTTAACGCTCTTCGCCCCGGAGGACTCATGTCCGTTCCACGCCCCCTGCACAGCGTTCGCACCGTCACCACTGCCTGCCTGGTGTCGGCGGCCGCGCTCCTCCTCGCACTGGCGGGACTGCTCGCGATCCCTGGGCTGAGCGGCATGCAAGCGCGGGCGGCCACGCCTGGGCCTTGCGACATCTACGCTTCAGGCGGCACTCCGTGCGAGGCGGCCTACAGTACCACCCGGGCGCTGTTCGAGGCCTACAACGGGCCGCTCTACCAGGTCCAGCGGGCCTCTGACTCGGCCTACCTCAACGTCGGCCTTGAATCGGCGGGCGGGGTCGTCAACGTAGCGCCGGAGGACTCGTTCTGCTCCGGCACGACGTGCACCATCACCGAGCTGTACGACCAGACACCGAACGGCAACAACATGCCGATCTCCCCGGGCACTTCCTGCTCGGGCTGCAGTGGCGGGAACGCAGGCCCCGGCTCCGGCGGGGCGGACATCGGCGCCCCGGCCGAGGCGCTGCCGGTGTACGTCGGCGGCCAGCCGGCGTACGGGATTGAATTCGACAAGTTTGGTACCGGCTACCGCGACAACTCCGCCCGCAACCTGCCCACCGGCTCCCAGCCCGACGGCCTGTACGCGGTCATGTCCTCCAACATCACCAGCAACCAGTGCTGCTTCGACTTCGGCCAGGGCGAGACCAACGACTCCGACGACGGCAACGCCACGATGAACGCGATCTACTACGGCACAGACTGCTGGACGGGCAACTGCACTGGCCCCGGTCCCTGGGTCGGTGCCGACATAGAAAACGGCATGTACTTCAGCGATGCCGGGGCGAACCCCTCGGCCTATCCGAGCGAGAACGGCACGTTCCTGTCGGCCTGGGAGGAGAACAACGGCTCGACCAACATGACCCTGCACTACGGCAACGCCCAGTCAGGCGGACTGATCCAGACCTACTCGGGCGCGTTGCCGGGCGGCGGCTATGACCCGATGAAGATCCAGAGCTCCATCGAGCTGGGCACCGGAGGGGACAATACGAGCCTGGGCGATGGAGAGTTCTTCGAGGCTGCCGACGTTTCCGGCTTCCCGTCCGAGGCCACCCAGAGCGCGGTGCAGGCCACCATCGTCGCCGCCGGCTACAGCCAGGCCCCCGCGAGTGAGGCCGCTTACGGTGGCAGCGCGGCCGAGGTGCCCGGCACCGTGCAAGCGGCCAACTACGACACCGGCGGGCAAGGCGCGGGCTACAACGTCAGCCCGGTCAACGGCACGGCCAACAGCTACCGCAGCGACGGAGTCGACCTGGAGACGACCAGCGACACCACCGATACGACCGGAACGGGAGCCGCCTACGACCTCGGCTGGACAAGCGGCGGGCAGTGGACCAGGTACACGGTCAACTCGGCCGGCGCTGGCACCTACACGGTGAGCGTGCGCCTGGCCTCTCCCAACGGCGTGACCGACGGCCTGCACATCGCCAGCCTCTCGGGGACCAACCTGTCAGGCACTATCAACGTCCCCGCCACCGGGGGCTGGCAGAACTGGACGACGGTGACGGCCACCGTCACCCTGGCCGCGGGCACCCAGACACTAGTCATCGACCAGGACAACGGCGGGTGGAACATCCACGACATGAGCTTCGCCCCCTCCGGCGTCACCTCGTCGTGGTTCGAGGTGGTCAACCAGGGCTCCGGCCTGTGCGCCACCGCCGCGGGGGACTCGACCGCCAACGGCACCGCCGTGGACGAGTCGGCCTGCACCGGCGCGGCCAGCCAGCTGTGGAAGTTCGAGCCGACCTCGGTGAACGGCTACTACGCGGTGGTCAGCAACAACGCCCAGTCCGAGGACGAGAGCTGGAACATCACCGGCGGGGTAGGCGCCACCGGCCGGGGAATCCCGCTCCAGACCTGGAACTACGGAGGCACCGGCAACACCAACGCCCTGTTCAACGCCAAGCTCGGGTCCTCGGGCGACTACACCTTCGCCGCCGACAACTCAGGGCTGTGCCTGGACGCACCTTCCACCAGCAGCGGCGTGCAGCTCGTGCAGGACACCTGCAATGGCAGCACGGCCCAGGCGTTCAGCCTGGTGCCCAACGCGGGCATCAACGCCTCGGCGTGGTATGAGGTCGTGAACGAAGCCTCCGGCCTGTGCGCGAGCGCGGCCGGGGGCTCGACCGCCAACGGCACCGCCGTGGAGCAGCTGGCCTGCACCGGGGCGACCAGCCAGCGGTGGCAGTTCGTGCCGACCTCGGTGAGCGGCTACTACGCGGTGGTCAACAACAACGCCCAGTCCGAGGACGAGAGCTGGAACATCACCGGCGGGGTAGGCGCCACCGGCCAGGGAGTCCCGCTCCAGACCTGGAACTACGGAGGGACCGGCAACACCAACGCCTTGTTTGCCGGGGTCCTGCAGTACTCCGGCTACTACACCTTCGCCGCCGACAACTCGGGCCTGTGCGTGGGCGCGCCCCCCACCACCAGCGGTGCCCAGCTCGAGCAGGACACCTGCGACGGAACCCCATCCCAGGCGTTCAGCCTGGTGCCATGAGAGCGCAGGCAGGCTAGTGCTGGTAGTCGATTAAAGGCCACGTGCTGGGGCAGGTCGCCGTTAGCAACAATGGGTACGGCAGTCCTAGCCACCGGAGGGGGTCCCGTCATGCTGGCCTGTGCCGCCTTCTGCGACGTTGCCCCGGCCCTGACCGGTGGTCGCTGGTGAACGTCGGCGGCCTGATCGCCAGCTACGGCTACTGGGCGGTGTTCGTGCTGGTCGCCGTCGAGAGCCTGGGCGTGCCGCTGCCCGGCGAGACCGCGCTGATCGTCGCGGGCACTTACTCAGGGACGACCCATCACCTGAGCCCATGGCTGATCTTCGCCGTCGCCTCGGCGGCGGCGATCGTGGGCGACAACATCGGCTACGTGATCGGAGACAAGGGCGGCTACCGGCTGGCCCGCCGCTACGGGCCCAAGATCCGGCTGGACGAGCGCAAGCTGAAGGCCGCCCGTTACCTGTTCGACCGGCACGGCATCGCGGTGGTGTTCCTCGGCCGGTTCGTGTCCGTCCTGCGCACCTATGCGGCATTCCTCGCGGGGACCAGCCGGATGCGCTGGCGGAAGTTCCTGCCAGCCAACGCCGGCGGTGGCGTCACCTGGGCCGCGATCTACACGGTGGTGGCCTACCTGGCGGGCAACTGGCTGCGGCGGTCTTCCGGCACCATTGACTGGGTGCTGGGGGGCGCGGCGGTCGCCGCGATCGCCGGGGCGTGGCTGCTGCTCCGCCGCCAGGCCGGCCGACTGGCCGAGCGGGCCGAGCGGGCCTACCCGGGGCCACTTGAGGACCGCTAGCCGCTGCTATGGGGCAGGCGCCCGATGCGGGCCGTGGCCGTCGGCCAGGCCGTGGCCGGGGTGGCCGTCGTCCTCCGTGCCGGGCGACTCGGGTGCGCCGCCCATCATCTTCAGCATCATCGGGCCACCGGTGCGGGCGAACCGGACGACCAGGATCGCGGCCAGGATCAGGAAGACGATGTTCAGCCAGGTGGTGTAGTCCCAGGCGACTCCGCCGTCCGGAATCTTGGCGGTCGCCCGCGCGGGAACGAGGCCGAGGCCGCCGAAGGCCAGCTCGACCACGTACCCGGCCAGCGCCATCGCCGCGAAGAAGGTGCCGAGCAAGAACGCGGTCATCCTGGTGCCGTAGTACTTGCGGTAGATGTTCAGGATCGGGGCGATGATCAAGTCGGCGAAGATGAACGCGACCACGCCGCCGAAGCTGATCCCGCCCTTCCACAGCACCACTGCCAGCGGCACGTTCCCAACCGAGCAGACGAACGAGATGACCGCTACCACCGGGCCGATCAGCGGGCCCCACAGCCTGGCGGCCAGCGGGTGGCCGGCGAAGAAGAACGCCCGCCAGAACGAGCTCGGCACCCAGGCGGCGATCGCGCCCGCGACCAGTAGGCCGATCACCAGGTCCCGAAGGATCGCGACCCATTCCATCACGAACACGTGGCTCACCGCGGTAAGCCCCTCGCGCGACAGCAGCCGACGGGCGAATGATCCCTGCCGCTGAACGGACATGTCCATCGCGGCGTGCCCCTCCATCGATCCCGCCAGGCCCCGGCCGGCCTGCTCGTCCGCCTGCCGTAGCAGCCGGTCGCGCAGGAACAGGCGGAACAAGACGGCGAGGAAGACGATCATCAGCGGGCCGCCGGTGAACTCCGCCAGCGTGAACTGCCAGCCCATGAGCAGCGCGAGGATCACCCCAAGCTCGATCACCAGGTTGGTGGAGGCGATCTCGAACGCCATCGCGGCGGTGAAGTCGGCGCCCTTGCGGAACAGCGCCCGGGCCAGTGCCACCGCCGCGTAGGAGCAGGAGGACGACGCCGCGCCGAGGCCGGCCGCCAGCACCAGCGTGCGCGGCCTGGCGTCGCCGAGCAGCCGGACCACCGTGGACCGGCGGACCACTGCCTGGATCACCGCGGAAAGCGCGAACCCCAGGATCAGCGCCCAGGTGATCTCCCAGGTCATCGACCCGGCAATGGACAGGGCATGGACGATCGCGCGCACGGCCTTCCCCTCGCTGTGGCGGCTTTGGCACAGGAACACTATGCCTCGGCCGCATGCCGCCGGCGCTGCCTGGGAGGTCGGCGACTCACCGCTAGGCGGGGCGCGGCTAGCGGTCTCCTGGCGCCACGCCTAGCCCGGCCGTGGGGGCTGCGGACGAGTTACCGGTCCGCCGCCGCAGGCGAGTCCAACTTGAGGATGAGCCACAGCCGCGCATTTCCTCCTGGGGGACGTCGCGCAGCGGGCGGCCGACCGCCTACCTTGGGTGGCGTCACTATTCAGTTTCCCGCTATCGGGGGATCATTGCCTACTCAGCTGCCCCAGCCCGTCGACCGGGCCCTGCGCGTGTTCCGAGTTGACTTCGCCCCCGCTCACCGCCAGCCCTCGGCGGTCAGCGTGCTGGTCGCGACGGTCGCCTCGGTTGCCGGGTCACTCGTCGCCGACGCGCTCCTGGTGGTCATCGGGCAGGCGGTCTTCCCCGCCACCAAGGGCTACGCGCACTTCCAGTTTTCCGACTACGCGAAGCTGACCGTGATCGGGGTCATCATCGCCTGCGTGGCCTGGCCCATTGTCACCCGGATCAGCTCTGACCCCCGCTGGCTGTTCCTGCGCATGGCGGTTGCGGTCACCCTGGTCTTGTGGCTACCCGACGTTTACATCCTGGTGCAAGGTCAGCCGACCCAGGCGGTCGCCGTCCTGTTCGTGATGCACCTGGCCATCGCGGTCGTCACCTACAGCTGCCTTGTCTACATCGCGAGGGTCAAGCCGCTGGCCAGGGACCGGGCTGAAGCGGGTCAGCTGGCCCGCCGCTAGCCGGCTGATCGCGATCCCGATCGCGAATACCGCGGTGAGCAGGATCAGCGCGACGACGCCAGTGGCCCGGCTGGCGTACCAGAAGACGGTTGAGTTAGTCATGATCACGCGTTTCCATGCTCTAGTGCTGCGGCCAGCCGCCGACGGTCACAACCAGCCCGCTCCTGTCCACGAGCCTGGCGGCCAGGCCGTGCCGGGCGAGCCAGGCCGGAGCTTGCCTGCCGCGGATGACCGCAGCGGCGATGTCGTCGAGGCTACTGAACGGGGCGGCGGCGACCACGGGGCCGAAGATCTCCTCGCGGACTACCTTCATGTCGGGCCGGACGTTGGTCAGCACGGTGGACTCGACGACGTAGCCCGCCTCGCCGTGCCGGCTGCCGCCGGTGACGGCGGTCGCCCCGTCGGCCAGGCCCGAGTCGAGGTAGCCGGTAACCCGCTGGAGTTGCTCGGCCGATACCAGCGGGCCCATCTGGGTGCTCGGCTCCATGCCTTGGCCGAGCTTGGTCGACTTGGCGATCTGGGCGACGCCTTCGATGACCTCATCAAACCGGTTTTGCTGTACGAACAGCCGGGAGCCAGCCACGCAGCACTGGCCGTGGTTGAAGAAGATGGCGTTCGCGGCTCCGGTGACGGCCTCCGGCGAGGCGTCCTCGAAGACGATGTTGGGGGACTTGCCGCCGAGCTCAAGGCTGGCCTTCTTCAGGTTCCCCGCCGCGGCCGCGACGATGAGCCTTCCGGCCCGATCTTGCCGCTCTCGCGGATGCTCCACTGCTCGATCTCGGTCGCGCTGGCCAGCCAGATGTCGGCTGGCACCGTGATCGCCATCGACGTGACGCCCGAGATGCTCAGCCAGGCCTGCCCGGCCAGCCGCGAGGCACGCGCGGTTCGCCTCCTGGCCGACGCCCGCAGCGTGCCCCTCGCCGACGGGAGCGCGGACGCGGTTTTCGCCGCTGGCCTCATTAGCCACCTGCCCGATACCGAAGCCGGGCGGCGCTGGCCGCCAGGCACGGTCGGCCGCTGGCGGCGGACGACCCGCTCGCGGCCGATCCGCTCCAGCGGGCCGCCCGGGCCACCGGCTGGCGGCTGGCGGACTACGACGACGCGGCCGATCGCTTCTTCGCCACCGCGGTAAGGACAAGCGGGTAAGCAGCAGAGGCCAGCTAGACCCCGTGACCGGGACACCCGCCTGGTCGCCGGCCCCTCATACGGGGAAACTGAGCAATTCGTCAAGGACCCAGGCTGGCGGTACCGGTTCGCCGCCTGCCGTGGGCGCCTCCGCGGTCAAGGCCCAGTCGCGTACCCCGGCGCCATCAAGGCACCAGGCCGAATAGGTGACGACGCCGCCGCGGACGCGGGCGTAGCCCTCCGCGTAGGGCAGGCCGCTCGAGGTCGTAGGGGATCGCACGCCAATACCGGAGCCCGCCACGGCCAGCGCGTCACGCCTCCCGCCAGAAAGGGACGTCAACGCCGCTCTCCCGCCGCGCGGACAATCGCCGCCCATCACTCAGATGAGCACAATTCTCGTGATAGCGCGGACGCTCACACCGGTACCGCCCCGGCACCACTAGGCTGAATTCGCGGGAAGCGCGCCCGCCAGGTGGGCCCGGGTCACCAGGTCGACCCGATTTGTCGCGCCGACGCGTCGCAGCATCTCTGCTACGTGATGGGCGACGGTGTACCGGCTCAGGTGCAACTCGCGGCCGATCTGCGGGTTGGAAAGGCCGCGCGCGAGCAGCTCAAGGATGGTCCGCTGCCGATGAGTGAGCAAGTCGAAGCCGTCTCTGACCTTGCTGTCCGTGGTGGCGGGCAAGTCGCAGGACAAGCCATCCTCAGTCACTGGGGCACTCTCCTGGCGCGCGGGGCGGGCCCATCACCCGCCCTTTCTTATGGACATTAGCACCTTTTTATGACAATTGGTACTATATTGAGCGACTTCGCTGTCAGTAACTGGTAGAGGATGGGCAACATTGTGCTCACCTGAGGTATGGCGGACCAGACCGGAGTGCTGCCATCATGGCCCCCGTGGACAGCCCCGTCGACGCCCCGGCCGACTGCGCCTCCTTCGCATCCAGGCTAGGCTCGCGGGACATCACGGACCGGGAGCACGAGGTTCTCGCCCTGCTGACGCAGGGCATGGACGACGCGGCGATCGCCGGGCGACTGGGGATCTCGCACCGCACCGTAAGGTCTCACGTCTCGTCGCTCTTCATGAAGCTGGACGTTGCAAACCGCACCCAGGCGGCCATCGCTGGCTTCCTCATCCACCTGCGCGACTGTGCGGAGTGCCGGAGGCGTGCTGCCCTGTGAGCGCGATGATCATCGGGAGGATTAGTGGGCTCATCTCTGCTGCCGAGGGTGCTCCTTGCCGGCGCCTGCGCGGGCTTGTGCCTGGCCACCGCCGCGTGCACGACGTCGTCGGCGGGAACAGCTGGCGGCGTTGCCCCGGCGGCCGTCCCCGCCGCGGCCGGGTCCCCTACTTCGACAGCGGCCTCAGGGGCGTCCACTGGAGCATCCGCGAGCACCAGCGCACCCATGGGGCCGCAGTACAAGAACCTGCCGACGGACTGGAAGACATTCAGCTCGTGGGATGCGAAGCTGGTAACGATGGCCGGGCCGAAGGCGAGGGTAACCGATCGCCATGGTGGAGCGGAGGATCCCAACGAGATCGACGTGGACCGCGACTGGGCGGCCCCCGGATCCGGAGAACTCACCTTTGCCCTCACCGAAGATGAGCATCACGCCCCCACCTCCATAGACTGCTACGCGAATAATTATAATCCTGGGAATTCGGGAACAGTTGCTGCGATCAGGGAACTATTCCGCCAATGCGCTTCGGCCGACTTCCCCGGCGCGGACACAGCGGCAGCGGAGCAATGGACACTGCGAAACCTGACGAATTTCTTCGAGCATCAGCGCACGGCTCCGCACGCTCGTGCAGGCACCGCGATAAAGGAGTTTGGCGACGGCCGCTACGTGCTGGGAACTGGTTATCTTCCAGCCGATGGCCTCGATGTGACAATCTACATCCGCGGCCTTGAGGTCCGCTAAGCGACCATCCGTGAGTTCCCTTGCGCACGCAATTATGGTCGTCAAAAGTGACGATGCGGGCTTTATATTCCGGGCGTACCGTGAAGACCATGAGATACTTCTGGATTCTCTGCGCGGCTGTCGCGGCGGTAGCCGCGCTGTGCGTCGCGCCATCATCGGCCGGCACCGCCATGGCGGCCACCTCCCCCACATGCTGGGGCTCGGTCGCCTGCGCGGGTCAGCCCGTAACCTCAGTCGACACAGGGAACTCGGTCTGCGGCACCGCAACCGGCTCGATTCTGGTCGAGGACGCCCAGGTGAACGGCCTCGGAGACATCTACCTCTGCGAGAATACCTCCAGTAACACGGCCTGGGCGGTGCTCATCCCCTCGGGAAATGCGGACTGCGAGAACAATGGCACGTGCGGTGCCACTTGGCCTGACCTAGCGGAGATCTTCTACGAGCCGCCTGAGGGCGGTCCCGAACAGTACAGCGTGGTCGACTGGGACGGGAATCCGGGCGACATCGCGACCACCGTCATGGTCCCCGACGGCGGTTCCGTGAAGGCCTGTGGTGGCGATCCCTCCGGCTCAGGCAACCCGTTCGACGAGGACCCGCAGGGCCAAGGCGGCGAGGCTCAGGATCCTATGCCGTCTTCGTCGCCTACCGACAACAATTACATCTACCCGGATTCGGTCGGCGCATGCACACTCTGGCACTAGCGGAACGCGGAAAGAGAGGTAGGTGACCATGATAACTCGATCAACGCTAGTTCGCCTGCTGGCTGCCACCTGCGTGCTTGGCGCGCTGGCCGTGCCCATGACGCAGGCATCGGCCGCCTCGGCGGCAGCGCCGAAGCCGCCCGCCGGGCATAATGGCGCATTCGCCCAGCCGGATTCCGCGCTCGGCGCGCACTGGCAGTCCTCCACCGACGAGGTCGTCTCGGGCACCGGAGACTCCGACGGCTATCACGTCATGGTGGCGAAGGCGGACGACGCCTATGCCTGGACCAATCTCGTGACCCTGAATGTCCCGTCGGGCGACGTCGGCCCGTGGACGGGCGAGATCTGCCAGACCGGGGACGGCAAGTACGCCGTGGCCGTCTACGCGCCATCGCAGAGCACGAACACCCCGGCGCTCGTCCGCGCGGGCGCTTTCGCCGCGACGATCAACCTCGCGACCGGCGCGGTCACCCCGATCGCCGCCCGGGTGCAGCTCGCCTACTACGACCCGGGCTGCGGACTGGACGACACCGTGGTCCTCACGCGGGCGCTGAACGAGGACGAGCAGCAGACCCAGCTGGTCAACGTGGACGCGGCCACGGGCAAGATCACCGGCACCACGGTGGTCAAGGCGCAGGTCACCAACGCGTTCCATGACCCATCAGGCGACGTCGGGGTGATTGGCGGTGCCCTGGCCCGAATCGGTGCCAACGGCTCGCGCACGACCCTGGCCAAGCTGGCAGGCCGCCCGTACGCGGTCGTGCCCACCAGCAAGGGCATCGACGTGGCCTCCGCCGCGGGAACCCGCGCCGTGATCCAGCACTGGACCGGCAAGAGCCTGGAGTCCCTCGGCCAGGGGCCCCTCACCAGCGTGCACCTGTACCCCCAGGCGAACGGGGGCGACGTGGCCGTGGGCGACGTCGCCGGCATCACCGCCCGCGATACCGGCCTGCGGACCATGACGTGGTCGGGGCCGGTGGACGCGGTATCGCGCCAGGGCGGCCTGGTGGTCGGCCAGCTCACCTCGCGGGAGGTCCAGGCGATCAGCACCCAGGCCGTGGGGGCCAAGGACCCTGTCGATGACGCGGGCCAGCTGAGCGTCGCCGCCACCGCGACCGGCACCGGCGTGACAGCGTCCGGCGAGGTGGCCGCCAACGCCCCGGTGAGCAACGGGACACAGGCCACGCCGGCGCTCGCGGCAGACGGGAACGTGAATCCCCCCGCCACGGCGGACTTCGAGAAGGCGGTGGACATAAGCACGGAGACCGACGACGGCGGATCGCCCTGCCTCATCCCGCGCAACAGCCCCTCGGACCAGGCGCTGCAGCCGACCCCGGCGATGGTCGAGTGGGCGGTGGACCAAGCGGTCGAGGGAGACCTGTCCAACATCCAGCGTCCGGCGGACTACCTGGGCACGCAGCAGGCCGCGTACTCGCCCGCTGGCATGTTCCCCCCGGTGACCCTTCAGCCCAGCGGTGGATCGGTTCCCGCCCAGGTGGAGCTCGGGATCCTCGCCCAGGAGTCAAACTTTGACGAGGCATCCTGGCACGCGGTTCCTGGCGACTCGGGGAACCCGCTCATCGCGGACTACTACGGCACCGCGCAGGAGTCGGGGACCGCGGATGACCCGGACTACGTGCCTGAGTACACGACGGCGGATTGCGGCTACGGCATCGGCCAGGTTACCGACGGCATGTCCAGCCTCCGGCCGGACCCGCTGTCCACGCCCGAGGCGACCGCGGTGGCAACCGACTACGCCACCAACATCGCCGCGTCGCTCCAGATCCTCGAGCAGACCTGGAACCAGCTGGCGCAGATGAGCCCGGCGATGACGCTCAACGGTGGTGCTCCGCAGTACATCGAGAACTGGTACCTCGCCATCTGGGGGTACAACAGCGGCGTCTATCCGCAGGGCGACGTGTCCGAGAACGGCGGCTACGGCGTCGGGTGGTTCAACAACCCGGCTAACCCGCAGTACCCGTCGGACCGGGTCATGTTCAACGACGACGTGACCACCTCCAACGACGCCGCCATGCCCCAGGACTGGACCTACCAGGAGAAGGTCATGGGGTGGATCGAGCACCCGCAGGTCAAGGGCACGACCGTGGAGTACCACCAGCCGACCTTTGGCAGCAGCGAAACGGACCCCTACTACAACTGCGACGTGAGCCTGGACTGCTCCGTGGGCAACGGCAACCCGGGACCCGGCCTGGACATGCCGCCGAACACCGAATTCTGCAGCCTGACCGTCAACAACTGCAACCCCTCCCCCTCGAGCGCCTCCGACCCCTGCCCGGACGATAGCGCCGCTTGCTGGTGGGACCAGCCCGCGACGTGGATCACGAGCATCAGCACGCAGACGGCGGCCTCGCAGTACCTGACGTACCAGTCGGGGACGGGAGAGCCTGCCATGACTGCCCAGTACCCGGCGGACTGCCCCAGCAGGTCAAGCGTAAGCGGCCAGTTCGGTGCGGGCATGCTCGTCGTGACCGACCTGAACGACCCGTCGCAGAACACGCGCGGATGCGCCTGGGCTAACGCCGAGGGCAACCCGAACGGGAACGACGGGAAGTTCACCATCCGGCTTGGGGACAATATCTCGCTCGAGACCAACCCGAACGGGGCCCTCCAGCAGAACCCGCTGTCCGCGCAGATCGACCTGCACCAGATCGGAGCTGGGTTCCTCGGCCACTTCTACTTCACCCACACCTACAACGGCGCGGGGAACGATTCCGCGACCGAGCAGCTCATCCCGGGCGATACGAACGATCCTGACGGCGACCCTGGACTTACCGAGCAGGCGGACGACGTGCCTACCGACATCCAGCACAAGGTGGTCGGCACGTGGACCCCGGACATCACCCCGGCCGACGAGACCGGATTCGACCTCTGGACGGTCTACGCCTCACTTCCTGATCACGGCGCGAACGCCCCGGACGTGACCTACCACATCGACTACGGCGAGGACTCCACTGGCCAGCCGGTGGGCACCTTCACGTGCCACATCGACCAGGCCACCGCCGGCCAGGAGGACCAGGCCGGCGACGGCAACCGGTTCGTGGACATCGGCACGTACAACCTGACCCCTGGGGCGGACGTGTGGCTCGACAACATGGTCACGAACAGCGCCTCGGGCGACCCCATGAACGGGACCAAGGACGTCGCCTTCGGCAGCCTGATCTTCGTTCCCGGCGCATCACCCATTACCCCGCCTCCGTCTGCTTGCACGTCGAGCTAGCGGAATAGGCCGGGCTGCGGAGACCGGCCAGGAACCGCCCCAGGGCGGGGTTACCCCCGCCCTGGGGCAGGCCGGTGATTAGCCGGTGACCAGGCCAGCGATGCCATCGGGGGTGCCGATGCCGGTCGGGCCGTCGTACCCGGTCTCCGCGGTGCACAGGTAGGCGGGGCTGCATAAGCCGTCATTGCCTGTGGTGACGTCGAAGAAGTCACTGGTGTGGGTGCGTGTTCGGGTCCGCGTCCGCGGCGACGTCGTTGTCGATCCGCCTGGAGCAGCCGGTCAGGCCGAGCGCGGCCTGCCAGGACGGCTGGGCCTCGATGGCGGAGCAGCCTGACCTGGTCCCCTCTCCGGCCCTGGTGTTCCACACTGACTCGGTCCAGCCACGCGCGTTCGAGGCCGTCTTGAGGCTGGTCCCGCCGACCGAGACGACATTCGGCGAGGCCGCGGGGAAGATCACGCCGAAGCCCGAGTCGCCCGCGGACGCGGTGATCACGTCGCCCGGGTGATTGAAGTCAGCGTTGAGCGAGGTATCCGTGGACGACTCGCTGCCGCCCCAGGAGTTGGAGATGAACCCGGGCACGCTGGCCGGCGCCTTGGCTGGCAACGGGGAGGCCTGGCCGTTCTGGTTGATCTTCCTGAAGCTGGGCACGGCGGGCAGCCCGGCGGAGGATCGGTAGGAGGAGCTGCCGCGCTGGCGGCACTCACCCGGGTCAAGGCGCCTGCGCGTAACGTAACCAAGCCAACATTTAGGTCAATAGTCATGAAGGCGACGAAAGCTATCAATTAGTTATGAGCATGAATCCCGAACTTGGCCGCCGAGCGCGGGGCGGCATCGCCGCGACCGGGGCGCCCAGTGACGGCGAACAACATCCGGATGCCGGATGCTGCGCGGCATCAGAAACCACTAAGCTTGCCGCGAAATGCTCCATCGATTGACATTTACCCGATCTGCCGGATTGGCCGGGCAGTGCACACTTCAGGGACAGCATCATGGGATACCGTCTTAACCCGCCGCCCGGCTGGCCGCCCGTCCCCAGGGACTTCGTCCCGCCGCCCGGCTGGCAACCCGATCCATCCTGGCCACCGGTCCCGCCGGGCTGGCCGCTGTGGGTGGAAGACGGCACGCTGCCCGCAATGCCCGCGGCCTACCCTGGGGTCAGCTACTCCACGGTCGGCATGCCCAAGACGGGGACCAACGGCTGGGCCATCGCCTCGTTCGTGCTCGGCCTCATCTCCATCTCCGTGCTCAGCATCATCTTCGGCATTATCGCGCTGACGAGGATCCATAACACGCCGCAGCGGGGCAAGGGGCTGGCGATCGCTGGCCTGTGCCTGTCCGGGGTCTGGATCGCGGGCGTCATCGGGTTCGTCGCCTATTACGCCTCGACCGCTGCGCAGCGGTCGAGCACGGGCCAGATCACCCAGAGCGGGCACCTGCACATCACCCAGCTGCACGCGGGCGACTGCTTCCAGAACGACGCGGGCAACCAGCCCAGCGCGGGGGCAACGAACCAGATCACGGCGGTCACCTGCGGCACGCCGCACAACGCCCAGGTGATCGCGCTGCTGCCCGTCTCCGGGTCGGCCTACCCAGGCGCGGCGGCGTTCAAGGCACAAGCGGACCCGGGCTGCGAGGCCAAGGCCAAGGCCGACGTCAACCCCGCCCAGATCACCCCGTCGATGAACCTGCTCTGGTACTACCCGGAGCCGGAGGCCTGGACCGAGGGCCAGCACTCGATCACCTGCGTGGTGGCGGACTCCAGCAAGGACCTGACGTCCTCCCTGCTGAAGTAACCGGCTCCGTTAGCGCGTGGTGATGACGGCCAGCGGGAACTTACGGTCGGTCTTCTGCTCGTAACCGGCGGCGTCCGGCCAGTACGCGCGCCACACGCCGTACAGCTGCTCCCAGTCGTCGTGCCGGCCGGGACGGACTACGCGGAAATCGGCCTGCACCGTGTCCGTGCCCAGCTCGATGGGGACAGAACCGTCAATGGCCTCCAGGTTGGCCACCCATAGCGGGTCCGCTGGCGATCCCCCGCCACTGCCGCAGACAATGTATGAATCGCCGTAGGGCGCCGCGACCAGTGGGGTTACGTATTCCCTGCCGGTCTTGCGGCCGCGAGTGTGCAAGAGGAGCGTCGTCTTGCCTTCCCAGTGTCCGCCAAGGACGCCGGCGTTGGCCCTGAAGTTCTCGATCGTCGTGTCATTGAACGAAGCCATGCCTGGGACGTTAGTGCACGGTGCGCTTTCGCGTCCGGGCGGGGTGGGCTTTCCGTTGCCCGCTCACCCGCAGGTCTAGCGCCCGGCTCCGCCTGCGTCACCGGTGCGATTGCCGGCGGCTGCTAGCGCGCCGACGCCGGCGAGGTTCCATCCGGCGGAGGGTGAGGTCCGGCTGTTCGGGTCGCGTCGCCAGTCCGGGCAGAAGACCAGGCCGGGATCGAGAAGGCTCAGACCGTCGAAGAGCGCCAGGATCTGCTTCCTGCTCCGGAAATTGAACGGTGCCGAGGCCTTCTTGTACACGTCGGTCATTTTCTGCACCGCCTCGGCCGGACGGTCTTCGCTGGTCGCATGGGCAATGGCGATGTGACTGCCAGCCGGAAGATAGGACCGATAGCGCGACACCAGCCCCCAGGGGTCCTCCTCGTCGGTGATGAAATGCAGCACCGCGATCATGAGCAGGCCGACCGGCTGGTCAAAGTCAACTAGCTTGCGCAGGTCAGGGTGGCGGAAGATCACGTCCGGATTGCGCAGGTCCGCGTCGATGTAGGCGGTAGCCCCCTGGGGATTGCTAACCAGCAGCGCGCGGGCGTGGGTCAAGACCGTTGGGTCGTTGTCGACGTAGACGACCCGGGACGTGGGATCGACCTGCTGGGCGATCTCGTGAACGTTGCCCTGGGTGGGCAGGCCGGTCCCGAGGTCGATGAACTGGCGGATTCCCGCCTCGGCGAAGGCCCTGACCGCGCGCTGGAGGAAGGCGCGGTTGTCACGCGCGATTTCCGGAAGGTCAGGGATCTGGGAGTAGATCTCCTCGGCGGCCCGCCGATCGGACGCGTAATTGTCCTTTCCGCCCAGGTAGTAGTCATACATGCGAGCCGGGCTTGGCACGGACATGTGGACGGTGGACAGGGGCGCGCCGGACGTATCCGGGTCGGCCGGGGGGAAATCACCACTCACATCAGTACGATATCGACACTTCGGCGTGACCGTGCGGGAACGCCGAACTGCTCAGCCCGTGCTGGTCAGGACCGATGACGGCCCATCAGTAAGCGGGTCGCGCGAGTCAGCCGAACCAGCGGGATCTCTCGGCTGGTCCGCTGCTGGTAGCCCGCGTACCAGGGGGCCTCGACGTTGATCCTCTCCCACATTGCCGCCCGCTCGCCGCCGACGAGGATCTTGGCCTGAGCTGGTCCCGAGTCGGCGAGGTACTGGACGGTGACACGCGGATCGGCGATGAGGTTGAGCACCCAGGCCGGGTGACGCTCGGCGCCGGAGGCCGACCCGACGACGATCATGGTGTCGCCGTCGGCGAGGTAGGGCAGCGGGACGGTGTGCGACTGGCCACTGCGGCGCCCCGTGGTGGTGAGCAGGAGGGTGGGCTTGCCGCGCATGCGGGACAGGACCCGGCCATTAGTGCGCCGGTACACCCAGCGGTGAATCCGCGTCCAGGCCTTCAGTGCCTGTCCCTGACGCCGACTGGGTCGCGCTTCACCCACGAGGTGTCTCCTTCAGTGGTCTCGATCCGAGCCGGCCTGCGCCATTAGCAGGTACACCCTATGCGTAATCACCGCCAAGCGGGCGCAGGCGCCGCGCTCGCCTGGGTTCAGCTCGCGGGCTGACGCGGCCAGTCCCGAAGGCGACGATGATGGCCCGGACGCGCCGCCTGCTAGCCGAGGTTCGCGGCCGGCTGCGCCAGCGGCGGGACGGTGGCCGGGCCCAGCCCGTAAGAATCCCTGACCGGTGGCAGGCCGTCGCCGGCCGAGGCGTCCCCGGGCGGGGGACCCGCGTCCGGGCCGCCCCCAGCCTGGCTGCCCCCGCCCGGCGGGCTGCTGGCCGCGCCGGGCACGGGGACGCACGCCCCCGCAAGGAAGTACAGCAGGGCGGTGGCGTAGGAGGTCTCCGACTCGGTGGCGGAGGGGTCGTTGTCGAAGCTGGCGCTGACCCCGTCGCGCTCCCCGGCGACCCAGACTCCCTGCGAGACGCGGAACGACCCCCAGCCCACGGCGGTCAGGGCCTGCTCGGCGATGCGGGCCGCCTGCCCCAGCGGCGGCCCGAGATCCTCATACTGCCGGTGCCCGGACGCCTCGAGAACGACGGCCACCCGGTACTGCAGCCCGGCGCCACCGCGGCCCGGGTCGCAGGAGGTAAATGTGCCCAGCGCCTCCTCGAAGCGCAGCCCTATCCTGAGCCGCGCCTCCATGCCCGGGACGGCCCTCATGATTACGGAGGTGGCCGGCCAGTACTGCCGGGCCACCTGGGAGCGCTGGGACGCAAGCAACCGCAGCGACCCCGCCTGCGACGGCGTCGCCGACGAGCCCGGCGCTACTGACTGGCTCGCGGCCGGCGGCGGGGTGTAGGGATGGGTGCCGCACCCGGCAAGGACGAGGCACGCGGCGCCGGCGGCAGCGGCAGCGGCCGAGAACCGCGGGATCGGGGGGATCACACGGTCAAGCATGCCAGCCGCCGGCGCGCCGCGCCTCTGAGCTCGCGCACTCAGGTACCCGCGGAACGGGCGGACGTCGTTCCCTGAGTTTCCGGTGTGTCGCGTGGGGAGGATCGTAGTACCGGCGCGACAGCGGTGCGGCACCACTGCGGCGGGAAAATGTACACGATGCGTCATCAGCTGCGCTCAGGCAGCAGTGCTGTGGCAGCGCGGGCAAGATGGCTGGACAGCGGTGCCGCTGAGCTGGCGGCAGGCGGGTCAGACTTGCAGGAGTGCCTTGATGGCGCGGCGCTCGTCCATGGCCCGGTATCCCTCGGCCGCCTGGTCCAGCGGTAGGGCCAGGTCAAACACCTTGCCCGGATCGATCTTCCTGTCCTCGATGAGGGCGATCAGCTGGGGCAGGAACCGCCGGACGGGGGCGGGCCCGCCGAGCAGGCTGACCTCGGCGTAGAACACCTCCTGGCCGGGAAGCTCCACGCCGTGGGACACGCCGACGAAGCCGATGTGGCCGCCGGGACGGGCCGCGCGGATCGCCTGCATCATCGACTGCTGGGTGCCGACGGCCTCGATGACCGAGTGCGCGCCGTACCCACCGGTCAGCTCCTTGACCACTGCGACGCCCTCGTCGCCCCGCTCGGTGACGATGTCGGTCGCGCCAAACTCCAGCGCCAGCTTCTGCCGGGACTCGTGGCGGCTCATCGCAATGATCCGCTCCGCCCCGAGTTGGCTGGCGGCGAGCACGCCGAGCAGCCCGACCGCCCCGTCGCCGACGACAACGACCGTCTTGCCCGGCCGCACGTCCGCGGCGACGGCGCCGAACCAGCCGGTCCCGAGCACGTCGGAGGCGGCCAGCAGGCTCGGGATCAGGTCAGCGTCGGGCTGCCCGTGCGTGGCGACCAGGGTGCCGTCGGCGAGGGGGACGCGCAGGTACTCGGCTTGTGCACCGCCCGCCCCGACGGCCTCCACCTGCAGGCAGCGGCTCTGGTAGCCGGCCCGGCAGATCTCGCAGGTGCCGTCGGATGCGAAGAACGAGCCGATGACGAAGTCTCCCGGCTTGACGTTCCGCACCTGCCCGCCTGCCTCCACCACGACGCCGGCGTACTCGTGGCCCATTGGGGTGGGCTCGATCACCGGGTCGGTGCCGCGCCACGGCCATGGGTCCGACCCGCATACGCAGGTGGCGGCGAGGCGGATGACCGCATCGGTAGGGTTGACGATCCTCGGGTCGTCGCGCTGTTCGACGCGCACGTCGCCCGGTGCGTAGATAATGGCTCCGCGCATGGTTACCGTTTCCTCTCAGCTCGCTTCGATGGCCGCCACGGCGGCCTTGTACCGCTCGTCGGTGACGTGCTCCAGCCAGGTGGCACCGTCGCCGTCCGCAGTGCCCTCAAGCAGGGCAAGGTGCACCATGAAGCTGTCCGGCGCGCTTCCGTGCCAGTGCTCCTGACCCGGCGGGGTGTAGATCACCTGTCCGGGCCGGGCCACGATGACCGTCCCGTCACGGGCGCCCAGTAGGGCGGTGCCCTCAGTGACGTACAGGGCCTGGCCCACGGCGTGGGAGTGCCATGCGGTACGGGCGCCCGGGGTGAAGCGCACACAGCTGCACGCCATCCGGGACGGCTCGGCCTGGCGGACGTGGATAGCGTCGATGTACACGTCTCCGGTGAACCACTGGGCCGGACCCTTCCTCGTGGCCTGCCTGGGCTCGATATTCATGTCCTGCTCCTTCTTCGCCGTCTTGACGCCTAGGCGGTGACGGCCTCGACTCGGCTTGGTGGCGGGCGACAGCACCCCTCGCCGCCTGGCCCTATAACTCAGGAAACCCGGTGCGATGAGGCTGCGGGAGGGGCTGGGGTTCCAGGTACTGCCAGTACCCCCGGCAGCCGAGCGTCCGGGGATCGTAGCCTGGTCGGCGTGGACAGCAGGAGCGAGATCCGCGAGTTCCTCGTCTCCCGGCGGGCCAGGATCACCCCACGGCAGGCCGGGCTAATCGCCTACGGGCGCAATCGGCGCGTCCCCGGCCTGCGCCGGGAGGAAGTCGCGATGCTGGCCGGGGTCAGCATCGACTACTACACTCAGCTTGAGCGCGGGAACGCCGGCGGCGTCTCAGCGGAAGTCCTCGATGCGATCGCCCGCGCCCTGCATCTCGATGAGGCCGAGCGCGCCCACCTGTTCGATCTCGCGGGCACCGCTGACACCTGGCGCCCTCGCGGCGACCGGCCAGCACGGGAGGCCGTGCGACCCAGCGTCCAGGAGGTCCTCGATTCCATCACGAGTGCCGCCGCGTTCGTCCGCAACGGGCGCCTGGACATCCTCGCCGCTAACCCGCTTGCCCGCGCCCTCTACGCCCCCGTGCTTGATGGCCCGGTGCAGCCGGCCAACCTCGCCCGGTTCATCTTCCTCGACGGCCGTGATTCCGGCTTCTACGCCGACCGGGACGGCATAACCCACGCGGCCGTAGGGAGCCTGCGCGCCGAAACCGGGCGCAACCCCACCGACCAGGTCCTAGCCGACCTCATCGGGGAGCTCTACGCCGGCAGCGAGGAGTTCCGGGGCATGTGGACATCACACGACGTCCACTTCTACCGCTTCGGCGCCCAGCCATTCCGACATCCAGCCGCGGGCGACCTCACCTTGAACTACAACGCCCTGGAGCTCCCGGCCGACCCCGGCCTAACGATGATCGTCTACACCGCCATTGCTGGCTCTCCGTCAGCCCGGGCACTCGACCTGCTCGCCAGCCCGCCATCTTCCTCAACCTGATAGCGGGCGAGGTGCACGGCTGCCGTCAGCACGGCCGGGGTGAGCCGGTGGTGCTGAAAGTGACCTCCGCGAAGGCCATCGGGCTCGTGGTCGGCGCACGCCGACCGGTCAGGCCGACGGTGAGTCTGGCACCGCTTCGACGCCCGGCGGGCAGACGGGCAGGACCTTGAGGTTCCCGGTCGGGATGTCGTGGAGGTTCATCCGCGGCGCGGTGCCGCACATCTGCGTTCCACGGAACAGGACAGCGTGATGCAGCGACCCCCACAGCTGGTAGACCGCGCGGGGCGGCCCGTTCCCGATGGCGACGCCCAGCGCCGGGCCGCCATCGATGGTCCAGACGATGTCCTGGGACACGCCCTGTCGCGTACGGGTCGCGAAGCAGGCCATCCGGCCTGAGGCGAAAATCTGGCCGACCTGGCCCTTGGCCATCTGAGCGACCGTGAAGTTGTGCGGGTGCCCCTCTTCCTGGTTCCATCCGAACTCCGCGTAGGACACCGCGCTGTTGCCGCAGGTGCGGGTGTCCTGCCGGAAGGTGCCGCCATCCAGCTCGGTCACCTCGGCCTTGTACGCGCTGTAGAGGGCGGCCAGTGAGGAGTAGTTCTGGTAGAAGATCTCGGCGACGCCGGGGACCGGTGCGGTGCAGACGATCGCCCCGCCGGCGTTCTGCCGGTAGTCGTCGCACTTCCCCGGGGGGATGAGTCCCCTTCCCTCCACGCTGTTGTCGGCCGCCGCGAGCACTCCGGCGAGCGTGCCCGGCCCGGACTCGCCCGTTCCGACCTGGACGCCCATGTTCGTCCTCGCGCTCACGGACGGGCTCGTGCTCGGGCTCACGGAGGGCCCCGCGCCCACGGGAGAACTTGAGCCGGTCGCGCTCACGGCCGGAATCGCGTTCGCCTCTTTACCCGAGAGCGCGACGGCGGCGGTGCCATCCCCGGTTACCTTGACCAGCGCTATCCCGCCTCCGGCCGCGAGGGCTGGCACGATGACCGCCGCATAGGCCACGAGCATCCTGGCCCTTCGGCGGGGACGACGACGACGGGCATGCCCGCTGCCCGGCCCGGGGGCCTCCGCGTACGCATCGGCCGGGTCGTGGGAGATCTCTGGCGGGCGCCCCCACCGGGGCTGAGGCTCGGCTGAGTAAGTCGGGGACCCACCGAGCTCATCGTCGGCAAAAGGCTGATCCCGCATCTGTCACTCCTTATCCGCGCTACCTAAGACATTCAACGCGAGTAATGACAGATAGTCAAGAGATGGACACTTTATGTAGTTGCAGCTGACTGACGACACCCGCTGGAGCCGGTCCAGCCTGCTCGGGTCAGGCGCCGAGGCGATAGTCGCCGGCCTGGTCCAGTGCCGCGCTGACGGCATCCTGAGCCAGTGGCTGCGCGCTGGTGACGGTCACGAGGGACAGGCCGTCGGGTACTAGGTCAACCGCGACCGCGGAGACGCCGTCAAGGGTGCGCAGTTCGCTGGTCACAGCGTTCGCGCAGTGCTCGCAGCTCATGCCGGTCACCTTGTAGCTGGTCGTGGCCATCGGATCCCTTTCCGTTGTGGATGCTGACAGGTCAGGAGCGGACGAGGCGGGCGATGGCCTCCGACGCTTCCCTGACCTTCTCGGCCGCCTTGTCGTCGCCTTCCGTGACGGCCTGGGCGACGCAGTGGCCGAGATGCTCTTCGAGCAGCCCGAGGGCGACGGCTTGCAGGGCCTTGGTCGCCGCGGATATCTGGGTCAGGATATCGATGCAGTACTTGTCCTCGTCGACCATCCGCTGAAGGCCGCGGACCTGGCCCTCGATCCGGCGCAGGCGCTGGAGGTAGGCATCCTTGTCGTGCGTGTAACCGTGCATTCTTTCTTCCTGGCTGGTTCTGGCTGGCCGCGCGGAGGGGGTACCGCTGCAGGCGAAGGCTGTTGGCCACCACGAACAACGACGAGAGCGTCATGGCGGCCGAGGCGATGATCGGGTTGAGGTAGCCGAGCGCGGCGAGCGGGATCGCGGCGATGTTGTAAGCGAAGGCCCAGGCGAGGTTGCGGCGGATGGTGCGGAAGGCCGCGCGGGCGAGCCCGATCGCGTCGGGGACACTCCGCAGGTCGTCGCGGAGCAAGATCATGTCGGCCGCGCCGATGGCGACATCGGTCCCTGATCCGAGGGCGAGCCCGAGGTCGGCCGCGGCGATGGCGGGCCCGTCGTTGACGCCGTCACCGACCATGGCCACCCGGTATCCGTCGGCCTGCAGTCCGGTGATGACCGCGGCCTTGTCGGCCGGCAGCGTGCCCGCGATCACCTCCTCGACGCCCACCATGGCGGCAACGGCCCGGGCGGTTGGCTCGTTGTCACCGGTAAGGAGGACCGGGCGCAGCCCGAGGGCACGCAGCTCGGCAATGGCGGACGCGGCGGACGGCTTAACCGTGTCGGCTACCGCGATGGCCCCGCGGGCCTCGGTGTCCCAGCCCACGAGCACCGTGGTCCGGCCCGCCCGCTCCCACTCGCGGCACTGCCTGGCGAGGTCCGCTGGGACCGTGAGGTCCTGGTCGGTGAACAGCCGCTGCCGGCCGACCACGACCTCGCGGCCGTCGACGGTACCGCGCGCGCCGAGTCCAGGCAGCGCCCTGAACTCGAGGGCTTGCGGCAGCGGCGGCGACGCGGTGGCCGCGGCGGCGGCGATCGCCGCGGCCACCGCGTGCTCGGATGCCTGCTCGACCGCGCCCGCGTAGCGCAGCAGTTCAGCGCGGCTGACACCGCTGGCGGGACGCACGCCAGCCAGTGACATCTCACCGGTGGTGACGGTCCCTGTCTTGTCCAGGACGACCACGTCGACCGAGCGAGACGATTCGAGGGCCTGGTAGCCCTTCACGAATATGCCGTTGGCCGCGCCGCGGCCTGATGCCGCGACGAGAGCCGCCGGCGTGGCCAGGCCGAGCGCGCACGGGCAGGCGATGATGAGCACGGCGAGTCCCGCGCTGAACGCGACCGAGGGGGGCGACCCGGCGAGCAGCCAGCCCGCCAGGGTGGCGGCGGCGCACGCGAGGACGGCCGGCACGAACACGCCGCTGATCCGGTCTGCGAGCCGCTGGATCGCGGCCTTCTCCGCCTGCGCGTCCTCGACCAGCCTGATCAGCCGGGACAGCTGGGTATCGGGGCCGACGCTGACCGCGCGGACGACCAGCCGGCCGGTGAGCACAATGGTCCCGCCGATGACCGTGTCGCCCTCGCCCGCCTCGCCCGGCACGGACTCGCCGGTCATCATGGAACGGTCGACAGCGGTCCGGCCGAACTCGACCTCCCCGTCCGCGGCGATGGTCTCACCGGGCCGCACGACGAACCGGTCCCCCGGCCGCAGCAGGCTGGCCGGGACCAGGCGCTCGCTGCTGTCCGGCCCGAGCAGGCACACCTCCCTGGCCGCAGCCGCAGCCAGGTCGCGCATGGCCTGGCTGGTGATGCGCCTGGCCCTGGCCTCGTACACCCGGCCCGCCAGCAGGAACGTCGTGACCGTGGCCGCGGTCTCCAGGTAGATGCCGCCACCAGAGTCGTGGATCAGCCGCTGCCAGAGGGAGCCGCCCTGACTGACGCGGTCGAGGACGAACATGGCATAGACCGACCAGCCGCAGGCGGCGAGAACGCCGAGCGACACCAGCGTGTCCATCGAGGAGGAGCCGTGCCTGGCGTTCTTCAGCGCGGCCCGGTGAAATGGCCACGCGCACCACAAGGCCACCGGCGCCGCGCAGGCGACGAGGAGCCACTGCCAGCCGGCGAACCGCATTGACGGTACCAGGGACAAGACCAGCGACAGGTCAGTCAGCGGTATGAAGAAGACCAGCGCTACGATCAGCCGCCGCCGCAGGTAGGCGGCATGCCGGGTGGCCTCGTCATCCGGCCCGCCCGCGACGGCCCGCTGGCCGGGCTCGTCCCGGTCCGATGCCGACTGAGGCGGCTCGCTGGCGGCCGCGGCGGTGGCCCGGGCGGTGTACCCGGCCTGCTCCACGGCGGCGATCAGCGCCTGAACCGGCATGGCGGCGGGTGCGTTGACCCGCGCCAACTCGGTGGCGTAGTTCACACTCGCGCTGACCTGGTCGAGCTTGCCCAGCTTCTTCTCGACCCTCGCGGCGCAGGCCGTGCAGGTCATCCCGCCTATGGACAAGGTGATCTCGTGGGTGGGGCCAGCCGGCTCGCCCAGGACGGCCCCGACGCCAGGCGGGCTCGAGGCTTGCGGCGCGGCGGTCACGCGACCGCCTCGGGAGACCCATGCGGGCCGCCCGCCCGGACGGCGATATCGGCCGGCCTGAGGCCGGCAGGCGCAGCGGGCACGGCTCCCGGTCCGTGACTGAAGGCACCGGCGGCAACGCCCGCCTGCCTTCTGCCGCTCGTCCTGGCCTGCCATATGAGCAGCAGCGCCCCCGCCACCGCGACGAGGTGCTGGGCCTCGTCGGCCCCCGGGGTCTGTCCGCCGATGAGGTCGATGATGGCGGTTCCGGTCAGGCCGCCGGCCGCGATCGCGCAGGGCCAGGCCAGCCCGGCCGACAGGGCCGGGCGGATCGCGCCGACGGCGAAGGCGATCGCCAGCGCCAGGTCGAAGGAGCCGAGCTCGTGCGCCGCGTGACGCCCGGCGTCATGGTCCTGCCCGAGCAGCAGCAAGGGCACGGTGATCGCTAGCTGGGCCGCCGCCACGAGGGCCAGCCCAGCCCGCTGGCCGGCCTCTCGCCGGCGGCTGGTCGTGGTGGCTGGCACCGCGGCCAGGACCTGGGCGGTGAGGTCGTGGTCGAGGAAGACCCCACCCAGGCGGGCTCGCCGTGTCACCGCGTGCGCCCGCTGCTGCCAGGCCCGGCAGCCGGCACAGGCCCGCAGGTGCGCATCGAGCACGTCATCGGGCAGGCCGAGGTCCTCACCGTCGATCCGGGCCGAGATTGCCGCACGGCACCTGTCGCATCGCATGCCCTAGTAGTGCGCAGCCAGGCCCAGAAAGTTCCCGCCGGTTCCGGCTGGCCGCAGGCGGCCCAGCCGGGTGGCCCCCGGGGACCCAATTACCGCCAATACCCCCAGGCGGTATTACGATATACCCCGCCACCGTTTATTAGATACCGTACCGGGGTTTACTATCCAGGTCTCAGCAATACCTCCCCGGGGTTTGGCGCATGGCGTTACCGCATCAGCAAACCGCCGTTCTGCCTGCGGATCCATCGCTATTCGCCATCGTTCGCACGCTTTACCACCCCAATGTTGCGACCCTCGGATGACTCCTTTATGGTTTATCTTGACATTCCCGCCCGGAAGCGGCCTTAGTCACGCTGGCGGGATAACGCGAAGGAGTCGTGATGACTAATGTCGCCGTCGTGGGCAACCGCACCGCGTGGCGCGAGAGGCTCGGCGCTGGAACGCTCGCGCCTCGGCGGGTGCCGGACGTCAGGCGGGCGCTGCAACTGGCACTCGGCGCCGTCTGGCTGCTGGATGGCGTCCTGCAGTACCAGGGGGCCTTCTACGTCAAGGGCTTCAGTGACATGCTCGGGGGGACCGCGGCGGGCAACCCCGGCTGGATCGCCTCCCCGATCACCTGGGACGCGAACCTCGTCCAGCACAACCTCGCCCTGCTGAACACGGTCTTCGCCACGATCCAGCTGCTGCTTGGGCTGGGCATCACCTTCCGCCCCACGGTTAAGGCCGCGCTGGCCGCCTCCGTGGCCTGGTCGCTGGGGGTGTGGTGGTTTGGCGAGGGCCTCGGCGGCGTGCTCAGCGGTGGTGCGAGCCCGCTTAACGGCGCGCCCGGTGCCGTTATCATCTACGCCCTGATCGCGGTGCTGCTGTGGCCGGCGGACCGCGCTCCGTCCTCGCCCTTCGCGGCGGGCCGGGCCGTCGGCCCGCCAGTGGCCCGCGTGCTGTGGGCCGTGCTCTGGCTGAGCCTGGCCTACTTCGCGCTGACGCCGGCCAACCGCGCGCCGCAGGGCGTGAACGGGATGATCGCGGGGATGAACTCCGGCCAGCCGGGCTGGCTGGCTGCGCTGATGCGGGGCGCGGCCTCGCTCACCGCTGGCCAGGGCCTGGCCGCGTCGGTCGTGCTCGCGGTCGCGCTCGTGGCGATCGCCGTCGGGGTCTACCTGCCCGCACCGGTGGCTAAGGCCACGCTGGTGCTGGCGATCGTGGTATCCGCGGTGATCTGGGTGTTCGCCCAGGCATTCGGCGGGATCCTGGCCGGCGGTGCGACCGACCCGAACTCGGGGCCGCTGCTCGCGCTGCTGGCCCTGTGCTACTGGCCGCTGCGGGCCGCCTCAGCGGCCCCGCGGCAGGCGGACGCCAACCTGGCGACGGAAGGGACGGTGGCGTGATGCCCCCGGCATGGCTGACTGACGTTTTCGCGGTGCTCATGCTCGCGGTCGCGGCGGTGAGCGCGGCGCGGCTGGTCGCGGCCCGGCCCTGGCAGCAAGGGGCGGTCATCCCCGACACCGACATCGCGCACCTGCTGATGGGCATCGCGATGGCCGGAATGCTGGCATCGAGCCTCACGACCCTGCCGAACGCCGGGTGGGAGGTCATCTTCGCCCTGCTGACCGTGTGGTTCGCCTACCGGGTCGCCCGGGACGCGCGCGCCAGCGGGGTGCGTGCCCTGGCCGGCGGGCACTGTGCCCCCCACCTAGCGCACAGCGCCGCGATGCTGTACATGTTCCTGGCGCTGACGACGAGTGGCGGCTCGGGAATGTCGGGGATGGGCGGGTCTGCTGGGATGGCCATGCCGACGCTGGCCTACCCCACGCTGGCGTTCATCTTCGCCCTCATCCTGATCGGCTACGCGGCCTGGGATCTTGATCAGCTGCCTGGATTCCGCCACAGCCTGGCCACCGAGGCGGCCCTGCCGGGGCAGCTGGCCGTGGCGGTCGCCGCGGTCGGAGCCGGACAGGCACCCGTGGACCGCGTCGTCCCGGCGAGCGCAGGGCCGCGGGCCGCGGGCTTCATGCTCTCAGGGGAGATCACGGTGGGCTGCCGGATCGTCATGGGGGTCACCATGGCGCTGATGCTGTTCCTGATGATCTGAGCAGGCGAAGGGCGATCGTGGTGGCCGGGAGGGATGCCTTCCCGGCCACCGCGCTTTCGCCTGGAGCCGCTATGACGAGCCGCTTGAGGACGATCCGTACTGGATGGGCACGCCGATCACCTGGACCTTAGCCCAGTGCCCGGCCCTGGCGGTGGAATCGTGGCCGCCTGCGTTGGACAGCTGCCACACGGTCAGCGTGCCGCCATCGGCGGCCAGCGCCTGGACGGTGCGGCCGACGGGCAGGGCGAGGACGACGGCCCGTCCGGCGGGAAGGGCGGGCAGTGCCTGCCATGTCCCGCGCGGGCCGGCCAGGACCGCCCCGCCACCGGTGCTCAGGGCAATGGCGACCCCCTGTCCGGTGCCGCCGAACGAGGCTGACCGCACGGACGCGCCGCGCAAGGCAAGCGCGGGCGACACAGACCAGGCCATCGGCCCGTCCGGCGGCTGCCCCGCGGTCGCCCAGGCGGCCACCAGGCTCGCGGACTCGCCCGTTCCCGCCTGGAGCAGCGCGGCCACGGTCCGGCCCACGGTGGTCAGCCGCAGGACGCGGATGTCGCCGGTGGCCAGGCTGGCGGGCAGCGTGGGCCCGGCCAGCCGCCAGGTGCCGCTGGAATAGCCGAAGATCCCGGCGACCCCGGGCCGGGCGCAGGCCCCGCCGACCAGCGGGGTCCCGTCCGGTCCCGCGCTTACTGCCGTAAGGGTGGTCAGCTGGCAGGCGGCGGCGCCAGGCGCTTGCGCCAGCTTGCCCTTGGTGGTCAGCGTGGCCTGTCCTGTGGAGTCCGCGGCCGCGTCCCCGGCGGTGCTGGCCGCGGCCGGGGCGAGCGTGGTGACCGCCTGCTTCCCTGTGAGTGCGATCAGCCGCCCGATTGACGTTGCGGCCAGGGCGTCAGGCACGTCAGCCAGGCCCGGCACGGGTGGCAGGGCCGACCATGAGCGCCCCTCGTCCGACGTTGCGATGAGCGGTGAGAAGTCCAGGTCAAGACTCGGCCTGACCCCGGCGACCAGTCCGGGCGCGGCCGCACGCCCGGTGGTGCCGTCCTGGCCGGCCAGCACGATCGCGCCGTTGGTCGCGATGCCAGGCGGGGTGTGCAGCTGCCACTTCGTGCTGCCGTCAGGGAGCGCGAACAGCTGCCAGAACAAGTTCGGCCCGGTGCCGCCCATCGGCAGGGTCGCCCACGTTGCCGTGCCGTAGGGCTGTGCGGTCTGCGCCGACACGGGTGGGACGCTGGCCGCGGGAGAAGCCGGGGCCCGGGAAGGCGACGCACTCGCGCACCCCGCGGCCAGCAGGCCGGCCAGAGTCACGGCAGCGGCGGCGACGGCCCGCTGCGACGGCCTCACTGGGCCGACCCGAGGGCCTGCGTCGCCGCGCTCGCTAGCACGGACCCGAACGACGACCGGGTGGCGGCCGTACCGGGGCCTGGGGTCAGGTTCAGCTCCTGGACCAGCTGCCCGGACCGGTTGATGACGAAGGCGACGTCGCTGTGCCCGAGCATCGCCCCGGCCGGCAGTACCTCGGACGCGACGCCGTAAGCGCCGTAGATCTTCTTCAGCGTGCCGGGCGGGCCAGTCAGGTACCGCCAGTTGGACACGGCGCTCAGGCCCTCTTGCTGGTCGAATGCCTGGATGTAGGCGATGTCGCTGTAGGTCGGGTTGAGGTTGACGCAGACCATCTCGACGCCGGAGTTGCTGGCACCCAGGATCTGCCCGGCCTGCTTGAACTCCTGGGCGATGAGCGGGCACTCCGACACGCACACTGGGTCGAGGAACGTGAGCAAGACGACCTTGCCGCGCAACTGCGCCAGCGACAACGTCTTCCCGTACTGGTCGGTAAGGGTGAAGTTGGACGCCGGCCCGCCGACCGGCGTGCCCGCGCCCGCGACGGCCTGCGCCAGAATCGGGCTGGCCGCGGTACTCGCCTGGGCGGTGGCCATCGGCACGACACCGAGGACGATCACCCCGGCCGCCGCCACGGACACCATCGCGCCGAAGCTGGCCCGGCGCACCGGCCCGAGCCAGTCCCGTTCCTGGGCAGCGGCCGTTCCCCCGCTCGGCCCTGGCTCCGGCACGGCCACGCCTGCGGGGAGGAGGTCCTGGTCCGCCGCTGGGGCCGGTTGCGCCGCTGGCCGCGTCAGCGCGATGAACCCGGACACCGCGAGCAGCCCCATCGGGACCATGCTGCCTGGGCTGGTGCCAAGGCCGCCGAAGAACCCCAGGTCCTGCACCAGCAGCCAGCACAGCAGGCATATTACGCCGAACGGGACCACCGCCTGCCGCAGGACGGCCCGCCTGCCGCTGAGGAAGGCAAGACCGCATCCGGCCAGCGCGATCACGGCGACCAGGTTGACGGCAAGCGCTGCCCGGCCTGCGAACGAGCCGAAATCGGAGACGATGCTGGCGATGAGGGACGGCTGGGAGACCAGTGCCTGAGCCTGGACGAACTGGGCGAGCGGGCTGCCCTGGCCGGCGGACCAGAAGCCACGGCCGGGCCAGGCCTGCAAGACCGCCATGCCGACGAGGAAGAGGCCGAACGCGCCGGCCAGGAACCTTCCGAATCGGGCCGACCGCCACCAGCCCTCCGGCAGGACGAGCAGCGCGCCAGCCACGGCATAGGGCAGTGCCGCGCCGGGGGCGCCAGATAGCCAGGACAGCCCCGGCGCGAAGATGCCGCCGAACGCCTCGCCGAACACCCAGACCACCAGGCCCCAGCTCAGGCTCGCGGCCCCGGCGAGGCGGGATAGCGTGCCGCGGCGCGCGGCCAGCAGCCACAGTCCTATCCCGGCCTCGATCCACACGGCGGCGCAGCCGGCCTGTACCGGATGGTAGGCCCAGGCGGTGCCCGCCCAGCCGACCACGCCCTGGACCCAGCCGGGCGAGGCGACCGCGGCGGGCTCGATCACCTGCGACGGCAGCCCGGCGGCCATCCCTGACTGGGTCAGCAGCAGCGCGTCGAGGACCCACAGCAGCCCGAAGCCGATCCGCAGCACCTCCCGGCCCGCCGCGAGGCCGCCCGCGGGCGCGATCTCGGCCGGGGGCCTGCGGATGGCGACCCACGTCAGTGAGAGCAGCGCGATGATGATGAGCGCGATGAGCCCCTGATGAGCCAGCGCGGCGCGGAAGGCGGCGACCACGGTGGGGTCGTTGAAGTCCAGCCCTGTGTTCATCCCTGCCATGGCGCCTGTCAGCCTCCGGGACCCTGGTATCGTAAGCGCGAAAACTACGACAAGTAGTAAACCATGTCGGACTTCCCGGGAACTCAATGGCCAGGTTTTTCACGCGCTGCCTGCCGACGGCGGTCTTGCTGCTGTCGGCGCTGCTCGCGGCGGGGTGCACCGGAGCCGCGAGCAGCGCCGAACGAACGGGTGGCGAGACTGGCTCGCCTGGCGGCCAGAAGGTAACGATCATGGCGCGGCCGCTGTCCGGGGTAGGCACCGTCCTGGTGGACTCCCAGGGATACGCGCTGTACATGTTCCAGCCCGATGACCGGCGATCGGTGACCTGCACGGGGGCATGCGCGGGTACCTGGCCCCCGGTCATGGTGCCCGCGGGGGGCATGGTCGTGGCGGGCCCGGGCGTGAAGGACACGCTGCTTGGCTCCGCGGCGGACCCCGATGGCGGTCGGGTGGTTACCTACGACGGCTGGCCGCTGTACACCTACACGGGTGACGTCTCCCCCGGGGACACCACTGGCCAGAACATCGACCTCAACGGAGGCAACTGGTGGGTGATCCGGCCGTCCGGCCAGCCTCTGATTCCTCAGCCGTGACCGGCTCTGCCCCGGCGCGGCGACCTGCCCTCGCCACCCGGGTCTCGCGGCGCTCGGCCCTGGTGGCCGTGGGCGGGGCGGCCGTCGGTGCGGCCGCGGCCGGCGCCGCCTGGGCGGCCAGTGGCAGCGGCACGGGCAGCGAACTGCCTGGCCCGGCCGGCATACCGCCCGACGCCGACCTGATGCGCGAGCACGGCGTGCTCAAGCGGGTGCTGCTGTGCTACGCGGCGATGACCGCCAGCGTGCAGGCGGGCGGCCCGCTGGACGCCGGCCACGTGAAGGACGCGGCCCTCATCATCCACGACTACATCGAGGGCTTCCACGAGGGGCTTGAGGAAGGGTACGTGTTCCCGCGGCTGCGCTCAGGGCCGCTGGGCGCAACCGTCACCACCCTGCTCGAGCAGCATGCCCGGGGCCGGGTCATCACGCAGTTCCTGCTGGCGCACACGACCGAGCAGGACACGGCCGACCCGGCGACGCGGGCGCGACTGGTCAGCGCGATGTCGGCCTTCAACCGGATGTACCAGCCGCACGAGGCACGCGAGGACACGGTCGTCTTCCCCGCCCTCCGCCAGGCGATGTCGCCGCAGGAGTTCGCCGACCTTGGCGCGCATTTCGCCCGCCTGGAGCAGCAGCAGTTCGGCCCGGGCGAGTTCACCGCCATGGTTAACAAGGTGGCCGGCATTGAGCGGGCGCTCGGCCTCTACGACCTGGCCTCGTTCACCCCGGACATCACCCCGTACGCCGCGGGCTAGGGCGTCCCTGGAGCGGTGACGGCCGCGCTGACCGTGACCGGAGGGCCATCACGGAAGGTGAGGGTGAGCTGCACGCTGGCATCCCGCTCGAACGGCGCCGGATCCACCAGGATGGCATCGGCCCCGAGCGGGCTCAGCGTCAGCGTGCCGTGCGCGGGGATGGTCAGCTGCCTGGCGACCGGGCCGGGCAACCGCTGCCCGCCTGCGCTGTCGCCCGGTCCTGGCCCGCTGACCAGGACGACCTCGGGGGCGGCGGGGCTGGCGATGCCGGTCAGCTCGTCGGGCGTTCCGGCCAGGTTGCGGAACGTCAGGTAGACGGGGGCCAGCTTGATCGCGGCGGCGCTGGCAGTGCTGTAGCCGCGCATTGGCACCGCCGCCCCGGTCACCTCGATCCGCACCCGGGTGACCGTTCCCGCTCCCCCGGCGGCGACCCAGGCGGACAGCAGCCCGACCAGCACGACGGCGCACGCCAGCGGGGCGGCCGCGGAGCGGGCGAGGTCAGCGAGCCAGGCCCGCGCCGCGAGCCGACCTTGCCCGGCCGCCGCGGCGGTCACTGCCCGCCACCGAGACCGCGGCCGAACTGGCGCAGCCGCAGGCTGTTGGCCGTCACCAGCAGGGAGCTTGCCGACATCGCGACCCCGGCGAGCAGCGGGTTCAAGTAGCCAAGTGCCGCCAGCGGGATGGCAATGAGGTTGTAGCCGAAGGCCCAGGTCATGTTCTGCCTGATCACCGCCAGCGTCGCCCGGGCCAGCCGGACGGCCTGGGTGATGCCGCGCGGGTCGCCGCCGACCAGCGTGATATCGGCGGCACCGACCGCGGCCCCGGTCGGCATGCCCGCGGCGATCCCCAGGTCAGCCACGGCCAGCGCGGCCGCGTCGTTGACGCCGTCGCCGGCCATCGCGACCGGGCCGAGCTCACGCTGGAGCAGCCGGATGACCTCCGCCTTGCCTTCCGGCCTGATCCAGCCATAGACATTCTGCTCGGGGAGGCCAAGCTGCTGCGCGATGGCGAGGGCAGCTGGCTTGCTGTCGCCGGTGACCAGGACCGGCATCAGCCCGAGTCGCCTGGCGTCGGCGACCGCCTCGGCCGCGCCGGGCCGCAGCGCGTCGGCGACGACGAGCACCGCGCGAGCCTGGCCCTCCCAGCAGGCGAGGACCGCCGTCTGCCCCGCGGCCTCCGCGGTCTCGACCGCGGCCCGCAGCTCGCCTGGGATCGCGAGGGACAGCTCCGCCAGCAGCGCCGGGCTGCCGACGGTGACATCGACCTCGCGGGCGTCGCCGCCACCGGCTGGCCCTGGAACCTTGCTGGGGACGCTGACGGCTCCGCGCACGCCGCCCCCGGGGATGGCGGTGAAGTCGCTGACGGAGGCAAGGCCGCGGAGGCGGGCAGCCGCCTCGCGGGCGATCGCCTGGCCGATGGGGTGCTCGGAGCCGTCCTCGACCGATCCGGCCAGCAGCAGCGCCTCCTCCGGCGTGGTGCCCGGGGTGGCCACGACCTGCCGCACCGACATCACCCCTGTGGTCACCGTGCCGGTCTTGTCCAGGACCAGGATCCGGACCCGCCGGGCCGTCTCGAGCACCAGGGCGCTCTTGACCAGGATGCCAAGCTCCGCGCCGCGACCGGTGGCGGCAAGCAGCGCCGTGGGCGTCGCGAGCCCGAGGGCACACGGGCAGGCCACGACCAGGACGGCCACGGCGGTACTCCCGGCGGCCAGGCCGGACAGTCCCGCACCGAGCCAGAACGCACCCGCGGCGACGGCCAGGGTGATCACGCAGGGGACGAACACCGCCGCGATCCGGTCGGCCAGCCGCTGCGCGGACGTCTTGGCCGCCTGTGCCTGGCTGACCAGGCGGCTGATCTGCCCGAGCAGCGTGTCGGCTCCGACGCGGGTGGCACGGACGACAAGGCGGCCGCTCATGTTCACGCAGCCGCCGGTGACCTCATCGCCCGGGCCGGCCTCGGCCGGAGCTGACTCGCCGGTGACAAGCGACGCGTCGACCGTGGAGCGTCCCTCGATGACGACCCCGTCGGCGGCGATCTTCTCGCCGGGGCGGACGACGAACTCCTCGCCTGCCCGCAGCTCCCCGACTGGCACCCGGTGCTCGGTGCCGTCCCGCAGCACCGCGGCGCTGCCGGCGGCGAGTGCCGCCAGGGCAGTCAGCGCCCCGCCCGAGCTGCGCCTGGCCCGTGACTCCAGGTAGCGGCCGGTGAGGACGGCCGCGGTCACGCCTGCGGCCGTGTCCAGGTAGAGCTGGTGCCCGGTTACCGCGGTGAGGCCAAGGCCGGACGTCATCGCCATCGACATCCCGGCCATGTCGGCCCCGCCGAACAGCAGCTGCCAGGCAGACCAGCCGAGCGAGACCGTAACGGCCAGGCTCACCAGCGTGTCCATGGTCGCGGCGGCGTGACCGAGGCCGGTCCAGGCGGTGCGGTGCAACGGCCAGCCGCCCCAGACGGCGACCGCCCCTGCAAGCAGCAGGCTCAGCCACTGCCAGCCGTTGAACTGGACCGCGGGGACCATGCCGAGCACCGCCACCACGACGGCCCCGGGAACGCACAGGGCGACCCGCCGCCCGAGCGCGCGGGTGGCCTGATCCTCGGCCGGCTGGCCCTCCGCCGCCTGCCCGCCCGGGGGCGCCGGTATCTCGGCGGAGTACCCGCACGACTCGATCACGCCGACTAGTTCAGGCAGGTCCCGGCCGCCCGCGTGGGTAATGTACGCCCGGCTGGTGGCGTAGTTGACGCTGGCCTCCACGCCGTCGAGCCGGTTAAGCCGCCGCTCGATGCGCGCCGCGCACGCGCCGCAGCTCATCCCGCCGACTATCAGCTCGGCGATCGCGTCATCCGTCTCGGTCATGGCGTCAGGCATGCTCACCGGCCCATGCCTGGCATGTGCCCGGACGAACCGCCACCCGATGCGGGCTGCGTGGAAGCGGGCTGCTGAGTGGTAGCCACCGGGCCTAGCCGTGCCCCGGCCTTGTAGGCCCCGGCGCAGACAAGCGCGAGCAGCAGCAGGAAGCCGCACAGTTTGGCCGCCGGGCTCACCGCGTCACCGCCTTTGGGTCGTGCCACGAACGAGCCACAGCCTACTACGCCCCGTCGGACCCGCCGCCGTGGCCCGTTCAACGGCCGAGCCAGCGGCGACTATTCGCTGGGATGACATTTCCTTCATGATTCGCTGCGTTTGCGGCGTTCCGGTTTACGGTGATATCGCCAGGCCGCATGAGGCGGCCTGAGGTGCTGGAGGGTCAGCGGACGATATGCCGGGGATGAACAGCGGCCTGAGCGCTAACGATCCGACTGTAGTCGCGGCATTCCGGGCGGCGCTGCTGCATCAGGGGCTGATCGCCCTGCTGATCTTCGCGGTGCTCTCGATCGCCTGGGTGGCCGTCCGCGGCCGATCAGCAGGCATCGCCCGGCCGGCATCCGGCTACGCCGAGCCCGCCGGGCGTCAGGTGCTGCGGATTGGCTTTGGGCTGCTGTGGCTGCTCGACGGGTTGCTCCAGGCGCAGCCGGACATGGCAGTCGGCCTCCCATCGCAGGTCATCGAGCCGACCGCGGCCAGTTCGCCGCCGTGGGTGCAGCACCTGGTCAACTGGGCGGGCACCACCTGGTCCTACCACCCGATTCAGGCGGGCGCGGCCACCGTGTGGATCCAGGCAGGGATCGGGATCTGGCTGCTGGCCGCGCCCCGGGGCACACTGTCCCGGCTGGGCGGGCTGGCCAGCGTCGGCTGGGGCCTGGTGGTCTGGGTGTTCGGCGAGTCGTTCGGCGGGATCTTCGCGCCGGGCCTGACCTGGCTGATGGGCGCGCCGGGAGCAGCGGCGGTGTACTGCGTGGCCGGGGCGCTCCTCGCGCTGCCGGAACGATACTGGCGGACACCGCGACTTGGCCGCGTGCTGCTGGCCGGATATGGCCTGTTCCTGGCGGGCATGGCCGTGCTGCAAGCCTGGCCGGGCCGCGGGTTCTGGCAGGGCAGGCCGGGCACTCTCACCGGCATGATCGCCGCGATGTCCCAGACGTCGCAGCCCCGGTTCATCGCCAGCCTGGTCTCCGGCTTCGAGTCAGTCGCCAGCCACGCAGGCTTCGCGGTCAACCTCGTCGCCGTGATCATGCTCGCGGCCACCGGTCTCGCGTTCCTGTCCGGGCGGCACGCCATCGTCCGCCCGGCGCTGATCGCCTTCATCGCGCTGTGCCTGGCGGACTGGGTACTGATCGAGGACTTCGGCTTCTTCGGTGGCCTTGGCACCGACCCCAACAGCATGATCCCGATGGCGCTGCTGGCCTGGAGTGGCTACCTGGCGCTCACCCCCGTCCCCGCTGGCGCCGGGGCACCGGAGCCGAGCGCGGCCCAGCCAAGCGCGCAGGGCGCCACGGAGGAGCCCGCGGTGGCCGGCGCTCGCCCCGAGGCCGGCTGGCGGGGCAGGCTCGGTCCTTCCGCGCTGCGCCGCTCGCTGTCGGCCGCCAGCTTCGGGTCGATGGTCGCCCTGGGCTCGATCGGCGTCATAGTCCTTGGGGCAGCGCCGATGGCGACGGCGCAGGCCACCCCGGACGCCAGTACTATCCTCGCGGACGCGATCAACGGCCCAGCCGTTCCGCTCGATATTCCCGCCCCTGCCTTCACTCTCACCAGTCAGCACGGCCGGCCGGTCTCGCTGGCCAGCCTGCGCGGCAAGGTGATCTTGCTGACCTTCCTCGATCCGGTGTGCGTGACCGACTGCCCGCTGATCGCCCAGGAGCTCCGGCAGGCCGGGCAGCTCCTCGGCGCCGACGCCAGGCGCGTCGAGCTGGTCGCCATCGACGTCAACCCGCTGTACTACGAGACGGCTTACACCCAGGCGTTTGACCGGCAGGAGGGACTCGCCGACGTGCCCGACTGGCTCTACCTCACCAGTAGTCCCGCCCGGCTACGGCAGCTGTACAAGGCGTACGGGGTGCCTGCGGAGACTCTCCCGGCGGGGGCGATGCTCGGGCACAGCGACATCGCCTTCGTCGTCGACAAGTCCGGGCAGATCCGCGAGACGCTGGACATGGATCCCGGCCCCGGCACCCCGGCCACCCAGTCATCGTTTGCCACCGAGCTGGCCCAGGCGGCGACCCAGTACCTGTCGGCGTCATGACCGCGCGGTGGCGGGTGGCGGCGATCGTGGGTGGCGCCGCGGTGCTGGCCGCCGGATGCGGCAGCACGCCGGCCCGGACGCCCACCCAGACCGCGGCACCCGCCGCGGCGATGGTGTCGCTGTCACTCAGTACCTCCGCGGCGGCCGCGGACGGGACGTGGGCAGCGATCCCCATGGGCGGGACCGGGCCGAACCTGTTCTGGCAGCTGCTGCGGCTGCCCGCGGCGGGCGGCCGCTGGTCGCTGCGGACCCCGCCGGACATCGCGACCAACGGGGCGCTCATCCTTGCTCCGCAAGACGGCACCGGGCGCGACGCGCGGACGCTCATCACCGGGATACGCCCCAGCTTGTACCTGTCATACTCCCCGGTCACCACCACCGCCGACGGGGGAACGGCGTGGAGCACCCTCCCGCCCGATCCCAGCCTGGCCGACGTCCCTGACTCTCTTGCCGCCGCGCCCGACGGCCACCTGATCGCCCTCGGCCCCGGGCCTCGCGCCGCCCAGCGGATTAGCGTCCTGCGTCCGGGCGGCTCCGGGTGGACCACGCTGGCCGGGCCGCCGCCCGGTAGCCGCGCCTGCGACCCGACGGCGCTCACCGCCGTCGCCTATGACCAGGACGGGACGCCGCTGCTCGGCGGCAACTGCGCCCAGCCGGGCGTGGCGGGCATCTTCGCCTATGCCGCCGGGACCTGGCAGCTGGCCGGCCCGGCCTGGCCGGCCTCGTACGGGCGGCAGCGCATCCAGGTCCTCCGGCTCACCCGGACCGGCGCCACCGACACCGCGCTTGTCGAAGCAGGCACAGGGCACGCTGCCAGCCTTGTGGCCGCCTGGACCGGCGATAACGGCCAGCACTGGACGCTGTCACCGGCCCTGCGGCTCGCCGGAGCCCGGCCGGTGTCGGCGTCCGTTGGCGACGGGGGCACGATCGCGGTCACCCTTTCCGGCGACCGCGGTGAGACCCTTGACCGGAGCGGAACGTCGTGGCAGCCGCTGCCCGCCCTCCCGGACGGGCGAGCCGTCACCCTGGCGCCGCTCGCCGCCGGCACCACGGACGCGCTGGTGGCCGACGGCAGCACCCTGACCGTCTGGCGGCACGCCGCCGGGTCGGCCGGCTGGGCGCGCGCGCAGGCGATCCAGGTGCCGATCCAGTACGGCTCGTCAAGCTGACCAGCCAGCTGCGGGGGTTAGTGGGTGCCCGGCTCGTGGCCGGCGTGCGCGGCCGCTTCGAGCTGGAAGGTGGAGTGCTCGACGTCAAAGTGCCCGGCGATGCACGCCTGCAGCCGGTCGAGCAGGCGGGGCGCGTGGCCGTCGGTGAAGCAGGCCTCGTCGACGACAATGTGAGCCGACAGCGCGGGCAGGCCGGAAGTGACGGTCCAGGCGTGCAGGTCGTGCACCCCTTGGACATGGTCGGTGCCCAGCAGGTGGGCACGCACATCGTCCAGGTTCATGTCCCGCGGTGCGGCTTCCAGCAGTATGCGGCCGGAGTCGCGCAGCAGTTCCCAGGAGGCCTTGAGCATCAGGGCGACCACGAGGAGGGAGGCGACCGCGTCGGCGCGGGCCCAGCCGGCCGTGAGGATGACGATCCCGGCGATGACGGTGCCGATGAACCCGTACAGGTCGGTGAGGACGTGCCTGAAGGCGCCCTGGACGTTCAGGCTGGACCGGTTGCCCTTGGCCAGTACCCAGGTGGCGGCGATGTTCACGACGATCCCCGCGGCGGCGGTCGCCACCACGGGGACGCCCTCGACGCGGGGCGGGTGGATCAGCCTGCTGATCGCCTCGACGGCGACGATGCCGCTGACGACAAGCAGCGTGATGCCGTTGCCTGCGGCCGACAGGATCTCGGCGCGCTTCCACCCGAACGTCCAGGCGCCGGCGGCCGGGCGGTCGGCCAGCCGGGCCGCCCACAGCGCCGCGCCGATCGCGCCCACGTCAGACAGCATGTGCCCGGCGTCAGACAGCAGCGCCAGCGACCCCGATAGCACCGCGACGATCACCTCGCCGAGCATGAACGCGGTCAGCAGCAGCAGAGCCGCCAGCAGGTGGCGACGGCTGGCCGAGGCGGCGGCCCCGTGCGAGTGCCCGTGGTGGCCCTGGCTGGTCATGGCGTCCGCTCCATTGCCGCTACCACCGGGCCACAGTACAGCAACCCTGAGGCCGGGAGATGATGAAGCTCTGCCGCCTCAGCGAGCGCGGCCCTGGTCGGGTCCGCGCTATAGCGTGCGCCGTACGCCGGGCTGACGTTCGATGCCCCACAGTTCCGTCGCCAGGCCGCCCTTGACAGCCGCCCTGGCCGGGCCGAGTCGGCCGACCGGCAGGAGCTGCTGGCTGCGGGAGTCCTCCCACAGGAAGGCGAACGCCGTGTAGAGCGCGACGGCCGTAAGCAGGAGGCCGAGCACGGCCGCGGCCTGGGCCAGTGGCTTGCTTGCGGTGACTTCGGCCAGGCCGCTGACGAGGAATCGCGGCACGGCTGTCCCCACCACCAGGGCGAGGGCGCGCTTTTCCAGGGCGCTGATGAAGATGAGGGCCAGGAAGGCCGAGAAGACGATGAAGAAGATCCCTATCGTCTCGTGACCGCCCGGCGGGTTAGCCCAGAAGATCAAGGTGTCCACCAGCCAGGTGGTCGCGAAGCTGAGCATCAGCGTGGCGGCGATGCTATCCCGGGCCACCAGCGCGAAGATCCCCGCGATGACCTGCATGATAAAGGCGGGGAAGACCACCATTGCGACCGAACGGTCGTGGGATGCCGGGATAATTCCCCACTGGAGGCAGCTAACCAGGACTGAGTCGATCGCGACGGTAAAGAACCCGAGCGGCAGGGGTGACCCGATGGGCCGCAGCACGATGCGGGTAATGGATCGCAGGTCCTCCTCATGCTTGCCGGCTTCGGCCACCGCCGGCGGATCTCCGCCTTTGGCCCGGCCTGTCGGTTCTGGCTGGCCCATCGACTTCCCCCCTGCTGACCAGGCGCCCCGGTAGTTGTCACTATCCCCTGCCAGGTCTTCCCGCCTCGGGGTACCGGTAAGACTGGTCGCACCAGGCACCCAGGATTGGCGCTTGCGCGCTATTGGGACGGAAAGCTCGCGGGTCGGCCAGTTATGCGCCGTTGTGCATCTCCGCCTGTCTCGCCGGGCGAGTTTCTGCAACTAGCCCTGTAACAGGCCTTGTTTCAGTTCTTCTCCGCACGAATGCCTTAGCCAGGGATTAACAAAACGTCAATATCGCCTGCGTGCCTTGACGCACCCGAGGGCATCTGCTGCAATCCTAATAAATAGGAAAGTTTCTTAATTGTTTAAGAAACTTTCCTGGACTCCCGAACAGAGGAGCAGGTATGAGAGCTCTCAATCGGCGCGGCGTTCCTCGCCTGGTCGCCGCCGGATCGTCGGTGCTGCTGGCGGTCTCTGGCGTGGCGCTGGCCTCGGTCGTCTCCGCGGTGCCCGCCAGTGCCTCAGTGGGGCAGGTCGCGCCGTACGTCGACATGTCCAACTCCCAGGAGGGCGTGCTGAACACCGTCATCTCCGCGGACGGGCTGCGCTCCTTCACCGCGGCCTTCGCCATCGGCGAAGGCTGTAGCGACATCTGGGGTGACACCCTGCCGATCGGCAGCGACCCGACGATCGGCGGGGAGATCTCCTCGGCGAAGGCGGCCGGAGCCTCGGTGATCATCTCCTCCGGCGGCGCGGGAGGCGAGCCGATCTCGTTCACCTGTACCAGCCAGAGCACGATCGACGCCGCCTACCAGGCCATCATCAACGATTACGGCACCGATCAACTCGACTTCGACATCGAGGGCGCCGCCATCGCCGACACCGCCGGCATCGACCGGACCTTCCAGGCCATGAAGGACCTCAAGGCCTCGAACCCCGGCCTGGCCTGGTCGGTCACCGTCCCTGTCCTGCCCAGCGGGCTGGACTACAACGGCACGGGCCTGCTCCAAGACGCCCAGAACATGGGCGTGACCATCCCGCTCGTCAACATCATGGCGATGGACTACTACCAGGGCAACATCGAGATGGGCAACGCCGCCATCAGCGCGGCCCAGAACACCTTGAGCCAGATGAAGGCGGTCAACGGCTCGTACTCGTACGCCAACGTGGGGATCACCCCGATGATCGGCGTCAACGACGACGGCTCCACCTTCACGCTGGCAGACGCCTCGTCGGTGGCCAGCTGGGCCAGCAGCAACGGCATCGGCCGGCTCGCCTTCTGGTCGGTCGATCGCGACCAGTCCTGCCCTGGCGGCAACGGCGGCGCGGCCTCGCCCACCTGCAGCGGCGTCTCGGAGAGCGCCGGCCAGTTCACCGGCGCGTTCACCGGCGCTGGAGGCGGGACCACTCCGCCCCCGCCGCCGCCTGGCTCCGGTCCGGTCACGCTCGCCTACAACGGCCTGTGCCTGGATGACCGCAGCGCCAGCACCACCAACTTCAACCCGGTTCAGGTCTACACCTGCAATGGCACCAACGCGCAGCAGTGGACGCTGAGCTCAAGCAACCAGCTCATGGTGCTGGGCAAGTGCCTTGATGTCGACGGCGCGGGTACCGCCAACGGCACCACCGTCGACCTTTACGACTGCAACGGCACCGGCGCGCAGGTCTGGGTCCACCAGTCCGACGGCGCCTACCTCAACCCCAACTCCGGCAAGTGCCTGGACGACACCGGCTTCGGCGGCTCCGGCACCCAGTCCCAGATCTGGGCGTGCACGGGCAGCTCGAACCAGTCCTGGAGCCTGCCGTAACCGCATGACGCACGTGGTTGCCTGCGGGCAGTAGCCAACCGGGGCGGGCGCCCCGCCCCCCCCCGCGCGCGCGCCCCCCGGCCCGGCCGCAAATTCGCCGCCGGG
>Ga0335075_10001092_pt1 | contig 45590 bp, 37 predicted proteins | sample Lox_Sample_24_FD_206723 | JGI IMG/M metagenome (GOLD analysis project Ga0335075, IMG submission 206723) | Soil microbial communities from Loxahatchee National Wildlife Refuge, Florida, United States - Lox_Sample_2.4 | ecosystem: Environmental > Terrestrial > Soil > Wetlands | place: USA... | reverse complement strand
CCGGATCTGCGCGCCTTCTTCGACGCCGATGTCCGCTGGCTCCAGCACTATGGTTTTCGGCCGCTGGATATGCCGACACTGTTCGGCGGGCTGAGCAGCTAGGCGAAGGATTGTTCTTATGAAACTCACCCTCTCCTGGCTGAAGGATCATCTCGAGACCAGCGCCACGCTCGATCAGATCGTCGAGCGGCTGACGGCGATCGGCCTCGAGGTCGAGAGCGTCGACGATAAGGCGGCGCTGAAGCCGTTCGTCATCGCGAAAGTGCTGACGGCGGAAAAACATCCCGATGCCGACAAGCTGCGTGTGCTCACCGTCGACACCGGCAATGGCACTGCGCCGATCCAGGTCGTCTGCGGCGCGCCGAACGCGCGCGCCGGACTGATCGGCGCGTTCGCCGCGCCCGGCACCTACATTCCCGGTATCGATACGACGCTCGGCGTGGGGAAAATCCGTGGCGTCGAAAGCCGCGGCATGATGTGCTCGGAGCGTGAACTGCAGCTCTCCGACGAACATACCGGCATCATCGAATTGCCGGAGGACGCGCCGGTCGGCACGAGCTTCGCGGCCTACGCGCATCTCGACGATCCGGTGATCGAAATCAATCTGACCCCGAACCGGCCGGACGCGACGAGCATCCACGGCATCGCACGCGATCTCGCCGCGGCGGGTCTTGGCACGCTGAAGACGCCGCCGATCGAGCCGGTCGCGGGTCAGGGCGAGTCGCCGATAAAAGTCTCGCTCGATTTTGGCGACACGCCGTCGCTTTGTCGTGGCTTCGCGCTGAGGCTGGTGCGTGGCGTGAAGAACGGACAGTCGCCGAAATGGATGCAGCAGCGCCTGCTGGCGATCGGCCTGCGCCCCATCAACGCGCTGGTCGACGTCACCAACTACGTCACCTTCGATCGCGGCCGCCCGCTGCACGTGTTCGACGCCGCGAAGGTGAAAGGCAATCTCATTGTGCGCCGCGCCAAAACAGGCGAGACGGTGCTGGCGCTCGACACGTTCGAATACGAACTGACGCCGGAGATGTGCGTGATCGCCGACGGCAATGGCGTCGAATCCATCGCCGGCATCATGGGCGGCGAGCATTCCGGCTGCGACGAGAACACGACCGACGTGCTGATCGAGTCAGCCCTGTGGGAGCCGCTGAACGTCGCGCGCACCGGCCGCGAACTGGGTATCATCACCGATGCGCGTTACCGCTTCGAGCGCGGTGTCGACCCGGAGATGATGGTACCGGGCCTGGAGCTCGCGACGAAGATGGTGCTCGACATCTGCGGCGGCACGCCGAGCGCGGTGCAGGTCGAAGGCTATGAGGGTTATGAGCCGAAAACCGTCGTCTTGCCGGTCACCGAGGTGAAGCGGCTGACCGGCCTCGACGTGCCGGCGGAAGAAAGTGCTGCGATCCTCACGCGCCTCGGCTTCAACGTGAAGGGCGCCGGCTACATTCTCGACGTCGAGGTTCCGTCCTGGCGGCCGGATGTCGACGGCAAGGCCGACCTTGTCGAGGAAGTGATGCGCATCAAGGGGGTCGATGCGATCGAGCCGCAGCCGCTGGTGAGCCACGATGCCGTCAACGCAAAGATCCTGACGGTGCTGCAGGTGCGCACGCGCGCCGCCAAGCGCGCGCTCGCCGTGCGCGGCATGATGGAGGCCGTCACCTGGTCGTTCATTCCGGCCAAGCACGCGGAGCTTTTCGGCGGTGGGCAGCCGGCGCTGAAACTCGCCAATCCGATCGCGGCCGACATGTCGGACATGCGGCCATCGCTGCTGCCCGGCCTGATCGCGGCGGCGCAGCGCAATGCCGATCGTGGTTACGGCGACGTCGCGCTGTTCGAAGTGTCGGGAAGCTATGAGGGCGACACGCCGGAGGCGCAGCGCCGCGTCGCGGCGGGTGTTCGCCGCGGCACGGCGAAACTCGAAAACATCGGCCGCAACTGGTCCGGCAATGCGCCGGCGGTCGACGTGTTCGACGCGAAGGCGGATGCGCTCGCCGTGCTCGAAGCGTGCGGTGCGCCGGTGGACAGACTGCAGATCGAAGCGGGCGGTCCGGCCTGGTATCATCCGGGCCGCTCCGGCACGATCAAGCTCGGCCCGAAGGTCGTGCTCGGCGCCTTCGGCGAGTTCCACCCGAAGACGCTGGAGGCGCTCGACGTGTCGGGGCCGCTTGCCGGCTTCGAGGTTTTTGTCGACGCGATTCCCGAGCCGAAGGCCAAGCCGACGCGCACCAAGTCGAAGCTGGAGCTGTCGCCGTTCCAGTCGGTGAAGCGCGACTTCGCTTTCGTCGTCGACAAGTCCGTCGAGGCGGGAGCGCTGACGCGGGCGACGCTCGCGGCCGACAAGAAGCTGATATCAGGCGTTTCGGTCTTCGATATTTTCGAGGGCGCAGCTCTTGGCGAGGGCAAGAAGTCGATCGCCGTCGAGGTATCGATCCAGCCGGTCGAGAAGACGCTGACCGACGAGGATTTCGAGGCGCTCGCCGGCCGCATCGTCGAGAACGTCAAGAAACAGACGGGCGGCGTGCTCAGAGGGTAAGTTTGGAACTCACTCCACTTGAAGGTCTGTTTGTCGACGAGTTCTGTCGCTTCGCCAAAATCGCGAATGCGGCCACAAGTAAGCTGAGAGCATCAGGTCGCTCTCGAAGCTCGGTTGGCTTCATCACCACGCTCGACAAAGCAACCGTTCCATACGAACTCAAATGGGGTGCGCGGGTATTTGATACGCCGCGGGTCGCATTGGTGGGCCCGGCCCAAGAACCATGCGGTTCATTGCTGTTCTTCGACTTGGAAACGGGTATGCTTGAAGCAATCGAAGGCTTCGTCTTCGGCGACATATGGCCGGCGATTGAGGAACCGTCGCATTGGTCGACAGTCGACAGGAGCGATGGCCGAGCGAGGCGTCACTAGCCGGTAAGATCATTGAGAACGTCAAGAAACACATGCGGAGTCCTGCGCGGATGAGAACGGTCACTCTTCCATCTGGCGTTGCTGTCCCAGCGCTCGGCCAGGGTACGTGGAAGATGGGCGAGAGCCGCAGCCGTCGCAGTGACGAGGTCGCGGCGCTGAAACTTGGCATCGACCTCGGCATGACGCTGATCGACACCGCCGAAATGTATGCGTCCGGCACGGCGGAAGAGATCACGCGGGAGGCGATCGAGGGACGCCGCGACGAGATTTTCCTCGTCAGCAAGGTGATGCCGCAGAATGCATCGAAGGCCGGCACGATCCGCGCCTGTGAGGCGAGCCTCAAACGCCTCGGCACCGACCGGCTCGATCTCTACCTGCTGCACTGGCGCGGCCGCTATCCGCTGGCGGAAACGGTCGAGGCATTCGAGACGTTGAAGGCGGACGGCAAGATCCTGCACTGGGGCGTCAGCAATTTCGATGCCGACGATATGGCGGAGCTTGGCGACCTGAAAGCCGGCAAATCGGTGCAGGCGAACCAGGTGCTCTACAATCTGCAAAGCCGCGGCATCGAGTTCGATCTTCTGCCCGAAAAGGCGAAAGCGGCGGTGCCGATCATGGCCTATTCGCCGGTCGCGCAAGGCAGCCTGACCAGCAGCCGCAAGCTCGCGCCGATTGCGGCGCGGCACAATGCGACCGTCGCGCAGATCGCGCTGGCGTGGACGCTGCGCCATCCGAGCGTGATCTCGATTCCCAAGACGGCGACGCTCGCACATGTGCGCGAGAACCGCGCCGCGCTCGACATAAAGCTGACGGCGGAAGATCTCGCGGACCTCGACGCGGCCTTCCCGCCGCCGCGCCGCAAGCAGCCGTTGGACATGATCTGAGCGGCCAGTCGCTGTGCCGAACGATCACCTGAGATATTCGGGCTTACCGAACGCGGAGCAGCAGCGCGTCTTTCTCGAAATCGTCTGGGCCGACCCGATCGTGCAACCGGCACTCATCGCCGCGCGCGACCTCGACCTTCCCGGTTGGTTCATCGTCTCCGGTGTTCTCTACAACGCCGTTTGGAATGCGCTCACCGGCAAGCCGCCCGGACACGGGACAAAGGACATCGACCTCTTTTATTTCGACGCTGGCGATCTTTCCTACGAAGCCGAGGATCGTGTGATCGAACACGCAGCGCCGCGGTTTGCGCATGTGCCGCTGCCGGTAGAGGTGCGGAACCAGGCGCGGGTCCATCTCTGGTATCCGCAGAAGTTTGGACGGCCGTGTCCCCGTTATGAAAATTCCGCGCAGTCGATCAGCTATTTCGCGTCGAAGACGCATGCAGTCGGCGTCCGGCTGGAGGCGAACGATGTTCTCCATCTCGTCGCTCCCTTCGGCCTCGACCACATCTTCTCGTTTCGCATCGTGCCGAACCATGCGCTGGACAATGCGGCGACCCATGCCGAAAAGGGCGAGCGGGCGAAACGCATGTGGCCCGAGATAATCGTTGAATCCTGGTGATCAGGCCGCTTCCAATCTTCACGCGAGCCCGCTAGAAATTGTCTGACAAATCGAGGGAGAGAGTTCCATGTTTCGCTGGGGTATTTTGTCGACGGCCAAGATCGGGCGCGAGCAGGTCATTCCGGCGATCGTCGATGCGGAAAACGGCGTGCTGGCGGCGATCGCCAGCCGCGATCTGAAGAAGGCGCGCGCGCTTGGCGAGCGCTTCGGCGCGCAGCACGCCTTCGGCTCCTATGAAGAGATGCTCGCTTCGGACACGATCGACGGCGTCTACATTCCGCTGCCGACATCGCAGCACGTCGAATGGGCGGCCAAGGCGGCGGAAGCCGGCAAGCACGTGCTGGTCGAGAAGCCGCTGGCGCTGAATGCCAAGGAAATCGCCAGGCTGATCAAGGTCCGCAACAGGAAGAAGGTGCTGGTCAGCGAAGCCTTCATGGTCACCTACCACCCGCAGTGGATCAAGGTGCGCGAACTGGTGCAGTCCGGCGCGATCGGTACGCTGCGCTACGTGCAGGGCGCCTTCACCTATTACAACGTCGATCCGAAGAATATGCGCAACATCCTCGCGCTCGGCGGCGGCGCGCTGCCCGACATCGGCGTCTATCCGACCGTCGCGACCCGGTTCGTCACCGGCAAGGAGCCGAAGCGCGTGCAGGCGACGGTGGAGCGTGACAAGAAATTCAAGACGGACAACTATTCATCGATCCGCGCCGACTTCGGCGACTTCGAACTGTCCTTCTATCTGTCGACCCAACTCGCCAATCGCCAGTTGATGGTGCTCCACGGCGACAAGGGTTTCATCGAGGTGCACGCGCCGTTCAATGCCGGGCTTTACGACCATCACCGCGTCTCCCTGCACAACCAGAACCATACGCAGGAAACGGTGTTCCGCTTCCCCGGCGCTTCACAGTATCGGCTGCAGGTCGAGGCGTTCGCGCGGGTGGCGGCGGGCTCCAAGGAGCCTCTCTTCACGCTGGAGAATTCCGTGCTGAACCAGAAGGTCATCGACGCGATCTTCCGCGCCGGCAAGAAGAACGGCGCGTGGGAGAAGGTCTAGCAGTCAGAGCAGCGGTCGGCTTATCGGATCAAGCTCCGTCCCAACAGCAGAAGCAGCAGCTTCCGCCCGCGATTGAGCAGCGGGTAGAGCGTGCGCGACCATGGCGCGGCGCCGAGATTCCACAGCACGGTCCGGCGCAGCGGCCCGGCATCGCCGGCAAGGAGCGCGATTATCCGTGTGACTTCGGCACCGAACAGGATCTTACCGTCGAGCTGCATCACCATGCCCACATTGATCTCCTGTCCTCGCTGCCGGAGTTCCGCGACGAGGCCGGGGTGTTTTCGCGCGTCGAGGAGCTCAATGTCCGGGTGCAACTGGCGAAGTCGTGAGAAGGCGATGTAGGACGTGCAGGCGGGACACTCGCCGTCGTAGAGGAGGTAGTCCGTCTTCATCACGAAGCTGGCTGCAGCGTCCGCCGCCAGACAAGAATGGCGACGAGGCTCAGCCGCTGCATCGCGCCGCCGAAATAAGGAAAGCGCAGGAGCCAGGCAAGCACGGCCAAGGGCAGCGGGCCGTGTTCGAGAATGCGCGCCGCCGCCATGACGCCGTGATCCTCGACGCCATCTTCAGGACGCCGGTAGGTCAGCCGCAAGAAGGTTGCACGGGAGCCGTCTCGGATCGTGAGCCGGCCTCGGAGACGCCGCGAGAGAAGCGGCCAGACGCGGTCCCAGACGAAGCGCGCCGGGCCTGACGGGCTGATCGTAATCTCTGCCTCGCCCGGGACATGCGGTTGCCAGCGCAGCCGCCATTCCTTGACCGAGGCGCGGTAGCTTGACCATGCCTCGGGCATAGCAAGCGCGATATGCACGCGATTGTACCAGGTCGCGTAGACCGTATCGAAGATCGCAAACATTAGCGCGATCAGCGCCAGCCCCCAGGAGCGGGCGTAAAGCGCCAGCACGGCCATGAAGAAGGCCGAGATGATCTGCATCGGATTGGCCATGAAGGCATAGGGACCGCTGATCACGACGCGTTTGGGCGGATCGAAGGGGATCGGCGTGCCGTTACCGACGCGGGCGAACTCGGCCGTCGCTGCTACGCCAATGAACAGAAGGAGCAGGCCGACGCCGACGAGGACCCAGTCCATCGCCGTTGCCGGGAGGCGATAGAGATCGGCAAGCGGCCGTCCGAGATAGGAGAACACGCAGAGCGGGATCACCAGCGTGATGTAGCCGCCCCATCCGAGCACGTGAAACATCGCCCGGCGCTTCGCGTCGCGGTCGGTGCGGGTGAGCCTGGCGAGCCAGAGACCCGGCGCCAGGCAAAGCGTCATCGCCATGGCATCGCCGACCAGCCAGTTCGGGCCGACGGTTACGAGCGGCGAAAGGACGGGCATGGTCGCCACGTCGATGGCGATTGAGGCTGCAACGATCACGGGCAGGCTGAGCCATCGGCTCAGGAAAACGGCGACCGGCCCCCACCAGATCGCCCAGCCGATCCAGACGTCTATGGGCAAGCCTAACAACGTGTTGCGGCTGCCGCCGAACGACCACCAGCCGAAATGCGAGGCGAGAAGATGCAACAGGAGCAGTGCCGGCAATTGCCACAGAAAAGCGACCATGGCGCTGACCGCCTCGCGCGGCTGCGGCCGGCAGATCAGCAGCAGCACACCCGCCGCGACGGCCGGGCCAAGCAGAAAGGCCGTCCGCTGCAAGGCCAGCAATTCATCCGAGCCGAGAGATGAATCGATCAAGCGGAGCTGCCCCTTGCCGGCCGCACCCAGTCGATCAGGACCGAGATCATCAGGACCAGCGGGTAGCTGGCCAGCATGACCGGAAGCAGATCACCGGCGAAGACGGCGAGGCAAAGCCCAAGCACCGTCAAGTCGCGCGCGGTGCGGCCAACTCGCGTGCCAGGTGTCGGCGCGAAGGCGAGAACGAACGCCAGCGCCGTGGGAAAAACGATGCGCAGCGTGACGTCGTCGATCTCCGACAGAGCGAACGGGCTGCGCAGGACAATAGCGAGGACTGCTGCGGCGACCGCTGCCGCCGCCAGTATCTGGGAGCGCCTGTTGCGCCACGCCGGCTGCAACGCACCGTCGCGAAGCGGGTAACTGGCCAGCAATGGCGCACTATCGCTCATGCAGAGAAGAATACCGGCAAGGGCTGACTATAGCGTTACGCAAATAGGCGAAAAATGAATGAGCTATGCGTTAGGAGACAGCACGCATGGAGATTCTTCGGCGCGGAAAGCCTCTCGTGTGCTTGCAGCACGTTGCTCGCATGATCGCGCTATCGACTCGCTAAGAGGCTGAAATCGCTAACTCTTCCGCCAGCGACGGGTCAGGCGCCGATCAGTTTACCGCGCCGACGAGCGTCGACTGGCCTTCGCGGATCGTCACCCAGCGGCCGGTATGGTCGGCGGCCTGCCGCTTGAGGAAACGGTAGCCGGTCTGGTCCCAGGCGCGGATCTTGTCGGTGAGGTTGTCGAGGATGAAGTCGCCGGCGTCGGTGCGCACAGTGAGCACCGCGTGCCCTTCACCGTCCTGCTTGCGCACGACGGTGATCAAGAGGTTCGACAGCGACAGGCCTGCCCGGTTCAGATCGCGGCGCTTCTCGAGTACATAATCCTCGCAATCGCCGACGCCGTCCGGATAGGACCAGACCTCGTCCTTGCCGTGAATGTCGATGTCGCTCATCGGCTTGACGGCCTGGTTGACGCGCACATTGACCGCGCGGAGTTCGGTCCAGAGCCGGTCGCTTGACCGTTCCGGGCCGACGTCACGCGGACGGATCGAGCATTCGGCGGGATTCTTCTGGCAGAATTCGTAGTGGCCGATCGGCTGCGAGGTGAGCCCGCCTGTCACCATCGGGCTGGCGGATGCAGGCACCGCGAGTCCAGCCGTCAGGGCGAAAGCGGCCGCCGCCGATCCGCACCCGAGAATGCCGCGCAAAAGCGCGCCGCGCGCCTTTGAAAAGGAAGCCATGCCCCCGGCCCTGTTCGCCCTTGTTCTTAATCAAAAGTAAAAGGTGATTTGGCCGGCCTGTCAATTTGTTGCAGCGCGACACTTGCCGTGATGGTTACTTCCGGGAACCAGCGCGGCAGATATGCAACAGATTTGTGCGGACGGGCGCGATTACGCCTTGGCGGCGGTCTTCACCAGTCGCGGCTTGGCAACGCGGGTCTCGCGGCCGTAACTCGTCAGGAAGTCGACGATACGCGGCACGATCTCGGCGCGGAAGCGCGAGCCGTTGAACACGCCGTAATGGCCGACGGCGGGCTGCATGTAGTGGACCTTCATGTCCTTCGGCAGGTTGGTGCAGAGGTCGTGCGCGGCCTGCGTCTGACCGAGCCCGGAAATGTCGTCGTTCTCGCCCTCGATGGTGAACAGCGCGACGTTGCGGATCGCCGACGGATCCACCGGTGTGCCGCGATGCGTCATCTCGCCTTTCGGCAGCGCATGCTTCACGAACACCGTCTCGACCGTCTGCAGATAGAACTCGGCGGTCAGGTCCATCACGGCCAGATATTCGTCGTAGAAGTCGCGGTGCTTCTCGGCATTGTCGCCGTCGTTCTTCACGAGGTGCATGAAGAAGTCCTTGTGGGCGATGATGTGCCGGTCGAGGTTCATGCTCATGAAGCCGGAAAGCTGCAGGAATCCCGGATAGACCGCGCGCATGAAGCCCGGCTCCGGCCAAGGCACCTGCATGATGACGTTTTCGCGGAACCAGTCGATGCCCTTTTCCTCGGCAAGCTGGTTGACCGCGGTCGGGTTGCGGCGCGTGTCGATCGGGCCGCCCATCAGCGTCATCGTGGACGGCGCAAAGCGGTCGCCGCGCGCTTCCATCAGCGCCACCGCGGCCAGCACCGGCACGGAGGGCTGGCACACCGCCATCACATGCGTGTTCGGACCGATGACTCGCAGCATCTCCATCACGTAGTCGATGTAGTCGTCGAGGTCGAAACGGCCGTCCGAAACCGGCACCATGCGCGCGTCGATCCAGTCGGTGATGTAGACGTCGGCATGCGGCATCATCGCCTCGACCGTGCCACGGAGCAGCGTGGCGTAGTGGCCCGACATCGGCGCGACGATCAGCAGCTTCGGATCCTTGCGGTTCTCGGCGCCCTGGCGCTCGAACCGGATGAGATTGCAGAAGGGCTTCTTCCAAACGATCTTTTCGGTGACGGGCACCGTCTTCCAGTCGACGACGGTCGAGGTCAGGCCGAACTCCGGCTTGGCATAGCGCCGGGTGGTACGCTCGAAGAGTTCGGCCGCCGCGGCGATCGAACGGCCCCACGGGGTGTGCGACCAGGGATTGATCGGGTTGGAGTAGAACAGCTTCACCGCGTCCGCATAGACCCGGAAGGGTTGCAGCGCGGCATGGTTCATCTCGAAGAACTGGTAGAACATCAAGGCCTCCGGAGCCTAGGCCGACCGCTTCTGGTCGCGCCGGTCCGGGCTTTTGTCCTGCAGCAAAAACTAGAGTGTTTTTGTTGCAATGCAATACGTCACGCTGCGTTACGTATTCCTACGATACGGCTCAAGCTGTTGAAAATCCGTTGATTGCGGCGTTGCCGGCTTTAGATGCGCCGCGTCATCAGGCAACGCCGGGCCGGATCGACGGTCGAATTGACCTCGGAATAGAAGCAGAGGCGGAGGGCTTCCGAAGCCTGCTCGAGCGGCAGCACGGCAAAGCCGAGGCTCTCATAGAAAGGCCGGTTGAACGGCACGTCGCGGAAGGTGGTGAGACTCACCTCGCCAAATCCGCGCGCCCTGCCCTCAGCGAGCACGATCCCGACGAGTGCGGCGCCCAACCCTTTGCGGCCGTGGTCCGGATCGACGGAAAGCTCTTTCAGGTGAAGCCAGTCGGCAAGCGCACCCGCGACCGTGAACCCGGCCGGCACATCCTCAGCATCAAGAGCGACCCAGACGGTCTGTCCGGCGATGTAATTCTCGAAGAACGGCACATCCGGGATCGGATTGTCCGCCATTTCGGGGAAACCGTAGGCGCGAAAGAGTTCGGCGGCGTGGTTCTCGATGCGCACCAGAGCTGCCGCGTCATCGTCGCGATAAGCCCGAACGCGATAACCGGCGGGCAGGCGCGATTCAGCTCGAGTCATCACCGGCGCCTGCAACTAATATGCCGGCTAAACACCTTCGACGAGCACGATCTCACCATCGGCGTATTTTTGCCGGATCGATGCCGCGCGCAGATATTCCGGCGAGTGATAGCAGTCATGCGCCACGGCGAGCGACTCGAACTCGATAATGACGTTGCGCGCGCGTCCCGGGCCTTCCGCCAGTTCGTGATTGCCGCCGCGCGCCAGAAACTTCGCGCCGTATTTCTCGAAAGGCACCTTCGTCGCGGTGACATAGTCCTTGTAGCCCTCGGGGTCGCGTACATCGACGCGCGCGATCCAGTATCCTTTAGCCACGCTATCTTCCTCCGGTTCTCTCAAACGGCCGCCATCTCGGCGAGAATGGCCTGTGCCGCCGCCCGCCGGTCCGGCGCGCTGACGATCGGCCGGGCCACCACGAGATGGCTGGCGCCGGCGCGCAATCCTTCGGCGGGCGTCATCACCCGCTTCTGGTCGCCGGCCCCGCTGCCGGCCGGGCGGATGCCCGGCGTCACGACGGCCAGATCAGGGCCGACGATCTTGCGCACGGCGGATGCTTCGCTCGCGGCACACACCACACCGCCCATGCCGGCGGCGAGCGCCTGCTCGGCGCGCCGCAGCACCAGTGTATGCGGGTCATATTCGTAGCCGGCGTCGATGAGATCCTGCTCGTCCATGGAGGTCAGCACCGAGACGCCGAGCAGGCAGAGGCTCGATCCTTTCGCAGCATTGACGGCCGCCTTCATCGCCTTCGGATAGGCGTGAATGGTCAGCATGGTGACGCCCATCTTCACGATGTTCTCGACACCCTTCGCAACGGTGTTGTCGATGTCGAGCAGCTTCATATCGAGGAAGATTTTCGTGCCGCCGCTTGCCAGTTCGCGTGCGAAGTCGAGACCGCCGGCGAAGGTGAGCTGATAGCCGATCTTGTAGAAGTTCGCGACGCCGTCGAGATCGCGCACGGCGCTCTCGGCATCTTTCAAAGTCGGCACGTCCAGGCCAACGATCAGCCGGTTGCGGATGGTCACGGTCATGGCTCCCTCCTTCTTGCGTAAAGCTGTGCGTGCTCGATCAGCGTCTTGCAGAGCCGCGTCATGTTCTTGCGCAGCAGTTCGTTCTTGAAGTCGCCGTTCTCGTCGAAGGCCTCCTGGCCGCGGGGCACCGAGACCTGCGGCGAGATCACCTCCATGCCGACATGGCTGAGCACCGCGCGCAGATGGTTGGCGCTTCTGATGCCGGCAAAATGCCCGTCGGAGGAGGAGCAGATCGCCACGAGTTTTTCGGGATAGGGGTGCAGCGGCCTTCCGCCGTCCTTCGAGATACGGCTCACCCAGTCGATCGTGTTCTTCACCAGCGGCGGGATCGACGCATTATACTCGGGCGTGCAGATCATCACCGCGTCATGCGCCGCAATCAGCCGGGCGAGCTTGTAGGCGTTTTCCGGAATGCCTTTCGCCTCCTCCAGATCCTCGTTCATCAGAGGCAGAGGATAGTCGGCAAGCGAGATGCGGGTAACGTCCGCGCCTTGCAGCGCGAGTTCCTTCTGTGCGCAATCGGCGGTCTTGGCGCTATAGGCGCCGGACCTGATCGAGCCTGCGAATACGAGGATTTTCGGGATCATCCACCCCTCCGGCTGGCGCTCGTCATAAAAGAGTTCGCGCTGAAATCAATGGGCCGGAAGATTTCGTCGCTTAACCTTTCGCAGGCCTCCGATAGAGCCAGAGCTGCGCCGGCGGAATGTTGCGGAAAATCATGTCGAGATACTCGACGGTATAATTGCCGCGCCCGCGCGGCACCGACGGCTTCCAGCCATAGGTGAACTGCAGCATCGGCCGCCCGGCCGGGATACGGTTCAACACGTCTTCGACCAGCGCGATGCGCTGCTCCATCGGGAAATAGAGAAGCGGCAGGCTGGAGATGACGCAGTCGAATGTCGTGGCCGCGTGAGGCCCGAGCGTCTTCGCCAGGTTCAACGCGTCGCCCTCGATGAACTCGACGCTGGGAAAATCGGCGCGCAGCTTGGCGCAGAATTCAGGCGAGTACTCGACCGACACGATACGCTTCGGATCGATGCCGCGCGCTATGATGGCGCGCGTGGTGATGCCGGTGCCGGGACCAAGCTCGAGAATCGGCAGCGTCGAATTCGGGTCGATCACCGAGGCCATGCGCTGCGCCATCGTCCACGAGGTCGGGACGACGGAGCCGACCAGCTTGGGCTTGCCGAGCCAGCTGCGGAAAAAGCGAAGATCGTCGCCCAGCTTCTCGCGCAGACCGCGCTTCATCGTCCGATCCATGGACTTGGCTCTCCGGTGGGACGCGACGCGAAAGGAATGCCGTCAGCTCTGCCAGGGTCGGCGATAGACCCAGAGCTGCGCCGGCGGAATGTTGCGGATGATGAAATCGAAGTGCTCGACGGTGTAGTTGCCCTTGCCCGGCGGCACCGGCGACAGCGGGCCGTGCGTGATCTGCACGATCGGCCGGCCGGCGGGGATGCGGTCGAGCAGGTTCTCGACATAGCGAATGCGCTGCGTCACGGGGAAGCTGAGCAAAGGGACCGCCGACACGACGCTGTCGAAAACAGTGTCCTTCTTGTCGCCGAGCGTCCTGTCGAGATCGAAGGCGTCGCCGTGGATCACATTGACGCCGGCGAAGCGCTGCCTGAGATGCGCGACGAAGTCTTCCGAATATTCGATCGTCCAGAGATTTTCAGGCGCCACGCCGCGCTGCAGCAGCGCCTTGGTGATGACGCCCGTGCCGGGTCCGAGTTCGAGCACCGGCAGTCCCGATTCCGGCGTCACGACCGACGCCATGCGACGCGCCGTGATCGAGCTTGTCGGCACGATCGAGGCGACGGCGCGCGGCTTGTCGATCCAGCCCCTGAAGAACTTAAGCTCGTCGTCAAACTTCTCGGCGAATTTTTTCAGTCCGGCACCACGCATCGTCCTGGTCCCTTCTTCGCCGCCCCGCGCGATGTGTAGCGCCAAAAACGCGCGATGCAACTGAAAGCTGACTTCGGGAAACCTATTCCCCGAACGATTCAAAGAAATCCTTCATGCGCGAGAAAAATCCCGCCGAGGCCGGGCTATTTTCCTTGGACGACAACTGTTCGAATTCCTCGAGCAGCTCGCGCTGGCGTTTCGACAGGTTCTGCGGCGTCTCGACCGCCACCTGGATGTAGAGATCGCCGATCTGCGGCTGGCGCAGCACCGGCATGCCCTTGCCCTTCAGGCGGAACTGCTTTCCGTGCTGGGTGCCGTCCGGCACCTTCACGCGCGTCTGCGTGCCATCGAGGCTTGCCACCTCGAACTGGCCGCCGAGTGCCGCCGTCGTCATCGAGATCGGCACCTTGCAGTAAAGGTCAGCACCATCGCGCTGGAAGAATTCGTGCGGTTTCACCGAGAGGAAGATGTAGAGGTCGCCGGTAGGCCCGCCGCGCACGCCTGCCTCGCCCTCATTGGCGAGCCGGATGCGTGTGCCATCCTCGATGCCGGCCGGAATGTTCACCGACAGCGATTTTTCCTCGATGACGCGGCCCTGGCCGGAACATTTTCCGCACGGATCCTTGATGATCTGGCCGCGGCCATGGCACTGTGGGCAGGTGCGCTCGATGGAGAAGAAGCCTTGCGCGGCGCGGACGCGGCCGGCGCCCGAACAGGTCGGGCAGGTGGTCGGCTGCGTGCCCGGCTGGGCGCCGGAGCCGGAGCACTCCGCACAGGAGATCGAGGCAGGCACGCGGATTTGCGCGGTCTTGCCCGCGTAAGCCTCCTCGAGGCTGATCTCCATGTTGTAGCGGAGATCGGCGCCGCGCTCGCGGCCGCCGGACTGGCGGCGCTGGCGTCCGCCCATCATGTCCCCAAAGATGTCCTCGAAAATGTCGGCGAAACCGCCGGCCGCGAAACCGGCTGACGCGCCGTTCATGCCGCCATGCTCGAACGCCGCGTGGCCGAAGCGGTCATAGGCCGCCCGCTTCTGCGGGTCCTTCAGGCACTCATAGGCTTCGTTGATTTCCTTGAAGCGATGTTCGGCTGAAGTGTCGCCAGGATGTCGGTCGGGATGGCATTCCATCGCGAGCTTGCGGAAGGCGGCCTTGAGGGACTTGTCATCCGCCGCCTTGTCGACCCCCAGCGTCTTGTAGAAATCAGCTTTCATGTCGTCCTAAGGCAGGGGCGCTCTTTGGCGGGCCACTTGCGGTTCTTGCGGGATTATCCCGGTGTTCGGCCCGATTTAGTAGAGCGCACCCCGAGATTCCATAGGCCGCAAGGCTACTTGCCGCACTTTTCATACGCTTTGTGGCGGATTCGCCATCCAATATCGGGCTGCAAAGGCGATTGCGTCATTTCGCGAGCCCTTTTGCCATGTCCGGCCAGGCGTCGAGAAACTTCTGGCGCGCCCTGAGTCCACCCGGTCCGCTTTCACGCTTCTCGTCCTGGTCGAGGCGGGCAAAGACATAGGTTCGGCTACCGTTCGTCGCCCAGCCGACGAACCAGCCCCAGCCGCGCGCCCGGTCGAACGAGCCGTCCTTCCTGCGCGGGAAAGCGGAACCGGTCTTGCCCGAGACGGTCCAGTCGGCAAGGTGTGCCGCCTCGACGATGCCGATCGTCTGCTCGACGGCGTGCGTGCCGACCGGCAGACGCCCGGTCAGGAAGCGCGACAGAAAGCCGACCTGCTCGACCGGCGAAATCTTCAGCGACGAGCTGATCCAGGAACGCTCCAGCCCATTGTCCTTGCCGGGATCGCCGGAGACGTCTGCATTGCCGTAGTCGAGCGCCTTCACATATTCCGAGAATTTCTCGCTGCCGAGATGTTTGGCGATGCGCTGCGAATACCAGACGACCGAATACTTCAGCCACCGCGCCGGATCGGTTGGTTTGCGCCAGTCCTCGCCGCCCCAGTCTGGCTCGCCCTTCTCGATCGAGAGCGTCGGTGCATGCGCGTCTTTCAAGAAGCTGCTGTCGAAGCCGACGATCGCGAGCGCGATCTTGAAGGTCGAGGCAGGCGTGACCCGGGTGCTGCAGTCGCCGTCCTCGGCAACAATCTCGCCGGAGGCGAGATCGGCGACGACGGTGCAGAGCATCTTTGCCTGCGCTGGAGCGGAGAGGGCGAGGAACGGGAGTGCGAGAACGAGAGCGTGAATGCGAGCCATGCGCGCTCTGTATCACCAGGACGTGGCAAGAAAAAAGCCGCCCGCGAATTTCATCGCGGGCGGCTTCGTTGAACGATAGTCGCGTCGGTTACGCGGACTTCTTCTTGTCCTCGTCGTCGATTTCCTCGAAGTCGGCGTCGACCACATCCGCGCCGTCCTTGGCCATGTCGGCCTTGGCATCTGCTGCCGCGGCTTCAGCCTGCGAGGCTTCGTACATCGCCTGGCCGAGCTTCATCGAGGCTTCGGCGAGCGCCTGCGTCTTCTGCTCGATCGCTGCCGGGTCGTCGCCCTCGGCGGCGGTCTTCAGCGCTGCGATCGCGTCGGCGATTGCCGTGCGATCCGCCTCGGAGACCTTTTCGCCAAAGTCCTTCAACGACTTCTCGGACGAGTGGATCAGCGCCTCGGCCTGGTTCTTCGCCTCGACCAGCGCGCGACGCTTCTTGTCTGCTTCGGCGTTCGCCTCGGCGTCCTTCACCATCTTCTCGATGTCGGCGTCGGAGAGACCACCAGACGCCTGGATGCGGATCTGGTGCTCCTTGCCGGTGCCCTTGTCCTTCGCGGTCACGTTGACGATGCCGTTGGCGTCGATGTCGAAGGTGACCTCGATCTGCGGCACACCACGCGGCGCCGGCGGAATGCCGACGAGATCGAACTGGCCGAGCGCCTTGTTGTCGGCCGCCATCTCGCGCTCGCCCTGGAAGACCCGGATCGTGACGGCCGCCTGAGAATCCTCGGCGGTCGAGAAGACCTGGCTCTTCTTGGTCGGGATCGTCGTGTTGCGTTCGATCAGGCGGGTGAACACGCCTCCCAGCGTCTCGATGCCGAGCGACAGCGGGGTCACGTCGAGCAGCAGAACATCCTTGACGTCGCCCTGCAGCACGCCGGCCTGGATGGCAGCACCCAGCGCCACCACCTCATCGGGGTTGACGCCCTTGTGGGGCTCCTTGCCGAAGAACTGCTTCACGACTTCCTGGACCTTCGGCATGCGGGTCATGCCGCCGACGAGGACAACCTCGTCGATCTCGCCCGCCTTGAGGCCGGCATCCTTGAGCGCCGCCTTGCAGGGCTCGACGGTGCGCTGGATCAGGTCGTCGACGAGCGACTCGAACTTGGCGCGCGTCAGCTTCATCGTCAGGTGCTTCGGGCCGGTCTGGTCGGCCGTGATAAACGGCAAATTGACCTCAGTCTGCGCCGAGGACGACAGCTCGATCTTCGCCTTCTCGGCGGCTTCCTTCAGCCGCTGCAGGGCGAGCTTGTCGTTCTTCAGGTCGATGCCCTGTTCCTTCTTGAACTCGGCCGCCAGGTATTCGACCAGCCGCATGTCGAAATCTTCGCCGCCGAGGAAGGTGTCGCCATTGGTCGACTTCACCTCGAACACACCGTCGCCGATTTCCAGCACGGAAATGTCGAAGGTGCCCCCGCCAAGGTCATACACGGCGATCGTCTTGCCTTCCTTCTTGTCGAGGCCATAGGCGAGCGCGGCCGCGGTCGGCTCGTTGATGATGCGCAGGACTTCCAGACCGGCGATCTTGCCGGCGTCCTTGGTCGCCTGGCGCTGGGCGTCGTTGAAATAGGCGGGAACGGTGATGACCGCCTTCTCGACCTTTTCGCCGAGATAGGCTTCCGCCGTTTCCTTCATCTTCTGCAGGATCATCGCCGAGATCTGGCTGGGCGACTGCTTTTTGCCACCGGCCTCGACCCAGGCGTCGCCATTGTCGCCCTTGACGATCTGGTAGGGGACGAGCTTCTTGTCTTTCTCCGTCACCGGGTCGTCATAGCGGCGGCCGATCAGGCGCTTCACCGCGAAAATCGTGTTTTCCGGATTGGTCACAGCCTGGCGCTTGGCCGGCTGGCCGACGAGGCGTTCGCCATCTCCGGTGAAGGCGACGATCGACGGGGTCGTGCGCGCGCCTTCCGCATTCTCAATGACCTTCGCGTCCTTGCCGTCCATGACGGCGACGCAGGAATTGGTCGTTCCCAGATCGATACCGATTACTTTAGCCATGGTCTTTGTTCTCCACCAAGCAGGCTGCCAGGACCCTGAAGAGGCATTCCTTGAGGCAGCCCCTGTTCATTCGAAGATTTCCGCCCGGCTTGGCCTTTCGGGGCCACCCCGGCGGATTGCGGCGTATATAAGAAGCAGCTTCTTGCCGCGCAAGCGTTTCGGCGGGTGGGACCATAGCCGATTTTGCTTGCCCCGGGCTGCCCGCAGCAGGGCGGCAACCGAGGATCGGCGCCATGCCCGGCCGATCAGCCAAGCCGACGGCACGCAACGCATGGGCCCGGTTAAGGGCCGCTCATCAGGCGGCCTGAGCGACGCGCTCCGACCCCATGCGGTAGGAGATCGCCTCGGCGAGATGGATGCGGCGGACCGAATCGTCGCCGCCGAGATCGGCCAGCGTGCGTGCGACCTTAAGCACGCGGTGATAGGCGCGCGCCGAGAAGCCGAGCTTTTCGCTGGCGTCCTTGAGCAGCGCCAGCCCGCCGGCATCCGGCGCGGAAATCTTCTCGATCAGCGCGGTCGAGCAATGGGCGTTGACGAGGAACGGTGCGCCGAGCTGCTCGAAGCGCTCGCGCTGGATGTCGCGCGCCCGTGCGACGCGCTCGGCGACGGCGGCACTCGGCTCGGATTTGCCTGGCCGGATCAGATCGTGCGCGGCGACGGTCGGCACCTCGACGCGCAGGTCGATGCGGTCCATCAGCGGGCCGGAGATACGGCCCTGGTAGTCCGTCTGGCAGCGGGGCCCGCGGGCGCAGCGATAGCCCGGCTCGCCCGCCATGCCGCATCGGCACGGGTTCATGGCGGCGACAAGTTGGACGCGCGCCGGGTAGGAGACCCGCGCATTGGCGCGGGCAATGACGCATTCGCCGTTCTCGATCGGTTGGCGCAGCGAATCCAGCACGGCCGGTGCGAACTCCGGGAACTCGTCGAGGAAAAGCACGCCGTGGTGTGCGAGCGACGCTTCGCCGGGCCTGATGCGCAAGCCGCCGCCGACCATCGCGGCCATGGAGGCGGAATGATGCGGCGCGCGGAACGGCCGCCGGTCGGTGAGCTTGCCGCCGGCGAGTTCGCCGGCGACCGACTGCACCATCGAGACTTCGAGCAGTTCGCGCGGCGATAGAGGCGGCAGGATGGAGGGCAGGCGCTGTGCCAGCATGGATTTGCCGGAACCGGGCGGGCCGATCATCAGCAGGTTGTGGCCACCGGCCGCCGCAACCTCCAGTGCACGCTTGGCGCTCTCCTGGCCCTTGATGTCGGCAAGGTCGGGCAGGTCGCGCGATGGCAGATGGCGCGTCGCCTCGGGGCGTGACAGCACCTGCGTGCCGCGGAAATGATTGGCGATGGCGATCAGCGAGCGCGGCGCCAGAATGTCAATGTCAGCGCCGGCCCAAGCGGCCTCCGGGCCGGATTCATATGGGCAGATCAGACCCTTGCCGAGCCCGTTCGCGCCGATCGCGGCCGGCAGCGCGCCGGTGACGGCGGCGATCGTGCCATCGAGATTGAGTTCGCCAAGCACCACGAAGTCGGCCAGCGCATCGCCCGGGATTGCGCCGAGGGCGGCCATGATGGCGAGCGCAATCGGGAAATCGTAGTGGCTGCCTTCCTTCGGGAGGTCGGCCGGCGCCAGATTGACGATGACCTTCTTGGGCGGCATCGACAGGCCGGACGCGTGCAGCGCGGCCTGCACCCGCTCGCGGCTTTCCGCCACCGCTTTGTCGGGCAGGCCTACGATGTACATGTTCATCTTGCCGGGCGAGAACATGACCTGGACGTCGACGGGAATCGCCGCAATGCCTTCGAAGGCAATTGTCGTGACACGTGAAACCATTCCGCCCCCTACCGGCCGTCCCAAGCCGGGATGAGATCATGATGATCTATTCAACAAGAGAAGCATAGATGGCGGATCAAAGCAAGAACATTAAAGGAACAAGTGAACGTTCTTGATGTGACCAGGTTGTACCAGGTTGTCCGGGTGGAACAGGCCGGTGGGCCAGCTATCCGCGCTTCGCCTCAACGGCATCCCAGAACAGCGCGGCGATGTCGGCGCCGCCAAACCGCTTCACCTCGCGCACGCCGGTCGGCGAGGTGACGTTGATCTCGGTCAAATAGTCGCCGATGACGTCGATGCCGACGAGGATGAAACCGCGATCCTTCAGCGACGGGCCGATGCGCTCGCAGATTTCGTGCTCGCGCTTCGTCAGTTCGGTGGCCTCGGCGCGGCCGCCGACATGCATGTTGGAGCGGGAATCGTGCTCGGCCGGCACGCGGTTGATCGCGCCGACGGCCTTGCCGTCGATCAGGATGATGCGCTTGTCGCCCTTGCGCACATCCTTGAGGTAGCGCTGGACGATGTAGGGCTCACGAAACGACTGCGCGAACATTTCGAGCAGCGAGGCGAGGTTGCGGTCGTCCTCGCGCAAATGGAAGATGCCCGCGCCGCCATTGCCGTAGAGCGGCTTGACGATGATGTCGCCATGTTCCTTGCGGAACGCCGCGACCTCGCGGGGATCCTTGGTGATCAAGGTATCCGGCATCAGGTCCGGAAATTCGGTGACGAAGATCTTTTCCGGCGAATTGCGCACCCAGGCCGGGTCGTTGACCACCAGCGTCTTCGGATGGATGCGCTCGAGGATGTGCGTCGTGGTGATGTAATTCATGTCGAAGGGCGGGTCCTGGCGAAGCAGGATCACGTCCATCTCGGAGAGGTCGGTGCGGACCGGCTCGCCGAGTGTGAAGTGGCTGCCCTTCTCGTCCTTGACCTGCATTTCCTCGAGGCGGGCGAACACCTTGCCGCCGAGCATGGAGAGCCGGTCGGGCGTGTAGTGGAAGAGCGCGTGACCGCGCCGCTGCGCTTCGAGCGACAGCGCGAATGTCGTGTCGCCGGCAATGTTGACCGTCGAGACGTGGTCCATCTGCACGGCGATCTTGAGCGGCATGGGGTTCTCCGAGGCGCGGCTAATTGGCTGCCTGCATGTAGCGGCTGAAACGGCGGCTGCCAATCGGCCAGCAACGCCCGGCTCATCATCAGAATCTTAAGGCTTTTCGGGGCAGACTCCACGGCTGGCAGAGTGTCCAACTGCTTGAGATCCATGCGCCGAGGCCAGATGAACGCCGTTACCCCGATCCGCAACAGCTCGGTCGACCCGGTCGACGGTGTCGGCCAAGTCGACGGTGTCGACCACGTCGACAGAGTCGACGGCGTCGAGCTGACGATCCTGATGCCGTGCCTCAACGAGGCGGAGACGCTCGAAATCTGCATTCGGAAGGCGCAGGCCTATCTGAAAAGCGCCAATGTCGCGGGCGAGGTGCTGATCGCCGACAATGGCAGCACGGACGGTTCGCAGGAGATCGCCACAAGGCTTGGCGCGCGCGTCGTGCCGGTTCCGCAGAAGGGTTATGGCGCGGCGCTCCAGGGCGGCATCGCCGCAGCGCATGGCCGCTACATCATCATGGGCGACGCGGATGATTCCTATGATTTCTCCGCCCTTGACGCCTTCGTGACGCGGTTGCGCGGAGGCGCGGACGTGGTGATGGGCAACCGCTTCAAGGGCGGCATCGAGAAGGGCGCCATGCCGTTCCTGCACCGCTATCTCGGCAATCCGGTGCTGTCGTTCATCGGCCGGCTCTTCTTCCGCATCAAGACCGGCGACTTCCATTGCGGCTTGCGCGGCTTCAACGCGCAGAAAATCCGCGACCTGGACCTGAGAACGACCGGCATGGAGTTCGCCAGCGAAATGGTGGTGCGCAGCGCGCTGGCCGGCCTGATCGTCGAGGAAGTACCGACCACGCTGAAGCCGGACGGGCGCAGCCGGCCGCCGCACCTCCGCACCTGGCGGGACGGCTGGCGGCATCTGAAATTCCTGCTGATGTACAATCCGCGCTGGCTGTTCTTCATTCCCGGCCTGACATTGTGCGGCGCGGGTTTTGCGCTCATCTGCCTGCTCCTGTTCGGGCCGTTCCAGCTCAACACGACGATGGAGCTCGACCTCAACACCTTCACGGCGGCGTGCTTCATGTTCATCACCGGCACGCAGCTCGTGAGCTTCGGCGTGCTGTCGCGTTATTATGCCGAGATCACCGGCGTGCTGCCGGCAACGCCGCGGTCGAACTGGCTGCTGAAATCGATGAGCACGGACAGGATCGCGCTGAACGGCGGCATCATCTTTTTCGCCGGCTTATCATTCTTTGTCTATGCGCTGATTTCCTGGGGGCAGGTGGGTTTCGGCGCGCTCAACGATTCCGAGATCCCGCGCATCGTCGTGCTCGGCCTGACGCTGGTGGTGATCGGCCTGCAGGCCTTCTTCTCGGCCTTCCTGCTCGGCGTGCTGGAGATTCCGGTGAAGCGCGACAGGGCGGCCGCCGAGCGGCAGGACGCGGCCAAAGCGGCCTGATGGACCGGCTGCGGTCAGCGTTTCGCCCAAAGCTCGTCCGGTTCCTCACGGTCGGCATCGGCGCAGCGGCGCTGCTTTTCGTTCTCTCCTACCTGTTTGTGCGGTGGGGGCTGCCGCCCTTCGCGGGGAGTGCTGCCGCCTATGTGATTGCCTTCATCGTTGCCTACACCGCGCAGCGCGGCTGGACGTTCGGCGGGGAACACTCGCACGCGCACGCGCTGCCGCGCTATCTGACCGTACAGGTCGGCTGCGCGCTGCTCTCCGGCATCGTCGCGCATGTCGCGGTGGAAATGCTCGGCGCCTCGCCGTTCGTCATGTCGATCGTGGTGACGGTCGCCGCGAGCGCGGCGAGCTACGTCCTGTCTTCGCTCTGGGTTTTTCCGGATCGCGCCGGCTAGCGCTTTACGCTTATTGAACCGGCCGCGGCTAGGCTTCGACCGGGAAGCGGGAGACAATTCGTGTCGGTCGGCATGATCACACTCAATCGCGAAGGCGGACGGACGCGGTCGGCGCTGACGGATGCGGGCATCGCGCTCATCGTCGCACTCGGCATCCTCGCCGTGCACGTCTTCTCCGGATTTCCGTCGCTCACCGATCCGGGCGGGGACAATGACAGCCTGCTGAGACTGGTCGAGGTGAGGGACCTGCTCGCCGGGCAGGCCTGGTTCGACACCTACCAGTATCGAATGGGTCCCGAAGGCGGATTTCCGATGCACTGGTCGCGGCTGGTCGACGCGCCGATCGCGGCGATCATCACGGTCGCGACCATGCTTGGCGGTTCGGCAACCACCGGCGAGCTTGTTGCGCTCATCGTCTGGCCCTGGCTGCTTCTGGTCGCGGCGCTGTTCTTCCTGACGCGGATCGCGCGCATCTTCGCCGGAGAGGCAGCGCTGCTGCCCGCCGCCGTGCTGAGTGGCACCGCGCTCTACTTCGGCGGCACATTCGGTCCCGGTGTCATCGACCATCACAATGTCCAGCTTACCCTGGCATTGGGCACGCTTGCCGCTTTGGCCAGCGATACGCGTTCTCGCGGCCTGTGGGCTGGCATTGCCACGGCGCTGATGCTTGCCGTCGGCATGGAGAGCGCGCCCTATGTCGCCGCGACCGGGCTGTTCGTCGCCGCCGCCTTTGCCTTCGGCGGTGAAGACGACCGACGAACGGCGATGCTGTTCGGAATCGGTTTTGCCGCGGCGTCCGGGGTCTGTTTCGTCGCCACGGTCGCGCCGTCGCAATGGGCGCATGCTGCCTGTGATGCATTTTCGTTGCCGCAGATGAGTCTGGCGGGTGTCGGCGGCGCGGGGCTTGCGCTTATTGCCTGGAAGACGCCGGCTACTGCGGCGTGGACGCGCAAGCTGGTTCCGCTTGCAGTGCTTGGAGTCGCAGTGGCTGCGACGGTCGTCCTCTTCTTTCCGGGTTGCCTCGCCGATCCCTACGCCAATCTCGATCCGCGACTGAAAACCTACTGGCTCGACATGGTCGGCGAAGCAAAATCGCTCCAGGATTTCCTCGAGCGCGATCCGCTGACCTTGCTCGGCCGCTACGTCACGCCCGCGCTTGGTCTCGTCGTGCTGGGCCTGCGCATGAAACGCGACGGAGCGCGGCGCATCGACCTTCTCGTCCTTGCCTTTCTCGGCATGGCTTTTCTCGTCAGCATCTGGCAGGTGCGCGGCTCGGTCTTCTCGATCCCCTTCGCCATCATTCCACTATCGGGCTGGGTCGCCGATGCGCGGCAGCGCGCCGGCGCGACCAAGGCCACAGCCGACACGCTGAAAATGGTCGCCGCCTGGATCCTATCCCTCAACGTCACGTGGAGCAGCATCCAGATCGCAATCTCGCTCGTGACCGATCCGATTGATGATCAGGCTGCCGCGGCAGGAGAAGCAGGGCCATCCTGTTCCGCGGGAGAGCACTATGCAGTGCTTGCCGCCATGCCGGCGACGGTGGTTCTCGCGACATCGAATTTCGGCGCGCCGATTCTGCGCAACACCCACCACCGCGTTCTGGCTGGCCCCTATCATCGCAACATCGCCGGCAATCTGCTGGTCCTTGACGCGTTCATGGGAACGGAGGAACAGGCCCGCACGGTGATCAGAGACAACGGCGTCACGCTGCTTGCGCTCTGCCCGAGCGACGACGAAGGCAAGATGCTCGCGAACTGGGCGCCGGCCGGACTCATGGCTGAGATAGAAGCCGGCAAACTGCCGGATTGGCTCGAGCCCATAGAAGGCACTGAAAAGACGGCGCTGCGCCTCTTTCGGGTCCGAACCGACAACCTCAATGGGCAGTAAGGGGCTGCGCTCAAGCGCAGGTTGATTCGCCGGAGGGGAACAGCGTTTCCGAAGGGTAAAGACTTATCCGACGATACTATTCTTAAAGCATTTACTGTCAGGCTTTCGAATAAAGCGCTCATAAGTACAGGGAAAGCGATGCTCGCTCCGTTTGGCTCCAGCCAAACCAGCAAAGAGACAACGGATCTGGCCTTCACCGATCCGCTGACTGGTCTCGGCAACCAGAAACGTTTCTTCGACAAGGTCGACCGTCTGATCGCGGAACGCGCCGACGATCCCGCGCCGTTTGCCGTTGGCATCCTCGACCTCGACGGCTTCAAGCCGATCAACGATCTTTTCGGGCACAAGGCCGGCGACGACATCCTGGTGCAGGTGGCGCTGAGATTGCGCGCCGCGATGGACACCTACTCCACGGTGACCCGCGTCGGCGCCGACGAATTCGCCTTCCTGTATCCGATGGTCTTCTCCGAAGAGGCGGCGACCGAGAAGGCGAAGATGCTGATCGAGATTCTCTCGGCGCCCTACGATGTCGGCGAGCGCACGGCGCGACTGTCCGCGTCGGTCGGCTGCTCGCTGTTCTATTCAGGCGACGAGACGACGGAAGTGCTGGTGCGCAAGGCCGAGTCCGCGCTTTACCAGGCGAAACGCTCGGGCCGCGGCCGCGTCGTCATCTATACGCGCGAAATGGAAGAGGCGGCGAAGCGCATCACGCGCATCGAGCAGGCGCTGCGCCGCGCCGTGTCGGCCGGCGAGGTCGAACCGCATTTCCAGCCGATCGTCGATCTGAGAACGCGCCGCACCATCGGCTTCGAGACGCTGGCGCGCTGGACCGACCGCGATCTCGGCGTCGTCTCGCCGGTGGTCTTCATTCCGATCGCCGAGGAGCGTGGCATTATCGGCCAGCTCGCACAGCTTGTCCTCAGGAAGGCGACCGAGGCCGCGCGTGCATGGCCCGACGATCTGTTCCTGTCGTTCAATCTGTCGCCATCGCAGCTCGTTGACCAGAATACGGGCCAGCAGATCCTGGACATACTCGACCGCACCGGCTTCGATCCGCGCCGGCTCGAGATCGAGATCACCGAGACCGGCCTGATGACCGATCCGGCATCGGCCGAGACGATCGTCGACGATCTGCGCCGGGTCGGCATCCGTGTCTCGCTCGATGATTTCGGCACCGGCCAATCCTCGCTCGGGCGCCTGCGCGAATTCCAGTTCGACAAGCTGAAGATCGACCGCGCCTTCGTGTCCTCGATCCTCGACGACCGTCCGTCCGAACACATCATCCGGGCGATCCTCGCCATCTGCGAAGGGCTCGGCATGGAGGCGGTGGCGGAAGGCATCGAGGAGGAGGCGCAAGCCGACCGGCTCGTGCAGTTCGGCTGCGGTGGCGGGCAGGGCTATCTGTTCGGCAAGCCCGTCAATGCCGACGCGACGCTCGGCTATCTGCGCGACCAGTTCCGGGGCGCCAGCTTCGCGGCCTAGCTTCGGATGAGGTCGGCCTGAACCAAAGCTTCTGGCTCCGAACCCCTTGCATTTTGTCTGACTTTTTCCGAAACCGGCGTGCGCTTGTCACAGCGCCTGCCTGGGGAGGAATTTCGTATGATGCCATCAGCCCGCTACCCGGAGCTGAAGGATGCGTCGGTGCTGATCACGGGCGGCGGCTCAGGCATTGGCGCCGCACTGACCGAAGGTTTCGCGCTGCAGGGCGCCAAGGTAGCCTTCATCGATATCGCTGACCGGCCGAGCAGGGCGCTCGCCGTCAGGGTCGAAAAATCGGCCGGCCGCAAGCCGCTCTATCTGAAGGCTGACCTGCGCGACATCGAGGCTTTGCGCGCGGCGGTGAAGAAAGCGGCGAAGGCGCATGGGCCGATCACCGTACTGGTGAACAATGCCGCTTTCGACGAGCGGCACGATATCGCGGCCGTGACCGAGGACTTCTGGGATAACAATCAGGCAATCAATCTCAGACCGCACTTCTTCACCGCACAAGCGGTGGCGGACGGCATGAGGAAGGCTGGTGGCGGCTCGATCATCAACTTCACCTCGACCTCCTTCCTGATCAACCACCCCGATATGCCGTCCTATACGGCGGCGAAGGCGGGCATTATCGGCCTAACGAAAGGGCTCGCCGGCCGTCTGGGCCGCGACGGCATCCGCGTCAACGCGGTCGCGCCGGGCTGGGTGATCACCGAGCGGCAGCAAGCGCTGTGGGTGACGGAAGAGGCGCTGAAGGCGCACATCGCAAAACAGTGCATCAAGGAGACGATGCAGCCCGACGACATGGTCGGCATCTGCCTCTTCCTCGCTTCGGACGGCTCGAAGCTTTTGAGCGCGCAGACCATCATCGTCGACGGCGGGTATATGTGATGGCCGAGGCGGTGTTCGCGGCGGCGGATTGGGGCACGACGCGGCTGCGTGTCTGGCTGCTGGATGCGCAAGGCAATTTGCTGGCGGAGCGGCGCGCCGACGACGGTCTGCTGTCGGTCGAGAAGGGTGGCTTCGAAGCCATGCTCGAAAAACATCTCGACGCGCTCGAAGCGCCAAAAGATGTGCCGGCGATCCTGTGCGGCATGGTCGGCTCGCGGCAGGGATGGATCGAAGCGCCTTATGTTGCGGTTCCGGCGTCGCTCGACGATGTGATGGCGGGCGCGGTTCGCGTATCAGGCGCGCGGCGCGATGTGCGCATTGTTCCGGGCGCGGCGCTGAAACGCGGCGACCGTCCCGACGTGATGCGCGGCGAGGAAACGCAGCTTGCCGGCATCGCGCTGCTCGGCACCAAGACGGCAACGGTCTGCATGCCGGGTACGCATTCGAAATGGGTCGCGCTGAAGGATAGCGGCATCGCCGACTTCTCGACCTGGATGACAGGCGAGCTGTTCTCGACGCTCTCGGCGCACACGATCCTGAAACATTCGACCGGCGCAGAAGCACATACGATCGACGCGGCGAGCGACTCGTTTCGAACCTGGCTGATGATGGGCCTCGACAATCCTCAGGATCTGACGACGCGGCTGTTCAAGATTCGCGCGACGGGTCTCGTTTCGTCGATGAACCAGCCGGACGCGGCGGCAGCGCTCTCGGGCCTGCTTATCGGCACCGAGATCGGCTCGGCGCGAAAACTGTTCGGCGGCGATGTCATTACCCTGGTCGGCGGCGGCACGCTTGGTAAACTCTACGAGGCGGCGCTTGGCCTGGCGGGTCTGAAGGTCAGCGTCGTCGACGCTGACAACGTGGTGCTTGCCGGTCTCGTCGCGGCGGCCAGACGCAACTTCACGAAAGCAGCACTATGAGCGCACCCTGGCCGAAACTGAAATGCGGGCTCGTCGCGATTCTGCGCGGCCTGACGCCGGACGAGGCGGTCGCGGTCGCAAGCGCGGTCCATGAAGCCGGCATCGAGGCGATCGAAGTGCCGTTGAATTCGCCGGAGCCGTTCCGCTCGATCGAGGCGATTGCGAAAGCACTTCCGAACGGATTGGTCGGCGCGGGCACGGTGCTCGCCGCGGCGGAAGTCGACGCGCTCAATCGTGCCGGCGGCAAATTGCTTGTCAGCCCGAATGTCGATCCATCCGTGCTGAAGCGCGCGGGCGAATATGGAATGGTGACGATGCCCGGCGTGTTCACGCCGACGGAAGCATTTCTTGCACTGAAGTCCGGCGCCTCGGCGCTGAAGTTTTTCCCGGCAAGTGCTCTCGGCGCATCCGGCATCAACGCCATTCGCGCGGTGCTGCCGAAGGAGACGGTCATCGGCGCGGTCGGCGGCATTTCAGATGCCGACTTTTCGACGTATAAAGCAGCGGGTGTAACCGCCTTCGGCCTCGGCTCGAGCCTCTACAAGCCCGGCCAGAGTGAGCAGGAAACCGGCAGGAAAGCCGTCGCTGCGGTTGCTGAATACAGGCGTGTTTTCGGGGAGGAGTGAATGGGCGCGAATGTCTTTTCCGATGTCGTCTGCGAGCTCGGCGAAGGGCCTGCGTACGATCCGGACAGCGAGACGCTGTTCTGGTTCGACATCAACGGCAAGAAGCTGCTCGCGAAAAAATGGCCGAACGGCGAGACGGTGGTCCACGAACTGCCCGTGATGGCGAGTGCGATCGCCGTGATCGACGGCGGCCGCCAGCTCATCGCAACGGAGACGGGCCTGCACATTCGCGATGCCAGAACCGGCACGCTGACGCTGCACAAGGAGATGGAGACCGACCTGCCGGGCAACCGCTCGAACGACTCGCGCGTGCATCCATCCGGCGCATTCTGGATCGGCACCATGCCGAAGGACGAGTCGATTAACAGTGGCGCATTCTACTGGTATTTCAAAGGCGAGATGAAGACGCTCTATACCGGCGTGAAGGTTCCGAACTCGATCTGTTTTTCGCCGGACGGACGCGTCGCCTATTTCATCGATACCGAGACGAAAAGCCTGAAGCGCGTCGACGTCGATCCCTCGAATGGTTTTCCGACGGGCGCGCCGAAAGAGTTCGTGCGCGGTGGCTCGGATGGATGGATCGACGGATCGGTCTGTGACGCAGATGGCGTCGTGTGGAACGCTAAATGGGGCGGCTCGCGCGTCGACGCCTATTCGCCCGACGGCACGCTGATCAAGTCGGTGCCGGTGCCGGCGGTACAGTCATCATGCCCGGCCTTCCTCGGACCGAACGCCTCGAGGATGGCGGTCACCTCTGCGTGGAAGGGCATGAATGCGACGCAGCGTGCCGCCGATCCTGAAGGCGGCAAGACCTTCCTGCTCGATATTGTCGTGAAGGGTCGCTTCGAGCCCAAGGTCGCTCTCTAAAGAACCACTCATGCGCAAACCGGAATTGCTGCTGGTCTACGAGCCGGAGGCCGCGTGCCGCGCGCGGCTCGTGGCGGATGGATTTCCGCCGGAGCGGGCGCTGGAGATTTCGTCCTACCTGGCGCAATCGACCGACCTCGCGCCGGAGTTTGCATTGATCGAGGCCGAGTGCGCGAAGCGCGGCATCGGCTTCGCGCCGGTTGAACTCGACGATCTCGCAGCCGCCCTCGATATGCGCGATCCGAAGCAGACGCTCGTCTGGACGCTCACCGACGGCATTGCCTACTACCGCGGTTCGGTCGCGCCGGCGCTCGCGCGGCTGAAAGGTTTTCGCACCATCGGATCGGACGACTCTGCCTTCGCGCTCTGTCAGGACAAGTTTCGCGCGGGCGCGGTGCTTGCAGCACTTGGATTGCCGGCGCCGGCGGCGGGTCTGGCGCGCAACGGCGCCTGGATTGTCGAGCCGCCGCGCGCGGCAAAAGGCTATTTCGTCAAGCCGAACCGGCTTGGGTCGAAGATCGGCATCTGGCCGGACTCCAAATGCAGGACGGCGGACGAAGCGCTGGCGCTCAGCCGTCGCATCTTCGAGCATTATCGCGACGACGCGATCGTGCAGCCCTACGTCGCCGGCCGTAATGTCCGCGCGAGTTTTCTGGCGCTGAAGCCAGAGGCAGGCGCGGAGATGCTTGGCGCTTATTTCGTCGATGCCGGTGGCGATTTCCAGACCATGGCCGACAGCCTGGCGCTCTACGGGGAGACGGGCGAAGCGGCGAAAGCGTCGGGCGCCTATGCCGAGCCTACGCTGATCGATCTCGCCGAAGCGCGGCCCGATGCGATCGAGGGCATTCGCGAGATCGCGCAGAAACTTATTGCTGGGCTTGAACTGCGCGACGTGTTCTCCGTCGACCTCCGGCTGGAGGACGACGGCACGCTGCATCTCATCGAGTTCGAAGTGTGCCCCGGCCTGCCGTGCTTCGATTTCCGCGCCTATCTCAGGGCGAAATGGCGGCTGGAGCTGGCGGAGGCGATGGCCGAAACGGCGGCCGGCCGCCTGAAGGCCTGATCAGCCGACCTTGTTCATGCAGATCTTGGTGTGACCGGCGCCAATGAAGCCGAGCGTGCGCGCAGCGGCCTTGGACAGGTCGATGACGCGACCCTTGATGAACGGCCCGCGGTCATTGATGCGCACCACGACGGCCTTGCCGTTGCGCTGGTTGGTGACTTTCACCTTGGTGCCGAAGGGCAGCGAGCGGTGCGCGGCGGTCATGGCGGCCGGGTTCATGCGCTCGCCGGAGGCGGTTTTGGAGGTCAGCGCATACCAGGAGGCGCTGCCGCATTGCGCGGCGGACGGGATGGTTGAGGCAAACAACGAGAGGCCCGCCGCAAGCATCGCCGCGGCCGCGGTCTTGGTGGTCAGCATTGGCTGGGGTGTCCCCGGATTAACAAGTCTTAAGGTCTGCCGCTAAAACCAATTGGGGCAGCAAATGTGGCTCTCAAGGGGCTATATCTGGGCGGAAAGTAAAGTTTGAGGACTCCGTGAAACAGAGCGTCAAACCCAAATGCCAAAACTACCGGCGAATCTTGCAGATCGGACGGCTATTGCAGGAAAAGCAGGGCCAAAGCTACCGGTAGGCCGCTCGCTGTGCGCCGTATTTTGCCACCGCGACCAGCGCCACACCGAGCATGATCGCGTTCAGACTGTGCCACAGGAAATGCGTGCCGAGCGGGAACGACTCACAGACCGTCGGGTCGATCGTCCGAAAGTAGACGGCAAAACCAAAAATCGCCGCGCAGGCCAGAGAGTACCAGCCACCCGCGCCCCCGGAGATCAGGATCACGATGCCGCAGAACACGAAGGCGCCACCTGCCGGAAGATATCCGATCGAACCGTTGGTGGCAGTCCAGATCGATTGGGGGATGAGGAGGTAAGTCAGGGCGCCGGTGACAATGAAGTAGGCGATCAGGAAAACGATCGTCTTTGACCATCCGAGGCCGGCCAGCCGGTGCAGGAAGAACAGGGTCAGGGCCAAGGTCAAGGTGGCGATCGGAATGATGTCAGCCCACTTGGTCAGCTCGATCGCGGTCGTATGGAAGAGAAGCGAACCGAGGCCGACCACGATCACCCACCAGCAGAGAGCCTCAGCGAAGCCGCCAGTCTTGTTGGCGCGCACGCGCAGCACGCCGTACAGGCCCGCGGCGACAAACAGAAGGTTGGTCAGCGCGTTTACGGGTTCCGACCAGAAGCTTGCATCCGTCCGCTCGCAGTAGAGATCAAGCGGCGCGAAAAGACCGTCCATCGAGAATCACCCTTCCCCTTGCTTCTCCAGCAAAAGCGCTCAACACGTTAATGGTGAGTGTAAGCGGAGCTAGAATTATCCGGGATCGTCCGAGAGCAGCGCTACGCCATGAAACGGTAGCCGACACCGGGTTCGGTGCGGATGATTTTCGGATCGGTCGGGTCGCGCTCGATCTTGGCGCGGAGCTGGCCGATGAAGACGCGCAGATAATGCAGATCCTCACCATGCGCCGGCCCCCAGACCGAGGTGAGCAGCGTCCGGTGCGTGACGACCCGGCCGGCGTGCCGGGCCAGCATGATCACGAGGTCGTACTCCTTCGGCGTGAGATGCACGGGCTCGCCGTCGCGCACGACGGTCCGGCGCACCGTGTCGATCTCCAGCCCATCGACATTGATGGCGGTTACGCCGCCTGCCGCTTTGATGCGGTGTCTCAGCGCGGTGCGGATGCGGGCGGTGAGCTCGCCAATGCCGAAGGGCTTCTCGATATAGTCGTCGGCGCCAAGATCGAGCGCGGCGATCTTCTCCGTTTCCCGATCGCGGGCCGACAGGATGATGATCGGCACCTCGGAAAAGGCGCGCAGCTTGGTGATCACCTCCTTGCCGTCCATGTCCGGGAGGCCGAGGTCGAGGATCACGAGGTCGGGTGCGCCTGTCGCGGCGGCTTTCAGTGCCTCGGCGCCGGTCGCGGCTTCGATGACGTCATACCCGGCCGCGCCGAGCGCAGGTTTGAGAAACCGCTGGATCTGCGGTTCGTCATCGACGACGAGGATACGCTCACTGCTCATGCGACGACTTGCTTTCAACGAGCGGGTCGGTGGCACGCAATCTCACCGTGAAGCGGGCGCCGCGCCGCTTCTGCGCCGGGCTTTCAGCCTTGATCGTTCCGCCCATCGCTTCGACAAAGCCGCGGCTGATGGCAAGGCCCAGTCCAGTCCCAGGCTTGCGGCCGTCCGATTTGCCGCGGGTGAAGAATTTCTCGAAGATCCTCGCCATGTCCTTCGCCGCGATGCCCTTGCCGAGATCGGTGACCGAGATTGTCACATCGGCGCCATCCCGGCGGGCATAGATGCTGATCGGTTCGTCGCCGCCGTATTTTACCGCATTGTCGAGCAGATTGAACAACACCTGGCCGAGCAGCACGCTGTCGCCGCGCACCAGCGGCAGATCGCCAGCGATGCTGGTCTCGACCTGCTTGCCCGGAAAGTATTTGCGTGCACGGTCGAGCGTGCCCCGGATCACATCCGCGACGTCGACGGATTCGAGCTTGGGATTGACGGTGCCGGCGTCGATCCTGGTCATGTCGAGCAGATTGCCGACGAAGCGCGTCAGGCGATTGCTCTCCTCCTCGATCGACAGGAGCAGATCGTCGCGGCTTGCCGGCTTCATCTTGGCGCCGAGCTGACGCAGGCTCGTCACCGCGCCGGTGATCGTCGCCAGCGGCGTCTTCAAATCGTGCGAGATCGAAGACAGAAGGGCGGAGCGGAAACGCTCGCCCTCAAGCTTCTGCGCATGGTCGAGGCTTTCCTTCGACAGCCTGGCGCGATCGATTGCGACTGCGGTCTGATCGAGAATGGCGGAGAGCAGCACCAGCTCGTCAGCTTCCAGCGGCTTCTCCGCTTGCTCGATTCCGATGACACCGATGACGCCGGCGGGACTGATCAATGGCCGGAACTGGAAGGTGCTGTTCGGCAGCGTGCCGGTTGCGTTGCCGGCCAGCTCGCGCTTTTCGAACGTCCAGCGTGCCGCGGTCATGTCGGCGACGCCGAGATCCGCATCCGGCGGCCAGGCCGCCGAAAGCACCAGATCGCCGTCCTGCGGCAGCAGGAAGGCGACGCTGCGCCGCAAGGCAGCCTGCAACTGCGAGACCGCCGCCCAGATGACGTCGTCAGCCTTCACGGTGCCCGACAGCTTGCGGGAAAATTCGTAGAGCGACTGGTTCAGGGCCGCGCGCTCGCGCGCCGCCTGGGCCTGCTCGCGGACCCGCGAGGCGAGCCCCGCCGCCAGCAACGCCGCGGCGATGAAGGTCAGCAGGCCGACGACCTCGTGCGGCTCGGCGATGGTGAATGTCGAAACCGGTGGAATGAAGAAGAAATTGTAGGCGATGGCCGACAGCAGCGCGGCGCTCACAGCGGAAAGATAACCGCCATAGATCGCCGAAACGAGCACGGCGAGAAGATAAAGCACCGCGACGTTCGGCAGGTCGATGAACCGCTCGACCGAGTAACCGACCAAACTGGCGCCCGCGACCGCAGCGACGGCGATGGCGACATCGCGCAGGGGATTTTCCAGCCGGCGGCGTGGGGTGGCGGCACGTCTCGGAGCCGGCATATCGTCATCTGCGGTGACGATATGGATACCGATACCCGAAACACGCGCGACGAGCGCGTCCGTCAGCGAACGGCGCAGGAACCCGAGCGGCGATTTCTCCGTACGCGCGCCGATCACCACCTGCGTGGCATGTTCGCGGCGGGCGAGCGTGAGAATCTCCTCGACGAAATCATTGCCCGCGACCCGGCGCGTTTCCGCGCCAAGATCGGCGGCAAGCTTGAAGAGCTTGTCGACACGGCGTGCGGCTTCGACATTGCCCGGCCGGTCCGGCCGTTCGATGGAAGCCACCAGCCATGGCGCGTTCAGGCCGGACGCCAGGCGCGCGGCCGTGCGAACGACTTTCTCGGACAGCAGGTCCGGTCCGATGCAGACGAGAAGCCGCTCGGCTGTCTGCCAGGGACTCGTGATCGCGTTCTGCTTGAGGTAATCGACGACCTGGTCGTCGACGCGCGCCGCTGTCCGCCGCAGCGCCATCTCGCGCAGCGCGGTCAAATTGCCCACACGGAAGAAACTGTCGGCGGCACGCCTGGCGTTCTCCGGCAGATAGACCTTGCCCTCTTTGAGGCGTTCCAGAAGTTCCGCCGGCGCAAGATCGACAAGCAGCACATCGTCGGCGCGAGACACCACAGTATCGGGCACACGTTCGCGCACCTGCACGCCGGTGATCTGCGCCACCACGTCGGACAGGCTTTCGAGATGCTGGACATTCATCGCCGACCAGACGTCGATGCCGGCAGCGAGCAATTCTTCGATGTCGAGATAGCGCTTCGGATGGCGGCTGTCCGGCGCGTTGGTGTGCGCCAGCTCATCGACGATCAGGATACGGGGCCGGCGCTTCAGCGCGGCATCAAGGTCGAATTCCTCGATCGTCTTGCCCTGATACGGGATCTGACGGCGCGGCAGGAGTTCGAGGCCTTCGAGAAGCGCGGAGGTCTCCGCGCGGCCATGCGTCTCAACGAGGCCGACGACGATATCGATCCCGTCCGATTTGAGCCGTTTGGCGCGCGCCAGCATGGCGTAGGTTTTGCCGACGCCGGGAGCAGCGCCCAGAAAAAGCGTCAGCCGTCCGCGACCACCTTTGCCGGCAAGCGCCAGCAAAGCGTCGGGATCGGGCCTGTCGGTATCGCGAAACGTCTCCGCCATGCGGCTATTTTAGCGTCCTTTCATCGAGCGCCAGATTGATTTCTAGCACATTGACGCGCGGTTCGCCGATGATGCCGAGGAGCCGGCCATATGTTTCGTGATCGATGAGCGCCAGGATATCCGCTTCCGGCACGCCGCGCACCGTCGCGATACGCGCCGCCTGTGCCTTGGCATATTCCGGCGAGATGTGCGGGTCGAGGCCGGAACCTGATGCCGTCGCGGCATCGGCGGGAATCGCCGGCATGCCCGCCGCCTTCAGGCGCTCGACGTCCGCCGCCACGCGCTCCTTCAGGTTCGCCGAGGTGGCACCGAGATTGGAGCCGGTCGAAGCGCCGGCATTGTAGGGTGCGTCCGCCGTCACCGACGGGCGTGGCCAGAAATAGCGCGGCTCGGCAAAATTCTGGCCGATCAGTGAGGAGCCGATCACTTTGCCGTTCTCCGAGATCAGGCTGCCTTTCGCCTGCGCCGGGAAGACAAGCTGGCCGACGCCGGTGATGGCAAGCGGGTAGGCGAGACCCGTGAGCAGGATGAAGAAGACGGTGAGGACGATCGCGGGACGAAGATGAGCAAGCATGGTCACACCAGATTGAGAGCGGAGACGGCGAGATCGACGAGCTTGATGCCCGCGAAGGGCAGCAGGATGCCACCCAGGCCATAGACGAGGAGGTTGCGGCGGAGCAGAGCGGCAGCCCCGACAGCCCGGTAGGCGACGCCCCGCAACGCCAGCGGGATCAGCGCGACGATGATCAGCGCGTTGAAGATGACCGCCGACAGGATCGCGGACTGCGGCGAAGCGAGATCCATGATGTTGAGCGCCGCAAGGCCCGGGTAGGTGACGACAAACAGTGCCGGGATGATGGCGAAATATTTCGCCACGTCGTTGGCGATCGAGAATGTCGTCAGCGAACCGCGCGTCATCAGGAGCTGCTTGCCGATCTCGACGATCTCGATGAGCTTGGTCGGGCTGGAGTCGAGGTCGACCATGTTGGCCGCCTCGCGCGCCGCCTGTGTGCCGGACTGCATGGCCACGCCCACATCGGCTTGCGCCAGCGCCGGCGCATCGTTGGTGCCGTCGCCGCACATTGCGATCAGCCTGCCGCCCTCTTGCTCCTTGCGGATATAGGCGAGCTTCTGCTCAGGCGTGGCTTCGGCAAGGAAGTCGTCCACGCCGGCTTCGGACGCGATTGCCGCGGCTGTAATGGGGTTATCTCCGGTCACCATGACGGTGCGGATGCCCATGGCGCGCAACGCGGCGAAGCGCTCCTTGATATCAGGCTTCACGATGTCCTTCAGGTGGATGACACCGAGAAGCTTTTCGCCGTCGGCAACCGCGAGCGGCGTGCCGCCGGTGCGGGCAATACGCTCGACCGCCTGCCGGAAATCCGGCGGCGTCTCGCTGTTCATCAGGCCGCCGGCGAACTTCAGGATTGCGTCGACCGCACCCTTGCGAATGCGCCGGTTCGCGATGTCGACACCAGAGAGGCGGGTTTCCGCCGCGAACGGCAATGCCGTGCCGTTCATTTCTTTCGGCAGCGCACGACCATAGTCGCCTGTAGCCAATGCCACGATCGAGCGGCCTTCCGGCGTCTCGTCGGCCAGGCTGGCAAGCAGTGCGGCCTCGGCCAGTTCGGCCTGCGTGATATCCTGGACGGGCAGGAACTCGCTCGCCATGCGGTTGCCGAAGGTGATCGTGCCGGTCTTGTCGAGCAGCAGCGTGTCGACGTCGCCGGCGGCTTCGACGGCGCGGCCTGAGGTCGCGATGACGTTGAAGCGCACCAGCCTGTCCATGCCGGCGATGCCGATGGCGGACAGAAGCCCGCCGATCGTCGTCGGGATCAAGGTCACCAGCAGTGCGGCCAGAACCGTGACGGTCAGCGCCGTGTTCGAATAACCGGCCAAACCCCAGAGCGTGACGACGGCAATCAGGAAGATCAGCGTGAGCCCCGACAGCAGGATCGACAGTGCAATCTCGTTCGGCGTCTTCTGGCGTTCCGCGCCTTCGATCAGCGCGATCATGCGATCGACGAAGCTCGATCCGGGCGCTGCCGTGATCCTGATCTTCAGCCAGTCGGACAGCACTTGCGTGCCACCCGTCACGGCCGAGCGGTCGCCACCGGATTCGCGGATGACCGACGCGGATTCACCGGTGATGGCGCTTTCGTTCACCGAGGCGATGCCTTCGATCACTTCACCGTCGCCGGGGATCAGTTCGCCGGCTTCGATCAGAACGAGATCGCCGATCTTGAGATCTGTCGCCGGGATGCTGGTTGTCTCACGGCTTTCCGCCGAAGCGAGTTTGCGCGCGCTGAGCTGGGATTTCGTACGGCGCAGGAAATCCGCCTGGGCCTTGCCCCTGCCTTCGGCCACGGCTTCGGCAAACGTCGCGAAGAGCACCGTGAACCAGAGCCAGATCGCAATCTGGCCGGAGAAGTACGGATCATCACCACCGCCGAAAAGATCGCGGACGAACAGCGCCGTGACGAGGGTCGCGACAATCTCGGTGACGAAGATCACCGGATTGCGCATCAGCTGGCGCGGGTCGATCTTCGTGAAAGCGTCTCTCGCCGCCGGCAGCAGAATCGCCGGGTCGAAGAGGCTGTGGTTTACGGCTTTGGACATGGTGAACCTCAAAACGTCTCGCCGGCGAGCATCGCGAAATGCTCGACGATTGGCCCAAGCGCGAGGGCGGGGAAGAACTGCAGGCCGCCCAGAATGATGATGATGCCGACGAGCAGGCCGACGAAGAGCGGCGTGTCGGTCGGGAACGTGCCGGCAGACGGCGGGACACGGACCTTGGCCGCGAGCGAGCCGGCAATAGCGAGAACAGGAACCGCATAAGCGAAGCGGCCAAGCAGCATGGCGATGCCGAGCGTCGTGTTGTACCAGGGCGTGTTCGCCGTCAGGCCGCCGAAGGCGGAGCCATTGTTGCCCGCAGCCGACGTGTAGGCGTAGAGGATTTCCGACAGCCCGTGTGGGCCGCCGGTGCCGACGCTCGCCACCGCGAAGGGCAGCATCGCCGACACCGCCGTGAAGCCGAGGATCGCGAGCGGCAGGATGAGGACCGCGAGCATGGCGTATTTCATCTCGCGGCTTTCGACCTTCTTGCCAAGCAGCTCCGGCGTGCGCCCCACCATCAACCCGGCGACGAACACCGAGAGGATGGCAAAGACGATCATGCCGTAGAGGCCGGAGCCGACGCCGCCAGGCAACACTTCGCCGAGCTGGATGAGGAACATCGGTACCAGGCCGCCGAGCGGCGTGAAAGAGCCGTGCATGCCGTTGACGCCGCCATCGGACAGGCCGGTGGTGGCGACCGCATAGGCAGCGGTCATGGCCTGGCCGAAACGAACCTCCTTGCCCTCCATGTTGCCGAGCGCCGGATCGACGCCGACCGACGCAAGGATCGGATTGCCATAGGTCTCGCTCCAATAGACCGCGCCCATGCCGACGAGCAGCAGGAAGCCGGTGGCGGCGAGGAATGCCCAGCCCTGACGGCGGTTTCCGACCATCTGGCCGAAGGCATAGACGAGCGCCGCGGACACGCCGAGCATGGCGACGATGTTCAGATAGTTCGACAGCGCGCTCGGGTTTTCGAAGGGATGCGCGGCGTTGACGTTGAAGAAGCCGCCGCCATTCGTGCCAAGCTGCTTGATCGCCTCCTGGCTGGCGACCGGTCCCAGCGCGATCGTCTGCTGAGCTCCTTCCAGCGTCGTGACCGTCGTCGCGGCGTCGAGCGTCTGCGGCAGGCCCATCGCGACGAAAGTCAGCGCGACGATGATCGCGAGCGGCAGCAGCACGTAAAGTGTCGCGCGGGTTAGATCGACCCAGAAATTGCCGATCGTGTTCGCGGCGGAGCGCATGAAAGCGCGCGTCAGCGCGATGGCAATGGCGGTGCCGGTGGCGGCCGACACGAAATTCTGCACGGTGAGGCCAGCCATCTGGCTGAAATGGCTCATCGTCGTCTCGCCGCCATAGGATTGCCAGTTGGTGTTGGTGACGAAGCTTACAGCCGTGTTGAAAGCGAGGTCCGGCGCGACATTGCCGAACCCTTGCGGGTTGAGCGGCAGCCAGGCCTGGAAGCGAAGGATGAGATAGAGCGCGACGAAACCTGCGGCGCTGAAGGCAAGCATTGCCAGCGAATAGGCGATCCAGCCCTGTTCCTTGCCGCTGTCGATGCCGGCAAGGCGAAAGAAGCCGCGCTCGACCGGTTGAAGGACGGGCGTCAAAAATGTCCGCTCACCGGAAAACACGCGCGCCATGAACAGGCCAAGCGGCTTCACAAGCGCAAAGACAATCAGAAAAAGAAGGCCGATCTGCAGCCAGCCGACGATGGTCATGAAGGGCTCCGGAAGAATTAGAAGCGCTCAGGCTTGAGCAGCGTGACGACGAGATAGATGCCGAGCGCGATTGCCACGGCGAGGCCGATGAGAGATTCGATCATGACCGCCTCACAGCCGGGCGAGGGCGCGGGTGTAGAGCGCCAGCAGCGCAAGTATCCCGACACCGAGAAGGACAAATAGGACGTCAAGCATGGAGCGCTCCCGTTATGGAAACCGCAAAGATGCTCATCCGCGCGTCAAATCTCGATTGGGATTGCTCTTCCCGAGCATCAAGAAGTCATAAAGATCGAGGGTACGGCAACCAATTTTGAGCACGGCTGGCGGGATCGGCGACAGCGCGAGGACCGCACTGCCGTTCGCGTCATCATAATACTTGACTCGCGTTATCATGTTTAATACGAACGAGCCCAGCCAAGGACATCGGCCGACAAGGTCGGCGAATTCCCAGCCATCTGGATAGCAGGGCCAACTCAGGGGTAGGCGAAGCTGCTTTGATCCGCGCATCGATCCGGTGCGGCGGACAGGCTTCGTGCGTCAAAGGTGTCGCCGGCCTCGCATTCGTTCGCCACGACGAACGTGTGCCCCTGCTGAGTAACGGGCCGGGGTACGATGATGAAATTCCTGAACAACTGCAGTCCGGCGGCGGTCCGGAACAAACCGCGGCTCGCACACGCGCGGCCGGTGCTGTGACGCGCGGCCGGTGCTGTGACGCGCGGCTTGTCCGCAGCCCGCACCGGGTAAGCCACCAAACGAACAAGACGATTCCGACATTCGACAGGAGAGATTGAAATGGCCGACGTAGGGCTGGGGATGATCATGATCGATGCGAGCGGCTCTGCCAGCTTCGATCTCGAAGCTTTCATCAAGGGCGGCTTCATCGAGGGCGAGGCCGGAGGTGGTTTTCCAACCTTCGACAATTCAGGCGCATTCACCGGTCAGCAGATGTTCATCGGCTACGGTTCCGATCCAACATCCAAATACGTCAGCGCGACCGGCACCCTTTCGTATGGGTTCTCCTCCCACACGATCCACGGCGAAATCAACACGCTCGAATTCGGCACTCGCGGCGCCGGTGACTTCGACGCGAATGGCCAATTCGTCGGCGGCAGTTCCCTGCTGTCGATCACCGGCCTGACCTTCAGCAATCCGCTTCCGGCCAATGCGACCGAAGAAGCCGACATCGAGACCAACGGCCTCGTGCATCTCTTTGGCATCGCGCACATGTATGGCGACAGCGCCGATCCTCTGATCGCGGCGCGCGTCACAGCCGCGCTGGAGAAAATCTATGCGGGGCTGCAGGGATACGCGCAGACCTACATCGGTTCCGCAGGCGTCGATACCTACACCGGCACGGCGTTTGACGACATCATCAATGCCGGCAGCGGAAACGATCAGCTCGACGGCGGCGCGGGTAACGACACGGCTGTCTACAACGGCAACCGGGCGGACTTCACGCTGACCGACAATGGCGACGGCACCTGGACGGTGACGGACAACAGGGGTGGAGGATTCAGCGACGGCGAGGACACGCTGACCGGCATCGAGCGCGTCGAATTTGTCGACCAGACGGTCCGGCTGACTAACATTGCTCCGGTCGCGGCTAACGACACGGCGTCGACCGTGAAAAATCTGCAGAAGGTCATCAACGTTCTGGGCAATGACTCCGACGCGGATGGCACGCTCGACCCGACGAGCGTGACGATCGTTGACAATGCCACGAACGGCACGCTCACCATCAACACCACGACGGGTGCGATCACCTATAAGCCGAACGCCGGATATGTGGGTGCCGACAGCTTCACCTACACGGTGCTGGACAGCGAAGGCAAAATCTCGAACATCGCGACCGTAACGCTCGATGTCACCTCATCGCATATCCTCACCGCCGGCGACGACGTGTTCTCCGGCGACTCGCTGGGTCTGAATACGGCCGGCATCGAGGTGCACGGCCAAGGCGGCGCCGACTACATCGTCACCAGCAACGCAGCGGCGCATGCCGACACGATCTATGGCGGCGACGGCGACGACCTGATCTTCACCGGTCGGGGCGACGACTTCGTCGATGGCGGCGCGGGCAACGACGTCATTCACGCGCGCGCCGGCAACGAGACTCTGATCGGTGGCGCGGGTGACGATACGTTCGTCATCCGCTTCTTCGGGGCGTCGACCGATGCGGGTACGACGACGATCACCGACACGGACGGCACGCTGTGGAACGGCACGTTCCGCCCGGCTTCGTTCCCAGCGTCGTGGAGTCCGGTGCCGACTGCGACGAGCGGATTCGAAATTACCGGCACTGCGAACGCTGCTGGCGAAAGCGAATGGGATCTCGCCGTGACCGACCAGGCTGGTGCGGTCCAGCACCTGACCATCACTTGGGATGGTGAGGACCTGACGCTCGTCGGCGGTCCGCAGACGACGATCATCAAGGATTATGTCAACGGCACCTTCGGCATCACGCTGGAAGATGTCGCTCCAATCAATCTGGAGCTCTCGGGCACGAAATTGCTCAACGGTGTTCCAACTGTCTTCGTCAAGGAGGACGCAGCGGCCGGCACCGTGGTCGGCACTGTCTCCGCCGACGACATCGATGGCGGCGCGCTGACTTTTGAAGTCGAAGGCGCTGCCGCGAATCTGTTCGAAATCGACGGCAATCAGCTCAAGTTGAAGGCTCCGCTGGATCATGAGACCGAGACGAGCCACACGGTCACCGTCAAAGTCACCGACGCCGGGGGCAACGAGACGACACGCGACTTCGTGGTCCATGTTCGCGACGTGCTCGACACGCCGGAGGGAACGCTGACGATCGACGCCAGCGCGCTCGGCGCGGTCGGCGTGAACTTCAGTTCCTACCTCACACTCTTCTTCGCAGGTTTGACTGGCGGTACTCCGGGCTACAATTTCTATGGTGGGTCAGGCACGCCGAACCCGTTTGGTGGCCCGAACGTCTATGTGACTGGCGACCAGATCGCCTTCAATTACAATGAAAATGGTACGCCGGTCTCCGACAAGGTGGTGATGGGCGGTACGAATTTCGCCTATGATTTCCTTACCGCCGGCGCTGCCTTCGGCCATGGCATTTCGGGTACCTTCGACAGCCTGACGTTCGGAAACGTTGGGTCGGGCACGACGCTCGGCCAGGAAGGCCTGTTGGATGATGGCTATCTGACCGGCCTGGAGAACGCTGTCGAAATCTCGGGGTTTAATCTTGGCGCTGCGGCCGGCAGTGGCAGCGACGCGACGTTGAACAATGTCTATGCGGCGTACGCTGCACTCCAGCAGCGGAATGCCACCGCGATCTACGACATGATCGCGAAGTACGCACAGAACTTCAAAGGCACTGTCGGCAACGACACGTATTTCGGGTCGCAGTTTGCCGATATGATCGACGGCAATGGTGGGCTGGATGTCCTCGTCGGGGGCAACGGCAACGACACCTATGTCGTCGCGAGTTCCGACTCCATCGTCGTCGAGAATGCCAACCACGGCAAGGACCTGGTGAAGGCCAGCGCGTCCTTCTCGCTCGGCTCCAATGTCGAGGATCTGGAACTGCTGGGTTCCGACAATCTCGACGCAACCGGAAACGGCCTCGCCAACAAGCTTACCGGCAATGACGGCAACAACACGCTCGACGGCCAGGTCGGCGCCGACACGATGCTCGGCGGCGACGGCGACGACACCTATATCGTCGACAATGCCGGCGACGTGGCGATCGAGCTGGCGAACCAGGGCAACGATACGGTGCGGTCCTCAGTCAACCTCGTCCTGCGCGTCAATGTCGAGAACCTCGTTCTCCTCGGTGGCGCCAAGACGGGCACCGGCAATGCAGGCAGCAACCAGCTCACCGGCAACAGCCTCGCCAACGTGCTCGACGGCAAGGCTGGCGCGGACGAGATGATCGGCGGCCTCGGCAACGACACCTATGTCGTCGACAATGTCGGCGACGTGGTCAAGGAGCTCGCAAACCAGGGCACTGACACCGTTCAGTCGTCCTTGACGAACTACGCGCTGGCGACGGGCGTCGAGAACCTCATCCTGCTGCGCTCCGGCAACATCAACGGCACCGGCAACACGCTCGCCAATACGCTGACCGGCAATAGCGGGAAGAACAAGCTCGACGGCGGCGCTGGTGCTGACGTGCTCAACGGGCTTGTCGGCAACGATACTCTCACCGGGGGTGCAGGCAATGACGCCTTCGTCTTCAGCAGCGCACTCGTCGCTAACAACCGCGATGTCATCACCGACTTCAACAAGCTGGGCAATGACACGATCCGGCTCGAGAACGCGGTCTTCAAGAAGCTGACAAAGATCGGAACGCTGTCGAAGGATATGTTCGTCGTCGGCACCAAGGCGGCCGATGCCAACGATCACATCATCTATAACAAGGCATCGGGCGCGCTGCTCTATGACGCGGATGGCAGCGGCGGAATCGCGGCGGTCCAGTTCGCTTCGCTGAGCACGAAGCCGACGATCACGCACCTCGATTTCCAGGTCATCTGACGGGTTACCGGCAGGTTGTGTGTGATGACCCAGGTCTTTGAAACCCAGGCACGTGTGAATCTTCCGGACCGTGGCGCGACGGCGCCACGCGCCGGCAACGCCCTCCGTCAGCGCTGTTTGCCGGCGCTGACGCTGCTTCTTCTGTCGAGCGCCGCTATCCAGGCACATGCCCAGGATGTTACCGAGCTCGAGACAATCATCGTCACCTCGACCCGGACCGGTGAAGACCCGTTCGAAACCCTGTCGGGCTCGACCGGCATTTCGCGTGACCGGCTGCAACTGGAAGCCCAGGGCGGCTCCGTCTCGGAGATCGTCACGCTTATTCCCGGCATGACGACGCAGACGACCGCGCAAGACCCGGGCACCGGCATCAACATCCGCGGCATGCAGGATTTTGGACGCGTCAACGTCATGATCGACGGTGCGCGCCAGAACTTTCAGAAAAACGGCCATGAGGCGAACGGCACGTTTTATGTAGACACCGAGATGCTGTCGAAGGTCGACGTCACGCGCGGACCGGCGTCGTCGATCTACGGCAGCGGCGCCATCGGCGGCGTGGTCAATTTCGGCACCATCACGGCCGACGATCTGCTTGAGGACGGCGAGCAGCTCGCGGCCCGGCTGAAGACCGCCTATCATTACAATGGCAGCGGCCCGCTTCTGCACGGACAGGCCGCCTGGCAGCCGAGCGAGGCATTCGACCTCACGGTTGCCGGCACCTGGAAGCAGATCGGCGACTATACGAGCGGCGGCGGCAGGACCATCAATTCCGGCGAGGGTCTGCTCTCCGGGCTGGCGAAGGCGCGCATCAGGCCGACCGACGACCAGGAAATCACCTTTTCCGCGCTGCGCTATCTGAATTCGTGGGAATCCGACAATACCCGCAAGACGGACGTGGCGGCGGACACCTATTCCGCGGGTTATCGCTATACGCCGGAAGACTCGGACTTCTGGGATTTCACCGCCAAAATCTATCATACCGGCACCGACCTCAGTCAGGCCGAGTTCGCGGGTCCTGACATCGGCGAGAGCCGGTCGTTCGAAATCGGGACGACAGGCGTCGACGTGTTCAACACGTCCCGCTTCGATACGGGCGCCGTCGGCCATGAGCTGACCTATGGCGGTGATTTCTTCAGGGATCGTGTGGACACCGACGATCCGACCGGCACATCGGACGACCTGACTCCGTCCGGCAACAGGCTCGCCTGGGGCGCGTTCGTGCAGGACCATGTGCGCTTCGACGAATGGCTCGAGGTGCTCGGAGCACTGCGTTACGATTCCTATTCGATGCGCAGCGATGCGGTGTCCAGCGGCGGCGGACGGTTGTCGCCGAAGATCACGATCGGCGTGACGCCGTGGGAGCCGGTGACCTTCTACGGGACCTATGCGGAAGGCTATCGCGCGCCGGCGCTCACCGAAATGTTCATCGACGGGCTGCACCCGCCGCCGGTCAGCGCCGGCCGGTTCTTCCCCAATCCCAATCTGCGGCCCGAGATCGCCCGCACGATCGAGGCGGGCGTGAACCTTCGCTTCGACGATGCCTTCGCCGAAGGTGACAGTCTGCGCCTCAAGGCCGGCGTGTTCCGCAATGACGTCGACGACTACATCGACCAGGTCTTCGTCATGTTTCCCATTCCGGGCGGCTACCAGTATCAGAACGTCGCCAAGGCCCGGGTGGAAGGAATCGAGATCGAGGCGAGCTACGACGCCGGCAATGTCTTCGGCGGTCTTGCCATCCATCTCGTCGAGGGCACGAACCTCATAACCGGCGATCCCCTGCAGAAAGTGCCGCCGCACCGGCTTGTCGCCACGCTCGGCTTCCGGGCCTTCGAGGAGCGGCTGACGAT
>Ga0335075_10001090_pt1 | contig 45635 bp, 44 predicted proteins | sample Lox_Sample_24_FD_206723 | JGI IMG/M metagenome (GOLD analysis project Ga0335075, IMG submission 206723) | Soil microbial communities from Loxahatchee National Wildlife Refuge, Florida, United States - Lox_Sample_2.4 | ecosystem: Environmental > Terrestrial > Soil > Wetlands | place: USA... | reverse complement strand
GAGATTGCTTCGTCGCTTCGCTCCTAACAAGAAACAAGGCGGCTGACCGTTCCCGTCATTGCGAGGCCCGCAGGGCCGAAGCAATCCCCCGCGGGAGATTGCTTCGGCCCTGCGGGCCTCGCAATGACGGCAAAAACCGCACCGTTTCATCCAGGGCGGGTCGGCCCCGCGGCCGGTGGTCAACTCGCAATGACATGGGGAGCGCAGCCGCGTACGTTGGTCATTCCGCGGGTTGGTATGAGGCGTGACTCACTCTTCTCTAGAAACGGTCATGGATGCCTGGGTGCCACATCCATGTCATTATATCGCAACGGGTGCATGCCGCGGGTCACGCGTGCCGTGGACAGCGAGCTGCTGTATGATTGCGACATGACTCGAAACCACCCAGTTCAGCTTGAAACCGTCTCGCTTGTCGTGCCGGAAACGGCAACCGAGGCGTATGAAGCCGCGCTCGCCACTGCCTGTCTCAGCGTCGGGTTCTTTCGCGATGATGCGAGCGGCGGGTGGCGGGTTGAGGGCGTGAAAGCCGTCGGTGCCGGCGAGGCCGCGCTGACGGCGGCGCTGGCACTGGCCGCGGCTGCATCGGGGGTCGGTGCGTCTTTGCAGCGGCAGCCGACCCCGGCTGACGGCTGGATCGCTCGCACGCAGGCGAGCTTTCCCGAGCAATGGATCGGGCACCGTTTTGCGGTGCGGGGCACGCATCTCGCGGGGGCGCCGGCGGCGGGGCGGATCACACTGATGCTGGATGCGGGGGTCGCCTTCGGATCCGGGGAGCATGGCTCGACGCGTGGCTGCCTGCGCGCGCTTGAGGCGGTCGCCTGGCATCATCCGCGGCGCATTCTGGACCTTGGCACCGGATCTGGGATCCTGGCGATGGCTGCGGCGCGGCTGCTGCACCGGCCGGTGCTGGCGGTCGACATCGAACCGTGGTCGGTGCGCGTCGGGCAGCAGAACGTTCGGCTGAACAGGCTGTCGAATTTGGTGCGGGTTGCGCTGGGGAATGGTTGGCGCAGTGCGCCAGTACGGGCGGGCGCACCCTACGATCTGGTGTTCGCCAATATCCTGGCCCGGCCGCTCTGTGCCATGGCGCTCGACCTGGCCGCCAATCTGGCGCCCGGCGGCAGGGCGATCTTATCGGGATTGCTCCGCTCGCAGGCGCGGTGGGTGCTGGTGGCGCACCGCCGCCGCCGCCTGCGATTGGAACGCAGCATCAGTGAAGGTGTCTGGACGACCTTGGTGTTGTGCCGGTAGGCAGGCGGCAGATCAGGCCGCCATCCGGTCGTTCACATCCGCATTGTAATTGTCGTTGAACACGCGATGGACGTCCGCGCGGGTCAGGCCGATATCGGTCAGCTCGCGGTCGGTCATCATGTCCAGTTCGGCGATGGCCGCCTGCTTCTGGCGCCACGCCTGGAACGCAGCGATGGCCGCACGCAGGCCATGGGGCTTGCTGGCGGGCAGGGGGGCGCGAAAATTGGCTTCCTCGAGGCTGGCGTCGACATAGGTCAGGTTCGGCAGCTCGAAGGTAAATTGGCTCTTGGCGATCGGGGCGCTCATGGGTCTCAATCCAACTGGTCATCCAGCCGGGTCAGGCGCCTCGTCCTCATGGCAAGGCGTTCCCGGTTTTGACGCGGTGCAACATGGGCTTCTGATGCCGCATCGAAAATTGCCGATTGTCCCTCGCAGCCATGCACTTTCCGCATGGACGGTTAACCAGTTATGAATCCCGCAGGAACTCGGGTGAGAAGGACCCAGGCGATGAGCGATACGCATTTGTCCGCATTGCGCGACGAACTAGCCCGGCAGAAACTGCATGGCTTTATCGTGCCTCGGGCGGACGAACACCTGGGCGAGTATGTCCCTGCCTCGGCCGAGCGGCTGGCCTGGCTGACGGGCTTCACGGGCAGCGCGGGGCTGGCGGTGGTGCTGGCGGACCGTGCCGCGGTGTTCACAGACGGCCGCTATGTGCTGCAGCTTGCCGCACAGACCGACCCGGCGCTGTGGGAGCGCCGGCACATCACCGAGGAACCACCGCCCAAGTGGCTGGCAGAGCATGCCGGGCCGGGTGCCCGCATCGGCTATGATCCGCTGCTGATCGCGGAGGAGGGGCTGGCGCGCTACACCGAGGCCGGCCTGACGATGGTGCCGGTGGAGCGCAATCCGGTGGATGCGATCTGGACCGCCCGCCCGCTGCCTCCCGCCGCGCCCGCCGTGCCGCATCCGATGGCATATGCGGGGCGTCCGGCGGCGGAGAAGCGGGCGGACATCGCCAAGGCGCTGACCGAGGCGAAGCAGGATGCGGCGGTGTTGACCGATCCCGCCTCGATCGCGTGGCTGCTGAATATACGGGGCGGGGATGTCCCGTTCACGCCGTTCGCTCTCGGGTTTGCCCTGGTGCATGCGGACGGGGCGACGGAATTGTTCATGGATCCGGCGAAGCTGCCGGAGGCGACGCGGGCCTGGCTGGGCAATGCAGTCTCGGTGGCGGGTCGGGACGCGCTGGCACCAGCGCTGGCGCGGCTGGCCGGCAAGACGGTGCGGGTGGATTCCGCCGGCTCGCCGGTCTGGTTCGCACAGACGCTGCGCGAGGCCGGCGCCACGGTGGTGGCCGGGCCTGACCCATGCCTGCTGCCCAAGGCGTGCAAGAACGAGACGGAGCAAGCGGGCGCGCGCTCGGCCCATGCGCGCGATGCGGTTGCGGTGTGCCGGTTCCTGCACTGGCTGCAGACCGCGATGCCCGGCGGGGCGGTGACGGAAATGTCCGCGGCGGCGAAGCTGCTGGCGCTGCGGCAGCAGGTGGAGGGCTTCCGCGAGGAGAGCTTTCCGGCGATCTCGGGTGCGGGCGAACATGGCGCGATCATCCACTACCGGGTGACGGAGGACAGCAATCGTGCGCTGCGGCCGAACGAGATCTACCTGATCGATTCCGGCGCGCAGTACCCGGACGGGACGACCGACATCACGCGCACGGTCTGGACCGGCCCTGGCGCGGCGCCGGCGGAACTGCGCGAGCGGGTGACGCGCGTGCTGAAGGGCCACATTGCCATCGCAACGCTGGTGTTCCCGCAGGGCGTCAATGGCGCGCATCTGGACGCGTTCGCCCGGCGCGCACTGTGGGCGGTGGGGCTGGATTACGACCATGGCACCGGCCACGGCGTCGGCAGCTATTTGTCGGTGCATGAGGGGCCGGTGAGCCTGTCGCGGCTCGCGCGCCCGGTGCCGATTGCCGCGGGCATGATCCTGTCGAACGAGCCTGGGCTTTACGTGGTGGATTGCTACGGCATCCGGCTGGAGAACCTGCTGCTGGTGCAGCCGGCCGAATTGCCCGACGCGGGCAAGCCGTTCCTGCGCTTCGAGACGCTGACGCTGGCGCCGTTCGATCGGCGGCTGATCGAGGCGGGGATGCTGGATGCGGGGGAGCGGGCGTGGCTGGACGCGTACCATGCGCGGGTGCTGGCGGAGGTGGGGCCGGGGCTGGATGCGGCGGCGCGGGACTGGCTGGCGGAGGCTTGCGCGCCGTTGGGGTGAGCCCGCTGCTCATCAGATCCACGTGCATCACCTGAAGCGAATTTTTGCCTTTGTCGATTTCAATCTCAGCTAGATTGATCTGCGATGCGAAACTGTCGCCGACTGCGGCCGCTGGGCAATGCCGTGCGGGTCCTTGGAAATTGCTTGAGGATGTCGGCCGCGAACAAAAATCAGGGCCGTGGGGGAGCAGCGAAACCCGCGGCAGCGCACTCTTCCCAAAAGCTTGCGAAGCTAACGGGACAGGACTGGGAAATGGCGTTCGGCTCCGCGTGCTCCATTACTTCCACTCTTTGACCGCGTCCATCACCTCGGAGCTGTGACATTTTGGCTGCCCGTTCAAAGTCGTGCTTTGGATGATGGCTGTTAGGATCATTCCGTTTGCCCCAAGCATATTCGGGCTTATTTGGTAGGATGGTTATATCCCGCAGGCCTACTGCCTTCCAGGCAGCGAGGTCCGCGAGCAGCCAGCTTTCGGAAGCTGCTTTCGGAAGACAGATCACTGGTAATGGTCCAGATGGTCCTCTGCTGAAACCCTCTTCAATGTCCTTGTGGTGCTCGCGCCATTTCGCGTCGTCTGGCGTATCGGCATCTGCCATGAAAATCACTACATCATAATTCCCCGCGGCAGCGCGGAACATGCAGGCAAGGGCTCGCTCGCCGTGACCCGGGGGAAGGGGCTTGTTGCGTCTCCTGTCTCTATCAGTAAGCAGTATCTCGCTTCGCCGCGCTGCCATCACCTCAATTGGCACGGTTGGAAGCCTGAGCTTCTCGAGTAAAATTTGTAGCCAGCCGGGCAGGTCGATCATAATCTTCAGGCGGTGGTCCCACGCATCACGATAACCTATGTCATGCGGTCCCTCTCCGACAATCAATATGCGCATTACTCTACTTCCATAAAATTCCTGATCTGCTCAATTGGTCGCCCCGTTGGTGCGATCTCCCGATCTTGTGCAGATGGGGTCGAGTCCAGGACCCACCGATTGATTGTCGGCATTTCCATCATTGTCCACAATTCGCCCGGACCGAAATATTCCAAACCGGAGAGGAATCCTTCCAGCGAAGCGAAAGGTGCAACTCTTGTGCTGCCGCGATCGTCTCTGGCGACAAAGGCAATTTGTGCAGGTTCAAATGAATTCAGGAGCATTGGAGAGTGAGACGTAAATATCAACTGGACCCGAGATTCACGACTGACCATATGTACGAAACTGGGGAGGATGTGTGGCTCGATGCCGTCTTCTACTTCATCCAAAAGAACCGTGCTGGCCGCTGCGCTAAACTCAGGAATAGATGCAAGCCCCAATAGACGCATAAAGCCGTCGCTCATATGAGCGGCGGAAACACGGCCAACGCTGGCGAAATTTTCAGCCACTCGAAGGTCGATCCACCCGGCTCGCTTTCTTACGGTATCCAGCCCTTCGATAGGATAAAATCGGCTCAGCCGCGAGATCAAATTATTCTTCTGCTCAGGTGAAAGCGATGCAAGAAATGCACCGAGACGTTCGCCACGCGGCCCAATATCCGATGGAACTCCACGCGCACCTCGCCGCATGTCATTTGGGCTCAACAGTTCGAGCGAGAAGATTCCGGAACCCCATTTATTAACCGCTGCTAAGGCTTTGTAGGCTTCGGATGGGATGCTGTTCGGATCCAGCAAGCCAAGCAGGGAACCTTCTGGTCGGATTCCCTTGATTTCTTCGCCATCGATCTCAATTGATCCCTTGGTCGTCATTCGAAGCATTCGGGTTGGATCCCGCTCACCATTACGCCTTGCCCAGACTTCTTCATGGACAACACGAGCCTCCGCGAGATGCCACCAGAAGTACCAATAAAACTCTCGAAGATCATCATCTTGCAGAAGAATGCGGTAGGTTATTATTCCCTGTTGCGGCCCGGTCTTTATTCGCGTCCGAATGTCGGCAGGCTCCCAGCCACGGTCGGTAAAAAACCGCGCCGGTTGACCTTTTGCCACGTACTGCACGAAAGCCAGAGCCTGAAGAATGGAAGTCTTGCCCGAACCATTTCCGCCCACGAGGATCAAAATATCGTCGGGGACTCGCAGGTCGATATCTGCGAGGGCTTTAAACCCTCGAACTCTGATGCGCCTTAGCCTGAGCCTCGTCGTGATCGCAGGCCCTTTGTCACTCGTCATTGCACTGACCTCTATCGTGACTGAAATGTCCCTCCAATCCTGAGTCAAGCTGCCACTGATGCGGGCAAGCGTGGGCTGCTGCTCAGCAATCAAGTCGAGACCGCAGGAGACGCTCGAACTGCTCCATTCGCGACACGAAGCTGCAATACAACGGGTTGAGCATTGTTAGGAACCCTTTTGTGCGGAAGAATACGGATTCTTCGTCCCGCGCAACTGCAACCTGATCGGCGTGCCGGGCAGATCGAACGTCTCCCGCAGCCCGTTCACCAGATACCGCTGGTAATCCTCCGGGATCTGCTCGGCCCGCGTTCCGAACGCGACGAATGTCGGCGGCCGTGCCTTTGCCTGCGTCATGTACCGCAGCCGCAGACGCCGCCCGTTCACCAGCGGCGGCTGGTGGCGTTCCAGCGCTGCCTCGAACCAGCGGTTCAGCTCCGCCGTCGGCAGCCGCTTGTTCCAGACCGCATAAGCCCGGCGCACCGCGGGCAGCAGCCGTTCCATCCCCGCGCCCCGCAGCGCCGAGACGGCGACCACCTCCACGCCCTTCATCTGTGCCAGGCTTGCCTCCAGCCGCTCGCCAATCGTGCGCCGGGCAGCGCTGCGATCCGGCACCGCATCCCATTTGTTCAGAGCGATCACGCAGGCGCGGCCCTCGCGTTCGACCAGGCGGGCAATCTGTAAATCCTGGTCGTGCACGCCCTCGGTCGCATCGACCACCAGCACCACGACTTCCGCCAGCTTCAGGGCGCCGATCGCGGCGCCGACCGACAGCTTCTCCAGCGGCGCCTCGATGCGGGCACGACGGCGCAGGCCGGCAGTGTCCACCAGCTCGATCGGTCCCTCCGCGTCATGCAGCAGCGTCGCCACTGCATCGCGCGTCAGGCCCGGTTCGGGACCGGTGACCATCCGCTCCTCGCCGAGCAGGTGGTTGATCAGCGTGGACTTTCCGGCGTTCGGACGGCCGACCACGGCGAGCTTCAGCGGCGACGTGTCGTCGGTGCCGGCCGGCTCTGCGGCGGGAAGGCGATCGGCGATCTCCGTCATCAGCGCCGGAATGCCTTCGCCATGCTCCGCCGACACCGCGACCGGGTCGCCCAGCCCCAACGCATAGGTTTCCAGCACGGCGGATTCCGTGCTGCGTCCTTCCGCCTTGTTCGCCACCAGCAGCACGGGCCGGCCCTGCCGCCGCAGCCATTGGGCGAAATGGCGGTCGGCCGGCATCAGACCCTCGCGCGCGTCCACCACGAACAATACCAGGTCCGCCGCTGCCACCGCGGTCTCGGCGCCCGAGCGCAGGCGGCCGGCCAGGGTCTCCGGCGCGGCTTCCTCCAGCCCCGCCGTGTCCACCAGCCGCACGCGCCGGCCGCGCAGCAGCGCCTCGGCTTCCTTGCGGTCGCGCGTCACGCCCGGCGTGTCGGCCACCAATGCGGTGCGCCGGCCCACCAGCCGGTTGAACAAGGTCGATTTGCCGACGTTTGGCCGGCCGGCGATCACCACAACGGGAAGCATGGGAACGGAGATGGCGCGCCCCTAGCGCAGCGCCAACAGCTTCCCGTCGTCCGAGATCAGCAGCAGCGTGCCGTCCGCCACCACCGGCTCCAGCGGCGCGGCCGGGCTGGGCAGCTTCTCCTGCCCCAGGATCGAGCCGGTATAGGGGCTGACCGACAGCGCCTGCTTTTCCGTGCTGGCCACGACCAGCCGATTCCCCATCATGGTCGGGCCCCACCAGGAGATCGGACCTGATCCCTTCACGGGATTCCGCCAGCGCGGCAGCGGCGAGATCCAGGCAACCTGCCCATTCGCGATGGTCAGTGCTGCCAACTCCTGCGCCACCGTTATGATGAACACCCACTCGCCCGCGACCCAGGGGCTGTCCTCGCCGCTCACCTGGCGCTCCCACAGGCGGCGACCCGTCGGCAGGTCCAGGCAGAGCATCAGCCCGCCCATGCCGATTGCGATCACGTGGCCGGCGCTGATTGCGGGCCGGCCGCGGATGGCGGAGAAGTCCGCGGTGACGCCGCCGCTGGCATAGCCGCCCAGGCTGTCGCTCCAGACCACCGCGCCATTTTCCGCGCGCAGGCAGGCCAGTTCGCCGGAACTGAACCCCGCGATCACCAGCCCGTTGGCGAAAGCCGGGGCGGGCAGGCCCAGAAGCGAGGGGGAGGTGGCGTCCCCCTGGAAGGTCCAGATCGTGTGGCCGTCGGTTGCCGCCAGCGCCAACAGCCTGTCCTGGATGGTGGTGAAGAACAATCGATCTTCGACAATGGTCGGGGCGGAGCGGGCCGGAACGCCGGTATCGATGCGCCAGTGCTCGCTGCCTTTGGCGGCGTCCAGCGCCACCACGTCCCCGAGCCCGTTCACTGCGTAGAGCGTGCCGCCGGCCGCGCCAAGCCCGCCGCCGACATTGGAGCTGCGGACATGCTTGCCCTTGGTCTCGGTGCGCCAGACCCGGCTGCCATCGGACAGCGTGAAGGCGGTGACCGTGCCGTTGGAGTCCATCGTGTAGACCAGCCCGTTCGCCACGACCGGCTGCGCCAGGATCTTGCGCCGGTAGCCGCCGCCCGCACCGATATTGACGGTCCACGCCGGCGCGAGGTCCGGGTTCGCGGCGAGATGCCCCATGTCGTGCGCGGGATTGCCGCCCGCCTGTGGCCACCCGGCGTTACGGATGGGACGCGGCAGCACGACTTTTGGTGCGGACGGGTCCACCACCAGCGGGCGGCCAGGGGGCAATACCGGCTCACGCATGCCGGGGATCGGTGGTTTCTGGGTCTCGCCGAACCACTTGTCCCACAGACCGCAGCCGGTCAGCGCCAGTGGCGCCAGCAGCGCCGCACGCCGCGCAAGTCCCTTTGCTTCCAACACCGTCTCCCCCGCCATGCCGGTCAGCCGAGTTGCTCTAGCAAGGCAGCGGCCCGTTTGCGTACTCCGTCCGGCGCCATGACGTCCTGTGCCAGCCTGGTGAGCGTGGTCCTGGCCGTCGCGGTCTTGCCCTCTCGCAGGTCGAGCATGGCCAGTTGCTCTTCTGCCAACGGGCGCCACGGGTTGCCTGGTTCCGCCAGCGCCTTCAGCCGCCCTGCCAACAGGCCCGGATTGCCGGTATCGATCTGATGCTGGCACCACAGCAGGTTGGCAAGATCGCGCAGCAGCGGGTCGGCCGAGCCGTCGGTGGCGACGGCGTTCCACAGCGCCAGGGCCGCGCTTCCGTCGCCGCTTTGGGCGTCCAGCGCCGCGGCCTGCAGCCGGGCCAGCGTGCGGTAACCCTCCGGCGAAACCTTGGCGATGGCGGCGTATTGCGCGATCAGCGCCTTGTGGTCGGCGGCGGCGGACGGCAGCGATTCCATCGCCATTGCGGTCATGTAGTGCTGGCCTGCCGCCATGTCCTGCTTCGCCTGGCGCCAGCGCCACGCTTCCCAACCGCCGACCGCGACGATGATCAACGCAACGACGGCGATCAGCAGCGGCGCGTAGCGCTTCAGCAGACGCTGCGCTCGTTCGGCGCGCAGGTCTTCCGCAATCTCATCGAAGATGTCTGGCAAGGGACTCCGATCCCGACTCTGGCTGGGCGGCGGACCATAGCGGTGCGGCGGAGCGGCGGCAAACGGCGGCAACGATCGGTTTACCTTTGCAGCGCAGTCTGCGGCGCATGCGATACGCGCTGACGATGCTGGTGCTGCTGAGCGGATGCGGGGCCGATCCGGTGACGCTGACCACGGTGGTGATGGGCACCGGGGCGGGCAGCATTGCCGTGATGCAGCGCACGCCGGTGGATGCGGTGTATTCGCTGGCCACGGGCAAGGATTGCTCTGTGGTGCGGCTGGACCAGGGGAAGAGCTATTGCCGCCCGGTAAAGCCGGCGCCATCGCCGCAGCCTTACTGCACGCGCAGCCTGGGCGTGACGGATTGCTGGGCCGATCCGGCCGGACAGCCGCCGCAGCAGGCGGACGGGCCAAACACGCTGACCCCCGAGCAGGAGGCGAACAGGACGCGGCGGTGGCCGTTCTGATCGAGGGTACCGCACGCGGCCTTCAGGCGGCTGCCCCAACGTGGCGAACGGCCAGAATAACTACGGACCGCCTTTTGCAGTGGGTGCTTGAGCGTGCGAGGCGGCTGATTGACGTTTCCACTTGCCACTACCGCCCGTGGCGGAACCGCTCCACTGCCGCGACCAGGGCGCGGCGTATCCCAGGCTCCAATGCCGAGTGGCCAGCATCCGGCACGATCGTCAGCCGCGCGGCGCGCCATGCCGCCGCCAGTTCGAACGCGGTGCGCGGGGGGCAGATCATGTCGTAGCGGCCCTGCACGATCTCTGCCGGAATGTGGCCGATCGCGTCCATCCCGCCGAGCAATCCCTCCGACGGCAGGAACAGGGCGTTGGCGAAGTAGTAGGCCTCGATGCGGGCGAGGCCGAGCGCGGTGCGGTCCTGGGCAAACGAGGTGACGGTTTCCGGGCTTGGCATCAGCGTGCTGCAGGAGCCCTCGTAGACCGACCAGGCGCGCGCCGCCGGCAGGTGCACCGACTGGTCGGGATGCGTGAGCCGCCGCAGATAACCGGCCAGGACGTCGCCGCGTTCGTTCTCCGGCAGGAAGCCGACGAAATTGGCATAGGCGTCGGGAAACACCGCGGCCATGCCGTAGAGGAACCAGTCCACCTCGTGCGGCCGCCCGAGGAACACGCCGCGCAGCACGCAGCCCAGCACCCGGGTCGGATATGTCTGCGCATAGGCCAGCGCCAGGGTCGAGCCCCAGGAACCGCCGAACAACAGGAAGCGCTCGACGCCGAGATGGCGGCGCAGGGTCTCGATGTCGGAGACGAGATCTTCGGTGGTGTTGTGCTCCAGGCTGCCGAGCGGCCGGGAGCGGCCGGCGCCGCGCTGGTCGAAGATCACGACGCGCCAGAAATCGGGGTCGAAGAAGCGGCGGTGCACGGCGCCGGCGCCGGCGCCCGGCCCGCCGTGCAAGAACAGAGCCGGCTTGCCGCGGGGATTGCCCACCTGCTCCCAGTACATGACATGGCCGCCGGAGAGCGGCAGGTAACCCGTCTCGAACGGGCCGATCTCAGGGTACAGGTCGCCGCGCGGCATGATTTGCGGATGGTATAAGGCGCGCCGGCCAAAGGGAACAAGGTTGCGAGGATGGCAAGGCTGTGGATCGCGCTGGGCGCGTTGGCCGGGCTGCTGGCGGTGGGGCTTGCGGCGCTGGCGGCGCATGGGCTGGCGTCGATCGGGCCGGCGCGCATGGAGATGCTTCGCAACGCCCTGCAGATGCAGGGTTGGCATGCGCTGGCGCTGCTGTTTTGCGGGTTGTGGGCGCCGCGCGGCGGCTGGCTGGCGGACGTTGCGGGCGCTGCTTTCGCGCTGGGGCTGCTGCTGTTCTGCGGCGCGGTCGATACGCTGGCGATCGGCGGGGTGTCGCTGGGGGTGCTGGCGCCGATTGGGGGTACGTTGCTGATGGTGGGGTGGGCGCTGCTGCTGGCCTCGGCGCTGCGGGCGCGATGATCCGTGCCGCTTACCTGGCGGCGGAGGATTTCCCGACGTTGCTGGCCGAGGAACTGGCGCGGCGCGGGGTGACGGTGGCGGGGTGGCATGGTCGGCTGGCGCTGTCGCCCGATGCGCCGGTGCCGGCGGCCTGGGCGCTGGACACGTGGACGGCGCCGCAGGAGATTTCTGCGCCGTCGGTGAAGGCTGCTGCCAACGCCTTGCGGGCGATGCAGCGCAACTGGGCCGCCTATGCCGCCGGCCTGCACCGTCGCACTGCGCTGATCGAGGCGGCACTCCCGCCCGTGAAATCCCGTCCGCTGGTGTTCCCGGCGCCGGCGCCGACAGCACCTTTGGGCGCCTGGACGCTGCTGGCGCCGGAGGTGATGCTCGCCAGCCCGAGCAAGACCAGCCCATTTCCCAACGGTGCGTGCCGTTTCGTGGAAGACCGCAGCGGGCCGCCCAGCCGGGCATATCTAAAACTATGGGAGGCGTGCACGCTGCTGCGCCGCTGGCCGCTTGCGGGCGAGACATGCATCGACCTCGGCGCCGCACCGGGTGGCTGGACCTGGGCATTGGCGAAACTGGGTGCGAGGGTGACGGCGGTGGACAAGGCGCCGCTCGACCCGGTGGTGGCGGCGATGCCGGGCGTGACGGTGCGGCAGGAGAGCGCCTTCGCGTTGGCTCCGGAGCCGGTGGATTGGCTGTGCTGCGATGTGGTGGCGTATCCGATGCGGCTGTTAGGGATGGTGCGCCGCTGGCTGGACGCCGGCGCGCCGCGGCACGTTGTCTGCACGGTGAAGTTCCAGGGCGAGACGGACCATGCCGCCGCCGAAGCTTTCGCGGCGATCGACGGCGCGCGGGTGCAGCATCTGTTTCATAACAAGCATGAGCTGACGTTCATGTGGACGCGCCGATGACAGCGGCGCCCGTGGCTGCCCATTGCGGGCGTCGATCCGATGTAGGTTTTGAAGAATGTCCCTATCCGGTTAGAGCAGCGATGCCGGTTAATCCGTCATCGCTGGCTTTCAGCCCGCGACGCCCCGCGCTAACCGGATAGGGACATTGAAGAATGCTGCTGCGACGGCGCCACGCCAGAAGGCGGGCGCAGCCCTGGCTGACTTCATCCCGCTGTCGCTTGAGACGACTTCACCGCGGTGTCGCCCCGAACAAGCCTCAGCTCGATGTCGCCCGCCCGGGCGCGGCGGCTGGCTCAGTTTTCGACGGCGTTGCCCCGCTTCCATCTCGCCGCCGCGGCCGGGAGCGCTGCAAGGCTTCCTGCCAACTCTCCTCATCGACCATGTCCAGCAGCGGACTCCATGGGTCATCGGCGAAGGGGCCCCAATGATTGCTCGGGTGGAGTGGCCCGCGTTCACCCCGTTGTCCGCTCATGGCTTGTCCGCCTCTGCGATATAGTTTCCGGCGAGAGACATGGATGTTTCGTCGGACAGGTCAAGTTCGCCGCGAATTGCGCCCGCCACCATGCGCGGTCCTGTTCGTTGACAGGCACCTCGAATCTGGTTCGGTTCGAGTCAAGGAACATGTCGGCCCGGCAAGACCGATCCTCGTCCGCACTGCCCATAGTCCGTACTTTCTGTCAGGGCCGGCGCAGTGTAGCATGATCGACCAGCGTGCAGCCGGGCGGTCTCGGGCCAGCAGAACAGGCCATCCGACCGGCGTGCAATGCCATCAGTCCAACGCCGGTTCCGGCAGCCGGACAATGACCGGCTCATACCCCAATGCCCGGACGAACCGCACCAGGTCGGTGGAACGCAGCGTGGTGGATGCGGCATTGTGGAGCGGGTGGAAATTCACCCATTCGCTGTCCAGCATCTGCTGGTCGAGGATCACGGTGGCGCGGCGCGCGCGGTCGTTGATCAGCCCGAACGGCGTTACCGAGCCGGGAGTCAGTTCCAGCACGTCCCACAGCACCTCCGGCCGGGCGAAGGAAAACCGCGGCGCTGCCAGGGTCTTTTCCAGGCGGCCGAGATCAGCGCGCTTGTCGGCCGGCATCACCACCAGCCAGATGCCGCCCTTGCGGTCCTTGATGAACAGGTTCTTGCAGTGCAGGCCGGGGATTTTGTCGTGCCAGGGACGGCCTTCCTCGACGGTGAAGAAGGGCGGGTGCGCGACGGTGCTGTGCTCGATGCCGAGGCTGTCGAGGAGGGCGAAGAGTTCTTCGGGTGTTGCGGGCACGGGGGTTGCCGAAAGTTGCGGGGCGGGCGCCGCATGTGCGGGAAGTTCGGGCGCGACGCAAGGGCGGGCGTTCCAATAAGTTGCTTAAACGCAATATTTTCCCATCACGGTGCCGTCCAACTCATCGGCAATGCCGGTGCGATCTCCACGAGGCCGCGCGGATCGAAATCGCGCAGGATCAGCACCAGGAACGAGCGTTGCTCCACATCCGCGGCAAACGGGCGTGGCGCGGAGAACACCGACCCGACGCTTTGCACAAGAAGCGGCTGCATGGCACCGGCGATTCGCACCAGTCCCTTGGTCCGCAGCAGCCGATCGCCGCACAGGCCGGCCAGGTTGTCGAGCCAATCGCCGAGATCATCCCAAGGGACCGCTTCGTGGAAGCGCAGCAGCACGACGCTGATCCGCGGATGGTGCGAACCCACGGAGTCCGCTTGCAGCAGCGTCCGGCTCGGCGCCGATTGCATGCGCAATGAAAATGCCGCGCGCAGCATCGCGCGACGGTCGTCGCAATCGACCATGTCCGCGGTCGGGTTCAAGCCGGCCGCCGCATCCCGCGCTTGCTGCAACGCCACGGCCGATACGGCATCGCGCTTGGTCAGCACCAGCGTCTGCGCGCCGGCCCACTGCGCCGCCGCCTCTTCGAAAGCCTCCAGCGCCGTGCCGCGCGTGCAATCGAACGTTGCGACCACGCCGACGCGCAAACGCAACGGCGCCAGGCCGGCCAGAGAACGCAAAGTTGGGCCTGGCTTTGCCAGGCCGCTGGTCTCCAGCACGATGCGTGCCGGCGGCGGCATTGCCAGCCGCTCGCGCTCCGCCAGCATGCCGAACACGGTCGGCTCCAGGCCGCTGCCCAGCGAGCAACACACGCAGCCATTGCTGAGCAGGGCGATCGGCAGCGTGCGGCCTTCGGAGAGGATCGCGCCATCCAGGCCGATCTCGCCCGCTTCGTTGACGATCACCGCGGTATCGGCGGCTTCCGGCAATGCCAGGTAATCCCGCAGCAGCGTGGTTTTGCCGCTGCCCAGGAAGCCGGTCAGGACAATGAAATCGGTACCGGCGGCAATCACGTCAGGCGAGCGCCCGGGCGTGCGTCGGGTGCCTCGGCATAGCTCTTCTCCACCAAGGCGCGCACGTCGGCGAGCAGTTCCGCCACGTCGTACACCACGCCGCCCTTGATGGTGTAGCGCAGTCCGCGGTGCCATTCGACGCGGCGGGTTTCGTCGTTCAAACGCATCGCTCCGGTGCCGTAGAGCAATTTGAAATCGGTCAGCGGATTGTGTTCGTGCACGAGAAGGTCGGCGGCCTTGCCGACTTCGATGCTGCCGGTGTCGTCGCCGATGCCGAGAAGGTCGGCGCCCTGCGAGGTGGCGGCGCGGACTACCTCCAAGGGGTGGAAGCCGGCTTCCTGCAACAGCTCCAGCTCGCGGATGTAGCCGAAGCCGAAAAGCTGGAAGATGAAGCCGGAATCGCTGCCGGTGCAGACGCGTCCGCCGCGGTTCTTGTATTCGTTGATGAACTGCATCCACAGGCGGTAGTTCTGCTTCCACTCGATTTCGTTGGTGGTGGACCAGCGGAACCAATAGGACCCGTGCGCGCCGCGGCCGGGCTGGAAGAAATCCCACATCGACTTCCAGGCGTATTCGTGGTGCCAATCGGCCTGGCGTGCGCGCATCAGGTCGCGGTTGGCGTCGTAGATCGAGAACGTGGGCACGAAGGTGAAATCCAGTGCCAGGAATTTTTCCAGTACTTCGCTCCATTTCGCGCTGCCGGGCGGGGCGGCCTGGGCGAAGGTCTGGCCGGCATAGGCGAAGCGGAAATACTCGTCGCTGTAATCGTAGTCGGTGGGATATGCCTGCACGATGCGATCGTCGAACAGGGCCTCGGGCAGGCCGTAATAGTGTTCCGCACTGCTCAGGCCCCAGGTGGCGCTGGTGAGCGCGTTCATGCGCGTGACCGCCATCTGCGCATGATGGCAGCCGGACCGCAGGCCAAGCTTGCGGCATTCATCCAGAGCCGCCTGCATGAGCGCGGGCGGTGCACCGAAGAACTTGATGCCATCGGCACCGCGCTGCTTCACCCGACCCAGCCACGCGCGCGCTTGTTCCGGCGTGTGGATCGTCTTGAGCATGTCGTTCACGACGGGAATGTACGCATAGGCCAGCAAACGTGGTGCGGCGATGGCATTGGCTTCGCTCAGGGCACGTTGCTCCAGCATCCAGCCCAGGCCATTGAACGAGCCCATTTCCCGCACGGTGGTCACGCCGTGCGCCAGCCACAGCTTGTAGACGTAATCGACCGGCGGCACCCAGCCATGTACCGCGTGATAGGGAACGCCGGCATGCGCGTGGCAATCGATGAAGCCGGGCGTGACGAATTTTCCCCCGCAATCGATCTCATGGTCGCCCGCGGGCGGCCGGCGATCGGGATTGATCGGCGCCTTCGGCACGCCAACCTTGCGCAGTTCCGCGATGCGGCCCTTTTCCACCACGATATCGATCGGGCCGATCGGCGGTGCGCCGGTGCCGTCGATGACGGTGGCGCCCCGCAGCACCATGCGTCCAAAGGGGCCGGCGCCGCGGTCGCGCGATGTCGCCGGTTGCAGCGGCGGCATGCCCTGTTTTGCTCGTTGCGCGGTCAGTTCTTCGCCGGCATCCGGTTCGCCGGCACCCGGTTCGAACTTGGTCTCGGGCATCATGTCGCTCCACCGTTGGCCGGGGCCATTTGTCGGTGGATCGCGGCGCGCCGTCCAGCCCTTCCGGGCCGACGGGTTAATTCCTGATATGCAATCACCTGCGCGGCGCGAGATGGCGGCGTGATGCCCGCCGCCGGATATACCCGGGTGCTACATCAGCCAGGTCGTTTCGTTCTCGCCCCAGACGCGTGCATCGCGCATGCGCGTCTCCACCTCCTGCGTGATGGCAGCAAGAAATTCGATCATCACGCGCGTGCGCGGTGCCAGATGGCGTCGGGACGGGAACACCAGGAACAACTGGTCATGGCCGGAGGCGAAGTCCGGCAGTACCCGGTACAGCCGCGCCGCGCGAAGGTCGTCGGCCACCTGCGGTTCCCGCATCATGGCGATCCCCAGTCCGGCGAGGGCGGCGCGGTGCACCACCTCGCTGTTATCGGCGTGGAACGAGCCGGAAACCTGCACGTCGACCGGTCCATCCGGCGTGGCGAACGTCCAGTGCGCGCTGTCGGCGCCGGTCTCGTGGATGATGCAATCGTGGTCGACAAGGTCGTTGGGATGTTGCGGGGCGCCGCGCCGTTCCAGATAGGGCGGGCTGGCCACCAGGACGCGGCCGAAGGTGCCGATGGCACGCGCGATCACGGAACTCTCGGGCGGACGGCCGCGCAGCAACGCCAGATCGAGCCGCGCCTCCACCAGGTCGTCGAACCGGTCGCCCACCACCAGTTCGACCAGAAGACCGGGATATTGCTCCAGCAGGTCAGGCAGACGCGGCACGATCAGCGTCGCCGTGGTGGCCGGAAGCCCGACACGCACCCGGCCCGTGGGTGAGGCGTTCTGACGGCCGAGCGCGGCTTCCATTTCCTCCTGGGTGGCCAGCAACTGGCGTGCGTGGCTCAGCAGATCCTGGCCGTCTTCAGTGAGGCTGAGGCGCCGGGTGGTCCTATGCAGCAGCCGGACACCGAAATGCTCTTCCAACTGGCTGATGATGCGGCTGGTTGCGGCGTGGCTGGTGCCGGCTTCGCGGGCGACGGCGGACAAGGAACCCGCTTCGGCCACGCGCACGAACGTGCCGAGAGAACGTAACAGATCCATTGCATTACCTGCTTTCGGATGCACCACGCGTGCAGCGGGCAACGTCGCCGCTTTACGCATGCTTGTCGGGTGTGTCGGCGTGGGCCGGTTACCGCGGAAGGTCCGCTACACTTCCGTCATCGACGCATGGCCGGCATCCTTGCACATAGTCCGATCCATCCGGGCACGCCCGCGACGAGGCAGAAATAAGGCACATTCGCTGGCAATCAATCGGGCCGGCCGGGTTTGGGGTGCTCAATTCCGGCATTCCGGGAGCGCATGGGTTCGGCAGTGACAAGAACGTGAGCGGGATTGACTTACCGGAGACCCTGCCGCTGGACGCGACCCACGGCCGGCGCCACGCGCCGCAAGCAAATATTGCGATTGTCCCGACGGCGGCCTTGAGAGCACGCGCCATGTTCGCAATGGAGCGCAACGAGCAATACATCGCACCGGTACGCGAATGTGATGACAATTCCCAAATTTGCAAGAGGGGGCGATGGCGGGCGGAGATGGGCGACGATGTCTGCGCCGCACAGCAAGATATGGCGTAGGTCCCAGGTGCTGGTCCCAGGTATGGATCATCGCCGCATTCGCCTTGCGGGCGCAGAGGTCCGACGCCGAATCGTAAATCGTCCCTCCCGCGCTTCCGCCCGCTACGGCGTCGCGAGCAGCTTCCGCACGGCCTCCAGGTCGCGCACGAACGCGCGGTACTCGCGCGCCTTCGCATCCTCGTCCGGGACGCGCAGCAGGAATGACGGATGCACCGTCACGAACGCCGTTTGACCGTCCTCCAGCCGGATCGGCCGGCCGCGTTCGCGGGTGATCGTCACCTGCCGGCCCATCACCGAGCGGGCCGCGGTGCCACCCATCAGCACCAGCAACCTGGGCCGCATCTGCACGCGCTCGACATCCAGCCAGAACCGGCAGGCCTGGATTTCCGGCGCCTCCGGGGTCTGATGGATCCGCCGCTTGCCGCGCGGGGTGAATTTGAAATGCTTCACCGCGTTGGTGATGTAGACCGTGCGGCGATCGATGCCGGCTTCCTCCATCGCGCGGTCCATGATCTGGCCGGCGGGGCCGACAAACGGCCGGCCGATCACGTCTTCCTGGTCGCCCGGTTGCTCGCCGATGAACATCGCCGCCGCATCCGCCGGGCCTTCGCCGAACACTGTCTGCGTGGCCGGCTCGAACAAGTGGCAGCGGCGGCAGTCGCTGGCTTCCTGGGTGGCTTCCAGAAGCTGCGGATCGGCTCCCTGCGGCAGCACCACCGGACCGATCGGCGGCCGGTCGGGCGCACGCGGCGACTCATCCAGCGCCTCGGCCTCGGCGATCGAGGTGCCGGTGCGCGCGTCCCGCAGCAGCGTCGTGCGATGCGCGGCCCACCATTTTTCCAGCGCGGCATCGTCGTCCACATGCGCCAGGCCGGCGCCGAAGCGCAGCACGCCGGCTTGCCAGTGCGCACCGCCATCCGGTGTCAGGATGGAAAACGTCACATCCGGAAAGCGCCGCGCCATGAGCTGTGCGTTCGCCTCCAGCACGTAATGTGCCGGGACGTACCAGCCCAGGTAGCGGTCTTCCTCAACCGGCAGGAACCGCACATTGGTACGCATCCTGTGCGCCTCCGCCCGCACGGCGTGGGCGAGGCCCTGGGCACGGTGCAATTCTCGATCATTCGCCTTCTCCAGCACTTTCTCGCCGGCGTTGGCGCGCCAGACCAGCCGGTAGAGCAAGGCGAAACGCTCGGGGTCGCGGGCCTGAAACGCGAGCGCGGCAATCGCAACCAGCGCGCGGGGCAGGTTGAAGCTGCCGCTGCCGTCGGGCAGGACGGACGAACGATCCTCGGGGTGCGAGCGGGCGGCCCAGTGCACGCCCTCGGGCGGTACCCCGGCCAGCACCAGCGCCCGCGTGGCGTTGCGCCAACCTTGCCAGTCGGTTTCGCTGTCGAGCACGATCCTCCGCATCGGCAGAGCAAAGCGCAATCGCAATCGCTTTCCAAGTAGGCGGCCGCCAGGAGGTGACTCGCACATTCCGCAACGAACCGGCCGCATTTCCATAACCCTGACGACTTGTCCACCGCGGGCATTTCGCCCCAAGGTGTTACGCAGGCGCCACGGCGGCACCGGCCGCCCGCGCCCGGGGGAGTCGGATGGCGGCACCGAACGACGCGTCACGCCTGGCCGAACTGCTGTGTGCCCGCATCAGCCACGATCTTGGCGGCATGATCGGCACCCTCGCGGGCGCGCTGGAACTCACCGACGATCCGTCGGTCGCCGCCGAGGCCCTGGCGCTCGCGCGCCAGGCCGCCGCCGAGCTTCGCCAGCACTTGCAATTGCAGCGTGCGAGCTGGGGTCCGGCGACGGCCCCGCTCACGCTGCCCGGCATGCGCAGCCTGATGGAAGGCCAGCCGATCGCGCGGCGCTGCCACCTGGACTTCGCCGGGCTGCCGGAGGACACGGTGTTCTCGCCGTCGTTCGGGCGCGCCGTGCTGAACCTGTTGCTGCTGGCCATGGAGGCACTGAACGGGACCGGCACGGTGACGCTGACCGGCAGCGGCACCGATCTCATTATCGCCATCGCCGGCGCGCGGGCCGCCTGGCCGGCGGGTCTCGCCGCCTGCCTGGCCACGGAGCAAACCGCCTGGGCCACCGTCCGCGATCCGACCACGCTGCAAATGCCGCTGACGGTGCTGCTTGCGCGTGCCCTCGGGCTGCACCTGAGCCTGCTGCTGCCGGTGGGCGCAGCGCCGCTCCCGCCGCCGCTGCGGCTGCAAAAAGTCTGACCCGGCGTTTACCGTTTGTTGGTGTCCATCGGTCACCATGCCGCCTCACCAGCCCATGCGGGGCGGCGGAGAAGGCACCATGGACGACCTGCTTGCGGATTTCCTGACCGAGACCAACGAGAACCTGGCCGAGCTCGATGTCGCCCTGCTGACCTTGGAACGCACCCCGGACGACGCCAATACGCTGGCGCTGATCTTCCGCATGGTGCACACGATCAAGGGCACCTGCGGGTTTCTGGGCCTGCCGCGGCTGGAGCGGGTGGCCCATGCGGCGGAGAGCGTGCTGGGCAAGGTGCGCGACCATGCCCTGCAGGTGACGCCGGACATGGTCAGCCTGGTGCTGGCGGCGCTGGACACCGTGAAATCTATCCTGGCCGGCCTGGCCGCCTCGGGTTCCGAGCCGCCCGGCGACGACAGCACCCTGATCGCAGCGTTGGAGGCCGCCGCCGGACAACCGATTCCCGCCTCCACCCCGGCCCCGGCCCCGGCCGCTGCCGAACCCGAAGCGCCGCGCCCCGAGCCGGCGCAGGCCGGGCGGGAACCGGCAGAGGAGCCGCCGGCGGACCAACCCGCCGTTGCCGCCGCCGCCCCCGCACCGGCAGCGCCACAGGCCAAGACACCCCCGCACGACACGCCCGGCACCGCCGCGCCGGCCGGCACGCAGACCATCCGGGTCGCCGTCGAGGTGCTGGAGGACCTGATGACCCTGGTCAGCGAGCTGGTGCTGACCCGCAACCAGCTTCTGCAGCTCGCGCGGAGCGAGCAAGACAGCGGGTTCACCGCGCCGCTGCAAAGGCTGTCACACATCACGTCGGATCTGCAGGAAGGCGTGATGAAGACGCGCATGCAGCCGATCGGCAACGCCTGGAACAACCTGCCGCGCCTGGTGCGCGACCTGGCGCATGAAATGGAGAAGAAGATCGAGCTGGTGATGCTCGGCGCCGATACCGAACTCGATCGCCAGGTGCTGGAGCTGATCAAGGATCCGCTGACCCATATGGTGCGCAATTCCGGCGACCACGGGCTGGAGAAGCCGGCGGAACGCCGCGCCGCGGGAAAGCCCGAGACGGGGCGGATCACGCTGAACGCGTTCCACGAAGGCGGCCACATCATCATCGAAGTGTCCGATGACGGCCGCGGCCTGCCGGTGGACAAGATTCGCAGGAAGGCATTGGCGCAGGGGCTGGCAACTGAAGCCGAACTCGCCGGCATGAGCGAAGGCCAGTTGCAGCGCTTCATCTTCCGTGCCGGTTTTTCCACGGCGTCGGTGGTGACGGCGGTTTCCGGCCGGGGCGTCGGCATGGACGTGGTGAAGACCAATATCGAAAAGATCGGCGGCACCATCGACCTGAAGAGCGTCGCCGGCCAGGGCACCACCTTCACCATCAAGATCCCGCTGACCCTGGCGATCGTCTCTGCCCTGATCGTGCAGGCGGCGGGCGAACGCTTCGCCATTCCGCAGATCAGCGTGGTGGAGCTGGTGCGCGCGCACCGCGCCGGCAGCAATGCGGCCAGCGGCACCGATAGCGTCATCGAGCGCATCAACGACACGCCGGTGCTGCGCCTGCGCGACCATCTGCTGCCGCTGGTGAGCCTGACCGAACTGCTGTCGCTCGATTCGGAAGGCGGCGAGGTCGGCGATGCCACCATCATCGTGGTTCAGGTGGGTGCCAACATGCTGGGCATCATCGTGGACCGGGTGTTCGACACCGAGGAGATCGTGGTGAAGCCGGTGGCGCCGATCCTGCGCCATGTCACGATGTTCAGCGGCAACACCATCCTGGGCGACGGATCGGTGATCATGATCCTGGATCCCAACGGCATTTCGCGCGCCACCGGCATCGGCGCCGGCGCCGATACGCGCACCGCCGCCGCCGAAACAAAGGAAACCACCCGTTCCGGCGAACGTACCGCCATGCTGTTGTTCAAGGCCGGCTCGTCGCAGAACATGGCGGTGCCGCTGGGGCTGGTGGCGCGGCTGGAACACATTCCGCGCGACAAGATCGAGCTGTCGTCGGGTTCGCCGGTGACACAGTATCGCGGCAAGCTGATGCCGCTGATCGCGCTGTCCGGCGCAATCGACGAGGCGAAACCGACTCAGGCCGTGCTGGTGTTCAGCGACCGCGATCGCAGCATGGGGCTGATGGTCGACGAAATCGTCGACGTGGTCGAGGACCGGCTGGATATCCAGTTGTCCGGCGCGCGGGCCGGCCTGCTTGGCACCGCGGTGATTGCCGGCCAGGCCACCGACGTCATCGATACCGGATACTGGCTCACCCAGGCCTGGCGGGACTGGTTCCGTGGCGTGCCTCGCACCGGCGTCGAGCGTGGTCCGCGCCGTGTGCTGGTGGTGGAGGACAGCGATTTCTTTCGCCAGCTTCTGGTGCCGACGCTCGGTGCCGCCGGCTATCGGGTCACCTCTGCGTCGAGTGCCGCCAATGCGCTCAAGCTGCGTGAGTCGGGCGTGATGTTCGATGCCATCGTCTCCGATATCGAAATGCCTGACATGGACGGGTTGGCGTTCGCGCGCGCGGTGCGTGCCTCCGGCGCGTGGACCAGCCTGCCGATGATCGCACTGACCGGCCACGCGGAGCCGAACGACGTGGAGGTGGGCCGCGACGCCGGCTTCACCGACTATGTGGCGAAGTTCGAACGCGAGGCATTGCTCGCCAGCCTCCAGCAATGCCTGAGCGAGCCGGTGGCGGCAGGTTGAGCGACGCCAGTGGCCTGGAACGGAGCGCCATGATGACCAGAGCCGACTTCCGCACCTTGTTCCTGCGGGCTTTGAATGCCGCCGCTGATAGCGCCGAAGCCAAGCTTGCGGAGCCGGTGCCTCGCTTGTTCCGGGTGGAACTGCATGGGGCGGGATGCGCCGGGAGCATCATCAGCGTCGATGAGGCGATAAACCGTCTCTACCTCGCCGATGACCGCTTCTTTCGCATCGTCGACCTCGCCGTGACGCAGGTACTGTCGGACGAGACGGTGGTTTTCGCACGCGTGAGCGGCCACGCGCCAGGTCCCTTTGCAAATACCTACGATCCCTCCGATCTGGGGCCGTTCAAGCAAATCGCCGCAGAGCATGTGATCGATCGCCGCGTCCCAACCGGCTGACCGCGACTCAGGAGACCACGCATGACAACCGACATCCTGGAACGTCCCGATACCACGACAACGGACGATGACGAGGAATCATTCGTCACCCTTACCGTCGCCGAGCAATTGTGCGGCATCCCGGTGCTGGGCGTACGCGATATCCTGGGAGAGCAGACGATCACGCGGATACCGCTGGCGCCGCCGGAGATCGCGGGCAGCCTGAACCTGCGCGGCCGCATCGTCACCGCGATCGACCTGCGGCGGCGACTTAATCTGCCGCCGCCGGCGGCCGGGACGGTGCGCATGTCCGTCGTGGCGGAGCAAGGCGGCGAACTCTACGCCCTGCTGGTGGACCAGGTTTCCGAGGTGATGAGCCTGAAGGCCAGTGCCTTCGAACGCAATCCGCCAACCTTGCCGCCTGCCTGGGCCCGATTCAGCAATGGCGTGTACCGGTTGCAGGACCGATTGCTCGTGGTCCTGGATGTCGGGCGGCTGCTGGACCTCGCCGACGCGAACTGACGCGCCCGCCATGTCCCGCATTTGCCTCGTCGTCGATGACAGCCGCGTCGTGCGCAAGGTGGCCCGCCGTATCCTGGAAGCGCACGGCTTCACGGTCGCCGAGGCCGGCGATGGCAAGGAGGCGTTGGACTCCTGCCGCGCCCACCTGCCCGACTGCGTGTTGCTGGACTGGAACATGCCCGTGATGGACGGGCTCGCTTTCCTGAAGGCGGTACGCTCCGAGTTCGGCCCAAGCAATCCGCCGGTCGTGTTCTGCACCACCGAGAACGACATGTCGCACATCACCGAGGCAATCGAGAACGGCGCCCAGGAATACATCATGAAGCCGTTCGACGAGGAAATCCTGCTCGGCAAGTTCGCCCAGGTGGGTCTGCTGTGAGTTTGCCTGTCCGCACCATTGCGCCGCCGGCGGCAAACTCCGACATCGCACGGGTGATCGTCTGCGATGATTCGCTGACGATCCGGGGCGCGATCTCCCGCATGCTGGAGGCCGATCCGGGAATCCGCGTCGTTGCGCGCGTCGGCAATGGCCAGGCGGCGGTGGACGAGGTGAAACGCACGCCGGCCGACGTGCTGGTGCTGGACATCGAGATGCCGGTGATGGACGGCATGACGGCGCTGCCGCTGCTGTTGCGTGCCGATCCGGGGCTGCGCGTGATCATGGCTTCCACGCTCACCACGCGCGGCGCCGATATTGCCATGCAGGCGCTGCGCCTGGGCGCGGCGGATTATGTGCCGAAACCGTCCTCGATCGGGGCGGTGAACGATGCGGCGTTCCGCCGCGAGCTGGTGGAGAAGGTGAAGGGGCTGGCGCGGCTGCGGCGCCGCGCTGTCCAGCCGGCGCGTGCGGCGCCGGCGGGCGGCGCGCTGAAGTTGCGGCCGCCGGCGGCGCTGCCGGCGAAACTGCTGGCGATCGGGAGTTCCACCGGCGGCCCCCAGGCCCTGTTCACGCTGGTGCAGGCACTGGGGCGGGCACCCAATGTGCCTGTCGTGCTGACGCAGCATATGCCGGCGACGTTCACGCCGATTCTGGCTCAGCACATTGCCAGGCTTGGCATATGCCCCTGCGCCGAGGCGGTGGACGGGGAAGCGCTGGTCGCCGGCAAACTCTACGTGGCCCCGGGCGACCGTCATCTGCTGGTGGAAAGCACCCGCGGCGGCGTGCGGGCACGGATCACCACCGACCCGCCGGAAAATTTCTGCCGCCCCTCGGTCGATCCGATGCTGCGCAGCGCCGCCGCGGCGTGCGATGGGCGCGTGCTGGTCGCGATACTGACCGGCATGGGGCAGGACGGCCTTGCCGGCACCCGGCGCGTGATCGACGCGGGCGGTACCGCGATCGCGCAGGACGAGGCAACCAGCGTGGTCTGGGGCATGCCCGGCGCCGTGGCGCAAGCCGGATTGTGCACGGCCGTGCTGCCGGTGCCGCGGATTGCCGGCAAGCTGCTGGAACTGCTGCGCGCCGGGCCGCCATGAGCGCCGCGCTCTCCGCCGCGGCGTTCGGGACACTGGCCGAGCTGCTGAAAAGCCGTTCCGGCCTCGTGATCGGGCCGGACAAGACATATCTTCTGGAAACGCGGCTAGCACCGATTTTGAAGCGCGAGAAGCTGCGTGACCTGAACGACCTGGCGGAGAAGCTGCGCGGGCGCGGCTGCGAGGCGGTGGCGCGCGATGTGGTCGAGGCGATGACCACGAACGAGAGCTTCTTCTTCCGGGACGACAAGCCGTTCCAACATTTCCGCACCCAGGCGCTGCCGCGGATGCTGGCGGCTCGTCCGCCGGGCACGCCGCTGCGCATCTGGTCGGCGGCTGCGTCGTCGGGGCAGGAGGCGTATTCGCTGGCCATGATCCTGACCGAGCACCGCGCAGCGATCGGCGATCGCCGGGTGGAAATCCTGGGCACCGATCTTGCGCGGGACCAATTGGCGCGTGCGCGCGACGGGCTGTACACGCAATTCGAAGTCCAGCGCGGCCTGCCGGTGCAGATGCTGATGCGCTATTTCAAGCGGGAAGAGGCGGGCTGGCGGATCAGCGACTCGCTGCGTGCGATGGTGCAGTGGCGGGAGTTCAACCTGTTGGGGGATCTGCGCCCGCTGGGGCGGTTCGACATCGTGTTCTGCCGCAACGTGCTGATCTATTTCGACCAGCCGACCAAGACGCGGACCCTGGATTCGATCGCAGGACAGTTGGCGCCCGACGGGATGTTGTATCTTGGAGGAGCGGAGACGGTTCTGGGCCTGACGACGCGGTTCGCACCGCTGCCGTCGGAGCGGGGGGTGTATGGACTATATAACGTCGGCCACGAAGCGGTGTTGAGCCGCTGAGGGAGGCGAGGCGGTTGGGGCATGAAGCGAACTAACCGTCGGCGCCGAGTGTCATCGAACTTCAAATGGCAGCCCGACAACTGCGTGGCCTGACGCGTGCCGTGCTGGACGCCGGGGCACGACAGGGTGACAGGAGGGTCCTTGGGGCGACTCCCCTGCGGCCCCGCCGGATATGGCCACGAAATCGGTGCAAGGCCACGACCGTACTCCGGCGGTCCAACCTGGAAACGATTTATTCAGTTTCTCCACTTACTCTGTGCGGCTTCAAGTGCCATGGAACCATGTCGGATTTCCCGCTTCCCCAACTGAAGTCCTACCTGCCAACGACGTTCGCCGAACGTGGAGTGTTGGTACCTTTCACGACGCCTCAACTAGCGGGCGCACGCATTCGCTTCGCTGAAGGGGGCGCGGAGGTCATGCTGCCCAAACTATCCACTGGCACCGGCCTCTACGTGTTTCCCTGCCGCGACATCGGGCGGCTGTGCCGCATGACAGTGCACGACCGGCGCCTGAACAAGCGCCTCGAGAAGCTCACCAGCATCACGCCCAGCACATTGCGCGTCACCGCCCGATCGGTCGCCTTGGAAGGCCTGGCCGGGCGGGAAGCCCAGGCTGCCGCCGCGGTAGCATCGCGATCCGACGAGCGGTCACAGGCGCTCAGCCATTTCCTGTTGCTGTTGGCGTTGTGGGCCGAGGTGGAGCCCGGAAATGTTGCTCCGACGGAGTTCAGCGCTCCCTCTCCCGCCTTGCGGGATGCGGCACTACGCGCTGTGACCGCGCAGGCGGGCCGACTTGGCCTCGCCGGCGATACTCTTGCGATGTCCCTGCGGGAGGCCGGTGCAGCTTTCAGCGGGGTCGGTATCCAGGGGAAGCAACACAGCTCTCATCTCCTGACCTTGCTGAAGATGTTGACGGGTTTGCAGGCGGAGGTAGCGGCCTGGAGCCGGACGCGCCCCAACGAGGGCGGCGAACTCGGTGGCATGATCGCCGAGGTGGCGGCCGCCACGCTCACCTGCGCCGTCGCAGCGACGCGGGAAGCCCGTCTCGCCACCGCGGACCCGGCGGCACTGATGCAGCAATGGCACGCAAACCGCACTACGCTGAAAGATTTGGCAGAGCGGCCGGACTGGCTGCTGGATGGCTGGGAGCAGATTTGCCAGATTTGGCAGGCAGCCGGAACCGATGCCGAGAAGGTGGCAGCGTTGGATGAAATTGCCTCGCTGGTACCGGTGCTGCCAAAAGAGACCGGCAAATGGGTTCGCCTTACCATTCGCGCTCAGAGCCTTTTCACATATCGCGACACGGTCCTGGTGCGTGAGGACTGGCGCATTCCCGGCGACAGTCCCTCGGGGCCCCAGGGACGCCGTACTGTTCTGAAAAACGAGGATTGGCGCACCGGTTCGCCGGTTGATGTCATTGAGCGCGCCGAACACATGCGCGCGCTATCCGCCTGACACCAGGGGCGACACGGGGTCAGCATCATGCTCAAATCTTCCAACGCAAAGGCCTTTCAGAATTTCCTGCCGCAATCCGAACTTGCGACCTTGCATAGCACGTTGGCGGGGGCGGAGGATGCGAAGATTCCCAGATTGCTCGCCCTCGTCGACAAGCTGGAACACCGAGGAGCCAGCGACGATCTGATTGCGCCGTTCCGAGCCAGGATCGCGCAATTGGGGCCGCCGCGCCCGCTGCGATTCACGCGGCTGTTGTTCATGCCGCTCGATCCTCTGATTGTGCCGCTGGCGACCTGGCAGGCAAAATCGCCATTGATCCCGCGGAGCGCGCTGTTGCCGATGTCCAGGATGATACGCGCCGCGATGGCCGAAGACGCGACGCGGATCGATCGCATGATAGAAGGACGCAGGTCCCATGACTACGGTATCATTGCCGAGGCGGGCCCGCTGCTATGGAGCGGTGCGGCGCAGGCGCTGACACGCAGCGCCGGACCGGGCGACTGGACCGATCACGATGGGCTTCCGGGCGCCCTGATCGCGTCGATCGCCGGAAATACGGGAGCGGTGTTCGGCGAAGTGCTCACGATGCAGACTTGGCGTGCTGAAGCCGAAATGGGCGTGTCAATGCGGACCAGTGCGCTACGGCAAATGTTGCAGCGGGTCCGCCGCCGTTCTCCAGAGGCGCTCGCGATGCTGATCGCGTTGCTGTTGGCAAGGCTTCCGCAAGCAATCGGTGCGCTCCGTCGTGCGATTGCAGAGATCGGGGGGAACACGGGCCTGGAGATGCGCGCGGCGACCGAAGCCGCCGTAGACAACCTGCTGGAACGGCTGGAGGCTAGCGACGGCATCGAGACCGCCGTCCTGGGAACGATGCTCCACCGGGCCGGCGCGGAGGTGTGGCGGATTTTCCGTCTGATGGCCTGCGCCGATGTAGAGAACGCGAAGCCGTCCCTGCGAGTCCGGTTGGGAAGCCTGCGTCGTCGTCTCGACGAGAGCTGCCGCTTGCGGTTCATCATGGGCCTGCAAGCCGACTTCCTGCAGGTGATGGAAAATCCGGCCGCCCAGGTCGATATCGCCACGGTGAGACGGCTCGAGGCAGCGGCGCGCGGCCTTCGCGAACTTGCCGACGAGGCCGGGCGGGTCGGCAAGCCAGGCGCTTACGAGTTGCTGCTGCGTCAGACCACGGATGCCACCAGGGCGATCACCGTCGATGGGGCGTTCACGCTCGCGGACAAGGTGCGACTGGTGGAGATCCTCGCGGGTCCTGATGAGGCGTGGTCGCTGCTGGATGATACACCTGACTAGCGCGCCGCTCAGGCCGCAGCCGCATGTATCGGGCACGGGCAGTCACTGGGACCGCCAACGAGGTGATGGGGCAGGTAAGTTATTGTCGTGTACCGACCCGATCACCCTCACCCTCGGTGCTTCGCACCTCGACCTCTCCCGCCGCAGGCGGGAGAGGTTATTTTCCGACCAGGGGCACGACCTGGCCGGTGAATTTGTTTCCGGTTAGCTGCACCGGCGTATCCGTGCGGTTGGTCACGAAGGCGGTGGGTTTCGAGAGCAGGTTGGTGAACGTGTTGTCGCGGATTTCGAGGGAATGCGTGGGATTGCTCACGCCCTCCTCGCCGATCGCGATTGCGGTGCTGTCGTTGTCGGTGCGCGGGCCTTTGCTGAGCGTGTTGTGCTCCATGAGCAAGTCGCCGCCGTTCGGGATGTCCACCAGGTAGCTGGAATTGCCGGACGGACCGTCGGAAATGTCGTTGCCGCGGAGCACCGTGCGCAGCGCGCGCGACTTGATGTCGTGGCCGACATGGGTGTCGGTGAAATGCGAGTTCTCCACGTCCAGCAACGCGATCCGGCCGACGTACAAGCCATGCGCGCAGGCCGCCTGGCAGGTGCCGTTGCCGCGGAACTCGCTGTTGCTGATCCGGATCGTGCTGCCGGGATTGGAGCCGGCAAGGATGCCCTCTTCGTTATCGATGAAACGGTCGTCCTGGAGCGTCAGGTTGGTGCCTTCCTCGCGGATGCCGGCGCCGTTATGGTCGGGTACCGTGGCGTGCATGAATTTGATGCCGCGTACCGTCACGTCGTTGCCGCTGATGACGAAGATTGCCTTGCCCTGGCAGGTCTTGCCGGAAAACACCACGCCGGGCGCGCGCGCTGCGATGGTCAGATGGCTCGCGGTCCACACCGCGCAATCGTCGTAATTGCCGGGATCGATCAGCACGGTATTGCCGTCGCGGGCATAGCGCGCCGCCTGGCTCGGGAGGCGGATCAGCCGGCTGGGCCCCACCGCGAGCGTTCGATTGCCGGGACCGATCGAAAACGTCTGGCCGTTCGGTGCAATGACCAACGCCGGCGAGCCGCCCACGCCGCGGCCGATCTGCACCGGACCGCAAGAGGCGACCGCCAGCACAAGCAGCAGCAGGACCGGCGCCGCGAGCCGGGCGAGAGACCCGATCATGGCAATGCCGGCCGCCAGGCATCGGCAAAACCGCGCACGCGCGGCAGCAGGATCATGTCCCACGGGCTGGGCATCTCGCCCACTTTCACATGCACCAGCGCCGGCGCGTTGAGCGCGAAGGCCCGGCGCAAGGCTTGTTCCAGCAGCGCGGGCGTGTCGGCGCGGAAGGCGGCCATGCCGAAGCTTTCGGCGAATTTCACGAAGTCGGGGTTGGCCAGGTCGCAGGCGATCAGGCGGTTGCCATAACGCTCCTGCTGGATGCGGCGGACGTTGCCGAACGCGCCGTCGTCGAACACCACGGCCACGACCGGCAGCCGGTGGCGCATCGCCGTGGCGAGTTCCGCGGCCTGGTACATGAAGCCGCCGTCGCCTGTCGCGAGCACGACCTTGCGCCCTGGCGCCGCTGCCTGCGCGCCCAATGCCGTGCCGTAGCCCCAGCCCAACGTGTCCTGATAGCCGGGCGAGAGGAAGGTCCGTGGCGTGTGCACGGGCAACGCCAGGCGGCTGGCGAAACCGATCTGCGTCACCTCCTCGACGTATATTCCGTCGTCCGGCAGCGCCGTGCGGATGGCGCGCAGGAATCCCATCTGCGGTTCGAGCTGCTGCTTCAGCCGGTCCTGGAATGCGCCGCGCACGGTGGCGAGTTCCGCATCGCGGTTGCCTGGGCGCGAGGGCAGTAGCGGCAGCAAGGCGCGCAGGACCGTGGCGGCGTCACCGAGCAAGGCAGCGGCGGGGCGGCGGAAGCGATTGATCTCGTCGGGGTCGATGTCCAGCCGGACGATCGGCAGCGCATCGTCGACGCCCCAATTGCTCTGCTGCCAGTAAAGCCGCGTGCCGATCGCCAGTACCGCGTCGGCGTTCTTCCATAGCGCGTGGCCCTCGGTGAAGGAGACTGCCAGCGGATGCGTGGTGGGGATCACGCCGCGGCCACGGCGGAAGGACGTTACGGGGGCTTGCAGGGCCTCGGCGACGGCTTGCACCTCGGGGCCGGCGTCCAGAGCGCCACCGCCTACGACGATCAGCGGACGCTGCGACTTGGCGAGAATGTCCGCGGCGCGTTGCACTGCGGCGGCATCCACGGGGGGCGCGGCGGGTGGGACGACCGGCGGCAACGCGACCTCGCCTTGCAGGCCCCAGATGTCGATCGCGCATTCCAGCGCTGCGGGTCCCTGCCGGCCGCCGCAGGCAATGCGGATCGCTTCGTCCACCAGCGCGGGCGCTTCGTGGGGGGCCCGGATGCGCGCGGCGTGGCGCGTGATGTGGCGGAGCAAGCCGAGCTGGTCGTGGATCTCGTGCAGGTGGCCGTGGCCCTGGTCGATGGCGAAGGAGGCGATCTGGCCGACCAGAGCGATCACCGGCGCGCCCATGCCGTAGGCGGTGAGCAGCGCGGCCGACGCGTTCAGCAGGCCCGGCCCGGGCACCACGGCGAAGGCCTGGGGCTTGCCGGTCACCAACGCTGCCCCGAGCGCCATGTAGGCCGCGGTTTGCTCGTGGCGCGGATGGATCACGCGCAGGCGGTCGCCGGCGCGCTGGGCCGCATCGAACAGATGGTCGTTGTGGACGCCGGGGAGCGCGTAGAGGGTGTCGATGCCGTGGCGGAGGAGGCTTTCGATCGTGGCCTCGGCGGTGGTCATGCTGGGCATGGGGATGGGCTTCTCTTGGTGCCGGCTGTCCATGCGAGAGGTGAGGCGGCGAAGCAACCCCTGGATGATCGGTGGGGGGTGGTCCGTGCGGGGGGGCAGGGCGGCGGCGCGGCATGCGGCGACTATCCGCATGTTCTGGGTGCGTCTGCTGCTGATCTGCGTGAGAGCTGCTTGCGCGCCGCTTGCCACACGGGCGGGCGGGTGCGGGCGCTGCGGTTGATGTGCGTGGCGGCTGTCGCGTGGCAGCGGCACGAATCAGCACGGCGGGCAGGCCATGCTTCGGCCCCGTTTCCGTTAGTCTGTCGTGGTTGCGAAACTCAGGCGGCGCGCTGGAGCAACAGGGTTTCGAGCGCGGTGGCGCGCAGGATGCCGCGGTGGAGGTAAGTCAGAATAACGGGGAGCCTGGGGCTGCCAAACAACGCGGCGAAGAGGCCGAAGCCAGGCGCGGCGGCGCGACGCTCAATGGTGGCGGCGAGGTGGCGGCCATATTCGAGCAATACGCCGACGACGTAGAGAAGACCGGCGATGTTTTCGGGCACGGCGGGGCCGGCCCGATCTGCATCGGGGGAACAGGCGTCGGCCGGAGGGGTGAGCGCGGTGTGTGTCATGGCGGGACGGATACGGGAGCTGCCTTTGCTTGCGGGTTGAAACGAACGGCGGTGCTTATACGACAGGCGGGATTGGTTGTCTCGAAAAAATAACAGAAAACTGTTAGTGACATTGGCTTGGCGGGTAGTGGTGGTGATGGGTGCGGTTGCGACGTGCGCGTTGCCTTCAGGCTTTGGGATGCTCAGCCATAACGGCAAGCTTCACCCCCAACGCACCCAGCACCGCCTTGATCGTGTCGTAGCGGGGGTGCGCGCCGGAACTTAGGGCCTTGTAAAGGCTTTCTCGGCCGAGCCCCGCCTGCTTCGCGATCTCCGCCATGCCACGGGCTTTTGCGACATCGCCCAATGCGGCGAGGAACACATCCGGGTTCGGGTCCTCTATGGCCGCGGTGAGGTACTCGGCAATGACCTGCTGGTTGTCGAGGTACTCGGCCACGTCGAACGGGGCATACCTGGTGCTCACAGTGGTTTCTCCTTTATCTCGCGGGCCATTCTTTTGGCGCGGGCGATGTCCCGTTTCTGTGACTGCTTGTTGCCGTTGCAACGCGGCAATGACGTAGGTGTCGAGGACGATCAAAGCTTTGGCCCGGGTTGATCTGCCGGCTTTCGCGGATGACGGACTCCAAGTCGATGTCCGTGCCGTACTCACGGAACATGCGTGCGTAGAAGGCCTGGGCCGGCTCACGCCCAGCTTCGGGCACCTCCATAGGCATCGAGGACGCGACCCACGATGTCGGCGACGGAGCGGCGTTCGCGACGCGCCAGCGGGTGGGCGAGGTCACGTGCCTTCGCGCTGCGCACAGGGAGCTGCGGTTCGGGCATGCTGCTGGTCCTGTCTGACGACGGCCGCGCGCCACCAAGGTGGGTGGACGGGTCTGGGATGGCAATACGGCAATGGATGGCTGGCTGCCAGCGCTAGGTCGACCGCCGGCTAGCCCCACGCTCTTCTGAACGGCGTGCGCCGTCAGCCGCCGGCTGGCAAATCCTCTTGGGGTAAGGACGTTTGCTTTCTCCTTGGGGGTGGAGACCTCTTGTGGAAGTCAGTCACGGGGTTTTTTGGCGGTTCGGCGTCCAGGAGCCAATAAGGCAACGACCATAGAATTGCTAAATATATCATGACAGCAACGTAGATAAGGTGCCACCACCATGGTATAAAATCCGGCAATGCCGCGATGATCCGGTCCGTTGTGCTTTTGTCGAGCTGAAGCCCTTTAACAGCCTCCGCTGACTGCAATAGAGCCACGTTCCAAACCGACCCGATGACATAAATTGCGAATCCCGCGAACCAGAGCTTACCAATGATCTTTTCGAACCCCTTAGGATGTTTGTAGGCGATGAAAGCCAGTGCCCCGACCGCGGACACGACCAGGGCGACTACAGCCTGTTCGACTACCTCATCCATTCCACACCATCGGCAACGGAGCCTGCTGCATCTCGTATAGCATATCTACCGACTCGGCTCCGGGGAACAGAAAGGAGCGCAATGCGATGACTGAGGGAAGGAGCGGGCGGCATAGAGCTTCGCGTCTAACTTTGCGGCAAATTGACGACGGCGAGCGTGATTAGGGTCGCCAAAACTGCGCCCCCGAGAAAAATCATCACCTTTTCGGGGTCTAGGGTCTGACGCGTGGGGAATACTTCGATGCCCCGGTTCTGGAAGCTCGTTTCGTTGTAGTCTGCATACGCCAGGATCTGATTAGGAGCGATTCCGAGATGACGTGCCGCTAGGCTCAGATGGTCAATGGTGAGGCTCGATTGCCCTGTTTCGACGCGGGACATGGTTGTTTGTGTAATACCAATTGCTTGGGCCAAATCTTCTTGTCGCAACCCTTGTTGGCCTCGGAGTTGGGCCAGAACTCCACCAACGATGGAGGGGTACGATGTGGCGGTCATTGGGGTAGATTTTTGCATGTATGCATTTCCTGTATGTATGCATAACATGCATATACCACGCGCGGGAAGGATGCAAGCTTAAAAATTCCGATTCGGTAATCTGCTTCACAGAGCAGCGAAGCCGCCGGCGATCTGCACCAATCGGCGCCCAAAGCGCACTCCATCCCCTTGCGCTATCCGACGCCACGAGATCCCGCCAGGCTCCGGCTGACACCACCACGAGAGGAACGGCATGAGCAGGATCGGCATCGCCATTTCGGGCCGCCCCAATCCGGCCGAAAATTGTCGACCTTGTCGTCCTGGCCGAGAGCCTCGGTTATGAGTCCGCCTGGGACGCCGAGGGACGCGGCGGCGACCAGTTCGCCATCCTGGCCGCCTGCGCCGTGCGAACCTCGCGCTTTCTGCTCGCCACCAGCATCAGCAGCGTCTTCGTGCGCACCGCGCCGGCGATCACCATGGCCGCCTCCTCGACTGCCGAGCCGTCCCGCGGGCGGTTCATCCTCGGGCTAGGCTCGAGTTACAAGGCGCAGATGGGCGCGGAGCATGGTGTAGCCTGTGCCAAGTCGCTGACCCGCCAGCGGGGCTGAGGCATTGAAGAGGTGGCCAGAAGCGCAGCAAAAGCCCACGGCGCGTCCGTGCGCGGAACGAAGCGGGAGAGCGATCTTGTTCGGGGAAGCGTGCGGATGGTCCGTGCGCGCACACGATCGGGATTGCTTCGTCGAGCCTGACAGTTTTTCCGGATTTTATTCGCCGCCGCGCATGGTGCGGAATCCGAGCCTATTTAGGACACCTTTCAGGGTCTGTGGCCGCGTTTGAGACCGTCTGTCGGGCACATCCCGGTCTAACTCGACGTTTTTGAAAACGAAAATGGAATTGGGAAAAACTGTCAGGCCCGTCGCTTCGCTCCTGACAAGGAAGTACTTTGCCGTGGCTCGGCTTGACCCGGCCATCGCGCCCGACCGGTGGGGTGCCGTCGTAACGCGACCCGATCGATGGTGCGCAGATGGCCGGGTCAAGCCCGGCCATGACGAGAAGGGTCGGCGCTACGCCGTTTCATCCAGGGCGGGTCGGCGGCCAGGCCGGCGGTCAGCTCGCAATGACATTGGGCGACATGACATTGGGGGCGGTGCGCCGCGGCTTACTCGTGCCGCGGATGGATCCGCGCACGTGGTTGCCGGTCCGTGGGACGGCGCCAACCTGCTGCCCTGTCGCCTGCCAGGGCCGGGCGCTATTGCCTGGCGTCAGCCAGCTCGTGGTCGATCTTCTCGAGTTGGACCACCACGCGCCGGTTCTTCGCCTGGTTCTCCGGGATCGGGTTTCCCGCGGCGTCGCGGTTGGGAACCAGCGGCCGGGTGTCCGCGTAGCCCGCTGCCCGCAGCCGATGCGCCGGAATCCCCTGCTCGACCAGGAAGCGCACCACCGCTGCGGCGCGGGCCGACGACAGCTCCCAGTTCGACGGGAACAGGGGATTGCCGATCGGCGCGTCGTCCGTGTGCCCCTCGACGGTGATGCGGTAGGCGGCGAACCTGGGGGACAGGAGCGTTGCGAGCAATTTCCTCAGAATGGTCGCGCCGGCGGGGCTCAAGGTAGCGGAGCCGCTGGCGAAGAATGCCGTGTCGTTGCACTGGAAAATGGTGATCCGGTCCCCCGGCGGTTCGGCGGCCCTGGCGCGAGGCGCGGCCCGGGACGCCGGGCGGGTGCGGTCGGCGGCGGCGGCAGCCTGCCCCGGTACGGGAGCACCGGCGGTCACAGGCTGGACGACCTGGCGAGGTTCGTCCGCGGCGGCGACCGCGACGGGCGTTGGTGCGATGGATGGCTGCCCGACGGAATGGCCGGCTGGCCCGGCCTCCGGTCCGCGGGCTGCAACCTCTACGTTCCCCGGCCCGTCGTCCGGTCCGCGAACTGCAACACCTGCGTTCGCCGGCCCGGCGTCCTCATCGCGCTCGGCATGGCCCGCGGTGTTCGCATCCGGCATCGCTTCGGCAGGATCCGCCGTCGTGGCGAACCCAAGGAATGGGGAACCCGGGGACCGCGCATCGGTGATTGCCGGGATTTGGTCAGGCGCCGCGGCGTCCGAATTCCGCGCCGGACTGTCAGGCTTGGCTTCCGGGCTGTCGAGATGCGGCGGCATGTCCGCCGGTTGGGGCAGAGGCGCGACGAAGGGCGGCGGCGGAAACGCCGGGGCGGGCTGTGCAGGCGTTGCGGTGAGCGGGGCTTCGGCGACGGCGGCGCCGTGCGGCGCGACGCCGCGCGCCGCCAGCAGCGCCACGAACACGCACAGCAGCAGGGTGATGGTGTCGGCGTAGGTTATCAGCCAATCGTCGGCGTGCCGCGCGTGGCCGGCACCTGCATGGCGGTGCGGCCTCATCCCTTGATGACCGTGAGGATGCGCCGCGGGATGGCGCGCGCCGCTGCCGGGCGCCGGTACATGGCGGCGGGCTCGCCCGCCGGCGCATCGTCAATGACGTCGAAGTAGTTTCGGGCGTCCGGATGCAGGAAGGCATTGAGCCGGTCGCGGATGACCGTGGCCGGCTTCCTGCCGGCCAGCATGACCATGCCTTCGGTCACCATGCTATCGCGGAGGCGTCTTTCCTCCACCTGCCGCTCCAGCCGCGCGGCCGCGGGCATATAGATCATTCGCGCCGAGAGGACGCCATAGAGCGTGGACAGGAAGGCCACGGCGAGCATGCCGCCGATGGCGCCGGTTTCGCCGCTCATGTCGTGCAGCATGGAGATCATGCCGATGAGCGTGCCGACCATGCCGAAGGCGGGGGCGTGGCTGGCCATCGTCGACAGGACATCCACCTTGGCTTGCTCGCGCTCGTAGTTGCCGTCGGCGGCGATTTGCAGCATCGCCCGCACATCGTCCGGCGCGTAGTCGCTCACCACCAGGTTCAGCGCGTAGCTGACGAACGGGTCTCGCGCGCCCTTGGGGGCGGCGCGGTGTTCCAGGGCACGCATGCCCTGCCCGTAGGCGATGCGGGCCCAGGCGACGATGTGTTCCACGTCGCCGCGCAGGTCGATCTCGGTTGCGGCCGGGGCGTCTTCCAGCATGGCGACGATGCTGCCGATGGCGGCGCAGACGTCCTCCGACCGGAAGGTCATGAACGCCGACGCGGTGACGCCGCCGAACACGATGACCAGGCCGCCGAGGCTGAACAAGGAACCAGTGCCATCCGAGACGACAGCGGCGCTCATGGCCAGGAGAACAGCGGCGAATGCGGCTGCAAGCGCGATGCCCCGGCGGCTGCGCGGCGCGGTCTCGTCGCTTGCCGCCGGGCCGGGGTCCTTCGGGTACGTGAGTCTCGGGGCTTGCCATGCCTGCGCTGTGATGCCAGCCATCGATGTTGCCTGCCATGCTGACTGCGGCACGCGGCGTGCCGGACGCAAAGCGGCACAGCAAATGCCGTGCCGGCGTGGGTGCGGCGGCACGCGCCGGAACCACGGGGTCTGCTTTCCGCGCTGGTCGGCAGGAATGGCCGCCGGGCAGGAAACGCTCGGCAATGGTGCCGTGCGTGGAGGTGACGACGCTGGTTTCTTCGCCTTGTTTCTCGGACGGCACTTTGCGGTTTCGGCCGTAAAGGATTCGTTCACCTCCGTCTGATGCAATGTCGCCATGCACTGCGCGACGCAAGCCACAACGCCGGTCGATGCCGTCCGTGCCTGCGTCGAGCAAGTGAGCCGAACGCTCGCCATCGCGCGAAGCCTGGTGTGTGCCGGCAATCAGGTGGACGTGACCGGCCTCGATGCGGAGGTGGGATTTGTGTGCGCCCGCGTGCTCGACCTGCCGCGGGACGAGGGACGCGCCGTGCGGCCAATTCTGATGGTGCTGCGCGCGGAGCTGGATGCGCTGGCCGGCGCGATGGAGCAATCCGGATCTCGGTCCCCGCGTGGTTCATCCGCATGCCCCGATGGGCAAGAGACCGCAGCATGATTCCAGGCCCGGGTTCGTTGCTGACGGCGGTCGTGGCGCTGGCCGCGGTCCTGGCGCTGGTCTGGGTGGGTGCGCGCGTGGCGCGTCTGGGTGGCCTCGCGCCGCGGCCCCCCGCGGGTGCCCGGCTTTTGTCGCTGCGCGACAGCCTGGCGCTCGATGCCCGCCGCCGCTTGCTCATCGTGCGCTGCGGTGCCCGCGACGTGTTGCTGCTGCTTGGCGGGACGCAGGACATCGTGGTGGGCTGGCTCGATCCGCCGGTCAGGGACAATTTGCCGGACAAAGGCGCCGCGCCGTGAGGCTGCGAGGCGCTGGTCTCGCCGTTGCGCTGGCGCTGCTGCCGTCGCTCGCGCAGGCGCAATCGATCAGCATCGATCTCGGCGCGGCGGGCCAGGCGGGTGCGACCGGCCGCATTATCCAGCTTACCGCCCTGGTCACGGTGCTGTCGCTGGCGCCCAGCCTGCTGGTGATGGTCACCGCCTTCACCCGCATCATCATCGTGCTGTCGCTGCTGCGCAGCGCACTCGCCACCCAGAGCACGCCGCCGAACACGGTTTTGATCGGGCTCGCGTTGTTCCTGACCTTCTTCGTGATGCAGCCGGTGCTGGATGCATCCTGGACCCAGGGGCTGGCGCCGATGATCGCTGGCAAGGTCAGCGAGATCGAGGGGATGAAGCTTGCGGTTGCACCGTTTCACGGGTTCATGGTGGCGAACCTGCGGCCTTCCGATCTGCGGTTCTTCCAGGACCTGGCGCACCTGCCGCCGGCGACGACGCCAGCCGACGCGCCATGGCGTGCCGTGGTTCCCGCTTTCCTGGTCGGCGAGTTGCGACGCGCGTTCGAAATGGGGTTCCTGCTGTTCTTGCCCTTCCTGGTGATCGACATGGTGGTTGCCAGCGTGCTGATGAGTTTGGGGATGATGATGCTGCCGCCCAGCGTGGTGTCGCTGCCGTTCAAGCTGATCTTTTTCGTGCTGGTGGACGGCTGGCGGCTGGTTGCGGGTAGCCTGGTGCAGAGTTTCATCGGCCATTGAGGGGTCCGGGCCGTCCGGCGCGCGGCCATTTTGTCCTCGCACATCCTGATCTCGGCATCGAAATGGAGCCTCCCGCCGGCGGACGCGTTGCCGAAGGGGGGTGAACGGGCGTTGTGCGGTGGCGCGGCTACCGCTTCGAAGGCCACGTTGGGGTGGCACGAAGGGTCAATCTGTTTCGCTGGTAAGCTATGCCTTGCGTGCCGTTTCCTGGCCGCGCGGCGTAAGTTCCAGATGCCAGTGACATTGCAGCGCACCCGGCGGAAGCCGCACTGGCTCGCATGCCAATCCGTCAGCCACGACGCTCTGCAGCGCGGCCGCGATGGTTGCGCGCGGAATGTCGTCGCCCAGGCGCTGGATCAGGACGTCGAGTCCTTCGTCCACGGTGTTGACGACGATCGGGCGGCAGAGCACGGTCCGCAGCAGCGCATCGCGCAATGCCGCGGCGTTCATGCTGGCTGCTGCCGAGGGGGCAGCACGCCACGTTTCGTGTCGATGCCGAGTTGGAGGCTTTGTGCGATTCGGCGTGCCTTCTCCGGCAGCAAGGTTGCGGCTGCTTCAGAGCAAACCTGGCGGGTTGTTCTTTCGAACAATGTGAGCCAGCGGGCGAAGGGGCGCGGTTCGAGTGGTAATTTCAGGTGCGGCGCCATCGGGTTGCCGTGATAGCGTCCGCTGATCAGTACTACCGATGACCAGAATGTGGTGAGCGGGCGATGTGTGCTTCCCAATCTTCGACGCCATGGAACAGATGGCCGATGATTGGATCGCGACGGGCGGTGCCATAGAAGGCGCGTGCCAGACGCTCCGGCACCGGCTCATCGAGACCAGTGGCGGCCTGGATCTGACGGGCCAATTCGGCGCGCCGCTGTGGCGTTTCTGGGAAGGGAATCGAAGATTGCATCGATTGGCGGTTCACAGTGGGAGCAGCTTCCTGCGAGGCGGTGCATTCGCGAATTCATATAAGCTGCGTGCCATGGTTTAACAAGCGCGTGCGGTTCGGATGAATTTCGACTATAACTGAAGCAGGCAACAGCAGGAGCCGTTCGACGCAACGATTGTCCCGCCGTCGATTTGCCCAAGAGAAGATTGGGGATTCTTGCTCATGCTCCGTATCATTGTCTACGCTATAGCTTCCTGGCTAGCCGCTAAGTTGTATTTGCTTCATTTGAAGTGTAGAGGACTGAGTCGACCATTTCCGCCTCTCTTCGACAGAACAGTTGCGAGTTGCCCGAATTTGTTGCGAGCTTTTGGGAGACTAGCAGCTACCTTGCTTGGCAGGCAAGCCAATTCCTAGAAAATGCGGGTTGTACTGCGGTGACTGCGCCCGAGCGGGCCGAGCTTGAAATAGTCGCCGCTGCCTCCGACATATTGGTTCTGCATGGTTCAGAGGATCGCAGGTAGCGTCGTCCAAATCAACGATCCGATCATCATCGGTCGGCCGCCGACATACAAAACGGTCGTGCCATGCAGGCTGACCGGCGCTACCGCTGCTTTGGCAGAGCAACGCGCGGCCCGCGCCAAGGCAGAACATGATGCTGACGCTCTGCGATGTGAGCTGGACTCGATCTCCGACCGCTTCGCACCCGGCGATGGCGACACGGTGCCCGCGACCGTGGCTGAACCGCAGCTCGGCGAGGTGCACATGCTGCCGCACCTGGTCGGCGCCGCCAACCGCGCGGACATCCGCCGGCTTTGCACGCTGAAGGCGGAGAACGCCGAGTTGCGCGCCCGCATGGACCGGCAGCAGCTTGCCTTCCGCGATGCTGTGGTGACCCGCGAGGCGCGCATCCGCGAACTGCAAGACAGTCTGGCGCAGGCACCGTATGTGATTGGATATAGCGATACTGGCCCACAACCGAGCGGTTGCCAAGGGCCAGGGTCAACCGGTCAGGAGGAAGGTGGCGTTCACTGGTTCCACAGAAGTGGGCAAGCTGATCGTCCAGGCAGCGGCGGGCAATCTGAAGAAGGTGTCGCTAGAACTCGGGGGAAAATCACCGGCGATCATATTGCCGGACGCCGATCTCGATCTTGCGATTGCCGGTGCGTCCAACGTGATCTTCTTCAATCACGGCCAGTGCTGCTGTGCCGGTTCGCGCTTGTTCGCGCACAAGTCGGTGTATGACAAGGTGGTGGCGGGAGTCGCCGACATCGCGGCCAAGATCAAGGTGGGGCCTGGCCTGGATCCCACCACCGAAATGGGGCCGCTGGTGTTCGAGGAACAATTCGAACGCGTGACCGGTTACATCGAGGACGGGCGCCAGTCCGGAGCCAAGGTTGCAGCGGGCGGCAGCCGCGTCGGCAATTTGGGGTATTTCGTTGCGCCGACGGTGCTGGAGAACACCACCCCGGGCATGAAAGTGGTGCGCGAAGAGATCTTTGGGCCGGTGGTCTGCATGCAGCCCTTCGGCGGCTATAAGCAGTCCGGCTGGGTCGCGAGATGGGCGACGTGAAGGCGGTCACCGCGGCGTTGTGGTCGGCGGCTTGGGTCGGCACGTTGCGTCCCGGCGGTGGCGGAGGGATTTCCCGCCGCCACTGCGCCGGGGCGTATCGCGTGGCAATCAAGCCGTACTCCTCGTTCTCAGGCAAAGTGGGGCATGATCTCGGAGGCGAACAGCTCCAAGGTTTCCATATCGTTCCTATAGTCGCTGTTGATCAGGAGTTGGACACCGGCATCCCGGTACTGGCCGATCAGATCGATCGCCTGGGACACTGTGCCGAGGAAACCGCGCAGCGGCCCGCGTTGCGAGAAACGATCGCGTTTCGCCGCCACCGCGGCATCGTCGCGACAAAGCAACCAACTGAAATTATGGGTGCGCTGGATCGCGTCGTAGTCGCGCTGCGCGGCATCGCAATGACCGCGCAATATGGCGAATTTGTGCTGCACGGTGGCGAGGTCGCCGCCGACGTTGCAAGCATCGGCAAGGCGGGCGACCGCGCGCAATGTCATTTGCTCGCCGCCGCCCGCCATCATCACCGGCGGATGCGGCTGCTGCACCGGTTTCGGTTCGAGGATCGCGTCCTGGACGTGAAAGTAGCGGCCGTGGAACGTCGTGCGTGGCTCGGTCCACATCTGCATGATCAACCGGACGGCTTCCTCCATCTGGCGGATGCGGGTTGCCGGGCGTGGCGGGAATTCCCAGCCGTATTGCTTGTATTCGCCCTCGAACCAGCCTGCGCCGATGCCAAGCGTCATGCGGCCGCCGCTGATCTGGTCGACACCTGCGGCGATCTTGGCGAGATGCGCCGGATTGCGATAGGCAACAGACGTGGCGAGCGTGGCAAGCCGGATTCGGCTGGTGACGGCGGCCAACGCCGACAGTGCTGTCCAGCCTTCCATGAACGGCTCGGTCGGCGCCCCGACGCCGCCGATCTGGATCAGATGGTCCATCACCGAGAACCAGACGAAACCGTGGTTCTCCGCCCATTGCGCCTTCGCCTTCAGCCCCTCGAACGCCTTGGACGGATCGGGGCCGTACACCCATGACGGATTATGAACGCCGAATTGCATGACTGCGTACTCCCTTCTCCGTTGACTTCATGCTGGCTTGCCACCTGATGCTTAACACGGGTGTGGCGGCGCAACCGAATGATGCATATGCGGTTGCTGCGACGGTGGCCGCCGCCGGGGCGGCGCGCTATATTCCATATGACATAGCGGTCAACGATGCGACCGGCAGGCGGATCGGACGCTATACTGGCGACGCCGATTGGGCGCGGCGCAAGGAAGGGGAATACGATGTATCATCCCGCATTGCATGCTGGCAGGGTTGCGGTGATTACCGGCGGCGCAAGTGGCATCGGCCTTGCCGCCAGGCGTTTCGCGGCGCTGGGCATGAAACTATGTCTCGCCGATCTACATCAGGATGCGCTCGACAAGGCGGCCGCCGGGTTGTCGGGAGCGACTGTCATCACCGTGCCGACGGATGTCAGCAGGATGGAGGAAGTCGAGCGCCTGAAACAGCGTGCCTATGCCGAATTCGGCGAAGTCGCGATATTGCTGAACAATGCCGGCACGTCGCCGGGCGGCGGGCCGTGGGATCATTACGAGCGCTGGCAGTGCGTGCTGGGCGTCAACCTGTGGGGCGTCATCAATGGCGTTCATGCCTTCACGCAGGCGATGGTCGATCAGCGGACGCCGTGCGCGATCATCAATACCGGGTCGAAACAGGGTATCACCTGCCCGCCGGGCGACACGGCTTATAACGTCACGAAGGCGGGCGTGAAAGTGCTGACGGAAGGTCTGGCACATTCACTGCGCAGCATCGAAGGATGCCAGGTGACTGCTCATCTGCTGGTTCCCGGCTCGACCTTCACCGGCATGACGGCGCGCGGCCGAGGCGAAAAGCCGCCGGGAGCGTGGACACCGGAGCAGGTGATCGACGTACTGGTCCAGCGCATTGGTGACGGGGATTTCTATATCATTTGCCCCGACAATGATGTGACCAGCGACGTCGATAACCGGCGTATCCTGTGGGCGGCGGAGGACCTGATCCGTAACCGCCCGGCGTTATCGCGCTGGCATCCCGAGTACGCCGAGGAGTTTGCCGCGTTCCTCGCTTTGCCGTCGCCATTTCGGCGGGATTGAGCCTCGGGAAGCGGCGAGGCCTCGACGTGTCATGCATCTGCCTCGGTTGCATGAGCTATGGCGGTGGCAACCAGGGCAACCATGCATGGAGCCTCGGCGAGGACGAAAGCCGTCCCTTCATCAGGAAGGCGATTGAATCGGGGATCAACTTCTTCGACACCGCGAACCGCTATTCGCTCGGCAAGAGTGAGGAGATCCTCGGCCGAGCCATCAAGGAGTTCGCCCGCCGCGACGAAGTGGTGATTGCGACCAAGGTCTATGGCCGGATGCGGGCCGGCCCGAACGGCGCCGGCCTGTCACGCAAGGCGATCTTCGCGGAAATCGACAACAGCCTGCGCCGACTCGGCATGGATGATGTCGACCTTTATCAGATTCATCGTTTTGACCACACGACCCCGATCGAGGAGACGCTGGAGGCGCTGCACGATCTGGTGAAGGCGGGCAAGGTCCGGTACATCGGCGCCTCGTCGATGCGGGCCTGGGAGTTCGCGCGCGCCCTTGGCATCGCAGAGAAGCGCGGCTGGACCCGGTTTGTCAGCATGCAGAACTTCGTCAACCTGCTGTATCGCGAGGAGGAACGCGAGATGTTGCCGCTCTGCGCAGCGGAAGGCATCGGCGTCATTCCGTGGAGCCCGCAGGCGCGGGGCAAGCTGAGCCGCGACTGGGATTACACCAGCATCCGCACCGAGACCGACGACGCGATGAGCCGAACGTTCTCTAAGACGCAGGAGGCCGACAAGAAAGTGGTCGACCGGGTCGCAGAGGTCGCGAAGGCTCGCGGCATTCCGCGCGCCCAGGTCGCGCTGGCATGGGTGCTGTCGAAGCCGGTCGTCACCGCGCCGATCGTCGGTGCGACCAAGCTGCACCACCTAGACGACGCGATCGCGTCGGTGGACGTGACACTGTCCGCCGAAGAGATCGCCGCGCTGGAAGAACCCTATGTTTCACATGAGGTCGTCGGTTTCGTATAGTCTTGCAGCAGGGGAGCGGACCGAGTGGCCGCAGGAGGGGGTGCATGGCGAGGGAAATCGTTGGCAAGGGTCTGCGGTTTTCGCTGCGCCACGCGCCCTGCGTCCATATCTGCCGTTACAGCCTGATCTCGGAATCGCGCAAGCGCAGCGCTCTGTCATTCGCCCGGTTCGAGCATTGGTGCATCGGTTCCATGACTGGCGGCAGGCCGAGCGCCCGGACCTCCAGATCGGCGTGTTTGTCGGTCCATCGTACGATTATGACATCGAGACGCTCAAGGGCATCGGACGCTTGCGCGAACGGCGCGGTGCAAAGTTCCGAATCCTCAACCTTGGCGGGCTGCGAATCCGCCGCGGCGAGGAACTCGCAGCCTGGCTCAAGGAACGGTCGAACGCCGGTATCGTTTGCTTGCACACGTCGCTTGCGGGCTGCGGCGAGACGCATGATCGCTGGAACGGCCGCCGTGGAGACTTCGAGTACCAGTGGAAATACTGCGGTTGGGCGGCGCGTACGGCATGGCGCGGGAGGAAAGATTGTTTCTGACGAAAAACACCCTGCTTCTGTTCGACCGTCTGTTTGAAATCACGTCGGCCGATTACGAATACACGCTGTTGTTCAGTCAACGTAACGCCGTGTCGTCGATGAACGAGATCTATCCGTTGGAGTAGGCACAGGCGGCGTATGACAGAATGATCAGCGGAAAGGCGCGGTTCTCCGTCCTCCGGATGTCCGGCTGTCGACACGCGCTGCTGCTGTTCCTGGTGCGCGGTGGTGACAGGATCTAGGAGTCTGTCTGGGGAACTCGGATTCGCTTGCTGCAAAAAAATCCCCAGAAGAATCCCATGATTTCGTTGCCACAGCCACTGCACAATCGCGGTTTGCGGAGCAGAATCAGGGGCTCCCTCATGTGAGGTCGCAAGAGTGAACGCGGATCCCGCAGCCGCTTTTGTCGTTCCCGGCGCGGGCGGCGGCGGGGAGAACGGCAGGCGAACGCGTGGCACGGATTTGGCCGGGCGTGTCCGGATTTGTTCGGCCGGATGCGGACGATCCGCGGACGCGCGTGATGCGAGAAGGGCAGGAAATATGGGGTTTCCCTGGTGCTGCCGGGGAGGATTGAACTCACGACCTCCCCCTTACCAAGGGGGTGCTCTACCACTGAGCTACGGCAGCGCCGGGCGCCCGGATATAGCCGTCTGCCGCCGCGCAGCGCAAGGCGGGCTT
>Ga0335075_10001088_pt1 | contig 45718 bp, 38 predicted proteins | sample Lox_Sample_24_FD_206723 | JGI IMG/M metagenome (GOLD analysis project Ga0335075, IMG submission 206723) | Soil microbial communities from Loxahatchee National Wildlife Refuge, Florida, United States - Lox_Sample_2.4 | ecosystem: Environmental > Terrestrial > Soil > Wetlands | place: USA... | reverse complement strand
TTGTCGGCGCAAGTGTCGAGATCATCGAGAATCTCGAATATGAATGGGGAGGGCGTGAGCAGCTGCGCAAGTCTTTCGAACAATTTCTGAAGAGCGGTGACTTTGGCTTTGATGTCGATGACGAGCGATGGGCGGCGCGCTACCTAATGCCGTGGTCAACTTGGGAATAAGAACTCTGGCGCACATGTTTATCGATGAGCGCATCGTCGTAGTCGGATGTTTGTTGCTCGCTGCCGCTACTGCCAGCGCCAACACTTTCGCCGAGCCGTGTGGGAGAGAGATACCCCCTCGGGTTGTGAAAAAGCACCAAATCCAATTGCTGCGTGGAGTCGCAACCCCAGAGTACTACGCGAAGGTGGGCAACTATGCGCTGCTTGTCAGCTCAGAAGACTTGGATGCTCATCTGTCACAGCGAATACAGCGGTGGCATTCGCCAGTCGATGAAGAACTACTGAAACGATATCGGGACAACTTCGCATCCGGAAGGCCGATGGATCTGTATGCGCCCGCGCTTGAAGGTGTTCAATACTTCTTGCGTATCAATTTTCTATTAGCAGAATTGATCGAGTCGGGACAAGTGCGCTTGGTCGACTTCAGACGGATTGGTGGCAAGGCAGACGTTTCGATAGAACAAATAACTATGCTGAGAATCGAGGGGAGAGGCGCGCCATTCGTGGGCCGAGACTTTTGCGGGCCAGATGGTTCCTCAATGCTCCTAGTTGTAGATGAAATCATCGATTAGTCAGCTGCTAACCAGATGGCGGGTTAATAGGAACCGCTGCAACCGGGTTGGCGTCGTGGCGAGACCCCTCCAGGGACGAGACCCGCCGCGGCGCCCCATAAGCTCCCCGAACCAACCGAACACCTAGCGCGTAACATGCATGTGCTCGTCGGTGCTGCGGCTCTGAGTCACGGCATCGACGGGTTCACTTGCCGCGCGGCCATGCGTATAAGGGCGACGACGCAGAGGGCCTTGGAGCGCGAGCGCAAGAGGCTGCTATCGCACGTGACGAGCCCCGTTCTTGCGCGATGTGCGGATGCAGTAATCAAATCGGAAAGGCGGCCGGCGTGAAGAACATGGAGGGCTACTAGTGAGAGGGCAAAAAGTATTAACAGGATGGCGAGAGACATGCTGGCTGCCTTTGATCATGCTGCCTTCGATTCTATGCTTGGCATGCGGACCGCCGAACCCGCCCAGTCCCGCAACCTCGGCGCTCAGCAAAGAAACGAAGTCCAGCGGCACCTCCGACGAGAAATTTCGCCCATTGCCTGTAGCCTCAGGCCGGGCGCTTGAAGCGATCGAGCTAGCGCTCAAGACATTACGGAACGATAAGAAGGCTAACCTTGCAAACTACAAGTTGTTTGTACAGGAGGAAGGCGACAAGACCCGGGTAACTCTTCTGCCAGAATTAACTGCGGCGGACATATCTGCGCCGCCTCCGCGACTCACACCGACTGATGGCCCGATCATAATTTTTGTTGCGCCCAAGGGTGAGGGTGAAATAGTTCAAAATTTTTCCCGCTAGGCGACTCGCGTCAATGTTGTCTTCGACTTGGGGCTTGGAAAGATGTTGGAGTGTTAGCAGATCTAGAAGCGACGCCTAGAGACAGACTCCTTCTGTCGACCACTTGCGACTGCAAGCTCGCCTGCTGCACTGGCAATCTTGTCTTCTCGATCGTGCGGGTGCTAGGGGCGGTGCTGGGCTTGTGGTAAAAATTTCGTCAGCCAAGGCCGAGCATTTTGGACAACTCTTTAAGCTCAAGTTTTGAACGCGCCTTCGCCGCCAGATTCGCACGCACTCGACGGACGATGCGAAGCGGTCAATGTCTTTGTCGGCCAATTGACGCTCCCGCTCTCGGCGCTCTTCGTAGTGTGCGCTATCTCGATGCGATTGGCTGATGGGACGGGACGTGCAGGATTTAGTCAGTCTGAGATGCGATTCTGGTCGTTGACTGGTGGAGCTGCTGCAATTTTGGTTTCTATTCTGGTCGATCGACAATTTCGCACTTACCGCGAATGCCCACCCGGCGTTCTCTGATGAAGCAACGAACGATGAGAGAAAGATTCTCCTCAGATTCACAGTCTTCTGTTGGGGTTGCTTCATTTTCGCCAGCGCACTTGCATTGACTTACTATCTTGTTACTTCCTCGTAGCGAGACGGTGAATTGCTGCGAGGAGATTTTGACTTCATCTGATCAAGCGCAAACCCGTCTGCTCTACTCCTTTCGAACTACTGTGGGTCTTTTCGCGAGCTTGCGCTGCAACGAGCGGCGCTCGATGCCGAGCAGGCGCGCAGCAGCAGAAATGTTCCCGTCAGTGGCGCGGAGCGCCTGCTGGATGTGTTCCCACTCGAGGCGATTTAGCGGCGTCATCGATTCGGGCGCCGCTTCATCCGCGGCAGGCTGTGCCTCGTCCGGCGACAAGGCGCGCAGGATCGCGTCGACGCTGACCGGCTTCAGTAGGTAGTCATCCGCTCCGGCCTTGATCGCCTCGATGGCGGTCGCGACGCTGCCATAACCGGTCATCATCACGAGTCGCAACTTCGGGCGAAGCTCTCGCAATGGGCCGATCAGCTTCAATCCCGACTCCTTGCCGATCTTGAGATCGACCAGGGCGAAGTCGAACTCCGTCGCACGCGCCGCATCCATTGCTTCATCGACTGTGCCTGCCGTTGTAGCTGCAACGCCGCGGCGCTCGAGCGCGCGTTGCAGCGTCCGGCCGAACAGCGCGTCGTCGTCGATCAGCAGGCCTTTCATGTCTTCACCGTCAGCGGCAGGCGGAAGGTGACGCGCACGCCGCGGCCCGCGTCGACCGCGTTCATCGCGAGCTCGCCGCCCAGGCGCTCCACGGTGGCATGCGACAGCGCGAGGCCGATGCCGAGCCCTCCAGCCTTGTTTGTGCGGAACAGCGTGCCCGGCAGCGGCGGTGCGGCGCTGTCGAAGCCGGGGCCGTAGTCTCGGATCTCGCCGGACAATTCACCGCCACGCGATTGGAGCCGCAGATCCACGCGCGGCGTGCCGGCGGCTTCGCTGGCATCGGCGGCATTGTTCAGCAGCGCCTGCAGCAGGTGACCGACGGCCGCGTCGACACGCGCCTGGCCCGCGCCTTCGCGCTGCAGTTCGATCGTCGGCCGCACGAGCCGCCAGTTCTCGATGACGTCTTCGAGCGCGACGGCGCTGGCGTCGTCCTGCGCCGGTGCGGCCAGCGCGCGCACGCGGTCGCGGCATTGATCGATGAGCGCGCGCAAGGTAGTTCGGTCCTCCGACGCCGGCATCTCGTCGACCATCAGCGTCATCGTCGCCAGCGGCGTGTTCAATTCGTGGGCCACCGACGCCGCGTGCGTCGCCAGGGCCACGATGCCTTCGTTCCGCGCGAAGCGTTCGCGCAATGCCGCCACCTCGCGTTCCCGTGCGCGCCACAACGCGGCCAGCCGCGCGAAGAACACCAGCAGCACCGCCGCCGACACGACGAAGTTCACGCCCATGCCCACTTTGTGCAGGCTGAACGTGCCGTCGATCGCGCCATGCACGTGTGGCAGTGGCGCGCCTGACCACACGGCGAGCGCGAAGCCCAGCGTCGACACCAGCGCCGTCGCCCACACGCCGCCGGTCGGCAACGCGAAGATCGCCAGCGCAATCGGCAGCAGGAACAGCGACGCGAACGGATTCTCCAGGCCGCCGCTGTTCGCCACCAGCCAGGCCAGCACCGCGATGTCGACGCACAAGTGCGCGAAGATCTCGCCGGGCCGTGCCTCGCGTACGCTCGCTGCGCGCAACGTCGCGTAGGAATTGAACACCGCGAGCGCCGCCACGCCGGCCCACAACGGCGCCGGCGCCAGTGCCACGCCCATCGGTCCGGTCACCCATGCGATGGTCACGGCCTGTCCCAACACCGCGACCCATCTCAGGCGCGCGAGCAATTGCAGCGGCGATCGTGACGCGCCGGAAAGTCCAGTGTCGGGCATGCGCGCATTATGAGCGTAGACTCGCGCGCATGCGTTCCCTCGTCGTGATTTTCCTGCTGTCGCTCGCCGTCACCGCCCGCGCCGACGATGCGCGCGGCTGGATCACGCACCCGGCTGCCGCCGCCACGCCGGTCGTGCTCGAGTTCCGCCGCGAGCTGGACATCGACCGCGTCCCCGAGGACATGCCGGTCAAGGTCACGGCGGACAACCGCTTCATTCTTTTCGTGAGCGGCAAGCGCGTCGTCGCCGGCCCGTCGACGGGCACCGTGCAGCGCTGGCGCCAAACCGTGATCGATTTGAAGCCGTGGCTGCAGCACGGCAAGAACGTGATCACGGCGACGGTCTGGAACTTCGGTGACATCGCGCCGGCGCATCAGCAAAGCGTGGCCACGGGGTTTCGGCTCGCCGGGCCGCCGCTGTCGACGTCGATGCCGGGCTGGCGCGTGCGATTGCTGCCCGCGCATTCGGCCGTGTCCGCGAAGGAGCAGCTGAGCTGGCAGTACTACGTCGCCAGCACACCCGAGATCATCGACGCGACTAAGAGCGAGGGCGAGTGGGTGGATGCGGTGCCGGCGCCGAAGGCCGCGGTCCGCACGTTGATCGACGACCCGCTGCCGACGCAGACGTACACACCCGCCGCGGCCGGGCGCGTGGTGCGCGCGTCGGGTGTGGACGCCAGCGGCTTCCCGTCGCGGCCCGTCACCGTGCCCGCGCATACCACCGCCAAACTACTGCTGCGCACCGACTCCACGATCTCCGCGTACCCCGAGCTCGACGTCATCGGCGGCAAGGCGGCGACGATCGCATTGGAATACGGCGAGGCGCTGTACGACGCCGACAACCGCAAGGGCGACCGCGACCTCGTCGGTGATCGCCGGCTGCGCGGCTTCCACGATACGTTCATCGCCGACGGCCAGCCGCGCACGTTCGCGCCGCTGTGGTGGCGCACGTTCCGCTACTTCGAGCTCACCGTGACGACGGCCGACGAGCCGCTGACGCTGCAGGGCCTCCGCCTCACCGAAACCGGCTATCCCTTCGGCGAAGTGGCTTCGTTCCGCAGCAACGACGCGCAGCTCAACCGCATCTGGGACATCGGCTGGCGCACGCTGCGCGTCGACGCGCACGAGACGTTCATGGACAGCTCTTACTGGGAGCAGCTCCAGTACACCGGCGACACGCGCCTCGAGATGCTGATCTCGTACGCGGTGTCCGGCGATTCGCGGCTGGCGCGCGAGGCGATCGAGAGCTTCGCGGAGTCGGATACGGATGGCGGCCTGGTGCAAGGCGCCTATCCCTCGCGGCTGCCGAACGTCATCGCGACGTTCTCGTTCGCGTGGATCGGCATGTTGTCGGACTGGTCCAACGAACAACCCGACGCGATGCTCGTGCAGAAACACCTGCCGCGCGTGCGCCGCGTGCTCCAGTGGTTCGAACCGCTGCGCAACTCCGACGGCCTGCTCGGCAAGAACCCGAAGTGGAACTTCATCGACTGGGCCGGCCAGAGATGGGACGACCGCGATCACTTCCCGTCCTGGGGCAGGAACAATGGCAGTTGCCTGATGACGGCGATGTGGGTGGGCGCGTTGCGCCAGGGCGCGGAGCTCGAGCGGCGCCACGGCGACGTGGCGCGCGCCAAGCAGGACGACGCCACTGCCGACGCCGCGCGCACCGCGATCCGCGAACATTGCTGGGTCGCCGACCGCGGCCTGTTCGCCGACGACGGCGACCGCGACGTGTTCAGCCAGCACATGAACGTGTTAGCGATCCTGTACGACATCGCGACGCCGGCGGAGGCTGCCACCATCCTCGACAAGATCACCGTGCGCGATCGCGGCATCGACGCGCCGGTCGGGATGTACATGTCGTCTTACTACTTCGCTTGGTACCTGGCGCGCGCCGCCGAGCATGCCGGCAAGCCGGAGCGCTACCTCGAACTGCTGAAGTCCTGGCGCGATCTCCTGCCGCTGAACTACACGACCTGGCCGGAGTCGCGCGACCAGCCGCGCTCGGACAGCCACGCGTGGAGCGCGCATCCGACGGCGGATTTGTTGGGTCTCGTCGCGGGGATCCGTTCGGGTGCACCGGGCTACGCACGCGTGCGCGTGGAGCCGGTGCTCGGGGCGCTGACGTCGCTGGACGCGACGGCTGCAACGCCGAAGGGCCCGGTGAGCGTCAGCTACCGCGTCGCGGGCGGCAAACTGGTCGCGGTCATCGAGCGGCCGGCTGACCTGGCCGGCGAATTCGTGTGGAAGGGCAAGCCGTACCCGCTCGAACGCCAACGCACGCGGCTCGAACTACCGCTGTGAAAGCGGCGCTGGCGGTCATCGCGCTGTTGATCGCCGCGCCGTCGCTCGCCTGCGGCGACAGGATCCGCGCGGGCTCGCTGGATCTCGCGACGGCGACGCTCGACGACATCACCGCCGCGCTCGCCGCGAAACGCGTGACGTCGGTCCAGTTGGTCGACGCGTATCGTCGTCGCATCGACGCGTGCAACGGCGAGCTGCACGCGATCATCTCGCTGAACGAGGCCGCGATGAGCGACGCGCGTGTGCTGGACGCCGAGCGCGCGGCGGGCCGTCTGCGCGGCCCGCTGCACGGCGTGCCGGTGATCATCAAGGACAACATCGACCTCGCCGGCGCGGTGACGACGGCCGGTTCGCTGGCGCTGGCCGCGAATCGCCGCGACACCGACGCACCGGTCGTTTCGCAACTGAGAGCCGCCGGCCTCGTGATCCTCGCGAAATCGAATCTCACCGAGTGGGCCAACTTCCGGTCCTCGCGCTCGAGCAGCGGCTGGAGCGCGGTCGGCGGGCTCGCGGTGAATCCGCGCGATCCGACGCGCAGCGCCTGCGGCTCCAGCTCCGGCTCGGCCGCCGCGATCGTGGCGCACCTCGCGCCGCTCGCCGTCGGCGCGGAGACGAATGGCTCGATAGTTTGCCCGGCATCGGTCAACGGTATCGTGGGCTTCAAGCCGACGGTCGGCTGGGTCTCGCAACGAGGGATCGTGCCTATCAGCCACACGCAGGACACCGCCGGCCCGATGGCGGCGCGCGTGTCGGACGTCGCAACGTTGTCAGCCGCGATGGTGACGCCCGACCACGCCGCCGCGCTCGCGGGGCCGATGCGCGCCGGCGCTCTGCGCGGCGCGCGCCTCGGCGTCATCCGCTTCATCGACGGCTTCTCGCCGCAGACGCTGGCCGAGTTCGAGAAATCCCTCGCCGTGTTGCGCAACGCCGGCGCCCAGCTCGTCGACATCCGTTCCTTCGACTACGCCGACCTGCGCGATCTCGAAGGCACCATCCTGCGCGCCGAGTTCAAGACCGGCATCGACGCCTACCTATCCACCACGCCGCCCGCCGTGAAGTCGCGCACGCTCGCGCAGCTGATCGATTACAACCGCGCCGAGCCGCGCGAGCTGCAGTGGTTCGGCCAGGACACCTTCGAGGCGAGCCAGGCGACGGGCGGTGTCGATGACCCCGCGTACGCGCCGGCGCTGCAGCGGGCGCTCGCGATCGCCCGCGAGCACGGCCTCGATCGCCTGCTGAAGGACAACGCCGTCATCGCGCTGGTCGCCCCGACGAACGGCCCCGCCTGGAAGATCGACCTGGTGAACGGCGACCGCGGCGTCGGCTCCGCGTCATTGCTGCCGGCGGTTGCCGGCTATCCCCACCTGACCGTGCCCGGCGGGCAGGTATCCGGCCTGCCCGTCGGGCTCTCGATCATCGGCACCGCGAACGACGACGCCACCGTGCTCGCACTCGGCCTCGCGTACGAGACCGCGCGCGACGCGCGCTAACTACTGCAAGCGGATTTCGGTCACGTAGAACTTCGGCAGGTCCGTCCCCGACGCGTTCTGCACCCAGAACCCGTCGATCATCCTGTCCTCGGCGCCCAGCGTGACCAGCGGCACCTCGACCTTCGTCCACCCGGTGTTGCCGATCTTCACCAGCTTGCCTTCGCCGTTGACCTTGCCGTCGGTCAGCAGGAACACGCGCACTTCGCGATCCGGCACGCTGCCCTGGATCAGGAGACCCAGCGCCTTGTATCCCTGCGTGCTGAACGGCGCGTGGTGTAGATAGAGCGCGCTCCACGGCGCCGCCTCCACGCGGATCGGCCGGCGCGCGCTGCCGCCGAGCTCCACCGACAACTCGGTCTTCGCCCAGCTCCAGTTCTCCCAGCCCGGTGCCAATGCGGTGTCGTAGATGGTCATTGGCACGGGCTCATCCGCCGATGAAGCCAAACCCGAGCCGAGCGCCAGCGCCGCGATGACGCCCACTGCGCCACGTCTGAACGTAGTCAACATGTCTCCCCCGTTGTTTTTCGACGTCCGCGCGCGGTGAAGGCTAACGCGGCGGATCGGCCGGCGGCAACGCCGGCGCGCGCACGGGAGCGCCGAAGTCCGGATCCCCGCTGATGCGTTTCGCGACGGTGCCCGGCGGATTGCGATACCAGCCCGGATCGCGGAAGTCGCCGGGCGCGAGATCGTCGCGCACCTTGATCAGCGTGAACATGCCGCCCATCTCGAGATTCCCGAACGGACCCTTTCCCATCATCATCGGCAGCGTGTTCGGCGGGCCGGCCATGTGGCCCATGCCGGTGTGGTCGGCATGTTCGGCCATGCCGTTCGCACCCATCGCGGTGTAGCCGGGCACCAGCGCGCGCATGTCCGTCGCGACATCGGACAAATCCGCGCCAATGTTGTTGGGGATGTCGTGGCCCATCGCGTTCATCGTGTGGTGCGACATGTGGCAGTGGAGCGCCCAGTCGCCGGGCACCGCGACGAACTCGAGATCGCGCGCCTGGCCGACGCCAACGACCTCGGTGACCTCGCGTCGCCACTGCGATTGCGGCCAGCGGCCGCCATCGGAACCGGTGACGTGGTACTCGACGCCGTGCATGTGGATCGGGTGATTCCACATGGAGAGATTCCCGACCCGCACGCGCACGCGTTCGCCGCTGCGCGCCACCAGCGGATCGATCGCCGGGAACACCTTGCTGTTGAACGTCCACAGATCGAAGTCCTGCATGACCATCGGGTCGGGACGCGACGTGCCGGGATGCAGAGCCCAGTTGTGCATGATGAAGGCGTAGTCCCTATCTACCGGATGCGGGTCGCCGCCGCGCGGGTGGATGATGAACAGGCCCATCATGCCCAGCGCCATTTGCACCATCTCGTCGGCGTGCGGGTGGTACATGTGCGTGCCGTTCTGCTTCAGCGTGATTTCGTACGCGTACGTTTCGCCGGGTTCGATGTGCGGCTGGGACAAACCACCGACGCCGTCCATCCCGCTGGGCAGGATCATCCCGTGCCAGTGCATCGTGGTGTGTTCCTTCAGGCGGTTCGTCACCAGCAAACGCACGCGGTCGCCTTCGACGGCTTCGATCGTCGGGCCGGGCGTGGAGCCGTTGTAGCCCCAGACTTTCGCGCGGCAACCGGGCGCGAACTCGTGTTCGAACTCTTCGGCGACGAGGTGAAACTCCTTCACGCCGTTCACGAGCTTGTATGGCAGCGTCCAGCCATTCAGCGTGCGGACGGGCCGATAGCCATGCGCGTCACGGCGAGGTGCTGAAGACGGCGGGGTCTGCGGGCTGCGCGTGGACTGCGCGGCCGCGACGGCCGGCGCCAGCGCGCCCGCGGCGGCCAACAGATTGCGACGGGACAGCTTCATGGCATCACTCCAGGTAGTTCGAGCTCCGGGGTGGCGACGCCACCGGGCAGTCGTGCGCCGAGCGCACGTTCGAGATCGACGCGCGCGAGCCAGTAGTCGCGCACGGCATCCACGTATTCGCCGTACGCCGCGAACTGCTCGCGGCGCGTGGCCAGCAACTCGAATGCGCCGGTCAGCATGTAGTTGACCTCTTCGAGCGTGCGCGCGGTGGCGGCCTCGCGCTGCGGCACCAAGGCATCTCGGTAGGTAGTCGCGATGTCGCGTGCGGTGGCCATGCGGTCCTGCGCCAGCGCGGCGTCGTTGCGCGCGGCGAGTTCGAGCGCGGCGAGACGCGCGTGCGCGGCATCGCTGGAGGCCTGCGCGCGCAGGAGGCCGTCGCGGTTGAAGTTGAACAGCGGGATGCGCCAGGCGAACGTCGGGCCGCGCAGGCGGGCGCCGTCCGTTTCGGTCTCGCGTTCGTAGCCGACCTCGAAGTCGCCGAGCCAGCGCCAAGCCTTCGTGACGCCGACGGCGGCGTCGAGCGCACCGGACTCGCGACGGGCAGCAGCGATGTCCAGCCGCATCGTCAGCGCGGCGTCGACGTCGCCCGCAGCCGGATCGGCCGCCGGCACCATCGGCAGCTTCGCGGCCAGCGACCAGCCCTCCCGGGTAGACAGGCCGACGAGAGAGGCCAGCGCCGCGCGCGTGCGCAGCGCCTCGGCGCGGGTGCGCGCGGCGGCGATCCGTCCCTCGGCGGCCGCCGCCTGTTCGAGCGCCAGCGTGCGCGGCGGCAGGTTGCCGGCCGCGTCGAGCCGGCGCGCGTAGTCGGCCGAAGTCTCGGATGCGCGGGCGGCGAGGGCAGCGACGTCGGCGGCCTGCCCGGCGGCGACGGCATCGATCCAGGCAGCGCGCACGTCGTGTTCCAGCGTCTGCAGCGACGCCGCGACCCGATCACGCGAGCTCTCGAGCGCCGCGCCGGCGAGTTTCGACCGCGCGGGCAGCAACAGCAGGTCCGCGAAGCCAAGCGACAGGCTGCGCGTGATCTGCGTTTCGCCCTCACCCGACAATCTCGCGAACGCGAGCGTCGGGTTCGGCAGTTGCCGCGCGGCGATCACGTCAGCGCCGGTGAGCCCGAGCTCCGCATACGCCGCGCGCATCGCGGGACTGCGCTCGAACGCCAGCGCCACGGCCTGATCGGCCGTCAACGGGGCGCCGGGTAGTTTGCCGGCACCGGCCGGTTCGAAGTGCGCGGCCGGCGCGCCGCGCGCCACCAGCCGCTCGTTGACCGCGGCCGCGCCGCGATCGGTCGGGAGGCCCGCGCAACCCGCGAGCCACGCGCCGACGAGGATCGGCGCGAACAGCAATGTCCGTCTCATGGAATCTCTCCGCCAAACAACACCGGCACGCGCGGAGGCCGCGCGTGCACACGTCATCGAAGACGATCAGCGGATGGGAGGTCGGAGCGTGTCGTCGAGAGGATCGGGTGCGACGCGCGCGACGGGCGACGACGCGTCGAACGTGTCGTGACGCAGATCCGTCGGCGCGAGCAGCGGCATCGACAGCGGCGCGGGCGGCGCCGCGCAGGCGCAGGTGCCGCCATCACAGCAGGGCAACGAGCCCGTGGGCGATTTCTCTCTGGAGGAAGCCGCGCCGTGTTCGGCGCAGTCCGCCGGCATGTCCATCGCCGCCGGCATCGCGCCCGGCGCCATCGATTCGTGGCAATGCCCCGACGCCAGGTGCGCCCACGCCATGGGGCCGCCGCCGAGATTCGTGATCAGGGCGACCAGGATGAAGGTCCATTTTCCGCGGCGGGTGCGCATGGGATTTCCTGCGCGCCACCATGCTCGTTCGGCCGGCATTTCGCAAACTTTACGTAACTTTACCGGGACGCGATTCTCGGGAAACACGCCGGACCGATGCTGGCTCCGTCCCCCACATACACGGAGTCGATCATGGAAACCCAACAGGCCCGCCCCGGCGGCCGCAAACGTCGCGCGGTGCTCGGTACGGTCATCGCGGCCTTCGTCGTCCTCGCGGCCGGCAGTGCCATCGCCTACGCGCACGGCATGGGCGGCGGCTGGCGCCACGGCGGCATGGACACCGAGGAGATGGTCGAGCATCTCCAGGTCCACGTGCAGCACGTGCTCTCGGAAGTCGATGCCACGCCGGAGCAGCAGGCGAAGATCAAGGCGATCGTCGCCTCGGCCACGACCGACCTGCAGGCACTGCACGGGCAACACGCCGGCACGCGCCGCGAACTGCACGAGCTGTTCACCGCGCCGGTGATCGATCGCACGAAGCTCGAGGCGCTGCGCGCCGAACACCTGCAGGCGCTCGACGCCGCGTCGAAGCGTTGCGCCACCGCGCTCGCCGATGCCGCGGAAGTGCTGACGCCGGAGCAGCGCGCCGAGCTCGGCGAAAAGATGGCGAAGCGGTACGGCGGCCACTAACCTTTCGGGATGGCCTTCCGCATCCTGCTGGTCGAAGACGATGCCCGCCTCGCGCAGATGGTCGTCGACTATCTCGCCGAGGCGGGCTTTCGCGTCACGGCCGCGGCCACCGGCGCGGACGCCGAGCGCCGCCTGAAGCGCGAGGGTTTCGATGCCGTCGTGCTGGATCTCATGCTGCCCGACGCCGACGGGCTCGACGTGTGCCGGCGCATCCGCGCCGAATCCAGCATCCCGGTGCTGATGCTGACCGCGCGCGGCGACCCGCTCGATCGCGTGATCGGCCTCGAGCTCGGCGCCGATGACTATCTACCCAAGCCCTTCGAGCCGCGCGAGCTGCTGGCGCGCCTGCGCGCCATCCTGCGGCGCGGTGCGGTCCCCGCGACCGACGTGTTGCGCTTCGGCAGGCTCGAGATCGATCGCGCGGCACGCGAGGTGCGCGTCGACGGCGAGGTGAAGCCGATCACCGGGTTCCAGTTCACGCTGCTGGTCGCGCTGGCCGAACGCGCCGGCCGCGTGTTGTCGCGCGAGACCCTGATGGACCTGACGAAGGGCGCGGCGCTCGAGGATTTCGACCGCTCGATCGACGTGCACGTCTCGCGCCTGCGCGCCGCGATCGAGACCGATCCCAAACATCCGCGCCGCATCCTCACGCTGCGTGGCGCCGGCTACGTGTTCGCGAAAGAGCAGGACCGCTGATGCGGCGCCTGCATCTCAAGCTCTATCTCGCGATCATCGGCACGTTGCTGGTGTTCCTCGCCTGCGGCGCGCTGGCGTGGCGCACGTTCGCGCCGCCGCGCGGCACGCTGGCCGACATCGAGACCGCATCCGCCCTGGCCGCGTCGCTGGTCGAGGACGCGCGTGCCGACGATGCGCGGCGCCAGGCGGTGCTCGATTCGCTCGCGTACCAGCTGCGCGCGAACACCGGGTGGTTCGCCGCGGATTCGACGGCGCCCGTGCTGCAGTCCGGCCGGGTCCCGGCGCTGACGCGCGAGCAGCTCGAGAAATCCGGCTGGTTCCTGGTGCACGGCGGGCCGGTGTACAACGTGCGCCTCGACGGCGGCGGACATCTCGTCGTGCATCCGCGCCGGCGCCTGCTGCTGCACGGCGTGCACATGGGCCTGCTGCTGCTGGGCATCGCCGGCGTGCTCGCGCTGCTGACGTATCCGATCTCGCGCGGCATCACCGCGCGACTCGAGCGCCTGCGCGACGGCGTGCAGAAGTTCGGCGGCGGGGACCTGGCGACCCGGGTCGCCGTGGAAGGGCGCGACGAGGTCGCCGCGCTGGCGCGCAGCTTCAACGAATCGGCCGACCGCGTCGAACGCCTCGTCGCCACGCACAAACTACTGCTCGCGAACTGTTCGCACGAGCTGCGCACGCCGCTGGCGCGCATGCGTCTCGCGATCGAGAAGTTGCCGGCGGGCGAGCGCGCGTCGAATCCGGAGCTCGTGCGCGGCATCGTCGAGCTGGACCAGCTGATCGGCGAGATGTTGCTGTCGAGCCGTCTCGACGCCGCGCCGCGACTGGAGCACACGGAACCGGTGGATCTCTCGGCGCTGGTGGCCGAGGAGGCGGCGCACTTCGATCGCGACGTCACTGCCGTGCCGGCGATCGTGCCCGGAGATCCGACGCTGCTGCGCCGGCTCGTGCGCAACCTGCTGGACAACGCGCGCGCGCATGCCGGCGGCGCGACCGAGGTGCGGGTGGAGGCGGACGCGGCCACGGCGCGACTAGTGGTCGAGGACGCCGGCCCGGGTGTTCCCGAGGCCGATCGCGCGCGCATCTTCGAGCCGTTCTTCCGCGCCGACGGCGCCGCCCGCGGCGGCTTCGGACTGGGCCTCGCCATCGTGCGGCAGATCGCGGCCGCGCATCGCGGTGCCGTGGAATACCGGCCGCGCGACGGCGGCGGCAGCCGGTTCGAGGTGACGCTGCCGCGCTGAGAAATCCGCGGTGCTAGACTCCCGGCCACTTTATCGGGGGGCGAACCATGCGACATCTTCGATCCATGATCCTGGCGGGCGCCTGCCTGCTGGCGCTCGGCGTCACCCCGGCCCAGGCCCAGCCCGTGAACCCCAACGAGGACGCCACCGAATGGCACACGCTGTTCAACGGCCGCAATCTCGACGGCTGGACGCCGAAGATCGCCAAACATCCCGCCGGCGAGAACTGGCGCGACACGTTCCGCGTCGAGGACGGCGTCATCAAGGTCGATTACGACAAGTACGGCAAGTTCGAGGGCCAGTTCGGCCACCTGTTCTCGAACCTCGCGTATTCGAGCTACATCCTGCGGCTCGACTACAAGTTCGTCGGCAAGGCGGTCGAGGACGCCCCGCCGTGGGCGAAGCTCAACAGCGGCGTGATGATCCACTCGCAGTCGCCGTGGACGATGTCGCTCGACCAGTCGTTCCCGGTGAGCCTCGAGTTCCAATTCCTCGCCACCGGCGCGACGGCCGGCAAACAAACCGGCAACGTCTGCACGCCGGGCACGAACCTGGAGATGGGCGGCAAGCTGCTGCTCGACCACATCATCGATTCGAAATCGAAGTTCTATCCGCTCGACGAGTGGGTCAGCGTCGAAGTCGAGGTGCACGGGAACCAGGAAGTGATCCACCGGATCAATGGCGTCGAAGTCCTGCGCTACCAGCGCCCGCAGCTCGATCCGCGCGACGCGGATGCGAAGGCGCTGCTCGCCGCCGGTGCGCCGCTGCAGCTCTCCTTCGGACACATCGCGCTGCAGGCGGAGAGCCAGCCGGTCTGGTTCCGCAACGTCCGCATCAAACCACTCGAGTAGTTCGTTGACCAGACCGCTGAGCAAACCCGAAGCGCTGATCGAAAGCCTCGGGCTCGACCCGGCCTTGCTGCCTGCGGCGCGCGCCGCGAACGAGACGTTCGCAGTGCGCGTGCCGCCGGCCTGGCTGGCGCGCATCAGGCCGGGCGATCCGGACGATCCGCTGCTGAAGCAGATCCTGCCGGTGGCCGACGAGCTCGACGAACGACCCGGCTTCGTCGCCGATCCGCTCGAGGAACGCGCCGCGACGCGCGCGCCCGGGCTGCTGCAGAAATACGCGGGCCGCGCGTTGCTGGTCACCACGCAGGCCTGCGCCATCCACTGCCGCTACTGCTTCCGCCGCGAGTTTCCGTACGACGAGCAGACGTCGGAAGAGGGCGGCCGCTGGTCGGAGGCCCTGGCCACGATCGCCGCGGATCCGTCGATCGAAGAAGTCATCCTGAGTGGCGGCGATCCGCTGACGCTGAGCGATGCGCGGCTGCGCCAGCTGACGGACGCGATCGGCGCGATGCCGCACGTGCGCCGCCTGCGCGTGCATACGCGCCAGCCCGTGGTCCAGCCCGCGCGCGTCGACGAGGGTTTGATCGCGTGGCTCGGCGCCATCCGCCTGCCCACCGTGTTCGTGCTGCACGTGAACCATCCGAACGAGATCGACGCCGAGGTGCGCGCCGCCTGCGCTCGGCTGAAGGCCGCGGGCGTCACGCTGCTCAACCAGTCGGTGCTGCTGAAAGGCGTCAACGACGACGTCGACACGCTGCAGCGCCTGTCCGTCGATCTCGTCGACGCCGGCGTTTTGCCTTATTACCTGCACCTGCCGGACCGCGTGCGCGGCACGGCGCATTTCGACGTGGCCGAGGAACGCGCCAGGACCCTGGTGGCCGGGCTCGCGGCCCGGCTGTCCGGCTACCTGGTGCCGCGGCTGGTCCGCGAGATTCCCGGCGCCCCCGCCAAGATGCCGGTCTAGCCCGAAAAAAGTTTTCCGCGCGTTTCCAAGGAAACCGGAAACCGCGCCGTCCTATGGATGGCTGTCAGCGAAAGGCAGGATGGACGACCAGGCTCTCATACGTCGTGCACAGGAAGGGGATGCGGCTGCGTTCGCCGCGCTCCTCGACCGGCATTACGACACCATCTACCGGTTCGCGTGGAAGTGGTGCGGTCATTCGGCGAACGCCGAGGACATCGCGCAGCTCGCGTCCATCAAGCTCGCCGGCAGCCTGGCCCAGTACCGCTTCCAGGCGGCGTTCACGAGTTGGCTCTATCGACTGGTGATCAGCTGCGCGCAGGACTGGCGGCGCGGCCAGCAACGACACGATCACGAGGCGCTGCCGGAAGACGAACCGGACGGCGATGCCTCGCGGACCGAAGACGGCATCTACCTCGCGCAGCTGCTCGAGCAGCTCGACGAACTGGGCGAGGGCATGAAGGAGACCGCGCTGCTGGTGCACGCGGAAGGCCTGAGCCACGCGGAAGCGGGCGCCGTCCTCGGGGTTTCCGAATCCACGATTTCCTGGCGCGTGCACACGATGCGCAAGCAGCTCGCGAAGCGCGACGCCCGGTTGAGCAACGTCGTATGAAGGACCGATCGATCGCCGAACAACTGCAGGATCTCGACGCGCCGGCGCCACGGGCCGAGGCGCGCGCGGCCGCGCGGCAGGCCGCGCTCGCGGAGTTGGCGCGCGTGCAGGCGGAGCGTCCGGCTGCCGGGGTGACGCCGGTCGCGGCGACCTCGACTAACAACTCGCGCCAAGGTTTCTGGTCCCGCTTCCGTCTCTCTCGTCAGCAGTCACATGACGGGAGTCGGAACATGAAGTGGTTAGTCAGTCGATCGGCGCTGGGTGGATTGGCGAGCGTCGGCGTGGTGTCGTTGGCCGCCGCCCTGTTGTGGCCGATGTTCATGGAGAATCGGGCGCTGCAGCAGGTGGCGCCGCCGATCGAGGCGGACATCGTCGAAGAAGTGCGCGAGGTGCCGCCGCCGCGGGTCGAAAACCTGCAGCCGGTCGACGTGCCGATGCCCGCGCTCGCCGCGAGCGTGGATGCGTCCGCGGTGGCAGAACCGGCTCCGGCGAACGGCGCGACGCCGCCGGGACCGCCGCCGCCGTTCGCGAAGTCCGACTACCAGAAGGATGGCGACGTCAACGACGTCACCGTCACCGGGCTGCGCGGGAGATTGCAGCAGTCCCTGGAGATCAAACGCGAGGCGGTCGGCGTCGTGGACTCGATCACGGCCGAGGACATCGGCACGCTGCCGGAGAAGAACACAGCCGAGTCGCTGCAGCGGCTCCAGGACGTGAAGCTGGCCAGCGCAGCGAAGTCGAAGGGCCCCCAGCCTCTGCAGACCGTGGGGACCTCCACCGGCAACCTCGTCGTCCTTTCCAAGGAGGCGCCTAAGCCGGGCTTCGAAGCCGAAGGCGACGACAAGTTCCAGCACTTCGAAGTCAACCCGATCAAGGCCGTAGCCGCGGAGCCCGTGTCCACGTTCTCGGTCGACGTCGACACCGCCTCGTACAGCTTCGCGCGCCGCATGATCAACGAGGGCCGCCTGCCGCAGAAGGACGCGGTGCGCGTCGAGGAGATGGTCAACTACTTCGGCTACTCGTGGCCGCAGCCGGAGTCGCGCAAGGTGCCGTTCAAGGCGACCATCGCCGTCAGCGATTCGCCATGGACGAAGGGCAAGAAGCTCGTGCACATCGGCATCAAGGGCTACGACATCGACCGCGACGAGACGCCGGATTCGAACCTCGTGTTCCTGATGGACGTCAGCGGCTCGATGGATTCGCCGGACAAACTACCGCTGGCCGTGGCGTCGATGAAGCTGCTGCTGCAGAAGCTGAAGCCGACTGACACTGTGGGCATCGTCGTCTATGCCGGCGCCGCGGGCACCGTGCTCGAGCCGACCGCGGTCCGGGACGAGGGCAAGATCCTGAGGGCGCTGGATTCGCTGCAGGCCGGCGGCTCGACCGCGGGCGCCGAGGGCATCGAGCTCGCCTATCAACTCGCCGAGAAGTCGTTCCGCAAGGGCGGCGTGAACCGCGTGATGCTGGCGACGGACGGCGACTTCAACGTCGGCATCGCCGGCACCGAGGAGCTGAAGAGCTTCATCGAGCGCAAGCGCGAGAAGGGCATTTTCCTCTCGGTGCTCGGCTTCGGTCAGGGGAATTACCGGGATGAACTGGCGCAAGCCCTGGCGCAGAACGGCAACGGCGTCGCCGCGTACATCGACACGCTGAACGAGGCGAAGAAGGTGCTGGTCGAGCAGGCGACGGGTTCGCTGTTCACGATCGCCAAGGACGTCAAACTACAGGTCGAGTTCAACCCGGCCACGGTGGCCGAGTACCGCCTGGTCGGCTACGAGACGCGTGCGCTGAAGCGCGAGGATTTCAACAACGACCGCATCGACGCGGGCGACGTCGGCGCCGGTCACACGGTGACGGCGCTGTACGAGATCACGCCGGTGGGTTCGTCGGCGGTCAGCGTCGACGCGCTCCGGTATGGCGTGAAGGATGCGGACATCAAGAAGCGCCCGATCGGCAGCCGCGACGAATACGGCTTCCTGAAGATCCGCTACAAGCTGCCGAACGAGGACACGTCGACGCTGATCTCGCAGCCGATCCCGCTCGAGACGCCGCGCCTGGCCGGCCTCGTCGATCGCGAAGTCCGCTTCTCGACGGCGGTCGCGGGTTTCGCGCAGCTGCTGAAGGGCGGCGCGTACACCGGCAAGCTCGGCTACGACGACGTCATCGAAGCCGCGCAGGCCGCGAAGGGCGAGGACCGCAATGGTTACCGCGCCGAGTTCATCGAACTGGTGCGCAAGGCGAAGAACGCCCGGGCGATGTGAGCCCGGTGACGGGGCGCGGCCGGCAACTCCACCGGCCGCGCTCCGCGATTCGAACTACTTCTGCGTCTTGACCTTGTACCCGGCCGGCACGTCGAACTTGTCCGCCGGCAGATCGCCCACCGTCACCTGCGTGACCGTCGTCGTGATGTCGCTGGCCGCCACCTTCGCCATCATGCTGGCCATCGGGTTCGAGCCGCTGGCCGTGATGGTGACGTGGCTCTCGAGCGCCATGCCGGCCTCGGCCATCTTCCGCGTGAGATCCGCGTAGGCCTTCTGCTGGGCCGCGGCCGCCGGCGACTTCGCGACCTTCGGATCGCCGAAGATGAATCCCGACTCGGCCGAGGCGCGGTAGAACGCCTGGTAGTCCGCGAGGCCCGGCGCGCTGGTGGACAGGCAGGCCGTGCCGTTCATCACCATCGTCACGTCCATGCCGTCGCCCGGGTGGCCGGTGATGCTGAACGGCATCTGCACGTTGAGGTCGTGCACCGTGCACGAATAGCCGGCGATGGTCTTCGTCTGCGAGGTCTTCTTCAGCGTCGCCGTCATCGTGCCGACGCCGACCTTGTCGATCTGCGCGCGCAGCGTCTCGAGCATCGTCACCGTCGCCGCCTTCTTCTTGTCATCGATGTCGATGAAGCGCTTGCCGTCGATGTCGACGATCAGCGCGCTGCCGCGGCTGCCCAGCACGGAATCCGTGCGCATCCGGTTGCCCTTGATCTGGCTGGTCACCGTGCCGCCGACGTCGAAGAACGCCGCCTTGCCGGCGGTGGTCGAAACGACGGTCACGTCCGCGTGTGCCGCCGTGCCGGCCGCGGCGAGCGCGAACGGCAGTAGTCTGGAGAACTTCATGGAGAGACTTCCCTTCTGTGGATCGAGTTGGAGCGAGACCTTGCGGGCGCTTCATACCACAGCGCGCGGCGGGAAGGGCATGTCTCGGCCTCGCGACACATTACATAGTCTTAACTAACTACCGCGGATCGGTGGAGCGGCGGTTCTGGTCCGATTCCAGGATGACGGGGCGGGCGAGCTTCAGGCGGATGCGGCCGCGGCCGCACTTCTCCAGCCGGATGACGGCGTTCTGCTCGTCGAGCCGCCGCTGCAGCAGCAGCAGGCGCACTTCGAGATTGTCCTGCACGTCCGGCAGCCGCAGCTCCGGCGCGAGGCGCAGCTCGCGGTTCGTGAACTCGTCGCGGCCGGCGTTCTGGAACTCGGCGATCAGCTTCCAGAGGATGGCGCCGGCCACGCCGCGGATCAGGTAGACGTCGTCGAGGAACACGCTGTTGTCGCGCATGTAGCGGCGCAGCCGCACCGGCGCGCCGGCCGGCGAAGCCGGTGACGCCGCCATCGGCGTGGCGCAGGGCTCGGGTACTTCGACGTCCGCCGGCTGCATCAGGCTCATCGCGACGGCGAACTGTCCACACAGCAGCATCAACGCGTCTTCGTCGTCGTAGCCGAAATGCTGATCGTGCGTGCTCTCGACCAGCAACGCGCCGAGCACACGGCCGCGCGCGCGCAGCGGCACGGCCATCTGGCTGCGCGGTTCCTGGAGGCCGGGCAACGGGATCTCGCTGCGTGTCGCCGGGGCATAGCCCAGCTCCTCGGCGCGGTCGCGCGCGGCGCGCGCGTACTTCGCCATGTTCATCATGTGACCGACGCGGATCGGCACGCCCTCGCGCACCGCGGTGCCGACGATGCCGTCGCCGATCGAGATCTCCGCGCCGGCGCCGTCGTGGCCGTAGCCGCGGCTGGCGAGCAGCGTCAGCGTGATCTTCGCCGGATCCGACAGCCACAACGTCGCGTGGTCGATGCGCAGCAGCTCGCCGAGGCCGTCGAGGAACGTGTCGAGCAGATCGCCCATGTCCTCGCAGTTCGCCATGCGCTCGGACAGCAGGCGCGAGCTCGTCGGGATGTCGACGCGCGGCGCGGCGGCCGGCAGCTCCTTGCGGCCGGGCACGAGACGCAGTTCGTTCACCTTGTAGATGTCGGCACCGCGTAGATGGAACACCTGGTCCATGCCGCCATGACTGGCCACGCCCATCAGCTTGGCGCGCAGCCGTTCGAACACCGGGCCTTCGGTCTCGGTGCGCAGGTATTCGATCTGCAGCACGACGCCGGCGCCGGTGTACGGATCGTCGAGCGTCAGCGCCGCGCGTTTCGTCGCCAGCACGTTTTCGCGGCTGCGATTGAAGAACTGATAGGACAACGCGACGTGCAGCGGGTCGACGTATTCGACCAGCGATAGATAGCTGACGTTCGGCATGTGCTCGACGGATGCCGTGCACAACGTCGGCGGGATCACGCCTTCCATCATGCGGCGCACGCCGAACAACGTGAGGCCGTCGTCGAACACGGCGCTCATCCCTTCAGCTCCAGCGCGCCGCCGGCGTCGGGACCGGGCGTCTGGTTGCGCGCCGAGAACGCCGTGAAGCGGATGGCGGCGAGATCGTCGTCGGGCGTCTCGTAGTACGCGGCCGTGTACGACTTCGGGATGCCGTGCGCCTCGAGCTGGTCGCGGAACTTCACGTAGCGGTCGTCGATCAACGCGCGGAATTCGCCGCCGACGCGCTGCACCTCCGCATCGCGGCCCAGCAGGCTGATCGACTTGTACGTCTCGGGCAGCGTGAAGTTCACGGCGACGCGGCGGTTCTGCCGCACCGCGGCCAGCACCTCGAAGCCCGAGCTGGCGGGCAGGATGACGATCAGCCGGCCATCGGCCTCGACCTGCGCGGCCAGGCCGCGGCACACGGACGGCCGGCCATCGTCGGTGCAGCCACCGACCTGGTGACTGACGCCGAGCGCGAGGAAATCGATCATGTCCTGGGTGAGCGCCACGTTCTTCTTGTTCTGTCCCTGGGGGCGAACGTTAGCGTGAAATTAAGAAATCTCTAAGTGCGACTTAGCAATCCGGTGGCGCGCCTTTTCTTACCTTGCGCTCCCCGCCCCCGAGGGCGTCCAAACCGGAATCCTTCTCGTGTCCAAGCCCATCTCGAAGCCCATCGTCACGGTCTTCGGCGCCACCGGCGCCCAGGGAGGCGGCCTCGCCCGCGCGCTGCTCTCCGACCCGGGCCGGCATTTCGCCGTGCGCGCGGTGACCCGCAAGCCCGACTCCACCGCGGCCCGGGACCTGCGCGAGGCCGGCGCCGAGATCGTGCTGGCCGACATCGACGACGGCTGCAGCGTGCGGCGCGCGCTGGAGGGCGCATACGGCGCGTTCTTCGTGACCAACTTCTGGGAGCACCTGTCGGGCGAGAAGGAAGAGTCCCAGGCGCAGAACCTCGCCGGCGCCGCGGCGCAGGCCGGCATCCGCCACGCGATCTGGTCGACGCTCGAAGACACGCGCCGGTTCTTCCCGGCCGACGGCCGCCGCATGCCGGTGCTCGAGCGGCGCTACAACGTACCGCACTTCGACGCCAAGGGCGCGGCGAATGAATTCTTCGCGCGGCACCGCGTCCCGACCACCTACCTCTACACGTCCTGCTATCTCGAGAACCTCATCCACTTCGGCATGGGCCCGCAACGCGCGGCGGACGGTTCGCTGGCGATCACGTTTCCGATCGCGGAGGCGCGCATTCCGTGGGTGGCGGCCGGCGACATCGGCCTCGCGGCGGCGGAGATCTTCCTGCGCGGCGATGCGTTGATCGGCGATTCGATCGGCATCGCGGGTGATCAGCTCACTGGCGCCGAGCTGGCCGCGGCGCTGTCGCTCGCGCTCGGCGAGACGGTGACGTTCGACGCCGTCGAGCCCGATGCCTTCCGGGCGCTGGGTTTCGACGGCGCGGACGAGATGGGCAACATGTGGCAGTTCAAGCGCGACTTCGCCGCCGAATTCTGCGGCCGCCGCGACCTGGCGCGCGCGCGGGCGCTGCATCCCGGGATGCTGACCGTCGCCGCCTGGCTCGCGGCCAACAAGGCGCGCCTCCCGGTGGCGAGGGCGGCCTGAGGAAATGGGGCGCGCCATGTCCAGCATCCTGCTCGCGTTGTTGCCGATGCTCGCGTCCGGTGAGGACAGCGTGCGCGCGGCCGACGGGCGCGGATTGCCCGCGCGGCTGGCGGACACGGGCCTGTACGCGCCCGATGGTTCGTTGAGCCGCGACGTCGTGCCGTTTTCGCCGCAGTACCCGCTGTGGTCGGACGGCGCGGCGAAACGCCGCTGGATCCGGCTGCCGGCCGGCACCTCGATCGACGCGTCGCGGCCCGACGCGTGGGATTTCCCGCGCGGCACGAAGTTGTGGAAGGAATTCAGCCACGGCCGCGCCCTGGAGACACGCTATCTCGAACGCGGCGCCGACGGCGCCTGGAAGTTCGGCAGTTACGTCTGGAGCGCGGACGGCCGCGAGGCCACGCTCGCGCCGGCCGCGGGGCTGCGTGACCTGCCCGTTGCCACCGCGCCGGGGGCTCACTACTCGATCCCGTCCGAGAACGACTGCCGCGCCTGCCACGAAGGAGGCGCAGTGCCGGTGCTCGGCTTCAGCGCGCTGCAGCTGTCGTCGGACCGCGATCCGCTCGCGCCGCATGCGGATACAGCGGCGACCGCCGATCTGCGTTCGCTTAGCACGCGCGGTTTGCTGACCGGCCTGCCCGCGGCGTTGCTTGCGAAGGCGCCGCGGATCGCGGCCGCGAACCCGGCCGAACGCGCGGCACTCGGCTATCTACACGGCAATTGCGGCAACTGCCACAACGACGACGGGCCGCTGTCCGTGCTCGAGATGAATCTCGCGCAGCGCGTGTCGCCCGACGCGCCTTCCGCCGTGCTGCCGTCGATCGTCGGCGTCGAGAGCTCGTTCCGTCCGCGCGGCGTTCCGGCCGGCGCGCCGCGCATCGCGCCGGGCCACGAGGCCACGAGCGTCATCGCGCTGCGCATGGCGTCGCGCGATCCCGTTCAGCAGATGCCGCCGCTCGGCTCCGCCGCCATCGACGCCGAGGCGCTGGCGCTGATCGCACGCTGGATCGACAGTCTTCCGTCCAACAACCCCTGACCCTTCCGAAGGAGCCGATCGTGAATTCCCTGAAAATGCTGTTGAGAATCGCGCTGGTCGTCGCCGCGTCGTACGTGCGCGCGGCCGACCCGGTGCCCGCATCCGCCGAGGTCGTGGCGCGCGGCAAGTACCTCGTGTCCACCTCGGGCTGCCATGACTGCCACACGCCATGGCACCTGACGCCGGAGGGCCCGAAGCCGGACTTCACGCGCGCGTTGTCGGGACATCCCGAGGGCCTCGACATGCCCGCGGCGCCGCAGCCGTCGCAGCCCTGGCAGATGACCGCGTCCGCGACCAACACGGCGTTCGCCGGTCCCTGGGGCGTGAGCTTCACGGCGAACCTGACGCCGGATCGCGAGACCGGGCTCGGCAAGTGGAACACGAAGACGTTCATCGAGACGATCCGCACCGGCCGGCACCTCGGCCGCGGCCGCGAGATCCTGCCGCCGATGCCCGTGCCGGTGTACCAGCACTTCGACGATGGCGACCTGGGGGCGATCTTCGCGTACCTGCAGTCGTTGCCGCCGATCCGCAACCGCGTGCCGGAACCGCGGCCGCCGGCGGCGCCGGTGACGGCGCAGGCCGCAGCCAGGTAGTCAGCCCGCGTCGTGCCCCGGATCCGTCACCGCGCGCGTGGCGGACCGGGGCGCGCTCGTGCCGGCGCTACCGCGTCGACAGGTCGTAGAAGCGCCAGCTGCTGCGGAAATCGCGCGTCAGTTTCTGATTCGTCAGCCGCGCGCGGACCAGCTCGATGGGCATCGGCCCGCCGATCAACACGCCGTCGTGGAACTGCTGCGCGGTCATCCTGCCGCTGCCAACCAGTTCCTGGTATAGCGAGCGCAGCTGCAGGCCGCCGAGTAGATAGGCCGCCTGGTACAGCGGCGGCGCCTGCGTCGTGCGGCGGACTTCGGCTTCGGCATTGGCGCGTTCGTGCCCGACGCGGTCGACGAGAAAATCGACGCACTGCTGCGGCGTCCATTTTCCCAGCTGGTAGTTCATCGAGAACAGGATTCGCGCGGCGCGATGCTGCCGCCAGAACAACATGCCGATGCGGTCGGCATCGCTGCGCGGGAAATCCTTCGCGTCCCAGAGCTGCAGCTCCCAGTACAGCGCCCAGCCCTCGGTCCAGAACGGCGTGTCGTTCAGGAACTGGCGGTGCACGTTGAAGCGGTCCTCGAGGAACTGCTGGTAGTGATGGCCGGGCACGATCTCGTGCTGCACCGTCGGGAAGTTCAGGTGCGGCGAATTGCCGCGCATGCTCATCGAGCGTTCGTCGAAGGTCATCGTGTCCGTGGGATACGACAACAACGTCACCTCGCCGCCGTTGAAGAACGGGTTGATCAGCTGCCGTTCGGGCGATTGCATCGCGAGACGCCACACCTCGCGCGCCAGCGGCGCCAGCGTGATCGTGTGCTGGTTAGCGATGAAGTTCTCTTCGTAGTTCGCGATGTCGAAGATGGCCCACGGCGCTTCGCCGGGCGCGGGCGCGCGCGTCTTGGCGTATTCGAGCGCGGCTTTCCAGTCGTCGCCGTAACCCATGTGCGTGGCGACTTCCTTCAGGCGCGCTTCGTTCCAGGCGAATTCCTTCTCGCCGATGACCAGCAGCTCCGCGGGTGTGTACGGGATCATCTCGACGGTGAGGTCAGCCGCCAGGCCCTTTGCGAGAACCGGGTCGCCGAAGATCGGCGCGCTCGGTGCATCCTGCGCGCGCGGCGGCTTCAGCGTATCGGCGTAGGCCTGCAGCGCGGCATCCAGGTCGGCGTACGGTTTGCGGGCCCACCAGGTGTAGCCGGGATCGTAACCGTCGTAGAACGTGTTCCAGTCCTTGAGGTTCTCGCGAAGCGAGGCGAGCAGGTCGGCGGCGCGCAACGGCGCGAGATCGTTCAGCGTCTTCCCGCCGACGATGAGCGGCGCGCCGGGCTTGCGATCCGCCAGTAGTTTGCCGAGATCGCGCGCCTGCTTCCCGATCGCATCCAGCGTGCGCGCGGTGGTTTGCGGGTCGGCGCGCTTGCGATCGAAACGGTCCTCGACGAGCCGGCGCGCGGCGTCGAAGAACGGCAGCAGCGGCGCGACTTCGGCCGCGCGTTCCTCGACCAGCTTCAGCGACGCGAGGTCGTAGTCGATGCGGTTGCGCAGCGCGATGTAGTCGATCTTTCCTTCATCGTTCAGTGCGTCGAAGTCGAGCGCGGGCAGACGCGCGCGCCAGCCGTCGGCGAACCGGCGGAATCGCGAGATGCGTTCGGGCGAGCCGGCGACGGGGTAGCGGCGGTCGAGCGCGGCGCGGTCCTGCGTGTATCGCGTGACGACGGTGCGCAGATCGCTTTCGCCGCGCGCGAAGCCGACCAGCGACGCGAGCGCGGGCGGATCGTCGGCCCAGCCGGCGGTGGGCGAAGTCCGGTCGGGCAAACTACCGGCCGCCGGTGCCTGTGCCGGCGCCGGTTGTGCGAGCAGTAGAGCGGACGCGAACAGCAGTGCGGTCATTCGTACCATGTCAGGTCCCCTGTCTGGGCGGAAGCGGGTTTGCCGATGCGGATGAATACCACGCCGTGACGCGGCACCGTCGCGGTGAAGGCGTCGCGGACGTTGCCGAGATCCTCGCGGCGCCACAGATCGCGCACCGGCTGCGCGCCGCCGCGGCCGACCAGCGACCACGGCAGCGTGATCTTGTTAGGCGCGAGGCCGCGGTTGAAGAGCCCGGCGGCGATGGTCCCGTCGTCCAGCGGGCGCGCCCAGATCTCGAGGCGGCCTTCCTGCCAGATCCGGCGCGCGGCCTTGCCGAGCGGATCCTGGTCGACGTCGAGCACGTCATCGTTGGTGAGCAGCGCCAGCGTCAGGGGGTCGAGCTTCGTGAGATCGGCGCCGATGAACAGTGGCGCGGCCTGCAGCGACCACAACGCGAGGTGCAGCATCTGCTCGTTCGGCGTGAGGCGCGTCGGGCGCAGCGTCGGTCCCCAGCCGAGCGTGCCGACGACCAGCATGTCGGTGTCGTTCCAGTGGCCGGGCTTCGTCCAGCGTTCGCGGCCGGATTGGCGGAAGCCGACGCTGTCGAGATTCGCCCATTGGTCGAGCAGGTCGCCGCTCGACCGCCACAGGTTGCCACCGGCCTCGGTGCCCCAGGTCCACACGTCGCCCCAGCCGTAATGGCACAGCGAATACACGATGTCGCGGTCGACGGTCCGCAGCGCGTCGCGCATCACGAAGTAGGGCTTCTGCAGCTCGGGCAGCGAGTGGTCCTTCGCGATCTCCTCGTACGAGCACCAGTCGTATTTCAGGAAGTCGACGCCCCAGGCAGCCCAGGTCGCGGCATCCTGCGCTTCGTGTTGCCAGCTGGCCGGATAGTCCTCGCAGGTGCTCGGGCCGGGCGACGAGTAGATGCCGAGCTTCAATCCGCGCGCGTGCACGGCGTCGGCGAGTGCGCGCATGTCGGGGAATTTTTCGTTCGGCTGCAACACGCCGTGCGCGTCGCGCTGGCCGGACCAGGCGTCGTCGATGACGACGTATTGATAGCCGTGCGCGGCGAGCCCGCTGCGGTCCAGCCACTCGGCGGCGGCCAGCACCTTCTGCGCATCGACGGCCGGGCCCCAGGCGTTCCAGGAATTCCAGCCCATCGGCGGCGTGCGGGCCAGCTTGTCCGTACCGATGTCGATGACGAGATCGCGCCGTGCCCGGCCCGCGGCATTGCGCACGGTCAACGAGACGATCGAACGACCGGACTTCAGGGGAGTGCCACGGATGAGGCCGGTGGCGGCGTCGAGCGTGAGGCCGGCGGGCAGGCCACGCGCGGAGAACGTCAGCGGCGCGGCACCGGTGGCGGGGACGCGGAACAGGAACGGGCGAGCGGGCGAGCCGCCGGTGATCCGCGGGCCGTGCAACTGCGGCGCGGTCGCCGCGATGGCGGCCGGCGCCAGCGCGGGCGGCGATTCGGATGGCGGTAGATAGGGCGCGGGACGCCGCCGCGCACCGGGCACCATCTCGACGAACGCATCGGCCCAGGCGACTTCGTCGTCGTTGCTGGTGTCGCCGCCGTCGTCGACGCGCAGCGTGAGGACCTTCGCGCCGCCGAGATCCGCGGCGAGTTTCCGCGGCGCCTCGCCGGCGCGGATCAAGCCACTCGCGGCGACGCGCGTGTCGTCGGCCCAGACCTCGAACGTGACCGAACCGGCGCCGGCCTTCACGACGTCGTCGATGCCGACGAGCGCCTCGAAGCGCGTCGCGCCGTCACCGAGATCGACGACGAACTCGCTGATCGAACGCGTGCCGATGCCGTGTTCGTGGACGACGCCCTCCAGCGTGATCGGCTGGTCGCGGATGGAGCGGTTGGCGCGCGGTTCGCCGCGGCGCTGCGACAGCTTCGTCAGGTCGAGCGAGTCGAGCCAGACCTTGTCAGGCGGGGGCGAGGGGTCGGCGGCCGCGGACGTCGGCAAGCCGGCGCAGGCGAGGAGACCCAGGGCGACAGGGAAGCGCATGCCTCCATGTATATAATATATTCCGTGCCGACGTCAGTCCGGCTTCAGGGATGCTTCTCGAGGTGATTGAGCAAGTCGTCGCGCACGCCGCAGATGTGGGCGTACAGCAGCTTCGTCGCCTTCGCCTCGTCGCGCGCCTCGCACACGTCGATCAGCTTGATGTGCTCCTGGTGCGCGCGCTGCCGGTTTTCCTCGGCGAGGGATAACTGGATGCGTACGTAGCGATCCAGGTTGTCGTGGATCTTGCGCACGAAGTCGAGCGTGATGGGCCGGTTCGCCGCCGAGTACAGCTCCTCGTGCAGCTTCCAGTTGAGCTCCCCCCAGCGCGCCGGCGGCGCGTTGTCCATGCGCTCGACGATCTTGCGTGCGCGCGCGATCGCCTCCGGCGGCAGGTTCGCGATCGAACGCTTCAGCAGATCGACTTCGAGCGCGGCGCGGATGTCGAAGTACTCCTGGATCTCCGCGGGCGACAGTCGCGTGACGATCGCACCCTTGTAAGGGACGTTCGTGATCAGCCCTTCGGACTCGAGCTGCTGGAACGCCGCGCGCACGGGGATGTGGCTGACGCCGAGCCGCTTGGCGACTTCGTCCTGCCGCAGCGGGTGGCCGTGCGTGTACGTGTTGGAGATGATCAATTCGCGCAGCGTGTCGGCCACCTGCACGGACAGCGATCTGCGCTCCACCCCGATCGTTCTTGCCATCTGCTCCATCCCCCTCGTGGGCCGAAAGTATGCCGCAACGGATCGAAGAGCCCGGCCGGGTTGCATATAAGAAGTATGGGTTGCAAATAAGAATTCTTCTCATGTAGCTTTGCGCTCCGCCCGGGACCCCGGGCCTGGAGTTATGTCAACGCGATGAATTCCCGCCTGCGGATGCGCGTGTACCGCACCACGCACCTGCTGCATTGGATCAGCGCCGCGGTGTGCTTTTCCGCGCTCGCGCTGTTCACGATCACCGGTATCACGCTGAACCACGCGTCTTCGATCGGCGGCGAGCCGGTGGTCACGACGCATGCGGCGCAACTGCCCGAGGCGCTGAAGCCCGCGCTCGCCGCCGGCGCCGCGCCCGGCGCCGACGTCGCGCCGGCGCTGGCCGGGTGGATAGAGAAGGAGTTCGGTGTCCCGACGCGCAACGCGAGCGCCGAATGGTCCGACGAGGAGCTCTATCTTTCCGCACCGGGGCCGGGTCGCGACGCCTGGGTCTCGATCGACCGCGCCAGCGGCGCCGCGAAGTCCGAATCGACCGATCGCGGCTGGCTCGCGTATTTCAACGACCTCCACAAGGGCCGCAACACCGGCCTCGCGTGGCGCGTGTTCATCGACGTGTTCGCCGCCGCGGTGCTGTTCTTCTCGCTGACTGGCCTGGTGCTGCTGCAGATCCAGGCTCGCCAGCGCAAATCGACCTGGCCCCTGGTGATCGGCGGCACCGTGCTGGCGCTGGTCCTCATGATCTTCTTCATCCACTGATCTGTTAGCTGGAGCTCCAATGACCCGTGTCTCGCGATTCCTCCTCGGGCTGATCATCGCCGCCGGCGCGGCGACCGCGCAGGCCGCGGATCTCTCCGTCAGCGTCGAGATCCCGACGCTGCCGGTGGCCGAATATCACCGCCCGTACGTCGCCGTGTGGATCGAAGGGGCGGACCAGACGATCGCGGCGAACCTCGCCGTCTGGTACCAGGTGCGCGGCGACCACACGAAGTGGCTGCCGGACCTGCGCCAGTGGTGGCGTCGTGGCGGTCGCGATCTCAAGGTGCCGGTGGATGGCGTGACCGGGGCGACGCGTCCCGTCGGCCAGCACCTGCTGAAGTTCGATGCCGCGCAGGCGCCGCTCGCGGGCCTGAAGCCCGGCCAGTACGCGCTGGTGGTCGAGGCCGTGCGCGAGATCGGCGGTCGCGAGGCCGTGCGCATCCCGTTCGAATGGCCGATCAAGGGCGCGAAACGCGACGCCGCGAAGGGCAGGACCGAGCTCGGTGAAATCGCGCTGTCGCTGAATCCGTGAGGGGGAATCCCGTGAACAAACTACTCAAGATCGCGGTGCTCGCCGCCGTGTTGCTGCCGCTCGACGCCTTCGCCGCGCGCGCCTGGCTGCTGCCGTCGCAGACGATCGTTGCCAATTCCGGCGGCTGGGTGACGGTCGACGCGGCGATGGCCGACGACCTGTTTTCGATGAACCAGGGCGCGATGAACGTCGACTCGCTGCTGGTGACGGGGCCGGACGGCCAGCCGGTCGCGCCGCAGAATCCCGCGAAGGGCAAGACGCGCTCGAGCTTCGACCTCGAGCTGCGCAGCGCCGGCACGTATCGCATCGCCGTTGCCGACGACATGGTGATGGCGCGCTGGGAGGAAGATGGCAAGCCGAAGCGCTGGCGCGGCACGCCCGCCGAGATGGCGGCGAACATCCCGGCCAACGCGGCGAAGCTCGAGGTGGAACAGGTAGTCAGGCGCGTCGAGACGTTCGTCAGCGTCGGCACGCCGAGCGCGCTGGCGCCGGTCAACAAGGGCCTCGAGCTGGTGCCGCTGACGCATCCGAACGATCTGTACGCGGGCGAGACGGCGAAGTTCCGCTTCCTGCTCGATGGCAAGCCGGCGAAGGATCTCGAAGTCGAGATCATCGCCAGCGGCACGCGGTATCGCGACGCGCCGGGAGAAACCGTGCTGAAGACGGACGCGAAGGGCGAGCTGTCGTTCAAGTGGCCGGCGGCCGGCCTGTACTGGCTCGATGCCGGCCTGCAGGACGACGGCGCGACGGCGCCCGGCGTGAAGAAGCGCCGCGCGAACTACGACGCCACGTTCGAAGTCCTGACGCAGTAGTTTGACGCGCGTCCTGCTCGCGTTGTGCCTCGCGCTCGCCGGCTGCGTCACGCCGGCGGGCGGACCGACATCGGTCGGCGGGGAGGTCACGTCCACCGGCGAGCTGCTGCTTTCCGGCCAAACGATGGGCAGCGCCTGGACGGTCAAGATCGCGCGCGCCGCGCGGCAGGACGAAGCCGCGCTGCGCGACGGCATCCAGGCGCGCTTCGATGCCGTGAATCAGGCGTTGAGCACCTGGCGCGACGACTCCGCGCTGATGCGTTTCAACGCGCGCGACGACGGCGAGTGGGTCGACATCGATCCCGAGCTGGCCGCCGTACTGCGCTATGCGCTGAGCCTCGGCGCCGACAGCGGCGGTGCGTACGACGTCACCGTCGGGCCGCTGGTGAATCTCTGGGGCTTCGGCCCCGATCCGCAGACCTGGAAGGTGCCCGACGCCGCGGCGATCGAGGCCGCGCGGGCGCACGTCGGCTGGCGCAAGGTGGAGGTGGATCCGGTGCGCGACCGCGCGCGCAAGGCGCCCGGCGTGCGCGTCGACCTGTCGTCGCTGGGCAAGGGGCGCGGCGTCGACCGCGTCGCCGAGTGGCTCGATGCGCGCGGCGTCACCAGCTACCTGATAGACCTGTCCGGCAAGCTGCGGGCGCGCGGCGTCAATGCGCGCGGCGCGCCGTGGCGAGTCGCGGTCGAGCGGCCAGGGCCGGACCAGGCCATCGTCGGCGGGATCGTCGAACACGCCGTCGTCACGCTGCGCGACCAGAGCATCGCGACGGCCGGCGATTACCGCCGCTTCTTCGAATCCGGCGGCAAACACTATTCGCACATCATCGATCCGGCCACCGGTTCGCCCGTGACGCACCAGACCGTGTCCGCGACCGCGCTGGCCGCGGACTGCATGCACGCCGATGCGCTGGCCACCGTGTTCATGGCCATGCCGCCCGACGCGGCCTTGCGGCTGGCGAACGAGCGCGCGGTGCCGGCGCTGTTGATCGGGCGCGCGGCCGACCGCCTGCTCGCTCGTCCCAGCACCAGCTGGCGCGCGCAGTAGGCCGATCCCCACGCGCTCCCGGCGCGACGACCTACGGCCCGGGCAGCTTGTTAGCCGCCCGGCTGATGCACAATTTCGCCGTGGCCCAACAACGCACAGTGTGGGGAATCCTCCGCGGCACCGTCGACAACTGGCTCGAGGACCAGGCGTCGAGCATCAGCGCCGCGCTGGCTTTCTACTGCGCGTTTTCGCTGGCGCCGCTGATGATCATCATCGTCGCGATCGCCGGCTGGATCGTCGGCGACGAGGTGGCCTTCTCCTACCTCGGCTCGCAGCTGACGATGTTGTTCGGCGACCAGAGCGCGAAGCTGATCCTCGACGCGATGAAGGGCTCGCAATCCACCGATGGCCTGCTGGCCACGATCGTCAGCATCGTCATGCTGATCGTCGGCGCGAGCACGGTGTTCGCCGCGCTGGAGAGCGCCCTGCAGCAGGTCTGGGGCGGCGGTCTGCCGCCGTCGGGCGGCTGGCGCGGCTTCGTGCGCGCGCGGCTGATCTCGTTCGGCTTCATCCTCGCGATCGGCTTCCTGCTGCTGGTGTCGCTGACGCTGACCACCGCACTGGCCGCGCTGCGCGGCTATGTGCTGCGGCACTTCGAAGGGCTGGTCGGCCTGTTCGCGTCGCTGGATTTCTTCGTCTCGGTGGGACTCGGCACCGGGCTCGTGTCGCTGATGTACCGCTATCTACCGTCGAAGCGCCTGGCCTGGCGGCACGTGCTGACCGGCGCGCTGGTCACGGCGCTGCTGTTTCACGCGGGCCGCTGGGCGATCGGCCTGTATCTCGGCCGGGCGACGCAGCCGACGGCGTACGGCGCGGCCGCGTCGTTCGCGGCGCTGCTGCTGTGGTTGTACTACTCGGCGCAGATCTTCCTGTTCGGCGCGGAGTTCACGGCCTGCCTCGGGCGGTCGCGCCAGCCGAAGCCGCTGGCGGCGGCCCCGGCCCCGGCCGCGGGAAGCGCGAAGCCCGCCGGAAGTTAACGGCGCAGGATCTGGAACTTGCCGAAGGCGATGCCGACTTCCCAGCCTTCACCGGTGCCGGACAACGCCAGAGAAACCGGGCCCTTCGTGACCACCTGGCCCTTCGCGGACTTCTTCGCGCCGGCCTCGGCTTCCGCGCTGACGTAGCTGCCGAGCAGCTCCTTGATGTCGTCGACGCCGGAGAATTCGCCGGTGCCGTTCTTGATGGTCGAATGACCGACCGACGGGCCGCCACCGCGTGCGCGCAGCTTCACCTTCATCGACTGGCCGTTCGTGCAGGTGATCGTGCCGGCGCCGTCCGAGCGCTTGTAGAATGCCGACCAGCCGCTGATGTTGAACTTCAGCTTGCAGTCGGCTTTCGCCCACGCGGTGTTGGCGAAAGCGGCGGTCGCAATCAACGCGAGCGGGAGCATCAGGCGGTTGCGTTTTTTCATGGGGGCGACGCTACCCGCGGCGTCGGATGAATTCAAGAATGACGCAGTTACCGATCAAGCGCGCCATCGAGCGCGTGCCCGGTGGGTTGATGGTGGTGCCGCTGTTGTGCGGTGCGCTCGCCACCACGCTGTTTCCCGGCGCCGCGAAATTCTTCGGCTCGTTCACCGGCGCGCTGTTCACCGGCGCATTGCCGATCCTCGCGGTGTTCTTCGTCTGCACCGGCGCGAGCATCGATTTCAAGGCGACGCCGTACATCCTGAAGAAGGGCGGCACGTTGTTCGCGGTGAAGATCAGCATCGGCATCCTGCTGGGCGTGGTGTTCGGCCGCATGCTCGGTGAAGCGCCGGTGGATTCGGGCGTGTTCGCCGGCCTGTCCACGCTGGCCATCGTCGCCGCGATGAACGACACGAACGGCGGTCTCTACATGGCGCTGATGGGGCAGTACGGCCAGGCGCGCGACGTCGGTGCGTACTCGGTGATGTCGCTGGAGTCCGGCCCGTTCCTGACGATGGTCACGCTCGGCGTGGCGGGTCTCGCGGCCTTCCCGTGGCCGACGCTGGTCGGCGGCATCCTGCCGCTGCTGGTCGGTATGCTGCTCGGCAACCTCGACCGCGAGATGCGCGAATTCCTGAGTCGCGCGATCCCGGTGTTGATCCCGTTCTTCGCGTTCGCGCTCGGCGCCAACCTCGACCTGACGAAGGTGTGGCAGGCCGGGTTGTTAGGCCTGGGGCTCGGGCTGGCCGTCGTGATCGTCACCGGCATCCCGCTGTTCTTCGCCGACCGCCTGACCGGCGGCAACGGCGTGGCCGGCGTCGCCGCGGCCTCGACGGCGGGCAACGCGGTGGCCGTGCCGGCGATCGTCGCCAGCGCGAACGCCGCCTACGCCGACGCAGCCGCGCAGGCGACGATCCTCGTCGCGGCCAGCGTCGTCGTGACGGCGATCGTCGTGCCGCTGCTCACGGCCTGGACGGCGAGGCGCGTTCAGTAGGTGGACCGTCGCTGGCTCATCATCGCCGACGACCTCACCGGCGCCGCCGACAGCGCGATCGCGTTCGCGAAGCGGCGGCTGTCCGCGCGCGTGACCTGGGGCGAGCCACGTGGCGACGAACCCGCGGACACGCTGGCGCTGGCCTTCGACGCGGACACGCGTTCGTTGCCGGCCACGGCGGCGGCGCGCCGGCACGCGAACATCCTGCAACGCCTGTCCGCCGGCCGGCCGCACGTGTTCAAGAAGATCGATTCGACGCTGCGCGGTCACCCCGCCGAAGAGATCGGCGCGCTGCTCGACGTCCTGCGCGCCGACGACGCCCGCCTGCGCGCGGTGTTCACGCCGGCGTTTCCGGCCGGTGGCCGCACGACGCGTGGCGGCCGCGTCTTCGTGCACGGTCGGCCGCTGGAACACACGGAATTCTGGGGGCGCTCGCGTCCTGCCGATCATGCCGATGTCGCGACGTTGCTGGAGAGCGCAGGCCTGCAGCCCCGTCACGTGCCGCTGGAAACGGTGCGCGGCGACGCCGCGCGCCTGCGCGCGACGTTCGACGCGGCGCCGGGCGCGATCTGCCTCTGCGACGCGGAAACCGAGCGCGATCTCGACGCGATCGCCGCGGCCGCGCTCGATGGCACCGCGACTTTCTTCGCCGGCAGCGCCGGGCTCGCGCATTCGCTCGCGGGGCACGCCTCGCGCGACGCCGTGCAGCGCGTGCCGGCGACCGCACACCCCGCGTCGCTGCGCGGCGCGTTGTTCCTGATCGGCTCGCAGGCCGGCCCGTCGCGCGTGGCGCTGGAGTCGATGAACGACCTGCCCGGGTTGCGGCGCGTGTCCGTCGCGGCGGACGACGTGCGCGGCGAACGCGGCGCGGCGGCTTCGTCGCTCGCGCCACCCGACCTCGCGGCGCTCGAGCGCGATCTCGCCGAGGGGATCGATGTCGTCGTCGATCTCCTGCCGGATCCCGCGCGCGCGCCCTCCGCGCAGGTCGTGGACGCGCTGGCGCGCCGGCTCGCACCGCTCGCGCCCTCGGCCAGCGCGCTGATGGCCACCGGCGGCGACACCGCGGCGGCGCTGCTCGCACGCTGCGGTGTGCGCGGCCTCCGGCTGGTCGACGAGCTCGAGCCGGGCGCATCGCTGGGACTTACACTGGGCGACCTTTCAGTGCCCATCGTCACGAAGTCCGGCGGCTTCGGTGACGCCGGCACCCTGCGGCGCATCGCCGAGCGACTACGATTCATCAGACGGACGGGAACCCTGGCATGAACGCGCCGACTCGCTTGCCCACGATCGCGGTGACGATGGGAGATGCCGCGGGCATCGGACCCGAAGTCATCGTGAAGGCGCTGCTGCGGCCGGAGCCGCACGAGATCTGCCGGCCGCTCATCGTCGGCGACGCGCGACGTCTCGAGCTCGCGGCGCGGATCGTCGGCGCGCCGCTGCGCGTGATGAAACGTGCCGCGGCGAACGCCGCCGAATACGTGCCGGGCACCATCGAATGCATCGATCTGCCGCTGATCCCGGCGGACCTGCCGTTCGGCGTGACGTCCGCCGTCGCGGGCGAGGCCGCGTTCCGCTTCATCGAGCGCGCGGTGCGCATCGTGGAGGCGGGCGATGCGCAGGCGATCTGCACGGCGCCGCTCAGCAAGGAAGCGCTGCATGCCGCCGGGCACAGGTATCCCGGCCACACCGAATTGCTCGCCGCGCTGACGAATACGCCCGAGGTCTCGATGATGCTCGTGGCGCCGAAGCTGCGCGTCATCCACGTCACCACGCACATCGGCCTGCTCGACGCGATCGAGAAGATCGACGCGGCACTGATCGAACGCGTCATCGCGCGCGCGCACGACACGCTGCGGCGCGCCGGCATCGCCGCGCCGCGCATCGGCGTGTGCGGCATCAATCCGCACGCCGGCGAGAACGGATTGTTCGGGCGCGGCGAGGAAGCGCAGAAGATCGAGCCGGCCGTGCGCCAGGCGCGCGCGCGCGGCTGGGACGTGCGCGGTCCGCTGCCGGCCGACACCTTGTTCTATCTCGCGGCGCGCGGCGATTACGACATCGTGGTCGCGATGTACCACGACCAGGGGCACGGGCCGATCAAGGTCCTCGGGCTCGAAGCCGGCGTGAACATCACGGTGGGATTGCCGGTGGTGCGCACGTCGGTCGATCACGGCACGGCATTCGACATCGCCGGAAAAGGAATCGCCGACGAGCGCAGCCTCGTCGAAGCCCTGCGTCAGGCCGCGGCACTCGCGCCGCGCTGAAAGCGCTAAAGAAATGTGGTTTTACCGGCAAGATTTCTCTGGCCGGTAGCGTTATCACGTTTGTATCTTCCGTCTGCGACTTCCTAGGGGCAAAAAGTATGATTTATTGCCCCCAAAGCCGCCTTTCGTGATAAAAAACGATTCGATTTGATCGAACACGAGCGGAAACGATCAGTAATGATCAGGAAGCGCTGTTAGCGATCACATGATTTCGGGCCCCGCGCGGGCCGAGTCGAGTCCGAGAAGTGCACCTTGTCCGCGCTCTGTGCGCTTTTCGACAATCGGAGCGCCGCTGGCACCCCTTCGCTGGCGGCGCTCCTCTCTCCCCGAAGCCCGTTTTTCCGATCGAAATGTCTCGCGCCTGACGCGTGCGCACATAAATGCGCGTTTCTGCTGGGTTTATGGCGCGTGCACGACCCCAAATGACCCGCTCGTGACTGATTCCGGTCTTGCTCGCGCAAATTCGCTCATACATGATCGGGCTGAGGGGAAGAGCAGAGCGCGGAAAACTTCGCTCCCCCTCGATGCGAAAAACACGAAGGGGGAACCATGTCGACCACACGTTGGGCGAGCCTTGCTTGCCGCGCGAACGCTGCCAATCTGTTTTTGATCGCACTCGCGATCAGCGCCGGCCAGACGGCCATCGCGCAGGAACAGCAAAAACCGCAGGGTGAAGAGCAGGAGGAAATCGTCGTCACCGGCTCGCGCATCGCGCGCGACGTGACCGATGCCTCGACGCCGCTCGCCATCATCAATGCCGAAGAGATCAAGCTCTCGGGTTCGCTGACGGTCGACAAGGTCCTGGGCGATGCGCCGCAGTTCGTGCAGGCGACCAATGGTGGCGCCACCGCCAATACGGTGCCGGCCGGTTCCGCCGCGGGCGCCGCGTACGCGAACCTGCGCGGCTTCGGCCCGACGCGCAGCCTCACGCTGGTCAACGGCCGTCGCTTCGCGATCTTCGGACCGGAGCAGGTCACCGACCTGAACACGATCCCCACGGCGCTGATCGCGCGTACCGAAGTCGTCACCGGCGGTTCATCCGCCGTGTACGGTTCCGACGCCATCACCGGCGTCGTCAACTTCATCATGAAGGACGACTTCGAAGGCGTGCAGGTCGGCGGCCAGTACGGATTCGACAGCTCGACGAGCACGCCGACCTGGAGCGCGGATCTCACGCTCGGCGGCAATTTCGGCGACGGCCGCGGCAATGCCGTCGTCTCGTTGAACTACTACAAGCGCGACGGATTCACGCGCCAGGATCGCGGTGACTGGGCCGAGATGCCGTATGGCGAAGGCTGCGTCACCGCCGATTCGTGGAGCGACAGCCTGCTCGGCACGTCCAATGGCTCGTCGGCGGCGAACTGCGCCGCGTCCGGCGGCAAGATGGGTTTCGTGTTCTCGGGCAGCGGCGACATCCCGAACGGCCGCTTCACGATTCCGGTCGGCACGCGCGCGCTGCCCGGCGTCGCCGCCGCGATCAACGCCGCGGGCCTCACGGGGCTCGGCGACAACGGCTTCACGTTCAACGACGCCGGCACCACCGCGCGCCTGACGAACCGCCCGGCCGACGATTTCAACCTCACGCTCTATAACTACCTGCAGGTGCCGCAGGAGCGCTGGATGCTGAACGCGTTCACGCACTACGACTTCACCGACAAGGCGCAGGGTTACCTGGAGTTCCACTTCAGCAACAACCGCGTCGACCAGCAGCTGACGCAGTCGAACATCGGCGCCGACGTGCTGCTGAACACGAACAATCCGTACCTGAGCTCGGGCCTGCAGGAAGTGCTGCGCCAGCTCGACCTCGCCGAGGTCGGCACGCGCACCGTGACGTCCGGCTCGGCGACGCGCACGACGGTGGCGGGCGACGGCCTCGCGATCATCACCGCGGGTCGCCGGCTCGTCGAACTGCCGTTCCGCCACAACGTCGACGACCACAACGTGTGGCGCACGGCGGTGGGCGTGAAGGGCGATCTCGGCAGCGTGTCGGAGAGCTTCCTCAGCAACCTGAACTACGACGTGTACTTCACGTTCGCGCGTTCCGAAGACAGCAGCCGCCAGGAAGGCGCCGCGTCGCGCAGCCGCTATCAGGCCGCGTTGTTGTCGGCGGGTGGCGCCGCGCCGGTCGCGAACATTTTCGGCCAGAACCTCTCGGCGGACGCCGTCAACGCGATCAAGATCAACGCGACGAACGTGACCAATGCCGAACAGCAGGTGGCCGCGGCAACGATCGGCGGCGACGCGTTCTCGCTGCCGGCCGGTCCGGTCGGCTTCTCGCTCGGTGCGGAGTGGCGCAAGGCCGAGGCCGAGTACATCCCCGACGAATACCTGCGTTCGGGCGACGTGGTCGGCTTCAACCCGGGTCTGCCGACGTCCGGCGACGTGACGTCGAAGGATCTCTTCACCGAGGTGCGCGTACCGATCCTGGCCGACATCCCGGGCATCAAGAACCTCAGCCTGAACGGCGGCTACCGCAGCTCCGACTACGACCTCGAAGGCGTGGGCCGCGTGTCTACCTACCTGTACGGCCTCGACTGGCGCTTCCACGAGTCGATCGCGTTCCGCGGCCAGTTCCAGCGCGCGATCCGCGCGCCGAACATCGGCGACCTGTACGGCGGTCTGCAGCTGAACTTCCCGACGCTGACGGATCCCTGCTCGAGCCGCACCGCGGTCGCGAACCGCTCGCCCGAGCTGCGCGCGATCTGCGAAGCGACCGGCGTGCCGGCCGCCGCGGTGTTCACCGCGGGCGTGCAGCCCGACAACGTCGTGCCGTCGCGTTCGGGCGGCAACGTGAACCTCGGCGAGGAAACCTCGGATACGCGCACGTTCGGCATCGTCTTCACGCCGACGTTCGTGCCGAACCTCGCGGTGACGGTCGACTGGTTCAAGATCACGCTCGACGACGCGATCGCGCAGCTCGGCGGCGGTGCGCAGAACACGCTGAACCTTTGCTATCTCACGCTGCGCGATGCGACCAGCCAGTACTGCCAGGCGGTGCATCGCAACCCGGCGAGCGGCGCGATCTCCGTGCCGTATTCGCTCGACGTGCTGCAGGCGAACATCGGCGGCATCGAGACGTCCGGCATCGACCTCAACGGCCGCTACGGCTTCGAGCTCGGCAAGAGCCGCTTCGACATCAGCACCGCCTGGACGTACACGGACGAGTTCACGCTGACGCCGCTGCAGGCGTCGCCGGCGAACAAGAACCGTTGCGTCGGCGCTTATGGTGCGACCTGCGGCGAGCCGATCCCGGCGTACAAGGGCGTCACGCGCTTCACGTGGACGTTCGCCGACCTGGGTGTGAGCCTGCGTCATCGTTACATCGACAGCGTGACGACGGATCGCATCGTGCTGCCGCGCAGCGCGGGCGGCACGCCGCCGGCGGGAGCGACGATCACGAACCCGACGCTCGGCCCGCAGCACTACGTCGACCTCTCGCTGACCTACGACTTCGGTGACAAGGCCGAGATCTACGCGGGCGTGAACAACGTGCTCGACAAGGATCCGCCGATCATCGCGGGCCAGGGTGGCTACGGAAACACGTTCCCGGCGACCTACGACTACGCCGGCATGACGTTCTTCCTGGGCTTCAACGTCAAATCGTTCTGAGTAGATTGGGGCGGCGCCGCCGGTTCACCCCACTGTCCGGGGGCGCCGCACCGATCGAATCGCCGGGTGACTTCTAGCGCGCGACGAGGATGTCGCGCGTGACCTTGCGCACGTCGTTCGCGCCGGTCAGCGCGAGGCTGACCGCCAGCTCCTTGCGCAGGATGTCGAGCGCCAGCGTGACGCCGGCCTGGCCCTGCGCGGCGAGCGCGTACAGGAACGCCTTGCCGATCAAACAACCCTTCGCGCCCAACGCCAGCGCCTTCAGCACGTCCTGGCCGGTGCGGATGCCGCCATCCAGCAGGATATCGCTGCGGCCCGCCACGGCGTCCACGATGCCCGGCAATGCGGAGATCGTGGAGCGCGCGCCGTCGAGCTGACGGCCACCGTGGTTCGACACGACCATCGCGTCGACGCCGTGCTCCACCGCGAGCTTCGCGTCCTCGGGATCGAGGATGCCCTTGATGATGATCTTGCGCGGCCAGTTGGCGCGCAGCCATTCGAGGTCCTTCCACGTGACGGTCGGATCGAACTGCTGCGCGATCCACTCGGACAGCGTCTTGAGGCCGCCGGTGCCCTTCATGCGCGCTTCGAGATTGCCGAAGGTGCGGCGCCGGCCGGACAGCACCTTGAGCGCCCAGGTCGGGCGCATCGCGACTTCAAAAACGTTCTTCAGCGTGAGCTTCGGCGGGATCGACAGGCCGTTCTTCGGATCGCGGCGGCGCAGGCCCTGCACGGGCATGTCGACGGTCAGCATGATGGCCGAGCAGTTCGCGGCTTTCGCGCGCTCGAGCAGCTCCTGGTTGAAGCTGCGATCGCGCATCAGGTAGACCTGGAACCAGAACGGCTTCTGCACGGCGCTGCGCACGTCCTCGATCGAGCAGATCGACATCGTCGACAGGCAGAACGGCACGCCGAAATCCTGCGCGGCACGCGCGCCGAGCATCTCGCCGTTCGCGTGGAACAGGCCGGTGAGGCCGGTGGGGCCGATGCCGACGGGGATGGACCAGTCCTCGCCGAGGATGTTCGTGGCGAGCTGCTGTGCCGAGACGTCGACCATCACGCGCTGGCGCAATTGCAGCGCCGCGAGGTCGTCGAGATTGCGGTTGAACGTGACCTCGTCGTACGAACCGCGGTCGGCGTAATCGAAGATGGCGCGTGGCACGCGGCGACGCGCGAGCTGGCGCAGATCCTCGATGGAATTCAATGGGGACATTCCTGATTTCCTGGGAAACGGGGACAGGGCTCGTCAATCGACGAGCGATTCTAACCAACGAGCCCTGTCCCCGTTTCCCAGGAAATCAGGAATGTCCCTAAACGATGCCGCCGCCGAGGGACTGTTTGCCGGGGCGATCCTTCGCGACCGACGCGCGATAACCGCTGGCACGATACGCACCCACCGGGTCGATCGCCGCGCCACGCGACGCGCGCGCCTGAGCGAGGATCGGCGACACGTCGGTCGTGAAGCCGCGCTTCAGCGTCTGCGCCGCCATCAACACGTCGTTGCCCTGCTGATATCCGCGCAACGCCTCGCGGTCGACGATCAGCGCCTGCGCATACGCGCGCTGCAGCTCGATCGCGCTGGTCATCAGGCTCTCGATGGGATCGGTCACGTTGTGCGATTGATCGAGCATGTGCGCCGGCGAGAAGTTCGGCGCCTTGCCGAGCTCGGCCTCGACCAGCTCGTTGAACACGAGGAACAGGCGGAACGGCTCGATCGCGCCGGCGTCGAGATCGTCGTCGCCGTACTTCGAATCGTTGAAGTGGAAACCGCCGAGCCGCTGCGCGTGGATCAGCCGCGCGACGATCATCTCGATGTTGACGTTCGGCGCGTGGTGGCCGAGATCGACGAGGCAGAACGCCTTCGGGCCCAGCGTCTGCGCCGCCATCAGTGACGAACCCCAGTCCTGGATGACGGTGGCGTAGAACGCCGGCTCGTACATCTTGTGCTCGATGAACATCCGCCAGTCGGCGGGCAGCGCCGCGTAGATCTGCCGCATCGAGTCGAGATACCGCTCGAACGCGCGCGACAGGTTCGACTGCCCCGGGAAGTTCGCGCCGTCGCCGATCCACACCGTCAGCGCCTTCGAGCCCAGGTGTTTGCCGGCCTCGATGCAGTCGACGTTGTGCGCCACGGCCTGCGCGCGGGTGGCGGCGTCCGTGTGCGTGAGGCTGCCGTACTTGTACGAATGCGCCTGGTCGGCCTGGTCCTGGAAGGTGTTCGAGTTCATCGCGTCGAAGCCGAGGCCCAGCGCGGCGCCGAGCTCGCGCAACGCCTTCCAGTCGGCGGTGCGGTCCCACGGGATGTGCAACGAAACGGTCGGCGTCGCAGCGGTCAAGCGGTGGATGACGGCGCAGTCGTCGAGCTTCTCGAAGACGTTGCGCGGTTCGCCAGGGCCGGGGAACCGGCCGAAGCGCGTGCCGCCGGTACCGACGCCCCACGACGGGATGGCGACCTTGAACTCCGCCACCGCGCGGGTGACGTCGTCGATGCGGATGCCGCGCCGCTCGAGCTGCGCGCCGAGATGCGCGTAGTCGGCGGACAACGCGGCCGCGTGCGGCTGGTTGGCGGACGCGATGAAGCTCGCGTCCCGCGGATCGGCGTAGGCCATGTGCCCCTCGTCAGCGGGTGAAGGCGCCGGCATTGCCGGCATCGACGTTCACGATATTGCCCGTGGATTTCGCGGAACGCTCGGACGCGAAGAACGCGACCGCCTCGGCCACGTCCTCCGGGTACACGCTGCGCTTCAGCAGGCTGCGCTCGCGGTACACCGCCTCGAGGTTGTCGACGCTGGTCTTGTTCTGCGCCGCGCGCTGCGTGGCCCATTCGCCCTGCCAGATGCGCGAACCGCGCAGCACGGCGTCCGGGTTCACGACGTTCACGCGGATGCCGTGCGTCGCGCCTTCGAGCGCGAGGCAGCGCGCGAGATGCAGCTCGGCAGCCTTGGCGGTGCAGTACGCAGCGGCACCCGGGGAGGCGGCGAGGGCGTTCTTAGAACCGATGAACACGATCGAACCGCCGATGCCCTGCGACTTCAGCAGCTGGAAGGCCTGGCGCGCGATCAGGAAATAGCCGGTCGACAGGATGTCCATGTTCCGCTGCCACAACGCGAGCGTCGTGTCCTCGACCGGCGAGGCGGAGGCGATGCCGGCGTTCGAGATGCAGATGTCGACGCCGCCGAATTTCCAGGCGGTGTCGCGGAAACCGGCCGACACCGCGTCCTCGCGCGTCACGTCGATCCAGGCGCTCGACACCACGTCGTTGCCGTATTTCTTGCGCAGCTCGCCTTCGGCCTGCGACAACGCGTCGCGGTCGATGTCGCAGATGACGACGCAGGCGCCGTCGTCCATGAGCCGGCGCGCGGTGGCGAGACCGATGCCGCCGGCGCCGCCGGTGATCAGTGCGACGCGGCCGGCCAGCGCCTTCGGCTTCGGCATGCGCTGGAGCTTCGCTTCCTCGAGCAGCCAGTATTCGATGTCGAACGCTTCCTGCTCCGGCAGGCCGCGATAGGTGGACACGCTGGCGGCGCCGCGCATCACGTTGATCGCGTTCACGTAGAACTCGCCGGCGATGCGCGCCGTGGCCTTGTCCGCGGCGAACGTGATCATGCCGACGCCGGGCACCAGGTACACCACCGGATTCGCATCGCGCATCTTCGGAGAATCGGCGCGTTTGCAGCGGTCGTAGTAACCGGCGTAGCGCTTTCGATATTCCTCGATCGCGGGCTTCACGCGCGCCGCAAGGTCCGCGGCCGAATCCTTCGCCGGGTCGAACGGCAGCACCAGCGGCCAGATCTTGGTGCGCAGGAAATGATCGGGGCAGGACGTGCCGAGCGCGGCCAGCGGCGCCAGTTTCTCGCCGCCGACGAAATCGAGGACGGTCTCGCTGTCGTCGAAATGGCCGACCTTCAGCGTCTGCGCCGTGCCTTCGGTCGCCGCGGAGATCAGGCCGCGGATCGTCGGCATGATGCCGGCCGCGATCTCGCGGCGGCGGTCGATCGTCAGCGCCGGCGTGGCCACCGCGCCGAACGGGCGCTTGCCGCGCGACTTCTCGTTCAGCCACGCCGTGGCGCGGTTGATGATGTCGAGCGTGTTCTCGTAGCAGGCCTTCGAGGTGTCGGCCCAGGTGAAGAGACCGTGCGCTTCCAGCACCGCACCTTTCAGCTTCGGATTCTTCTGCGTCAGCTCGCGCAGCTTGAGCCCGAGCTCGTAGCCGGGCCGGATCCACGGCAGCCAGCCGATCTCGCCGCCGAAGATCTCCTCGGTCAGCTTCTTCGAATCGGCCGACGCGGCGATCGCGATCAGCGCGTCGGGATGCATATGATCGACGTGCGCGCGGTCGATCAGGCCGTGCAGCGGCGTGTCGATGCTGGCGGCGCGCGGGTTCAGGTTGAAGGCGCTGTGGGAGTACAGCGGCACCATCACGGCGTCGTTGTCCGTGTTCGGTTTGTAGAACTTCTCGAGACCGAGGAATTTGTCGAGGTAGAGCGTGGAGAAACCGTCGAGCTTCATCGTGCCCAGGTCGCCGCCCGAGCCCTTCACCCACAACACCTTCACGGGCTCGCCGGTCAGCGGATCCTTCTCTGCGAGCTTCGCCGACGTGTTGCCGCCGCCGAAGTTGGTGACGCGCTTGTCGCTGCCCAGGAGGTTCGACCGATATAAAAGGAGCTCCGCCGGGGAGAGCGTCGCGGCGACCGCGTCATCCCAACGGTTTTCGATGTCGAGAGACGCCTGCGGCGCCCGCTGAACCACACTCATCCGATCTCTCCGCGCGCGCGGGCGCTAAAGTAGCGCCCCACGGCCTCTTTTTAAGGTGAGGCTGTTTAACACACGAATGCGTCATATACAATCAATCACGTTCATAATCGATCACGGCGCAGATCGGGGGTGATCCAATGCTCGAAAAAGAACGACACAACCTGATCCTGAAGCTGGTCGAGGAACGCTCGATCGTGAGCGTCGGCGACCTGCTCGACCTGCTCGGCGCCTCGGAGGCGACGATCCGCCGTGACATCAACGCGCTCGCCGAACGCGGCGAAGTGAAACGCATCCGTGGCGGCGCCGAGGCCGTGCGGCCGCGGCACCAGCCGCACCTGGTCGGCATGCCGTTCGCGATGAGCCAGGACGTCAGCGTCCCGCAGAAGCGTGCGATCGCGCGCGCCGCCGCCGATCTCATCGAGCCGGGCGAAAGCATCATCATCAACGGCGGCACGACGACGTTCGCGCTGGTCGAGTTCCTGCAGGACTCGGATCTCGACATCCTGACCAACTCCTTCCCGATCGCGGCCAAACTATTCGCGACCAGCCGCAACCGCATCACGCTGCCGGGCGGCACGATCTTCCGCGAGCAGAACATCGTGCTGTCGCCGTTCGAGAACGACACCATCGAGAGCTTCTGGGGCAACAAGCTGTTCGTCGGCTGCTACGGCCTCAACCGCTTCGGCATGATGGAAGCGGATCCGCTGATCGTG
>Ga0335075_10001087_pt1 | contig 45775 bp, 36 predicted proteins | sample Lox_Sample_24_FD_206723 | JGI IMG/M metagenome (GOLD analysis project Ga0335075, IMG submission 206723) | Soil microbial communities from Loxahatchee National Wildlife Refuge, Florida, United States - Lox_Sample_2.4 | ecosystem: Environmental > Terrestrial > Soil > Wetlands | place: USA... | reverse complement strand
CGACGCGCAGCGGAGCGCGAACGCGCTCCGCTGCGCGTCGCGGCTAAACGGAAGTTTAGGGTTCGTCGCCGACGTGCGTGCCGTAGCGGATGGGAGTGGCGATTTCGCGCGGCGGATCGATGGCCGCGATGACCCAGCCGCGACCGTTCTGACGTAAATGATAGCGCAAGCGACGGACGCCCGCCGCGCGGACTTCGTCCACCCACAACGGCGATCCGCTCTCGGCCGGGCCCGCTTTCTGCACCAGGTTTTTCACGTCCTTCACGTCGCGGCGAGCGGCCTCGAAGGAGCGCCGGCCAACGTCCTCACGATACGGCTCGTCGAGGCAGCGCAGATATTTATCGACATCCCCGCTCTGCAAGGACTCATAATAGGCGTCGAGGCATTGCGCCGGCGTGGCCGCGCCTGTCGTCGCCGTCCGCCGCGGCCAGAAGCGGATGCCCAGCAGCGCGATGCCGACGACGACAAGCAGGATCAGCAGACGCAACGGTTTCATGAGCCGCCTCCTTCCCCTGCAATCTCCCTTTGACTCCCGGATTCTACCATTGCCTGGCAACGCCGACAACGATCCCCTCGCCTTGACTCGAATGCTTTGCGAACCCTGATCGGGGCGGTACAATCGTCAAGATCGGCACGCGGAGACGGCAACAGAGGGCGGGACACCCATGAAGACATCCACACGTCAACATCTGCCGCTCGCTCCGCTGCTGCACGCGTACACCCGCGCCGGCGTGCCCAGCATGGGCGAGCTGCATCATCTGCCGGGCCTGGGGCCGCGCTTCGCCGCCATCCTGTCGGCGACGGCCAAGTTCTTCTTCGCCGATTTCCTGCACAACGCCTCGGCGGCGGATCTCGGCGACGCCCTGGTCCGATTCTATGAAGCCTGTGTGCAGCCGCCGTTGCACGTCGAGACGCTGCGCCGCCGCGCCGGCATCGTGCGGCATGGATTGGCGTACCTCTTGTGCGGCCGCGATCCACTGCCGGTCAAGCCGGCGGCGTGTCTGGATGCTTCGGGAGCGTATCACGTTGCCGGCCTGGGACCGAGCTTCTGGTCGGCGCTGCTGCAAGCGCTGTCGCCGTCGCGCCATCCCGGCTGGACGCCCGCCATCCTCGCTGGACTGGAGCGTTTCGGCCTGGCGACCTGGCGGCGCGGCGACCGGCCGGAGACGATTTACGCCGGGCTGCTGTCCGCCTATGAGTGCATTCAGACGCTGGAGCCGGCCCTGTCGGCGCTGCACGTCGATCATTTTCTCACGCTTGTCGCGGCCCTGCATGGCCGCAATCTGCCGAGCAACGACGCGATCGCCGAATCCTCACCGGACGCGGCCCTTCGCGCGGCGATTCAGCGCGAACGAAGCCGGCTGCCGCTGCGCGAGCGTCTGAAGGATCGCGGTCAGGCGCTGGCACGCGGCCAGGAACAGATGGAGACGGCGTTGGCCAACAGTGACGGCAAGGGCATCGGCGACGCCCTGGCGGCGGCGAGTCTGGAAGGCTGTCTGCGTTCGCCGCTCGACTGGGGCGTGTACGCCGAGACGCTGACGTTGTGGGTCGGCCGCCTGTGGGAGAGCGACGATCCCTATCGCACCCTGGCCGCGTTCTGGGACGCCGATCCGCTGCCGGGTGCCGGTCTGTGGCTGCCGGCCGCCGTCCTGCACCTGCGCGATCCGCAGAGCTTCGCTCCCTGGGATGAGGACATCCGCGCCGCTTACGCCACACTCGACGACAGCGCCGGCGGCAACGATCCGCCCGCCGAGCGCTATCGCCTTTTCAACGAGAGCGTCGCCTGGCTGCGTCAGCGCCATCAGATACATCCGCTGGAGATGCCCGCTATCCTCGCCGGCCTGGAGCGCGAAGCGGAAAAAGCCGAGGAAACATCGTTCCGGGGCTTCTGCGCCGACACGTTCCATTTCCTCGGCGAGCTGGCCCACAATAACAAACGCGAATGGATGGAGCGGCAGCGCGACCGCTATCGCTTCGCCGTGCGCGAGCCGCTCATCGAGCTGTGTCGTACCCTCGCCGAGCGTTACGTCGAGCCGATCCTGCGCGGCATGCACGGCTGGAGCATCGACACCGAGCCGCGCAGTGGGCGGGCGCTGACGAGCATCTGCAAGAACGCCTACGGACGTACGCAACCGTACAACGATGCCTTGTGGATCGCCTTCTGCCGCCGCGGTGAGCGCGGCCGCCGTGAGGACGTGCAGCTCTTCGTGCGTCTGGACGGCGACGGCTTGCGTTACGGTCTGCGTCTGGGCCGCCAAGCGCGCAGCCTGATCCCACGTTTCCGCCAGCAGGTACGGCAGCACGCCGAGCTGCTGTTCCGCGCCCTGCGCGATCGCGGCGCTCTGCACGATTGCCGCTTCGGGCCCGCTGATACCAGCGGGCCGGAATGCGCTCTCGCCACGGCGGACGATCTCCGCGTCTGGAGCGAGGGGCGCTCGTTCGAGGTTTCGCGCGCGCTGTCCGCCGATGCCGCGCTGATGCCCGGCGACGAGCTGGCCGGCGAGATCCTGCTGACGTTCGATCGCTTGTTGCCGCTCTACGCCTGCGCCGTCGCCGAGGACGCTCATGCGTTCCTGGTCCGCTGCCTGGGCGGAGCGCCGGCCGATGAGCCGTACACCGAAAGCGATTTTCAGCGCGCCACGCTGCTCGGCCGCGACTGGATCGAGCGTGCGCGGCATCTTCTGGAATTGAAGCGCCAGCTGATCCTGCAAGGCGTTCCCGGCACCGGCAAAACGCACGTCGCCCGCCACCTGGCGCGTCTGCTGACCGGCGGCCGCGACGAGCATATCCGCCTCGTGCAATTTCACCCCGCCTACAGTTATGAGGAGTTTGTGGAGGGCATTAAGGTACGATCCGTAACGGTGGACGGCCGCTCCGATGTGACTTATCCGGTCGAGGAGGGACTCTTGTGCGCCTTCGCCGAGGAAGCGAGCCGCCGCCCCGCCGAGCCGCACGTTCTGCTCATCGACGAGATCAATCGCGGCAATCTGCCGCGCATCTTCGGCGAGCTGCTGTATCTGCTGGAATATCGCGAGCAGTCGGTATGCTTGCCGTGCTCGCGGCGACATTTCCGTTTGCCGTCGAACCTGTATCTGCTGGCGACGATGAACGCGACGGATCGCTCGGCGGCGCTGATCGATCAGGCGTTGCGGCGACGCTTCTCGTTTCTGGACATGCCGCCCGACGCCGCCGTGCTGTCGCGCTGGCTGCATGCTCACACATCCACCGCCTTCGCCGAGCGCGTGCAAAAGCTGTTCGAGCGTCTGAATACGCGGCTACGCGCCGATCTGGGACCACAGGGACAGATTGGTCACAGTTATTTCATGGTGCCGGATCTCGATGAAGCGCGGCTGCGCATCATCTGGCAACACCATGTCAGGCCCTTGCTGGAGGAACACTTCGCCGGACAACCAGGGCGATTGACGAGTTATGAAATCGATAGAATCCTCAATGATGACCCGCATCGCGGCGGGCGCCGGCGACGAGTCGAAGCTGTTTAGCCGCTTGCGGCTTAGCGAAGGTGGTGTTGGCCGTGCATAGAAATGCGAAAGCCTTCGCGATCGCCGAACTACGCCGTCGCAAGCTGCGTTGGCTGAAGCGCATCACGAGCGGGTTGCTGATAATACTTATCGTGGCCGTCTGCGCTTGGGCTTGTTGGCCTAACGCGGCCCAACAACGCCTGAAGGAAGCGCTGGCCGAGCTGGACCGTAGCGATCCCGGCTGGCGGCTGGAGGACATCGAAGCGGCCCGCGAACCGATCCCAGAGGGCGAAAACAGTGCCCGCGTCGTCATGGCGGCCTTCAACCTGTTGCCGAGACAATGGCCGCCGCGAGAGCTGGAGGCTCTGCTCGGTGCGCTCAGCCCGGAAGTGAGACTGGCTCCGGAAGAATTCCAACGCTTGAAGCAAGAACTTGACAACGTGCAGCCAGCCCTGAAAGAGGCCCGCAAATTGGCGGACATGCCCCGCGGCCGTCATCATCTCGAGTATCAACCTTTCGTCATGTATACCGCACTGTACGATCAGGCAAATATCTACCGGGTTGTCCACCTGCTTTACTACGACTCTCTGCAACACGACCAAGAGCAAGACATCCTCTCCGCCTTGAATGCGTGCCGGGCGACCCTTCACGCCGCCGCTTCCATCGGCGATGAACCCTTCGCCGCCTCGCAAAGGATACGCATCGCCGGTGTTATCCTCACCTGTCAAGGCATCGAGCGGGCATTGGCACAGGGCGACCCGCCGCCCAGAGAGATAGCCAATCTGCAAAACCTACTCCGTAAGGAGGATGACTTTCCGGACAGGATCGTCATAGCCCGCGGCGAACGGGCCTCGCTGCACGAGAGTTTCACGGCAATCGAGCGCGGGGACGTGCCGCTCACCCACCACTTCTTTGGACGCAGGCCGGCTTGGGAGGAATACGTTTACGGCTGGTTTACGCGCGACAAATTCCGGGAAGCCCATCCCGCCATGCTCGCGGAAATGACCCGCTTCGTAAACATCGCTCAGCTCCCCTCGCCTCAACAGACTCCCGCCGAACGAGCGCGCGAGGCCAGACTCCGTGCCCTCAAGGAATTCGACCCGCTGGACGTGCTTGACACACCGGCGCTGCAAAAGGTCTTCGACGCCTCACGCCGCAAGCACGTGTATCTCCGCAGCACGATTGCCGCTCTCGCGGCGGAGGGCTATCGCCAGAAGCACAAAAAATGGCCTGATTCACTCGACATGCTCTGTCCACAATTCCTGGCTTCTGTACCGCGCGATCCCTTTGATGGCGAGCTGCTACGTTATCGCCGTGTTGAGGATGGCGTTGTCATGTATTCCGTCGGCAGCGATCGTGCCGATAACAATGGCAATCTCGATCCCGAGCACCCGGACGCCCCTGGCGTGGACGTTGGCGTTCGTCTGTGGGATGTGGACAAGCGCCGCCAGCCGCCGCGACGAATACCGGATCATGAACCGCAACCCCGGTGAATCCGCATGGAAACCGATCATCCATTATCCGAGACGGACAGGCCGCGTTCCTGGATGGGTTGGCTGAAGGGCATCGGTTGGGGATTGCTCATCGTCGCGTTCCTCGCCGTCCTCGGTCTGCTGTGGAATCGCGAGAAAAAGGCCAGCAAGCTCCAGGCAACGCTGGCCGAATTGGACCGCAGCGAACCGGGCTGGCGCCTGGACGACATCGAGGCGGCGCGCAAGGAAGTGCCCGAAGAGGACAATAGCGCTCGCGTGATCGTTGACGCGGCGCGATTTCTGCCGCAGCAGTGGCCGACAAAAGACTTCCCTGAGGAACATTTCCGGCTTCTGCCGCCGTCCGAGATGCTGAGCGACGAGGATTTCGCGCGCCTGTCGAGAGAATTGGCGCGCGTGAGGCCCGCCCTGAAGATGGCGGCGCCGCTGGCCGACATGCCGCACGGCCGGCATCGCCTTCACTACGAACGCAATCCCATCCAAACCCTGCTTCCCGATCAGCAAGAAAGCCGGCGTATTTTTAGTTTGCTCGTTTTCGAGGCCATGCGGCAAAACCAGACGGGAGAAAGTCGCAAGGCACTGACGACTTGCCGCGCCGCGCTCAACGCGGCTCGCTCGCTGGGCGACGAGCCGATTTACATCTCGCAATTGATTCGGATCGCCGGGGTTTTCCTCGCCTGCCAGGCCATCGAACGCACGCTGGCGCAGGGCGAGCCGGCGTCCGAAGACATGCGCGCCCTGCAAAAACTGCTCGAAGACGAAGATGCGTTTCTCGGTCTGCTCCTTGCCACGCGCGGCGAGCGCGCTATGATGGACGGCGTCTTCGCGGCTGTGGAGCGTGGCGAAGTGTCCCTGGACGAGCTAAACCGCTTGAGCGGCTCCGGGACGCTGCCGGGTTGGCTGGAAAGCACTGCCCTCTCGTTATGGCGCATGGACATTCGACAGGATCACGCCCTTTTCCTGGCCTTGATGACTCGCCGCGTCAAGGAAGTGCAACAACCTATGCACGAACAGGCCGCGTTGGAGAAACGATTCGAGCAGCAGGTCCGCGAGCTACCCAAGAGTGCTGTCATCAGTCACTTGCTGCTGCCGGCCGTATCCAAGATGGGAGAGGCGTCCCGGCGAAAACACGCGTATCTCCGCTGCACGATGGCCGCCCTCGCCGCCGAACGCTACCGGCAAGACAAGAAGGCATGGCCGGATACTCTCGATCAGCTTTGTCCCAAATATTTGACTGCGGTCCCGCTGGACCCTTTCGACGGTCTGCCGCTGCGCTATCGCCGCCTGGAGGACGGGGTGATGATCTATTCCATCGGTCAGGACGCTGTCGATAACGGCGGCCATCTCGACCGCGAGCGTCCGACCTCGCCCGGCGTGGACCTTGGCGTTCGCTTATGGGGTCCGGCCCAGCGCCGCCAGCCGCCGCGACCGAAACCGCCAGCCCCCAAGCCCGGATAGCCTATGCACTTTCTCTCGGAACCGCGGACGCTATTCCTCACGGAACGCCTGCCGCGCGAAGTGCGGTTGGCTCCCGTCGATGTCGCGTTTCTGCTGGAGCATCATCGCGGACACCTGGAAGTGCTGACGACAGGCCGTCGCGATCGCTATCGCCTGACGGCGCTGGGCTGCGCCGGCGTCGTGACGGCGCCGACGTGCCGCTTCGTCATCCGGCCGAAAATTCCGCTGGTCAACGTCTTCGCCATGCTCGATCCGCTCGCCGACGTACACGCGGAAGGAGATAGCATCGCGCCGCGAACCGGCACGGAAACATTGGACTTTCTCGCGGGACAGCTGGCTCGACGCATGGCCGAGCACATCGCGGCAGGATTGCATCGCGCCTATCGAGAATGCCGCGAGCAAGGGACTGTACTGCATGGTCGGCTCGACCTGCCGGCTCAGCTGCGCGAAGCGCCAGGTAGAAAAGATCAATTGCACTCGCAATACGATGAATTGAGCGCGGACGTGCCGTGTAATCAGGCGGTGAGAACGACGGCGGAATCTCTACTGGCTTCGCCGCTGTTGGGCACCGAGGTACGCGCCGCTTTGCGGCAAGCGCTCGCCGGCTTTGAGGGCGTCTCCTCCGTGCCGCTGTCGCCGCGCTTATGGGAAATGATTGCATCGGGACCAATTCCTACGGAATATCGCCGGTTGCTGGATTTGTGTCGCTTGCTGGCGGATAGCCTGACGCTCGGCGATGCGGCGGGGCCGATCCCGTCGCCGAGCTTTCTGCTCGACCTGGAGCGCGTGTTCGAGCGCCACGTCACGCGCGGGGTCGTCGAGGCATTTGCCAGCAGCCGAACCCACACCGTCGCCGTGCAGAAGACGCACACCGTCACGGAACCCACTCCGTATCAACAGGACGTGACCATGCGCCCGGACCTGACGATCGATCGCGTTGCCCGAACACTCCTGGTCGTCGATGCCAAGTGGAAGCGCTGGACGGGGAACGCGGAGACAAGCGATCTGTACCAGGTACTGGCCTACGGCACGGCACTCGGAGCGGAGGTCGTGATGCTGGTTTATCCAGGGAAACGATGGCGCTGCCGGGAGTATCGTTTCACGCACACGACGCTGCGGTTGAGGGTATGCTCGCTGCGCGTCGGCGGCACACGCGAAGAATGTCTGCGCTCCGTGCGGCGACTGGCGCGAGCGCTGAAACGCCTCTCTTGTTAGCGCGAATATACCTCTGTAATGTCCGCCAGGCGATCGAGCAGCGGCTGCGTGAGCATGTTCTCAGTGTAGCGCCAGCTCCAGTTGCCGGACTCGCGTCCGGGCATGTTCATGCGCGCTTCCGAGCCAAGGCTCATCACGTCTTGCAACGGCGCCAGGGCGCGATCGGCGATCGAGCTCCAGGCCAGGCGGATCAAGTCCCAGGCGATGTCGCCGCTGCCGTGCGGCAAATAACGGTGCAAGAAACGCCGCTCGTGCTCCTGCAACGTCGCGTACCAGCCGATCGTCGTGTCGTTGTCGTGCGTGCCGCTGTAGACGACGGTGTTGCGCTCGTAGTTGTGCGGCAAAAAGCGATCATCCGGATCGCCATAGAAGGCAAAATGCAGGATGCGCATGCCCGGCAGATGGAGCTGGTTCCGCAGCGCGTCCACCTCCGGCGTGATGAGTCCGAGATCCTCGGCGATGAGCGGCAGGCCGCCGAAGGCGTCGCGCACGGTGGTCAGGAAATCGGCGCCCGGCACCGGCACCCAGCGGCCGACCTCGGCCGTCGGCTTCTCGGCCGGGATTTCCCAGTACGCCTCGAAGCCGCGGAAGTGATCCAGACGCACGATGTCCACCTGCGCCAGCATGGCCCGCAGCCGGGCGATCCACCAGGCGTAGCGCGTCTTTTTGAGAACGTCCCAGCTGTACAGCGGATTGCCCCAGCGCTGGCCGGTCGCCGAGAAATAATCCGGCGGCACGCCGGCCACGAAGGTCGGCCGCCGCTCCTCGTCGAGCAGGAACAGCTCCGGATTGCCCCACACGTCCACCGAATCGCTGGCCACGAAGATGGGCACGTCGCCGATGAGGTAGACGCCTCGGCTGTTGGCGTAGTGCTTCAGCTCCTTCCACTGGCGGAAGAAGAGGAATTGCGAGAATTGGTGCAGGCCGACGGCCCGGCTCAATTGCCGGCGGGCGTCGCGCAGCGCCTCCGGCTGGCGCAGCGTCAGCTCGCGCGGCCAATCCTGCCAGTTGGCCCCGCCGTGGCTGTCCTTGAGGGCCAAAAACAGGGCGAAATCGTTGAGCCAGCGCGCCTCCTGCACGCAAAACGCCTCGAACGGCGAACGCAGCGAGGCGGCCGCTCCGGACAGAAAGTTCTCCCAGGACCGCGTCAACAGCGCCGTCTTGAAGGGGATGACGGCGCCAAAGTCCACGTGCCCCGCGGGGAAGCTCACGCCGGCGAGATCGTCCTCCTTGATGAGGCCGTCGCGGACCAGCAATTCCGGGCTTATCAGATAGCGATTGCCGCCGAAGGCGGAGAAGCACTGATATGGCGAATCGCCGTAGCCGGTCGGACCCAGCGGCAGGATCTGCCACCACGTCTGGCGGGCGGCGACCAGGGCGTCCACCCAGGCGTAGGCCGACGGACCGAGATCGCCGATGCCATACGGTCCCGGCAGCGATGTCGGATGCAGCAGAAGCCCCGCCGAGCGCTTGGCCGGTGGTTTCTGGTTGAGCGCGTTCATGAATCCTCCACGGCCGGTCTCCCTCCCGCCGGCTCTTCAACAAATATTATCGATTGACAAAAGAATTGCATCCTCATCCGCTCGAAACCAGCGATCGCACGGTTTCGGTTAGCGACGCTTCGTAGAAGCGTCATGGCGGCCGACGCTTCTACGAAGCGTCGCTAACCAACAGGGGACGGGGATTTGTAGAAGGAAATGAGATAAGGATGGTTGGGAGGACAAAAAAACCGACCGACTCGCTGTACCACCTCTCCCATGGCCAGCGCGAGCCGGTCAGTTTTTGGTCCGCTCTCTCCCAGAGACGAACACTCCCCTGGAAAGCAAACGCCGGACCAATTGACTGCCCACCTCGGAAATGAGCAACTACGTGTTGTAACAATTGCTGCTACGCAACTTTACGGCGATTGATCGGGAGACGCGGGTGCGCGGGCAAGATGATGAGCCAGGGCAAATCGCCTAAGGGACGTGCGTCGCCTGCCTGTTCTCTGTGCGACGGACAGGACCACGTGATTTTCCTAATGGATCAGGTCGCGCGGGGCGCGGCGATTGCCCGAAATTGCTGTATTTTGTCGAAGCGGGGGACGAAGGATAGAATAGGTGGTTAGGTGGGCGAGCGGGGGTTGCGTTAGCGCCCCGAGCGTGTCTCTCGGGGCGCTAACGCAGCTCCGCTCGCCTAAGCAGCTAAATAGTGAGCATCCGATGGCTACCGACATCCGACTCAAGGAAACGCTGCCGGAAATCGTCGAGAGCGTTGTCGCCACTTACACCGAGTGCAGCCGTACCAGCCACCTCGGCCACAAACCGCTGCCCAGCCGCGAGGCCGTTGTCGAGATCCTCCGCGACCTGCTCGACATCCTCTATCCCGGCTACTGGCGAAGACAGAATTTGCACCTCGGCAATGTCGAGTATCACGTCGGCGATCTCATCGACGGCCTGCACGATAAGCTGACACAGCAAATCGCCCGCGCGCTCCGCCACGAACAGGATTGCTTGGAGGCGGAGGTGCGCGTGCCGATCGACTTCGAGGCGCTGGCGCAGCAGAAGGCCATCGAATTGCTCAAGCGCTTGCCGGACATTCGCGTGGAGCTGGACCAGGACGTGCAGGCGGCCTTCGAGGGCGACCCAGCGGCCAAGAGCTATCACGAAGTCATCTTCTGCTATCCCGGCCTGGAGGCGGTATCGGTCTATCGCGTGGCCCACGAGCTATTGCTGCTGGGCGTGCCGTTGATCCCGCGCATGATGACGGAGCACGCCCACGCGCGGACGGGCATCGACATCCATCCGGGCGCCCGCGTCAAGCCGGGCTTCTTCATCGATCACGGCACCGGTGTGGTCATCGGCGAGACGTGCGACATCGGCCGAAATGTGAAGCTGTATCAGGGCGTGACGCTGGGAGCGCTGTCGTTCCCGCGCGACGCCGACGGCAACATCATCCGCGGCATGAAGCGCCATCCGACGCTGGAAGACGAGGTTGTGGTTTATGCCAACGCCACCATCCTGGGCGGCGACACGGTCATCGGCCACCACGCGGTCATCGGCTCCAACGTGTGGATCACGCAGAGCGTCGCTGCGGCCACCGTGGTTTCGATGGAAAAGCCGTCGCTGCGCATCCGTCAGCCCGGCACAACGGCCGCCGAGGCGCTGAATTATCAGATCTAAATCGAATCACGAAAACACGAAAGGACGAAAACACGAAAAAAAGAAATGATGCACAATGAGACATACTTGGCTGCTGGTGCTGGCTTCCTTTTCTTCTCTTTTTTCGTGTTTTCGTACTTTCGTGTTTTCGTGATGGAATTTAGATCAACTGCGCCAGCTGCGCGTCGCTGAGGGGCACCACGAAGGTGCAGCCGGCCTTGAATTCGCCGCTGGGCAGCGGCTGGAGGTGCTTGACGCGGACGAGAAGGGGACGCGAATCCAGCGAGGTGCCGGGGAGACGCAGGACCAGCACCGACCCCTGGGCGAAGGCACGATCGACGATGAGACCGATACCCTGGGTAGAAATATCCTGAATGCGAGCCTGGCGCTGCTCGGGCGGCTTCATGCCGAACAGGTGCCAGAGCATCTCCAGCCGGCGAGGCGGATAGCGCACCCACGCCCTCCGCTCCGACACTTGCGGCTTCCGCGCGGCCCCGGTCGGCGTGTCAGCAGAATCGGCCATCGTTGTCCCCTGCGAGTATTTTGCCGTCACTGAGGCAACCCTAAAGCACGATTCCTCCCCTGTCAAATAAGGGCCGGTCAGACCTGAATTCCCCGCATTCGCAGCTGATGAAAACCCGCGTTCTTGCTGTTGATCCCCTTGCTCCCAGCCCGGAAGCTCTCGCCGAGGCAGCGCGGGTGCTGCACGGCGGCAAGCTAGTTGCCTTCCCCACGGAAACGGTGTACGGCCTGGGGGCCAATGCCCTGGATGCGTCGGCCGTGGCGCGCATCTTCGCGGCCAAGGGCCGGCCGGCGTACAATCCCCTCATCGTTCACCTCGCTGACGCGTCCCAGATTCATGAAGTGGCCGCCAGCTGGCCGGAGCCGGCCTCGCGGCTGGCGGAACGCTTTTGGCCCGGACCGCTGACGCTCGTGCTGCCCCGGCGCGACATTGTGCCGGACATCGTGACGGCGACGGGGCCGACCGTGGCCGTGCGTGTGCCGGCGCATCCGGTGGCCCAGGCGCTGTTGCGAGCCGCCGCTGTCCCCCTCGCCGCGCCCAGCGCCAACCGCTCGACAGAGCTATCACCGACGCGCGCCGAGCACGTCCTGCGCGGCCTGGATGGACGCATCGACCTGCTGCTCGACGGTGGACCGACGGCTGGGGGAATTGAATCGACGGTGCTGGATGTAACGACCATGCCACCGCGCTTGCTGCGTCCGGGGCTGCTCGGCGTCGCTGAGCTGGAGCCGGTGATTGGTCCGCTGGTGCGTGCCCCCTCGACGCAAGCGGAGACAGCGGACGTGCTCGCGTCGCCGGGGATGATGCCGCGGCATTACGCGCCGCGCACGCCGCTGGAGTGCATCGAGGCGGGGAGAGAAATGGAACGTCTGGGACTGTTATTGGCGGAGAGCCGCCGCGTCGGTTGGCTGGCGTTTGGCGATCCCGCCAGCATGATCCCTTCCGGCGTGATTCCGCGTGTGCTGCCGTCCGACCCGGCTGGATACGCCGCCCAGCTGTACGCCGTCCTGCATGAGCTGGATGACGCCAGGCTCGATCGCATCCTGGTGACGCTGCCGCCGGATCGCGTCGAATGGCTGGCGGTGCGTGATCGCCTGCACCGCGCCGCTTCGATTTGATGCGATGCCCGAGAGGTCAAGGCTTTGCTATTTGACAGGCCATGCGGATACAATTCCCTAGATGTTCTCTCCTTTTTCTTTTGAGCAAGCGAGGGTGTCATGGAGAATGCAACAATGGGCAAAGTGCTGGTGACGGCGAAGATCGAAAATTTGCACGATCTGTTTGATGTTCAAGCCGGCAGACTAGCCCCCGAAAAGATCCGCAGCGTGGAAGTATCCGATGCCCTGGTGGATACAGGGGCAACGATCCTATCGATGCCGAAGCGATTGATTACCCAACTTGGCTTGCAGCCCCTCCGCGCACGCCGGGTGCGGACCAGTGCAGGCCCGGCGATGGTTCAAGTTTACGGTACGGTTCGTTTGACGATCCAGGGACGCGATTGTCCCACCGACGTTATGGAAGTGCCGGACGATTGCCCCGTGCTCATCGGGCAAGTACCGCTGGAGCTGCTCGATTTCGTGGTCGATCCCATCGGACAACAACTAATCGGCAATCCGGCGCACGGTGGCGAACACATCCTCGAGCTGTATTGAAGCGACCTCGGCGCGGAGGCTCCGATGAAACTAACGCCAGCCCAATGTGGGATGCATGCTCTGCTTGGACACCTGTTGCCGATGGGTATGCCCCGCGAATGGTCCATGGCCGAGCGCATTCGGCACGGCCGCGAGTTCCTCATGCGGATTACGAGAAAAGATTTCGGGTATAACGCCATGCAGTGGCACGATTATCTGTGGGATTCTAACGAGGGTGGCTACCGTTGGGCTCGCCGAAGCCGGGACAAGTGGCTTCGCCAAGTCAAGGCGGCGATCAGTGCCCCACAGTGGCAACAGGCTGTACGAGAGCTGGAGGCGAATGCCTAAATCAGCTTCTTATCTCTACGCTGGTGCCGGCCGCCCGTTCGCCCGATTTCATTTAAACTGCTCCGCTTCATCGCGCCGATAGAGAAAAAGGGACATCCTCCCTACTGCCGCAAGGAAGCGAGGCACCTGATGGGGTTCTTCTCCGGACGCGTCACCTTCGGCCGCTATCGTGTCAACGGCCCGTCGCCGGGCATGTTCGGCCCGAAGCATCTGCAACGCCTGCAAAACCACGCCATCGGCAAACAAAAGGTCGCCGCCGTGGATGGCGTCGAGGCCGGCTGGACCGCCGGCGATCATCTGCTCGATACCTCCTTCGATCTCGCCAAGAACATCGTCAACGACGCGCTGCATTTCTGTCTGCGCGTCGATAGCATGCGTCTGCCCAGCGACCTGCTGCGCGCCTACGCCCATATCGAGCTGCAAGGTCTGGCGGCCAGCAATCCCAGCGGCATCCCCAGCGCCCGCCAGAAACGCGAGGCGCGCGAGCTGGCCCGCGAAAAGCTCGAAGAAGAAGCGCGCGACGGCCGCTTTATCAAGCGCAAGGTCTACCCGCTTCTGTGGGATGCACTGTCCAACGAGCTGCTCGTCGGCACCACGTCGGTGACGGCGATCGATCGGCTGCACTCGCTGTTCGAGGACACGTTCGGCCACGGCTTCGAGCCGCTCGGCGCCGGGCAGCAGGCGTTCCGTCTGTCGGAGCCGCGGCAGCAAACGCGCGGCGTCGATGACGCGACGCCGGCGCCGTTCGTGCCCGGCTCGTCACCTTCCGAGGTGGCCTGGATCCTCGACGAGAACAGCCGCGACTTTTTGGGTAACGAATATCTGCTTTGGCTGTGGTACATGCTCGATTCCGACTCGGACACGATCAAGCTGTCCGACGGCTCCGAGGCGGCGGTGATGCTGACGCGCACCCTGGTGCTGGAGTGTCCGCGCGGTCAGACTGGCCGCGAGAGTATCAGCAGCGACGGTCCGACGCGTCTGCCGGAAGCGCGGCGCGCCATCCAGGCCGGCAAGCTGCCGCGCAAGATCGGCCTGACCATCGTCCGCCACGATGCCCAGTACGAGCTGACGCTGCAAGCCGAGAGCCTGGCCGTCAGCGGCGCGCGGCTGCCGGCGCCGGAAGCCAGCGAGGAACGCGCGCGTCTGGAAGAGCGCATCACCCAGCTGCGGCATCTGCTGGAGACGCTCGATTTGCTTTACGACACCTTCAGCGCCAGGCGGGCCGGCGATTCGTGGACCAAGGAGCTGGCGAAGATGCAGAAATGGCTGGCGCGCGACGAACGCGGCCGCGTGTCGGCGGTGGGATAACCGGCTACCTCGTCTTGTCCCTTGCCGCCGTGCCGAGGATAATACATCGCCTCAATTCCCAAGGAGCCGCGCATGCCTCGTATCCGCTCGCTCTTTCCGAAGGATGCCACGGTAGCCGACGTGCTGAAACAGCTCGGCGACATTCCCCCGCAGCGCGTCCGCGCGCATCCCGCGCCGGGCACCGCCACCGAACGCGATGTCCTCCACATCCTGGACCATGAAAACCGCCTGTGCGAGCTGGTGGATGGAACTCTGGTGGAGAAGCCGATGGGTGTCCTGGAATCTTGCCTCGCCGGGGACATTATCTGTCTGCTGGGCAGTTTTGTCCGTGAGCAAGATCTCGGTATCGTAACCGCGCCAGACGGCACCTTACGTCTGATGCCGGGTCTGGTTCGCATGCCGGACGTGGCATTCATCTCTTGGAATCAACTCCCCAAGCGAAAGTATCCCAACGAACCCATCGCCTCTCTCTTCCCCGACCTGGCCGTGGAGGTACTGAGCGAAAGCAACACGCGCGGCGAGATGAAGCGGAAGCTGAAAGAGTATTTTTTGTCCGGAACGCAGCTCGTTTGGATCGTGGACCCCATCCAGCGTACCGTGGATGTGTACACGGCCCCGGATCGCTTCACGCGCCTGGAGGAGGGCGAGGTTCTCGACGGGGGGGGCGTCCTGCCTGGGTTCGAGCTGCCGTTGAAGCAACTATTTGCGCGGGTCGAAAAACCGCGGCGGCGACGGCCCAGACGCCGCGATCAGTAACCCGGCGCCCACGGGGCCGGCCGTTTGTTGAAGAACGCCTCCAATCCTTGTTTGCACTCCTCAGTCAAGCGCGGCGCGGCGCTGGCCTTCGCTGCCTCTTCCAGTCCCACGGCCTGACGCGAAAATTGGTGCAACAGCTCCTTGGTATGCGCCAGGGCGTTCGGTCCTCCCTCCGCCAGCGAATGCGCCCAGGCCAGGGCGCGCGCCAGCAGCTGCTCCGCCGGAACCACCGCATTGAGGAGCCCAGCCTGGCAGGCTTCGTCGGCGTCGATCAGCTCGCCGGTCAGCAGCAGATACCGCGCCAGGCGCTCGCCGACGTGGCGAAGCAGATGCGGCATGACCATCGCCGCCACCAGCCCGCGACGCACTTCCGGATAGCCGAGCCGTGCCTCCGGCGCCGCCACGGCCAAATCGCACACCGTCACCAGTCCTGCGCCGCCGGCCACCGCCGCGCCGTTGACCGCGGCTATAGTCGGTTTGGCAAGGCGATAAATCAGATCGTATAAATTGGCCAGGTGCAGGGCATCCTCCCAGGCGGGGCTTTGCTTCCCCTTGCCCGCCGTCAGCGATTCCTGCAATTCCGCCAGGTCCATGCCGGCGCAGAAGGCGTTGCCCGCGCCGGTGAGGATGACACAGCGCGCCGCCGCGTCGTCGCGCGCTCGCTGGAACGCCGCCCTCAGCGCGGCGATGAGATCGCGGCTGAGAGCGTTACGGCGATCCGGACGATTCATGGTCAGCACTACGGCCGGCGGATGACCTTCGTAGCGGACAAGCTCATTGCTCATGGGTGGTCCTCACCTTGGGGCGCAGCATGGTGGAAACATCAGCGAGGGGCGGCAGGGGCATTCGCAGCAACGCCAGGGCCAGCGTTTTGCCCTGCGTATCGATGCGCAGCGAGCGGCTCGCTCCGCCAGCCAAGACATCGTAGAGAACGAAATTCACGGCGAGCAGGTTCGCGGCCTCGTAGCGGACAACGCCCGACGGATTCAAGCTTTGGAAATACCGATGAACCGCCTCGGCGGTGAGATGCTCGCGCAGCCAGGCGAAGCCTTGCGGGGTGTAGGCGAGGACGGCGATGTTGGCGTGATTGCCCTTGTCGCCGCTGCGGCCGTGGGCGATGTCGGAAAGTCGAAACATGTCCATGACGATTGTTTTCTCTTCTCTTGGGTCATCAGCTATCGCCATGTTACGTTAGATTGATGGAAGAACCAAGCGGATACAACGGAGGTTGAAAGAAAACACAAAGGGAGAATTAACTTTCATGCTACGGAAACTGTGGCTTGTACATCCGGATGGAGAGATGTGTTCGGCCTTCCACCGGAGGTTCGCAGACTTGCTCGATGTCCGTGTGATCCAAGGCTGGTTTGAGGAGTTGGGGGAGCACGATTGTTTTGTCACGGCCGGGAACTCCTTTGGGTTAATGACGGCGGGGATTGATGCTGCCGTGGCACGGTTCTTCGGCGAGAGTTTGATGCAACGAGTCCAGCACCGTATCCTGGATCAGTTTTTCGGTGAGCAGCCGGTTGGTACGGCCTTCATCGTGCCTACGGATCATTCGGCGGTCCCGTTTATCGCTCATGCTCCAACGATGCGGGTTCCCGGCAGCATCGTCGGCACCGATAAGGTTTACGCGGCTACCTGGGCGGCCCTGTTGGCAATCCATGCCCACAATGTCACCAACGAGCGGAAAATCGAGGTTGTCGCCATGCCAGCTATGGGCACGGGCTTTGGCGGTGTTCCGTTTGATGAAGCAGCGCGGCAAATGGCGGCAGCGTATCGACACTATCGGGAACCCCCGCACCGTCTCGATTGGGACTTTGTCGCGGAACGACACAAGGCGATCTGTTACGATGGCAGCCGACAAGTAGCCCGATAAGGATAGAAGTCCCTGAGAGGGTGATGGCTCACTCGCTGCCAAGAAATTGCATCCGTGGGACAACGACGCTTTTGTCCACCAGGGCCGGCCAGTATGCGAACACCTCGCGCACCGTCGGCCGGCCCGTCGTGTAGCCGGTCACGCCCGGCGGTCCCGATGTCACCAGCGGAGCAAATTCTTTCGTAAAGCGCTCGACCACGGCGCGATCGGCGTCGCGCACCGTGACGCGCATCACCACTTCCGGAGCATCCACGATGGGGAGAACGCCCGGCACACTATCGCCGGAGCCTAGACACTCGATGTTGCGATGCGCCGGCAGGGCGCCGGCGCGGCGCAGACGCTCGAAGATCATCTCGCCGCAGCGACGCGCCTTCTTCGCCGCCTCGGGGCCGGCGATAAGCAGTGTGCCGTCGGCGGTCCAACCATCGCGGTAGGCGATCGACACCTTGTAACGATCCGTCGCCGCCTTGCCGCGCGCACCAGTGATGCGCACCTGATCCGGGCCGATTTCCGTGAGCTGGACGCTGGTGAAATCGGCGACCACATCGGGCGTCAGATAGGCGGCCGGATCGCCGACCTCGTAGAGCAGCTGCTCGGCAACCGTCTCGCGGTTGACGGCGCCGCCGCTGCCGGCCGGCTTGGTGAGGATGAATTCGCCGCTCTCCTCAAGATCGGCGATGGGATAGCCGACCAGGGCGAGATCCGTCTCCTGCCAGCTGCACCACAATCCGCCGGTGGCCTGCGCGCCGCACTCGATGAGATGCCCCGCCGCGGTGCCGGCCGTCAAACGGTCCCAATCGTCCCATTGCCAGCCGAATTCGTACACGGCTGGACCGAGCGTCAGCGACGCATCGGCAACGCGGCCGGTGATGACGATGTCCGCACCCTGCCGCAAGGCAGTGACAATCGGTTGACAGCCGAGGTAGGCGTTGACACTGACGATGCGATCGCGAATCGCGCTCAGCGGCTCGCCGGTGTCGAGGTTGGTGAAGCCGTGCCCCTGCGCCAGCAATTCATCGAGACGCGGCAGCAAATCGTCGCCGTGGACGATGGCGATGCGCCGCTGTTTCAGCTCCGCCTGATCGAGCAGGGCACGCGCGCGGCCGGCGCAGCCGTGCGGATTCATGCCGCCGGCGTTGGTGACTATCTTCAACTGTGGTTGCCGATGGAGAACGGGAGCGAGCTGTTGCAAGACATCGAGAAAATCGCCGGCGAAGCCGGCCTCGGGATGACGCTGCTTTTGCAGCGCCAGGATGGACATGGTTAGCTCGGCGAGATATTCGAGCGTGAGATAATCGAGCCGGCCGTGCTCGGCCAGCTCGCGCGGCGTGTCGAGATTATCGCCCCAGAAACCACAGCCATTGCCGATGCGCACGCGCTTCATGCCGCCCTCGCCGTTGAACCCTCTTTCCGAGCCGTCCGCTTCCGCTGCATGCAGATTACTCCATCCCAAGCGAGTTGCCCAGAGACAAGGATAAGGAGGGGGACAGAAAGGGATTCTTCGACGGGATGTCACGGCTTCGCGGCGGGTGAGTCGCGAAGCTCCTTCCAGGATTCGGCGGCCCTCTTGCCATTGATCGCGTGCAGGATTTAAGGGAGCGCGAGAGGTCGCTGTCTCGCTCCGGCTGAAAATGGGATCGCCTCAACATCTATCGCCGGCTGCTGTCCCGCACGCTCGCAGACGATTTTGTGCGGCCGGGCATCCTAAGCGAGACCGGGACCGTCGAAATGGCACGGTTCTTGCTTCAAAATAATATGGAACGCATCGTTCGGGTTTGAGGTCGGTGTTTCGCCCTCGGCCGACAACACCGAGCCATGCGCGTCCTCGGTTGTCGTGGCGGCGGCCGAGAATATGGGCGACCGGAGGACTACTCGAGGTGCTCACATTCCCGGCTCGCCATCTGTGAGTGCCTCGTAGAATAAGAACCCGAGCTGTTGGCGAGCGGGGTGGGGTGGGGGGGCGGCGGCCGCGCCTGGGGGGGCCCGTCGGCCCCCGCGCGCCCCCCCCCCACCCCGCTCGCCATGGTGTAACTGCCTCTTCGGGAAAACCCGGCGGGCAGAAGTGGGCGCCCACTGCTCGCCGAGCTGGAAACCACATCCTCGTAGTTGTCGCCCGTTTACTCCGAGATGAGCGCTGAGGCTGGTGTGACCGTGAGGTGGCCAGGCCCGTAGACGTCCTCGAAGTAGACTTCGACCGCGTTGGTGCCGCCGGTGAGATGGAAGGTAGCGTTACCGCCGAAGTACGCATCGTAGATTACGTCGACGTTGGCCCCGCCGTGGGCAGCAGTCTGCGTCACTGACAGAGTGCTGAGGAAGTCCACTTCCGACTCCTCGCCGATTACAATCTCGTTTTCGATAGCCCCGGACTGAGTGATGGTGGTAGCACCGGCGAGCGTGGCGTCCTCGATTTCAATCTCGTTCTCGTAGGAACCCGTCTGCTTCAGCGTAGTCGTCCTACCCACCCCTAGCTCGTCCAGACTGATTTCGTTCTCCAACGAGCCCGACTGGGTGATGCTCAGACTGCCCCCAACGGTGACCTCGCAGACCGTGGCAACGTCTTCTACCCCGCCCGTCTGAGTGGCCGAGAGGTTGCCGTTAACATAGCTGAAGGCGACTTTGAGCGACTGCTCCTCGCCGTTCGATTGGCTGGTGGTCAGTCCGCCGTAGTTGATGTTGGTGTAGCAGACATTGATGCACTCGGTGACAAGTCCGGCAGCGGTCTCGGTGACGGAGACGTTGCCGTTGATATCGTCGCAGGACAGGTTGACCGTATCGGACTCGTCCCCGGTATCATCCGTCCCAGCGGTCACAGCGATGGTTAAGTTCCCGGTGATCGAGTCGTTGGAGAGGCAGACCGAGCTGGAGACGGCCTTGGCGTTGGTCGTGCCGCCGGTGATGCTCACGTTGCCGCCGAAGGTGTCGCAGCTGGAGGTGACGTACAGCGTCGAGCCGGAGCCAGGCGCGCTGATGTTGACATTGCCATTGACATTGAAGTCGGGGCAAATGTTCACACACAGCTGGTCCAAGTTTCCGTTGTCGGTAATGCTGAGGCTTCCCTTGAGATTGGGATACGACCCGTTCGGGTTGGTGAGCGTAACGCTGTCGGTGGTTGCCAGGTTGCCGCTGAGGTTTATCTTGATGTTTTGCACGTTGTAGATGGTTTGCGGTGACACGAGCAGATCCGAGTCCGAGACGCAGTAGGTGTTGCCGGTCGGGTTGGAGCCGACTTCGGTGATGCAGATTTGGGCTCCGGGAGTGGGGTCGGTTATGGTGAGAGTGTAGCCATTTCCGGCGGTGGGGTTCGTAAGGGTGGCAGTGCTGGGCACGATCCGGTCTTCCAGTGTTTCGAGGTACATCCGGACGCGCTTGGCTAACGGCGTGGGGCTGGCCGGACGGCGGCCCTTGGCCTTGGGGGAAGAATGAAACAGTGAGCGCAGGAAGTGCTGGAACAACATGGCGTAGTCCTCCATTAGTGGAACAAGGTAACGGAATTCAGGAGCGCAGCCCGGCCACGGGCCGAAGGCGCCGTCGCCTTGGGAGTCTCCTGAGACACGAATCCCTTCGGGCGGTCCACGTCCCCCTTCCGTTGGGGCGACAACGGTTGACGACGACCCCCACTGGGGTCGCGGGGCCGGCTCGCCTTCTCTTCCTGCCGTTCTGAGCAGCGACGAGCGCCCAGGTACGGACGGAGGACGATCAGGCGAGGGCGGAGTCACTTGTTCTGTGCGGTCGAGTGGTTCACCGACTGAGAAGGGAGACTACCTCCGAACCCCGTCGTTCGAAGGCGCGACGCTTTGGACGACCCCTGTGCGCGGTGCGGTAGCAAGGGTTGGAGTATGGGTAGCGTCGCGGTCTGGATCTTCTCCAGAAATCGTCTTCTACCTGTTCTCGTGTTGCGTGAATGTAGCTGGGGGAGGGTAGTCATCACCCGTCCCGCGATCCTAACGAATACCGGTAAGGGGTACCGGGTTGGGCGCCGGATCGAGAACTGAATAGAAAGCTTAAGATAATGTAATGACAGGGGGCTGTCAAGAGCAAAAAGAAAAAAATCGCGAAGCGATAATATGCCTCCTCACGCCGGCAAATCGCACACTTCCTGAGTCCGGATTCGAGAAAGCTCTCCTTTCAGCCTCTACTGCAAAACCTGGGTAAGATGGCCTTCCGTTGTCATTACCCATCCCGCTGAAATCCTAACCCGCTGCTCCTGCATTACAAGTCGGGAAAGGTTTGACAGATTGTGTAGGGGAAACCCTTACTCACCACCCCCGCGACTGAGTGGAAGAAGCGAACGATTTTTTGCGAAAAGAGTTGCCGTCCGCGGTTCCAGCTCGGAATAATGGGCGTCAGGTCAAGCAACAAAGAAGGTGACTTATGCCCACTGTTCGAGAAGCCATGACCGCGGCGGTCGCCCACCATCAAGGCGGCAGGCTGCAAGAGGCTGAAAAAATCTACCGCGACATCCTGGTCGTCCTGCCCAACCATGCCGATGCCCTGCACTTGCTGGGAGTCGCCGCTCACCAAAAGGGCCGCCACGAGGAAGCACTGGCCCACATTGGGCGGGCCATCCGGCTGCTCGGCACCGAGGCATCGTTTCACAACAATCTTGGCGAGGCTTACCGCGCCCTGGGAAAGCTTGCCGAAGCCGAGAGTGCTTACCGTCGAGCACTGGAGCTGAAAGCCGACTACGCCGAAGCGCATCACAACCTCGGCCTGGTCCTGGCGAAACAGGGTCGGCCGCAAGAGGCGGAAACCAGCTTTCGCCGGTCGCTGGAGCTGCGGCCCAAGAACGCGGAGACGCAGCACGGACTGAGCCTGGCCTTGCTGGCCTACGGCCGGCTCGACGAGGGCATCGCCGGGTTGCGGCAGGCCCTGGAATGGCGGCCCGATTACGCCGCCGCTCTTATCAGCCTGGGCCATGTTTTGAGGGAACAGCGGCAGCTGGAGGAGGCGGCCGACTGCTACCAGCGGGCCGCGCGGCTCCAAGCCGATGACGCCGGCCTGCACGTCCAGCTGGGCCACGTCCTCATGACGCTCGATCGGCTGGACGAGGCGGTCGCCAGCTTCCGCCGCGGCCTGGGGCTGAAACCGGACGACCCCTCTCTCCACAATGACCTGGCGGTCGCCCTGATCGATCAGGGGCGTCTGGACGAGGCGATTGCCGGCTTCCGCCGCGCCCTGCATTTGAAGCCCGATTACGCCGGCGCCCACAGCAATCTCGGCATCGCTTTATCGCTGCGGGGACAGCTGGACGACGCGATGGCCAGCTACCGCCGCGCTCTGGAGCTGGATCCGGGCTTCGTGATGGCGCACGTCAACGTGGGTAACGCCCTGCGCGATCGCGGGCAGCTCGACGAGGCGGCCGCTTCCTACCAGCGGGCTTTGCAGCTGAAGCCGGACGAGCCGGCGGCCCTTGGCCATCTCGGCTCCGCCCGCAAGGACCAGGGCCGGCTGGAGGAGGCCGTGGCCTGCTACCGCCGCGCCCTGGAGATCAACCCCACGGATCGCGGCACGCACAGCAGCCTGCTGTTCACCCTCATGTTTTGCCCCGACTTCGACGCCCGCGCTCTCTACGAGGAGAACCGCGAATGGGATCGCCGGCACGCGCAGCCGTTGGCCAAATTCATCCAGCCGCACACCAACGACCGCTCGCCGGATCGCCGTCTGCGCGTCGGCTATGTCTCGCCGGACTTCCGAAACCATGTCGAGGCATTCTTCATCGTGCCCTTGATGGGGGCGCACGACCACCGCAACTATCAGATCTGCTGCTACTCCGATGTGATCAGCCCCGACAACTTGACCGCCCGGATACGCGCGCACGCCGACGTCTGGCACGACATTACCGGCCTGACCGATGAGCGGCTGGCGCAACAGGTGCGCGAGGACCGTATCGACATCCTCGTGGATACGACCATGCACATGAGCCGTACACGTCTGCTGGCCTTTGCCCGCAAGCCGGCGCCGGTGCAAGTGACCTGGCTGGCGTATCCGGGAACCACCGGACTTTCGGCCATGGATTATCGGCTGACCGATCCGCACCTCGATCCGCCGGGGATGTTCGATGACTGCTACTCCGAGGAGTCCGTGCGTCTGCCGGACAGCTTCTGGTGTTACGATCCGCTGACGACGGAAGCGACCCTGAACCCTCTTCCAGCCACCGAAAAGGGTTACGTGACGTTCGGCAACCTGAACAACTTCTGCAAGATCAACGTCGGCGTCCTGAAGCTGTGGGCGGAGGTCATGCGAGCCGTCGAAGGCTCGCGGCTGATCCTGTTGGCGGGCGAGGGCAGCCATCGACAGGACACGGTGGAAGTGATGCGGAAGGAAGGCATCGCTCCGGAGCGGGTGCAGATCCTGGGCCGGCGGCCGCGCGGTCATTATCTGGAGCTATATCACCAGATCGACCTCGGCATCGACACGTTGCCGTACAACGGCCACACAACGAGCCTGGATTCCTACTGGATGGGCGTGCCCGTGGTGACGTTGGTGGGGCAGACGGTAGTGGGGCGGGCGGGGCTGAGTCAGCTGCGGAACCTGGAGCTGCCGGAATTGATCGCCGAGACGCCGGAGCAATTCATACGCATCACGGTCGAGCTGGCCAACGACCTGCCGCGGCTGAGCAAGCTGCGGGCGAGCTTGCGCGAGCGGATGCGGGCATCACCGCTGATGGATGGACCGCGTTTCGCCCGCAACCTGGAGGCAGCCTACCGCAGTCTGTGGCAGCGCTGGTGTTCCAGCTAACCAGTCGAGCCGCGTTGGGGCACATTTCTCTTCCGAGCCGCGCTGAGTGCGCGGCTCGGAGGAGCGCTGGATCTTGTCATCGCGCCGTGGTCTGCGGTGCCAGCTCGCGGGCGCGCTTGCTCATCTCGGCCGTCACGCTGGCCGTTTCGTCCTCGACCTCGACGTTGCCGGGATGGAAGGCGAACAGGCGAGCGCACGTCTCGGACGGCAGCGGACGATTGAAGACCGGATTGCGAAACTCCATCTGCATCAGCAAGCGGTCGGCGCCGTCGGCCGTGCTCGGTCCCCACCACTCCAGGCGCAGCGGCCAGTAGCTGCGGGCATCGAGATAGACATGACACTGACGCGGAAGAGCGATCGGCCAGGTTTCCTCGTCGGCGATCAGCTTCCGCGCTTCCTGTCTCGACCACACGCCCACCAGACGAATGCATTTGCTGCCGGCCTGATGGATCACCTCGCTCCGCGCCCACACCAGGCGGCTGCGCAGATTGCGCAGAAGCGGCGCCATGCCCTGGAAGTGCGGCCTTTGAAGAAATTCATCGCGGAGCCGCGCGCCGGATGGTCCGTTCATGATGGCGAACACCTCGGACAGATCGACGCGCGTGACGTTTTTCCAGGCTCCTTGACCGGGACGCTCGGCCTGCCACAGGTCGCGGCCGTCGCTGACTGACAAGAGGGTGCCGTCGCCGGCGCCGACATGCGTATGCATCTCCAGGCGGAAGCGTTGGCCGGGCGCCAGGGAATAGGATCCGTCCGCTTCATACGTACAGCCGGGCAGCTGCACCTTTTGCCAGATCGCCATCTCCAGCCATTTCACGTGCTCGCCGTTGAACGCCTCGACCGCCTGTTCCAGGCAGTGCTCGGCGTCGGCGTCGGCCTGGGGAGAGGGTGCGGAAGCGACCGTGAGAGGCTCCAGAGCCAGCGGGACGACGTCGGCCGTTGCCGGAGCGACCGAGGCGGCGGTCCGCGTCAGCGCCGCGGACAAAATCACCAGGCAGCTTCCGCCGACAACGGCCAGAAGAGAGCGGTAAATCCACATGGGTTAAACCTTCCGAGTTTGATGAAAGATCCGCGAATCGGCGGGCCGACTTATAGCCACAGGAGCGGAAAAACAAAAGATGAATCTGCGCTCCCCGTCCGGTCGGGGTATGCGCGTGGACCCAGAAAAACGGGGAGGAGCTGGTTAGCGACGCTTCGCAGAAGCGTCGGCGTACACGACGCTTCTGCGAAGCGTCGCTAACCAGCTCGCGACCTGCGGAGTGAGGGATAAGTTATGCAGCGAACCAGGGCGATAATGGGGGTTGCGACCCTGCTGGGGCTGACATCGGCCTCGGCTTGGGGCGGACAGTTCATGAGCCAGTACTGGAGCAAGGCCGCTCCCGACGGCATCCACTGGGGGCCGTCCTACATGCCCGAGGTGCCGACCGTGCAGGGTGCCTGGGGCGAGCCTATCGAGATGGCGGCGCCGTACAACGTCAAGCCGCCCAATGGGACCGACGCCGCTCGCGCCATGCTGGCGCAGAGCATGCCGCTCGATCTCATCCAGCAGAGCGGCTATTTCAAGGACAGCTCCTACCCCATCCTGCCGGCCGGCGGCCCATGCGCGGGCGGCATGTGCCCCGCTCCCGGAGCCGGCGCCCAGCCCGGCAATTTGATCTCGCCGCCGGGCATCGCCGCCCTTCCCGGCGGTCTGCCGCCTGCTCTGCGTCCGCCCGGCGCCGTCGCTGCCGTGGGCGCCCTGACCGGCGGCCCCGGGCACGCGCCGTTCCCCATTCAGCGAACCGAGGTCCGCTTCGTGGGGCCTGCCGGCATGAAGATTTCCTGGTATGGACCTAGCGGCGACGGCAAGCCCGGCTTCGGACCGCAGTTCCTCGAAGCGCCGGCGCGCTACAACTTCCTGCAAGCCTCGATCTATCGTCTCAAGCTCAGCAACATTCCCAATCGTCCGACCCTCGAGCTGTATCCGACGCTGGAAGTCGTGCCATGCAAGCCGAAAACCAGCACGTTCCTGGCGCACAGCGCCGTGCCGATCGTCTTCACCGAGGAAGACTTCGATCAGGTGGCGGCGGGCAACTTCGTGGTCAAGGTCATCTACCTGCCCGATCCGCAATTCCAGGACCTGGCCGTGACCGGCCCCGATGAGGTAGTGTCGTCGCGTCTGGAGCCGGGCGTCGATCCGATCATCGAGGCCAAACGCCGCGGCAGCATCTTACTGGTGGTGCGCCTGGGCAACATCGATCTGGAAGCGCCGAACACGCCGAAGATGGATGCGCCCAATCCGTTCGCTCCCCTTCCCCCCCCCGGCACGCAGGCCATGGCGCCTCCAGGTATGCTCCCTCCGCCGGGAATGCTTCCTCCGCCGGGAATGCCCACTTCGCCGGGAATGTTCAATCCTCTGGGGATGGGGCAGCCGGGCATGCCGATGGCGGGCCAGCCGGGCATGCCGATGGCAGGCCAGCTGCCCATGCCGAACATGCCCAACCAGATGGCGCCGAACATGCCGGCCCGTCCACCGATGGCGCCCTATGGGATGCTGAACGGCCAGCCGCAGCCGGGCGCGATGCCGATGCAGCCGAACCCCGGTATGGGGTTTCCCCAGATGCTGCCGCCGGCGCCGGGCACCCCAGGCTCCTATCCGGTAGGCACGCCAGCTCCCAGCCAGCCCGGCACGCCGTTCGGCCAGCTTCCGCCGCCCAGTAACGTGCAGACGGTTCAACAAGCGTCGGCGTCGCCAGCCTCGCAGCGCCGGCCGTCGCTGGCGGAGCTGGCCGGTCAGCCGACCAGCTGGGGACTGCCGGCATCCTCCGGCTCGCGGTAATGCGTCCTGCCTGCGAAACAATAGCGCCCTCGATTAGCGACGCTTCGCGGAAGCGTTGCATGTTTCGACGCTTCCGCGAAGCGTCGCTAACCGAGGGCTCTGCCTTCTTCGGTGCCTGCCATGAAACTCCGTCTCTGTTACCTGGCGCTCGTGCTGCTGGTTCTGCTGACGCGATCGGCCAGTGCGCAAATGGTGCCGCCTCTTCCCATTCACGGCACTTCGCCTCTCCTTTTTGTCCAGGTTCTCGGCGATCCGGGGCTGCGGGCCACCTTTTACCAGGGCCATGCACGCGGGCGCTCTTTCGATGCGCCGGTCGTTGCCGGCGTGCGGCCGGGTTATTTCTATCGTCTGCAAATCAGCAATCTGCCCGGTCATCCGGGGGTGAGCATTTATCCGACGCTGGAAGTGCGCGGCAGCTTGAAGCTGTCGCCGAAGCTGAAGGCGATTCGTTATCCCGCTCCGGTGCGGCTGACCGAGGCCGACATCGAAAGCGTGCTGGCCGGCAATCTCATTTGCAAGGTGATCTATCTGGAGGACCCCGATCGGGCCGTGCCCACCACCGCGCCGCCGGCTATGCCGCTGGAAGTCAACCTTCCTCCCGCCAGCAATCTCCTGGCCGAGGCGCGCGATCGCGGCCGGCCCATGCTCATCGTCCGCATGGGCGGCCGGCTGCTCGTCTCCGACGAGGAGCTGTGTCGCTCGAACGTGCCGGGCACCATCCTGTTTCCCGGTGAGAAAGTGCTGATGCCGGCGGCCGCGCCGCCGTGTCTGTTGTGGGACCACCGGCCGTTCTACGATACGCGGCTGGGACCGAAGCCGCCGTCGGAGGAATGTCTCAACGACGGCGGCGACCACGGCAACCGTGCCGGCTTCGACGCCAACGGCCAGCTGGCCGGCGTCGAGCCGGAGGACACCGTCGCCGAATACACCGATAGTCACGGCCGGCGCCACGTCACGCACTCCAACTGCGTTTGCCTGTGCGTGCCGCGCTTTGCCGTGCTGCGCTGCGAGACGCCCCTGAATCGATACGACGGCGTTCAGGGCGTCAGCGATGCGCGCAAGGTGCAGTACCAGAGGCGCGTCGATGCGCTGACGCCGCCCTTGCAGACGCGCAAATATGAGCAGCTCCAGGGAGCGCGTGGACGCGAGCGGCCAAGCATCAACGAGAACGTCGCCCGCATCATCGGCGTGACGCACTTTGAAGTGCTGCAAGCGGTCGATGTTCCGCTGGGACCGATCGCCCTGCTGGGCACGAAAGCGATGCTGACCCTCAGCGAGATCGAGCGCACCCGGCTGGTCAAGCAGCTGGAGCTGGCTCGCCAGCTCAGCAATCGGGAAAGGTTGCAGCAATCCGGCTCCGTCACGGTCACGAGCGTGGTGGGCCGCATTGAGGCGGGACCGCGCGTCGTGAAGGCGGAGGCGGAGACGCGCGATTTGACGGTGTGCTGCAATGAAGTGCCGTGCCCGCCGGACAAGCCGCTGGTGCTTATCAAGTGCGCCGATCGTCCGTCGGCGCAGATCGGCGACGTGGTGACGTTCACCCTCAAATACAGCAATCACGGCGGAAAGCCGATCACGGACGTGGCCGTCACCGACAGCCTGACGACGCGCCTGGAGTACGTTCCGGGCAGTGCGCAATCGGATCGTCCGGCGGTGTTCACGACGCAAGCGAACGAGGCTGGCTCACTCATTCTGCGCTGGGAAATCACGGGGCGCCTGATGCCCGGCAGCAGCGGTGTCGTCCGCTTCCAGGCTCGCGTGCGCTAGTCCCCTGAAGCGTAAGCGAAGAGCTTCGCTTACGCTTCAGGCTCGGACGCGGTCACTTCTTGGTGATTTGCGGTATGGCCTTGAGGATCTCGGCGATACGCTGGTCGTTCAGCTCGCCGGCGAGGAAGGTGTAATTGCGGACGACCTTTCGCTTGACCGAAAGCAACACCGTCACGTCGGTATGGCGGCCGAGCAGGTAGCTGGGCGGTCCGACTACGTCCTCGAACACCGACAACGGCACCCGCCGCAGCGAGTGTTTCTTGCTCCAATCCACCACTTTCGGATCGAGCGCGGTTTGATCGTCGCTGAGGAACGTCACCCAGGCCCGCAGCTGGGCGTCCTTGTGATCGGCCAGCGCCTTGTCCAGCCCCTGCGCCAGCTTGCCGAGCGGATCGCTGAGGTTCCGGGCGAAGACAATGACGGCGGGACGATCGGCCGTCTCGCAGATGAAGCAGTGCGAGGTGCCGCGCTCCACACCGACGGAGACGAGGGAAGAATACGGTCCCGGCCGCTGGCCCGGCTTCAATCCGGAAACCGCCGGCTCCGCGGCCAAACAAACGACACCGGCGACGGCGATCAACAAAACGGCAAAACGGCGGGTGTGCTGCATGCGTGCATCTCCAGGGCGGCGGTATCGGGAATCCATTCCCCATTATCGCTGCTGCCGCGCTGGATGCAAGGTTTAGCGACGCTTCGCAGAAGCGTTGCGGAGAACGACGCTTCTGCGAAGCGTCGCTAAACGATGTTCCTTACCAGCTGACGTGCTCGGCCAGCTCGCCGATGCCCAGACGCATGCAAAGCTGCTCAAAATGCTGGAAATGCTGCGGATCCGTGCTGTGCAGATGCTCGCCCTCGGTGATGAGCCGCAGCGCGTCGTTGCGCGGAATGCCGAAATCGTGCAGCATGTTCTCGAACGGCGTCAGATCGCGCGCGTAGACGACCAGCAGCTTGTGCTCGTCGAGCTGCACTTCCATCGCTTGGCCGCGCGCCAGGACGGCGACGCCGGTGCAGCCGTCGTTGAGAAGAAGATCTTCAAAGTCGCAAAAATGACTCATCAACACCGGCAGATCGATGTGCTCGCGATACAGATCCTTGTGTCCGCTGTTGACGCTGTGATGACTCGTCTCAAGGATCACGTTAACGGCGTCGCCGAGCGGCGGCAGCAGGGCCAGAAAGACATCGAAGAGCTTCTCGCGCGAGACCGCCGCGGCCAGCACCGGCACCCGCAGACCGATGCGGGCATTGCGATAGACATCGACACGATATCCCTGACGCGGTACAACCGGCACGTGCAGCGCCGGACGGATGGCGTCGGTCAAGACAAAATCGCCATAGCGATCCACCCGTAAATGGGCGGTCAGCTTATCGGAGCTCACGTCTACACCTTGTGCGAAGGGGGAAGGGGTGATTGCTGGTCCGTGGCCGCGGGGAGATTGTTCGGCTGCTGAACTATAGAATGCAATTTCCCCACGAGCCAATCCGGGCAACGATTCTCTCCGCATCTTCGGCGCAGACCGAATTCGCTCGCCCAGCAGCCCCGTGGGAATGCGGAATCCCGGCCTTTTTCCCAGCGCACGCCGGTTATGATGGGAGGAGAGATGAGGCGGGTTCCACGGAGAAAAAGCGCATGAACACAACGACGAGGCCCGTGTTCCTTCTCGGCATCGGCGTGGTGCTGATGTCGGCCGTGCTCGCGGGCGCGGATTCCTCGGAGGATCTGGTAGAGGAGCACTGGGAAATCGCCCGGATCGAGGGCGCGAAAGTTGGGTTTCTGCACACGACCGTTCGTCGCCTCGAAGCCGAGGGCGGCAAGCGCCTCCGGGCGACCGCGGAGCTGGACCTCACGTTCAAGCGTCACAACACGCTGCTGCGTCTGCGCCGTCAACACGGCACCGAGGAGACGCCCGACGGCAAGGTGGTCGGCGTCTTCATGCGGCAGGGGCAGGAAGGCGGCCGCCAGCTCGTGCTGGCCGGCCAGCTGGAAGACGGCCGAATGCACGTTCGCATCGATGATGGACGCATCGATCGCCGTCTGCGCTGGAGCGACGACGTGGTCGGAGTGCATGGCCTGGAACATCTGTTCCAGAAGCGCAAGCCGAAGCCGAACGATCACTGGACCGTGGAGCGCTACGATCCCACCTACAACACCGTCGTTACGTTCCGCGTCGCCGTCAAGGCGCGCGAGGAAGTCGCGCTGTCGGCGGGGACGGCGCGCGTGAAGCTGCTGCGTGTCGAGCTAACGGCGCAGCCGCTGGAAGCGCCGGGGATCAAGGTGCAGCCGCCGCCGGAAGTGTGGTGGCTGGATGAGCATTTCGTGCTGGTACGACGGCAATTCGAGCTGGAGGGACTGGGCACAGTCATGCTGACGCGGACGACGCGACAGGCGGCGACGGCCCCGACGGTCCCCGGCCGCCTCACCGACATCGGCCGGAAAACGCTCCTTCCGCTCAACCGCTCCCTGGCCCGACCCTATGCCACGCGCTCGGTCGTATACCGCGTGACCCTTCGCGGCGACAGCGATCCCGGCTCCGCCCTGGCTCGCGATGCCCATCAGGAGATCCGCAATCTTCACGGCAACACGTTCGAGCTACACGTGCATCCGCCGCGGAAACCAGAGGGACAAGTCGGTGCCGCGGTCGCTCCGGCGGAGTGTCTGGAATCGTGTCACTTCATCGACAGCGCGGATGAGCGGGTGAAGGAGCTGGCGCGGCGAGCGGCCGGCGACGAGAAGGATGCGTGGACGAAGGCCCGGCGGATCGAGCGCTGGGTCAAGCAGAACATGCGCGTCGATAATGCCGTGCCGCTGGAGCCGGCGAGCGTGGCCGCACGCCAGCTGCGCGGCGATTGCCGGCAGCATGCGCTATTGACGGCCGCTCTCTGCCGCGCGGCGGGCATTCCCGCTCGCACTGCCGTGGGATTGCTCTACGTCGAAAAGGGCCGGCGGCCGCTGATGGGCTTTCACATGTGGACGGAAGTGTGGATCGACGGGCAATGGCTCGGACTGGATGCGACGCTCGGCCTGGGTGGGGTCAGCGCCGCGCACATCAAGATCAACGATCACTCCTGGCACGATACGCCGTCGCTGACGCCGCTGCTGCCCGCCAGCCGCATTTTGGGGAAGATGACGATCCGTGTCCTGAGCAGCGAATAACGAGTGTTTCAAAAGCCGCTTGCGGCTTAGCGGGTCATGATCCGCTAAGCCGCAAGCGGCTTTTTTTCGTTACTTGTGTGACGCCTGCTGGATGCCGGAATCGCCCAGCGCATTCAGCGCTTCCTCCGCCTCCTGACGAACGCGCGGATCGTGATCGGATTGGAGCTTGCGGACCAGCGCGAGCGTCTCCTTTGTATCAACCTTCATGTGGGCCAGGGCGTGGAGGCAAGCGGCTCGCACCGTGGCGGCCGGATCGTCGCGCGCCGCCTTCATCAAGCTCGCCACCACCTGAGGCTGACCGCGCCAGCTCAGCTCGCTCAGCTGCTCGGCCGCCGCTTCCCGCTCGGAGGGATAGAGCGAATCCTGGAGCTTCGCCAGCGTTTGCGGAACCCCGGCGGGGCGAGCGTCGGCCATCGGGCGACCGGGCGCAACCGGCGTGCCCGGAACACTCATGAGCGGATTGGTTCCCATCGGCATGCGCGGTGCCATTGCCATCCTGTTCGGCATCATGCCGTAAGCCTGCGGCGGCGAGCCTTGTCCCATCTGCACGTAGGGATCGAAGCCATTCGGCTCCTGCGGCGTGCCGCCGAAGTCGGCGGGGATCGGCCGGCGCGTGCCGGGCAGCGTGAAGGCGTTGCCCATCGCGTCCGGCACACCCATGTCGGGCCGCGACGGCATATTCGGCAGAGGCTGCTGCCTCACCATCGGCATGGGGCCGCGCGGCGGCAGCGGTCCGGCATATCCGGGGGCAATCCGCGGCGGAACGCCCGGCTTCGGCGGATTGTTCGGATCGCGGTCGAAGGCGTTGAACTGCGGTCCCGTCTCCTTTTTGGGGGCCGGCGGCTCCGGCGGCGTCCAGAAGGCATTGCCCTCGTTGGCCGGCAGCTGCACCGCACGGCCGGGCGAGCGCAAGGGCGAAGGCGCATTCGGCGTCACGGCGGCGACCGCGACCGGCGGTTGTTGCGGCGGAGGCGGATTCGGCTGAGCCGGCCGCCTCGCCGCGAACAGACGCGACATCGGACGAGAAGGCGCGGCCGGCTGCTTCTCTTCCGGAATCTTGCTGTTGGTCAGGCGCGTGTCCAGGGCCATGTTGCGATACAGGTCCGGGTTGCGGAGCGGATCGGGCTGCCTGGGCGCCTCCAGCTCCACCGGCTTCGGGGCCAGACGTTGCGTCACAGCCTTCTCGGCAGGCTTGGCCGGGGCCGCCTGCGGCGGCTTCGGCGCCGCGCGATGCATCACGGTCTTCTCGGCAGGCTTGGCCGGGGCCGCCTTCGCGGCGTCTTTGCTGTCTTTCCACGGCTCGACCTTGCCCCACGATTCGCGCCAGTCACGCGGCTTGGCCAGCTCGGTCGCCGCCTTGGCGACGACCGGCGTCGGCAGCGTCGCGGCGGCAGGCTTCGGAGAGGGCGCGGAAGCTGGGACCGGCGCTGGCGCTGGCGCTGGCTGGCAGGACACTTCCGTGCAGCCGCAGGGAGGATGCGATTTGTTGAATAGCCGGCCTATGAACGACTGCCGCATCGGCGACGGCGTGCAGCAGACGCACGACGGTTGACAACACGGATTGCACGGCTGGCAGCAGGCATTGCATGCTTTCGGGCCGCAACAATCACCGGAAGTCTGACCGACAACGGCGTTGGCCGACGGCACCAGGCGCGGCTGCGGCGGCGTGGAGGGCGCGGAGGGATGCACGTCGGGCCTGCGCACCGGCGGCTGCTGAACCACTTGCGTGCTCATCGGCGTCAGGAGGCGCGGAGTGCTGGGGGCCAGCGGCTTGGTCTGAGTGACGATGGACGGCTTCGTCTGGGTGGCGATGGACGGCGTCGGCTTCGTGGTTATGAGGGTGGGCTGTGCCGGCACTGGGGCGCGGAGCGCGGGTCCGGGCGCGATAATCTGGGGACCAGCCGCATTACTGGGAGTGAGCGGCGTCGTCTGGGTGACGACGGACGGCGTCGACTTCCTGGTTCTGATGGTTGGCTGTGCCGGCACAGGTGTGCGAATCGTGGGTCCGGGCGCCTCGACCTGTGGAGCCGTCGCGGAGCGACTACGGTCCGCAGCGAGCGGAGTGGTGGCCGCAGCTGTCGATTTTTGCGCCGTCGGGGCGGCTCGGGTTGGCTGCGGTGTCCTGGCGAGCTGCGACGGTGTGCTTGGCTGTGGGGGGCGACGAATCGGTTGCGGTGTGACAAGCCGTGGGGCGGGACGGATCGGCTGCGGCGGGACGACCTGTTTTGCATTCGGCGGCACTGGGGCGGATGGTGCGGCCGTCGCGCGGGCAGAGGGCGGCGGCAGCGGAGCACCGGCCGGCGGCTTGTTGCTGTTGCCCCAGCGGAAGATGCGCGTGGACATCGCCCGCGGATCGCCTCCGTGACCCGGCGGGCTGGAACCTACGATGGTCATCACCTCGCCCGTATCGACCGCTTGCACCTGGAAGACGGGCACGCCGTTCGGCTCTTTCCAGCTCTTGAGCAATTTGCAGCGCTGAGGTCGATTGCCCTCCTCGCGCACCGTGATGTAGCGCTCCCGAGGGGGCACTGCTTGCGAGGACAAGGATGATTGCGCCCCAGCGAGACCAGCCCAGGCCAGCCCCAAGACCACGGCCGCTATCCCGACTGACCGGATCATCGCCACGCTCCTTTCCGCGCATGCCCTGATGGAGCCGGTCCGTTGCGCCGGCCCTCTCGTCCCTTGTTATCGGCTGTGCGGAAAGAAGCGATTGAACCGAATTGGAGGAAGGTAAAACTCGTCCGAGCCGGAAGCGTAAGCGAAGGCTCTTCGCTTATGCTTCCGGCTCGGAGGAAAAAGCGGTTGTCCGCCCGCTCTAATTCTTCTTGGTGGCGATGTCGCGGCGATACAGCGGCAGGTGACGATAATACACCTCCAGGCACAACAGCGACAGCGAGGTGGCCATCAGACGGCCGCCCTGCGAGCCGCCCCAGCTGCCGGCCTGGTGCGGGTGCTTCGCCGTGGTGCCCTTGTCCTGCTTGGTAATGAGGATGTCGCGGATGCCGCCCTTGCCGTCGCCTTTGGGGCCAAGGTTCCAGAAGCTCCAGCTTTCGCCTTGCATGTGGTGCATGACCTGCGTGGCGTAGTAGAGATAATACATGTCGCCGTTCTTGCCGGGCGGAGCGTTGCGCAGGATTTTCACACCGCTCTGCAAGGCCGGGTTCTTCGGACCGACGCCGCTGTACTGGCGGCACAGCAGACCGACCGCCGTCATCGTGACCGTGGACGCCTGGCCGGGCACGTAGCCAAACCCGCCGCCCTTCTCGGCCATCGACGATCCCTTCTTCCCGGCCGCCTGAACGGAATCGAGGAATTGGTCGGCCAGCTTGAGGGTGTTCTTGGGCACGCTGAGGCCGGCCATCTGGCCGCTCTTGAGGGCCATCAGCTGCCAGCCGGTCACGGAGGTATCGCCGGCCTGCTTGGGAGAGTAGCGCCAGCCGCCGCCGGTGCCGTCCTGGGCGTAGGCGATGAAGTTCAAGGCGCGCTGCGCCGAGATCTTAATGCGCGGATCGGAGGTCAGGCCGTAAGCCTCGCACATGGCGATGGTGGCGATGCCGTGCTCGTACATGTTGCCGCTATACGAGCCGTCCTTGGTGCTCTGCTTGCGCATCATCCAGTTGACGGCGCTTTCGACGGTCTTGAGGTAGTCCTTGCTGGTGGTCTTGCCGGGCTTGTGGGTGATGCCGGCGCCAAGGAAGGGCAGCAGGCCGAAGCCGGTAGCGGCAACGTCGTGGCGCTGGGCGGTGCCGGACTCGCAGTTACAGCCGGTGATGCGGCCGCCCGCCTTGTCGCGGCCGGACTTGTGGAACTCGTGCAGCGACCAGTGGCCGTCGGTCGCCTGGTGCAGAGCCAGCCATTGCAGTCCCCTGGCCACCGCCGCTTCGGAGATCTTGTTGCCGCCCTGCTCGTTGAGCATCTTGCGCTTGGTGCCGGCGCTGCGGCCGCCGAAATGGCCCTGGAGGGCGAGGCCGCCCATGCCGCCGATAGAGCTGCTCAGGCCGCCGATGGCCTTGGCATTGGCCAGGTCGGGCAAGGCGCCGCCCAGGCCGCCGCCGCTGCCCGGCGGCAGCGGCACATTTTGCCGCGGCGCGTCGGCCGGTGCATCGGGAATGCCGACGGCTTGCGTCGGATCCACGACGCCCGGAACCACCACGTCCTCGTTGACGCGATCCACGTTGAGACCGTACTCTACCTCGCTGTCCATGCCGATGTCGGTCTGCGTCAGGTCGAAGTCCTCTTTGGGCGGCTCTTCGACCTGGGTGGTCTGGACCTCCTCGACTTCTTGCGGCGTCTGGGCCTGTAGCGCGCCGATCACCGTGAACAGCAGGCCGGCCAGAACAATAATCGCAACGTTGATGAAGGTACTGAGTATCCAGACGGGGATGATTTTCGTCCACGAGACGCCCGTACTGGGGGCGACCGTCGGCGCGACGACAACTCGCCGCCGGCCATTGTCCGCGGGATTGGTTGACATAATAGCAAGATCCCCTCACAATGCAAGTTTAGCGACGCTTCGCAGAAGCGTTGCTCGTCTTGACGCTTCTGCGAAGCGTCGCTAATCGACTCCTTGTGCGCTCTCCGGAAAGAACGTCTCTTCCTCGGACGGCGGCACGAAATCCCGATGCCGGCTGGCACTGAGGCGATGGCGGATGCGGTGATCGTGATAGCGGAACCAGACCGTCAGCAAGGCCACGAACACCACCGCACCGCCGACCGCGCCCACAAACACCCAGATCAGATCGTGGCCCCAGCTATCGCCTTCCTCTTCGCCGGCGCCGCCGCGTCCGAATCGACCCGTCAGCGAGTGGCCGATCAACAACGGAGCATCGCGGAACTCGTTGGCCTTCCGGCTGTCGGACGCCTTGTAGCGATAGCGCTTGTAGAAATAACCGTCGAAGCCGACCTGCTCATTGTACTTCCGTTCATTATCCACTTTCAGGCCGTCGGGCAGGTCGGTGAAGGCGACGCACACGGGGTTCTCGCCGTAGGCGTCGGTCATGATCCAGGCTTCGTAAATGGTGCCGACGCCGGCGGCGCGGGCCTCATCGGGCGCCGGCCAGGCTTGCAGCCGAATCATCCGCCCCGACACGTGAATGACCTGTCCGCGATAGTGTTCCGGCTCATTGAACAGGTTGGCATAGGTCACATCGCGATGAGCCTTCCGAGCGAACGCCTTCGCCGAGGTGTAGTGCGACTGCACGAGCACCTGCCAGTACGCCTCGTATTCCGGCTCGGCGGTGTAGATGCCGTGCCGATCGCGAATGAAGCCGGGAACCAAGAAAAAGTCGGGGAACGGTCGAAGCTCGTCGGTGTTGATGAGCGTCCAGCAATCGCGGTGATCGCCGGCTTGCAGCATCGCCAGCTCGGTCAGCGGCGTCGCGGCCGGCGGTCCGAAGCCGGACAGGAACAACAGACTGGCTCCCACATTGATCCGCCCGGCTTTGGTCGAGAAGGCCCCGCGCAGGCTCCACACGGATGCTTCGGGGCCGGCGCCGGCGTAAACGACGCCCAGGGCCGACCAGGGACCGATTTGCGGAGTGGCCGGAGCGGTAAGCGTCAGTGCTGCCAGGTGCTCTGGCTTGATCTCGACGGGCTGTAGAAAAGGAGGCTCATCGGGCGGAATCGGCGGCTGTTCTTGTGCTTTAGCCGGCGGCGCGGCGGACCCAGGAACCGATAACAGGAGCGCAACGAGGACGGCCGGGACAGCCCAGATGTCCGGGAAAAGCAACGACCGTGACCTGACGTATCGGCACATGGGCATGATCGCCTTCCTTGTTACCCTCCTTTTGAGACGCAGGGGAGAAAGGATAGTTCCCGAAGTATCTTGGCCGCTTGCGGCTTAGCGCTCTCCGCGCTAAGCCGCAAGCGGCCTTCCTGTTATCCCGGCGGCTTCACGAAGCTGACGTTTTTGAATCCGGCCTGGTGGCAGGCATCCATGACGTTGAGAACCTCTTGCCATTTCAGCTTGGCGTCGGCCTGGAGCTTGATGTTCTCCTTGTTCTCCACCGTCTCGCTGCGCTTTTTCAGCTCGTCGCGGAGATTGTCCAGGCTATTGCCCACCGGATGGACCCCGGCAGTGTCCTGCAAGGACAGGTCGCTGATAAGGCCGTTGTTGACGTTATCGTGCTGCGTCCGCACGATCACCGTCACGTCCGCCGGGAGCTCGAGTGGGTTTTTCTCCGCCGCGGCGTCCGACTTGACCTGTTCCTGATTCTTGGCCTGGGTAATGGACTCCGAGGGCAAGCTCAGCTCCATCTGGCCTTCGAGGTCGGAGGGATGATAGGTCATGACGAAGAAGGCGAGCAGCTGAAAGGCCATGTCGAGCATGGGCGTGACCGGCAGGGTCGGCTCAGGCCCCTCCTCGTGCTTGCGGCGAGTGGTCATGTCGCACCTCCGGGGGTGTTCTTGGTCAACGCGCGGAGCATGAAGCGGCGGAAGCCGACGTTCTTGCACATGTCCAAAATGTCCCAAACTTTGCCGTAATCGGCTTCTCGGTGGCCGCGGATGACGATAGCGGTCTTGACCTCCTTGTCGCCGCGCTTCTCGGCGGCCAGCTTGGCATCGTCGTACTCCTGCTTGAGCCAGACGCGCAGCTCTTGCTGGCGCATCGGCTCCTTGCCGGACACCAGGATGCACTCGTCGCCGTCGCGGAACTTCTCCCGCACGCGCGCCAGCACGTCGGCGGGCAGACGGTCCTGGAAATCTTGCAGGGCGAACGGTTTTACGTTGACGAACAGGACATCGGGATCGCTCTTGTCCATCGGCTTGACGGCCTGCGAGCGGGGCAGCTTGATGTCCTCGTTGACCTGTTCGCTGACGAAGTTGACGCACATCATGAAGAACATGAGCAGCTGCAACACGACATCGAGCAGCGGCGTCAAGTTGGGTTCCGCTGCGGCGCCTTCGCCGCCACCACCGTGACTCATGGTAATACCCTCCGCGACGTTTAGCGACGCTTCGCAGAAGCGTCCGGGTTTCGACGCTTCTGCGAAGCGTCGCTAAACGAAACCTTACTTCGATTTGATGGCTGCGGTAGCGGCGCCGCGGGCCTCGGCGGCGGCCGGAGCGGGAGCTTCCGCCGCGGCCGGCTTCTTCGAGTTGTGATACATCTGCGTCAGCAGGTCGTCGGAGATATTGCTGACATCCATTGAGATGCGGATGAGGCGGTTGCGGAAGAAGGCGTGAAAGAAAATGGCCGGCACCGACAGAGCGATGCCGATCATCGTCACCGACAGGGCGTGCGAGATGCCGTCGGCCAGCTTGGCGGGGTTCGGCGAGCCGCCTCGGCCCAGCTCCATGAAGCTTTGGATCATGCCCCAGACCGTGCCGACCAGTCCGAGCATCGGTCCCAGCGTGCCGATGGTCGCCAGGTAGGTGATGAGCTGGTCCTTGCCGGCCTTGAGGCTCTCGACCATGTTCAAGGCCGCTTCGCGGGAGTCGTCGATGCCGTATTGCAGCCGGCTCATGCCCGACGTCATCACCCGGCCCAGGAACGAGCCGTCTTCCTTGGCCATCTCGTAGGCTTCCTTGAAGCGGCGTTTGTTGACGGTGTCGGTGAAGTCCTCGACAAAGCCCGGCGGAATGGCGACGCCCATGCGCAGCTCCATGATCAGCAGCACGACCAGCGACATCAGGGCGATGGACACCGCCAGCATGATGGGCGCGAACCAGCTGAGCGACTTGATGATGTGCATGAAGATGTTGGTGGACTGCTTGGGCGCCTCGGCCGGCTTGTCGGGTTTGGCGGCGGCCTCTTCGGGAGCGGCGTCGCCGTCCTGTGCCCGCGCCGTCGGCACGGCCGGCGACAGGTAGAGGAACAGCACGACCGCCAGCAAACAGCCGATGAGGCAGACCAGAAGGCGTGAAGACGAAGGCACGGTGGAGTGGGTCATCGTGGTGAGTCCCTGACAAGAAAAACGGTGTCCGTTCGTCGGACGGCCCGACTGCGGGCCTCCGGGGCGATTTCGTCAGGCGGCTCGGTGGCTCAACACCAACCACCGGAATTACCTGACGAGGTAGCAGGCGAGAATGGTTGCAACGAATAATGGGACGCGGATAGGGGGTGTCCGGTTCCCTTTGTTCGTCTTTCCTTTTTTGGCGTCCTTATTAATGTGACGAACGCGGATGGGAGCTGTCAAGCGCTTTTCCATTATTCTGAGCGCGGCGCCCGGCGAACGCGCTCCTGGAAGTAGGCGAGGGTGCGATTCAAGCCCTCGTGCCGTTCGATGCGCGGCTCCCATCCGAGCAGGCTCCGCGCTCGGCTGATGTCCGGCTGCCGCACCTTCGGATCGTCCTGCGGCAGCGGTCGATAGTCGATGACGCTCTTGCCGCCTACCAGGGCGAGAATTTCCTTGGCGAACTCCAGGATCGTCACTTCGCTGGGATTGCCGAGGTTGACCGGCTCATGATAGTCGGTTTCGAGCAGGCGGACAATGCCCTCGACAAGATCGTCAACGTAGCAGAAGGAGCGCGTTTGCGAGCCGTCGCCGTAGACCGTCAGCGGCTCGCCGCGCAGCGCCTGGCCCATGAAATTCGGCAAAACCCGGCCGTCATCCAATCTCATGGCTGGCCCATACGTATTAAAAATTCTACATATGTGAGTATTTATATCATGACAGCGATGGTAGGCCATGACGATGGCCTCGGCAAAACGTTTGCTCTCATCGTAGCAATTGCCGCACCACAACGCCTTTCCATTACGGCGAACGTAAATCACATGATTGGGGACCGTCACGCAGTAAACGAAGCCGTCGTACCACTCGATGTGTCTCCGGGGGTAGAGAGGAGTCAGGAAATCCTTCGTTTCATTCGTGAGCAGACGAACGGCTCGCGTCACGCGGTCCTTGCTCTTGCGGTAGATGGTTCCGGCAGCACCGAGCTTGAGTAAAAGCTCCTGGACGCCATCGAGCAAAGCCAGGGAGCTTGAGTAGAACTTTTTGCCGTCCGCACTGCCATCCCCTCGGAGCAAGGCGGCAAGCAGGATCTTCAACTGCCGTGGCGAGAGCTGGAACAGCTCGCGAGGAATGAATTTCTCCCTCGCCTTTCCGAATTGCCGCAAGTACGACCACAATTGCTTGCTGGCGATCCGGAATTGTGCCGCTTCCTCATAACACTTGAAACCCAGCTCCCTCAGGCAGAGGCGGATCTTGGTCCGATTCTCGACTTTTTTGCACGATTGAGAGACAAAAACAAGATACGATCGCGACGTGTATTCTTTTCCGTTGACGAGCGCTGGCTGACGCACTTGATAATAAGTGCAGCCTTCCGAGAGGAAATAGCCGAGAAACTCCAGCCACACGTCCATCGGAATGACCGTTCGCTGTGGCAGCTTCGTGTTGGCCACCAACGGCAGATGGAACTCGCTTTGCTCCTCCCCGGTCCAGCTCGCGGACTTCAGCATCTCTGCCTTGTGCCAGCGAATATCCTGATACGCCTCAACAAGACGAAATCCTATCGCATCGCGTTCCCGCACGAGCATCTTGTGGTTCGGCGTCACCAGGAGATCGATCTTGGAATTGCGGAAGCCGATCAATTCGCCAACATAGCGCTGCCGGATCATCTCGACCGGTTTGTGGTACTCCATCTCACCATCGGGCCGCCGGGTCAGGATCTCATCCTCGGCCGTCACGTTGGGGAAAGGCTTCCAACCATCGCGGGTCAGCACATCGGTATCCGAGGAAAAGCAGCCGCGAACCCCGATAGGGTTTACATGTCCCCAATAGTCCTCGCGCTGCGGATGCACCTGCGGATCACCGTACACTTCGCTGGTGCTCGCCAGCAGGAAACGCGCGTTTTTCAGCTTGGCGAGGCCGAGCGTGTTGTGCGTGCCCAGCGCGCCGACCTTGAGCGTCTGAATGGGATAGCAAAGATAATCGACGGGACTGGCCAGCGAGGCGAAGTGCAGCACGTTGTCCACGGCGCCGTCGATCTCCAGCGGATGCGAGATGTCATGGCGGATAAACTGGAAGCGATCGTTGCTCCGCAGCTGCTCGATGTTCTCCAGGGCGCCGGTGATGAGGTTGTCCACACAGACGACCTCATCGCCGCGTTGGAGAAAGCGCTCGCACAGATGCGAGCCGATGAAGCCGGCGCCGCCGGTGATGACTGTTCGCACGTCGAAGATCCTCCGTGATGAGCTGTCCTCTGTTTAGCCGCGACCCGAAGGGGAGCGCGGGGTGGGACCGGCGTCTCGCCGGTCTTGTGTTGTGGTGGGACCGGTGTCTCGCCGGTCTTGTGTTGTGGTGGGACCGGCGTCTCGCCGGTCGCGCGCTCCCCTTCGGGTCGCGGCTAAACAGAGAGCACCAATTACCCTTTGGCAAGTTAGTGAAAACGCATTGAAAATCCAGGCGATCGCAGTATGCTGAGAGAACGCGTTGGCCTTTTTCCCCAGGGAAGGGTACAGGAGCTGCAAGAGAGGGGTTCTCTCTCTCGCGCGCTTGAATCGCCACGTTCCTCGGTTGGAAAGTCGTGGTCGCCTGGAAGTGAAGATTACGAGGTAGGAAGCATGCCGTCACGACCCATTCGCAAGTTCACCGTTCTCCCACATTTGCCCGAACGCCTGAAAGCCCTACACAAGATGGCTTACAACATGTGGTGGTGCTGGAGCCACGAGGCGGTGGCCCTGTTTCGCCGCATCGAGGTGGAAGCGTGGGAAGCGCTCGACCACAGCCCGGTCAAGCTGCTCGGCGCTCTCGATCCGGCCCGCGTCGAGCAGCTGCTGCACGATGACGGTTTTTTGGCCCACATGGACCGCGTCGAGGAAGCGTTCGACAACTACATGAGCGCTCCGACCTGGTATCAGGAAAACTACGCCGCCGCCGAACGCAACGGCAGCAGCGATCTTGGCCACGATCTGCGCATCGCCTACTTCTCGGCCGAGTTCGGCATTCACCAGAGCATTCCCGTCTATTCCGGCGGTCTCGGTGTGCTGTCCGGCGATCATCTCAAAAGCGCCAGCGATCTCGGCCTGCCGCTGATGGGCGTCGGCCTGATGTATCGCGAGGGCTACTTCCGCCAGTATCTCACCGTCGACGGCTGGCAGCAGGAGCGCTATCCGGAAAACGATTTCTTCAATCTGCCGCTCATCCCGGAGCTGAATCGCGACGGCGAGCCGATGACCATCCGCATTGCCTTCCCCGGCCGCGAGCTACACGTGCGCATCTGGCGCATCCAGGTCGGACGGGTGCCGTTGTATCTGCTGGACACCAACATCCCGCAAAACACGCCGGAAGACCGCACCATCACGGCCCGTCTGTACGGCGGCGACATCGACATGCGCATTCGTCAGGAGATGGTGCTGGGCATCGGCGGCGTCATGGCCCTGCGCGCCCTGGGCAAGCCGCCGACCGTTTGCCACATGAACGAGGGACATAGTGCCTTTTGCGGTCTGGAGCGCATCCGCGCCTTGATGCAGGAAAGCGGCCTGTCGTTCCACGCCGCTCGCGAGGCCGTCGCCGCCGGCACTGTGTTCACCACGCACACGCCGGTCCCTGCCGGCAACGACGTGTTTGCTCCGCAGCTCATCGAGAACTACCTCGGCGGCTACGTCGGCCAATTCAAAATCAGCCGCGAGGAATTTCTCGGCCTGGGCCGGCAAAACCCCTTCGATCAAAATGAGCCGTTCGGCATGACGGTGCTGGCCATCCGCCTGGCCAACGTCTCCAACGGCGTCAGCAAATTGCACGGCCAGGTGTCGCGGCGAATGTGGAAGAACATCTGGCCGGAGCTGCCGGTCAACGAGACGCCGATCACGGCGATCACCAACGGCGTTCACACGCCGAGCTGGGTCTCGCCGGACATGGCCCAGCTGTACGACCGTTACATGGGCATGTCCTACGACGGCCGGCCCAGCGAGGCGGCGCTGTGGAAGCGCGTCGAGAACATCCCGGATGCCGAGCTGTGGCGAACGCACGAGCGCCGCCGCGAACGGCTGGTGGCTTTCTGCCGCATGCGTCTGAAGAAGCAGCTCAAGAACCGCGGCGCTCTGCTCGCCGAGATCGCTCGCGCCGAGGAAGTGCTCGATCCCGACGCCTTGACGATCGGCTTCGCCCGCCGCTTCGCCACGTACAAGCGCGGCACGCTCATCTTCCGCAACCTCGACCGCCTGATCGCTCTACTCAACGACAAGGATCGGCCGGTGCAGGTGATCTACTCCGGCAAGGCCCATCCCAAGGACCACGGCGGCAAGGAGCTGATCGCCGAGATCTTGCAGTTTGCTCGCCGGCCGGAGCTGCGCCGCCGCGTCGTCTTTCTCGAAGATTACGACATGAACGTGGCCCGCTACCTGGTCCAGGGCGTGGACGTGTGGCTGAACAATCCGCGTCGCCCCTTGGAAGCGTCCGGCACCAGCGGCATGAAGGTCTGCTGCAACGGCGGTCTGAACCTCAGCGTCCTCGACGGCTGGTGGGACGAGGGCTACGACGGCGAGAACGGCTGGGCCATCGGCGCCCGCGAGGAGTACACCGACCTGACCTACCAGGACGACGTGGAATCGCGGGCCATTTACGATCTGCTGGAGCAGGAGATCGTCCCGCTGTTCTACAGTCGCTCCTCGGACGGTCTGCCGCGCGGCTGGCTCAAGCGCATGAAGCATTCGATGATGACTCTGTGCCCCGTCTTCAACACCGGCCGCATGGTCGCCGAGTATCTGACGACGTGCTATCTGCCGTCAGCGCAGCGATTCCTGCGTTTGACCGGCGACAACTTGCAGAAGGCCAACGCCCTGGCGCAGTGGCGTCAGACAATGCAGCGCGGCTGGGGACAAATCAAAGTGGAAGGCGTCGAGGTCAACAGCTCCGACCCGATGCAGGTCGGCGGCGAGCTGCCGGTGATGGTCCGCGTCAACCTGGGACGCTTCTCGCCGGACGACGTGGAAGTGCAGCTGTTCCACGGCCTGGTCGATTCGCTGGGCGACATTCCGCGTCCGGAGCTGGTGCCCATGAGTCACAACGGCGCGCCCAAGCACGGCAACATCTGGGAGTTCCACGGCGCCATACTGTGCCGATCGAGCGGCCAGCACGGCTTCTCGGTGCGTGTGCTGCCGCGCCACGGCGACTTGGCCAGCCCCTACGAGCCGGGCCTGGTGTGCTGGGGTTAGCGATGATTTGCCGCTTCATGTGGCGGCACGTTTGCAACGTGCCGAGCTTGTCGGCAGGTTGAAAACGTGCCGCCACATTGAGTTCTAGCGGTTAAACATCTCGCCGAGAGAAGTAAGCCAAACCGATCAGCGCCGTCAGGCACGAGACGAGCAGGGACCAGCCGGCAAACTGAGCGAGGCTGGTGAGATCGTAATGGCCTTGCAAGATGTACGGCAGGCGCTCGAGGGTGCGATCCGGCGTTGGATAGCGCGGCGGCAGGAACCGCAACAGCAAGCCGGCGGCGCAGAGGATGCTCCAAAGCACCGCGATACCGAGCACAGTGCTGTTGGCGATGGAGCTAACGGTGACGCCGCATGTGATGACCGCCCCCAGCAGCACCGTGATGACCGCCAGTCCCACCAGGCTGCCGTGCCACGACAAATCTTCGTGCAGCAGCAGCATCGCACTCAGCAGCATGAGAACGCCGAGGAGCACAAAAGTGCCCAGCACGGTGGCCAGCCGGGCGTGCCATTTGCCCAGGAAATACTGATGGCGGCTGATGCCGCGGCTGAGGACGGAGTCGGCCATAGTGCCGCGCTCCGACGAGATGCTGCCCGCCGTCAGCACGCAGATGATGACGGCGCTGCCGAGCACGATCCACAGCAACAGATGGCTAATGTGCAGCGACGCCGACTGAATGATGCCGGCCTCGTGATAGATGCCGAAGCTGTAGAGCAGATAGCCGACCGTGGCCAGCACCGACAGCAGCACCCAGAAACGATAAACCCAGCTGCGCAGCGTCTGCCGCACGTCGGACTGGAAGACGGCCCAGTAGGGCAGCCAGCGATTGAAAGACACCGGTTTTTTGTCGACGACCGCGTCCATGCGAATACTCACTCATTCGTTTAGCCGCGACCCGAAGGGGCGCGCGGGACCGTCCCGGGCGCCCCCGGGGGGGGGGGGGTAAAAGCCCCAAGCAGGGTAGGCCCGGGTAAAAAGCG
>Ga0335075_10001086_pt1 | contig 45776 bp, 44 predicted proteins | sample Lox_Sample_24_FD_206723 | JGI IMG/M metagenome (GOLD analysis project Ga0335075, IMG submission 206723) | Soil microbial communities from Loxahatchee National Wildlife Refuge, Florida, United States - Lox_Sample_2.4 | ecosystem: Environmental > Terrestrial > Soil > Wetlands | place: USA... | reverse complement strand
TGACGCCTCGTCAACCGCTCGGGCGCGCCACCGCGCACGTTTAACGCGCGGTGGCGCGCGTCCCGTTCGACCGCGAGGCGCGATCGAACCGCACGCGAGGGCGCGTGCGCTCCCCATTGAATTCGCGCCTCACGAAAACTAAGATGCGCCCTGTGCGATAAAAATGGACGGTGTCCATGGAGTAAAATCCAACTGCTGCTACATTGTCATGTGCGAATAGCTACAAGGATTGCGCGCGTAATAGTCTCACTGTTGCTGGTTTGCTTTATTTTTGCCGCCTCCGACTCTGACGGTGACGATCTTGTCTGGCACGGCATCGTCAATTCAACCTGGGACAATAGTTCCGCGACGAATTGGTTTGATACCGTTGGCATGACCAACAGGCCATTCACCACATTTGACAATGTCACCTTCGACGACACCGGCACGGGCAATCCAGTCAACATCGCCGCCCCGGTCAAGCCCGGTTCGGTCACCGTTTCGGCAACCAGCGGCAACTACACTTTCAGTGGTTCGGGAAGCATCGTCGGGCCGACCGGCTTGACGGTCACGAACAACGGCACGCTTACCATTGACACGACCAACACTTATTTCGGCGTCACGGCGTTGAACGGCGGCATCGTCAGCGTGGGCCAATTGGCCAACGGCGGCAGCCCCAGCGCTCTCGGCGCTGCCAACAGCGCTCCGGCCAATTTGGTCTTCAACGGCGGCCAATTACAATACAGCGGTCCGACCGTGAGCATTAATAGAGGCATAACACTTGGCGCCAATGGCGGCACAATCGCAGTCACGAGTCCGGACGCTACTTTGACTCTGAGCGGAAAGATTCTCGGCGCCGACGGCGGCGGGTTGACCGTGTCGGGCAGCGGCACGCTGGTCCTGAGCGGCGCGAATACTTACGACGGCATCACGACCGTCAGCAGCGAGGCGACGTTGGAATTGCCTGGCGGAGGAACATTTGGCAGCGGCAATGTTGTCAACAATGGCACTCTTTTGTTTGCCGGTAATTTCGCAATACCCAATAACATTAGCGGCACGGGCCTTTTAACCAACACACCGGGCAGCGCGCTGACATTGAGCGGCACCAATACCTTCAGCGGAAATCTCAACGTTGGCGGCGGCAGACTCTTTGTTGCCAGCAGCGGCGCGCTGCCTGACAACATACAAGCGACACTTTTCGGTCCACACCCGACCCTTGCTCTCAGCCCCGGCGCGTCCACGCCAACAAATGCCACTCTCGTGATGATGATGGCCAATACGACAAATGATCGCGCCGAATTTGCGGGCGATCCGGCAGGAGGCGGTTCCTGGAACGGACCCATTTCTCTCATTGGTGATGGCGCCGCGAATCAACAAATGGAGTTTACCGGCACGAAAAACCCTGCGTCACCGCTGGTCATCAATGGCGATACTACAGCCGGCCCGGCCAGCGGTTTTTACGGTCAGGCGCAGATTCGCGGCGCTAACGAATTCGGCATCATTAACGGCAGGTTGATGATGAACTCGAATGTGGACCTGGAACTCGATGACCGCTCGATCTGGATTATGAAGTCCACCGGCAATACATGGGGCTATGACAATCTCCGCAATGGAGTCCTGATTCTGGGGGCCAATAACGTTTTGCCTCCGAACGCGCCTCTTTCATTGGGCGGAGCAAACACCGTTGGACTCGTGGACCTGGCGGGCCACAGCCAGCAAATCGAAGGGCTGACGAACGCCGCGTCCGGTTCCGGCGCCGCGATCATCACCAATAGCGCCTCGACCTTTGGCGCCTTGATATACAGCAATACCGGGTATTACGCATTCCATGGCGCGAACTTTACCACGCCCACTTTTGCCGGCGTATTCACGAATTTCACAGGTGTTATTGCAGGCAATCTGGCGTTGGACGTAGCCGGCGGCACGCTCGCCCTGGGCAGTTCCAACACTTACACTTACACCGGCGCGACGATCGTCAGCAACGCCACGCTGGTATTAAGCGGCAGCGGCTCAATAGCCAATAGCGCCAACATTGTCATCGACGCCAATGCAACTTTGGACGTTTCGCATCTTTCATCACCCTTTACGCTGCGTTCAAACCAGATATTGACGGGTCTTGGCGGGATGGGAACCATCGACGGAAATATGGACCTGCGCGCCGGTTCACTGGTGCTGAATTGCGCAACGAACACGCCGGCGCTCACCATCACTAACGGCATATTGACGTTCAACGGCGGCAACACCGTGGCTGTGACCGTCATTGTGTCCGGTTCACTCGCGATGCAACAGCCCTATCTATTGATTTCGGCAACCCATGGGGGATTCGTAGACGGCACGCCACCGGCACGCGTCACAGTCAACGGCCTGGCTGGCGCGCCGGGCGCCTATGGCGCTTACCTGACCATCTCCGGCGGGCAATTATATCTGAACATCAGCCAAAGTCCGGTGATTCTGAATCAGTATCCAGTTACTTATACCGACCCGTTCACACTCTATAAGGGCGCCAATCCAACCTTTTCGATTTCAGACGTTGGAGGCGCCTCACCCTTCACATATCAGTGGTTCACAAATGGCATGGCCGTGAGCGGCGCCGAAAGCACCCATTTTGCGCTGACCAACCTGCAAGCGTCTTTCACGAATGATTACTGCGTTGTGAAAAATATGTACGGGTCGGCGACAAGCTTCGTGTGGTCGGCCTCGGTGATTGCCGACCCTACCAACGCGCATGGCGGACTTGCAATTTGTCCCTTGAATGTATTGGGATTAAATCCAATCGGCTACTGGCGAATGAACGAGCCGGATGACACAGATAACGATGGCAATCCTGGAGCCATTGCCCTTGATTATGCGGGCGGCAATGACGCTCTTTATACCAACGTCAACCTTGGTCTGCCGGGCTACAACCCGGCTCAGGACCCGTCGGATACGTCCGCGATGTTTGGCACCTATGCCGGCCTTCGCGGCAGCGCCAATAGTATTTGCGGAATCGATGTTTCCGCGCCGGATGGTTCCAATGGAGAGTTTACCGTCGAGGCGTGGGTGGCTGCCGCGAGCCAGGAACCTCCGAACAGCGGCATCGTGGCCAAAGGCTATTTTGGACAGGAAGAATTTGTGATCGACTCCGGCGCGCCTGACAACACTTTCCAGTTTGTCACGCGCGATGCCGCGGGCACCGCTTATTGCGCCAACTCCACCATGAACAGTTACGGCAACGGCGACTGGCACTGCCTGGTGGGCGTCTGTGATGAAGCCAACCAGAGCTTATCGTTTTACATTGACGGCATTTTGGCAACCAACGTGAACATTCCCGCCAACAGCGGCGTCTTTGATTCTTCCGCAACTCCGATGACTATTGGCGCGCGAGCCACGAGCGCAATCAGCGGCATAACGAACGAGTTCTATGGCAGCATCAACGACGTGGCAGTATTCAATTATGCCCTGACTTCCAACCAGGTGGCGGCGGCGTATGACGTGGCCGGGCCGTTTGCCCCGCCCGCACAGTAGTCATTTTAGGAGTGGTGTCCTAATTTCGTTTGGTGTCCACCCTTTAGGGTGTTCCGGGTTTGCCGTTCAGACTTCAAGGTGCTCCGAAGCACGCTAAAGCGTGTACACCAAACGAAAAACGAACGCCCTTGTCAGGTTCCGGCGGCGTGGGTTAGATTGGGTCATGCCGTTGAAAGTCAATTTGCGTCATTTGGAGGCGCACGAGGTTCATTTGACGGGTGAGTTGCCCGTGGAAGAACTGGAATTTGGTCTGCGGGACGAGATGATAGTGCCCAAAGACCCGCTCAACTATGATTTGCGCGTGAAAGAGGTGGCGCAGAGCGTCCTTGTGCAGGGCAAACTGGCGCTGACGCTGCACTGCCAATGCGTTCGCTGCCTGAAGCCGTTTGATAAAACCATCAAATTGGACCCCTGGACGCTGCATTTGCCGCTTGAGGGCGAGGACGCGACGCCCGTAGATAACGATTTGGTGGACTTGACACCCTATGTGCGGGAAGATATGCTGCTCGAATTTCCACAGCATCCGCTGTGCGGACCGGATTGTCGCGGGTTAAGTGACAACAGGCATGAAAACGCGCAGACAAAGCCGTCCGCATGGAATGAATTGGATAAATTGAACTTTTAATTGAATTTTGTATTGATTTATGGGTGTTCCGAAACGAAAACCGTCAACCAGCCGGCAGCGCATGCGCCGGGCTTACAACAGTGTTTTAAAAATGCCGCAATTGAGTGTTTGCCCTCAATGCGCGGCGCCGTACGTCCCTCACCGGGTTTGCCCGGCATGTGGCTTCTACAAAGGCCGCCAGGTGCTCACCGTCACTGCCGGAGCATAAGCGCTTTTGTTCCCGGTCCAGCCATCGCCGGGGCACAATTTGCCTTATGAAAATCGCAGTGGATGTCATGGGCGGCGACCACGGCTGCGGCGTGGTCATTGCAGGCGTGAAGCTCGCGCTGGAGGCCAATAAGAAGATTTCCAGACTTTTCCTTGTGGGCGATCAGGCGGCCATTCATGCCGCCCTTCCAGCCCGCGGCTTTCGAGACCATCGGGTCCGGGTCGTTCATGCCACGCAAGTCGTCGAAATGGAGGATAAACCCGCTAGTGCCCTCCGCAAAAAGAAAGATTCGTCCATCGCCCGCGCCGCGGAACTGGTCGTCGAAGGCGAGGCTGACGCCCTCGTTTCGCTCGGGAACACCGGCGGCATTTTTGCCGCTGCGACGTTTAAAGTCGGCAGAATATCCGGCGTGGATCGCGGCTGCATTGCGACCGTCATGCCACGGCAGGGAAACGAGTTTGTGCTGCTGGACGCCGGGGCCAACGTCGAATGCAAACCCATCCATTTGGCCCAATTTGCCGTCATGGGCAATATCTATTCGCGCGAAGTCCTGGGACGCAAAAACCCGCGGGTCGGCGTTTTGAGCATCGGCACAGAGGACACCAAAGGCAACGAATTAACCCTCGAGGCGTTCAAACTCTGCAAACAACTGGACCTGAACTTTATCGGCAACGTCGAGGGCCACGATTTGTTTAAGGACCACGTGGACGTGGTGGTGTGCGACGGGTTTGTCGGCAATGTGGTTTTGAAGACCTCTGAAAGCCTTGCCGTGGCCATGTTTTCGATGTTAAAACGGGAGCTGATGAGCAACCCAAAAAGGCGAGTTGGAGCTTATCTGGCGTACAACGCCTTTCAGGCGATTCGCAGGCGCATGGATCCGGAGGTTTACGGCGGGGCGCCAATGCTGGGATTCAACGGCATGGTATTCAAGGCGCACGCCTCGGCGCGGGAACGCGCGGTCGCCAGTGCGATTCGCGTCACGGCCGAGACTTTGCAGCATCGCGTCAACGAGACAATCGCCAGTGAGATCGCCAGGGCAAACGAAAAATTAAATCGCAATGACGAAACCAACCCTGTCAAATAACGCGGTGAAGTCAAAATTCAAAAACCCAAGGGCCAAACATAATTTTCAAGGGCGGACTTGTTCCATCGTGGGAGTCGGCTCGTACGTGCCGGCGAAAGTCCTGACCAACCATGATTTGGAAAAGATGGTGGAGACTTCGGATGAATGGATCGTCACTCGCACAGGCATCCGGCAACGCCGCCTGGCGGCGGAAAACGAGTGGACATCCCATATGGCCGCGAACGCCGCGGAAAAGGCGATGAAGATGGCCGGGATTACGGCGGCGGAAATTGACCTGATCATTGTTGCCACCATCACGCCGGACATGCCTTTTCCGGCCACGGCATGCCTCGTCCAGGAAAAGATCGGCGCAAAACGGGCTGCGGCATTTGACATTGAGGCGGCGTGTTCCGGGTTCATTTTCGCGCTGGAAGTGGGGCAACAGTTTATCATGTCCCATACCTACAATACCGTATTGGTGATCGGGGCCGAAAAGCTATCGTCGATCGTGGACTGGAGCGACCGCAACACCTGCGTGCTCTTTGGTGACGGCGCGGGGGCGGCTGTGTTGCAAAATCGCGACGATTCGCACGGCCTGTTGACCGCAGTCATGGGGGCCGACGGCGAGAAGGGCGATTTGCTTTATATGCCCGGCGGCGGCAGTCGCTGTCCGGCCACGAAAAATTCGGTGGACGCCCGGCTTCATTATTTGCGGATGGACGGAAAACAGGCGTTCAAGAACGCGGTCCAGGCGATGGAATCTGCGGCGATGGAGGCTTTGCAACGCTGCGAACTGGATATATCGAGAATCAAATGCATTATTCCGCACCAGGCCAATCAGCGGATCATTGACGCGGTCGCGGAGCGGCTCGGCGCGAGCCCGGACCAGCTTTTTACGAACCTTGAAAAATACGGGAATACATCCGCGGCGTCGGTGGCGATTGCGCTGGACGAAGCGGTAGCCTCCGGGAAATTGTCCCGGGGCGATCTGATTCTGCTGGTGGTTTTTGGCGCGGGTTTGACATGGGGCGCAGCCGTAATCGAGTGGTAAAAATTTGACGATTGCCGGATTTGTGTTACGCTATTTTTATGAGTGCAAGAAAAGTCGGAAGCATTGGCACATTCCAACCTGTCACCCTTGAGGCGCGGCAAACGCGGCTTGAGTTGTGCACTGATTCCGTGGCCATCCACAAAAGCGGCATTGAATTTCGCAGTCCGACTGCGTTCAATCCGTGGACTGAAATGACGGTAACATTGGCTTCGCCGCGGGACGGCAAAGTCCATTGCACCGGTGTGGTGGTTAATTGTTCGGGCAATAAGCACATGGGTTACAGAGTTTCAATGCTGTTCACCAGCCTCTCCAGGCAGGCACAGGCGCAGTTAAATATTCTGGCTCGTTCGGATGTAGGAACGGCCTAGGATTGGCGGATGGCAGATCGCGGGCGAGGTGCAGTTCCTCAATCGCTTCAACAGTGGCGAAATCTCACTTTACAACTTTGGGGCTTCGTGCAAGGATTTGCGCATGAAGTGGAAAAACTTATTGCTGGCCCTGCCGGCCCTCCTCATAACGGGCTGTGCCGGGACCTTTACCAATCTGACACCCCTGGAACAAACCCGCAACGCCAACAATCTTTACCCGGTCGAAGTTGCCTTCACTTCGCCAGAAACCGCGATGGTCTGGGACTCCATACATCCGTACGTGTTGGTAAACGGCCAGCTTTACGATATGCACCCCACGCCGCTCGTGACAAATCGTTGGGAAGGTTTTGTTCCGGCAATGCCCGGGGATACAAGCGTCTCTTACCGTTATAAATTCGACTACAAATACCTCGACTTTGGCCCGCAACCCAAGCCGAGCAGTGCATTTTCCCCCCAGTACAATTTGCAGATTACCGAGCCGCAGTGATGGGCGCGTTGAAGGGTTAAAGCGTTGAAGCGGTTTTAATCGGCGACTGCCGAGGCCTCTATCTATATTTTCGTTCACGCCCAATAAGCCGTCCAACAGGCAGCGCTGCGCCGCTTCAACGCTTTAACTCTTCAACGCTTCAACGACAACTAGGCCGACTTCGGCCTTAGCAAAATGGCCTTTTTGTCCGAACCGTCCACTTCGACGCTGTGGGTTTCGACGTCCGGATCGTCTTTTAACGCCTGGTGAACGATGCGGCGGTCGAAGGCGTTCATGGGTTCCAATTCCACGGCATCGCCCCAGCGGCGGACTTTTTCGGCTGCTTCATGCGCGCGCTTGACGAGGGCTTCGCGTGCCTGGGCACGGTAACCACCCACATCCACCATCGCTTTGGGCGCGGCGGAGTCCTGCTGAAAGAGCAGGCGGTTTGTAATATATTGCAGGTCAGAAAGCGTTTGGCCCTGGCGTCCGATCAACCGGCCGGCGTCGTCCGTTTTGACGTCCAGTAAAATGCCGTCGTCCATTTTATGCTCCTCCACGGTGGATTCAAAGCCGAGCAGTGAAAGGATTTTTTCGAGCGTCTCTTTGGGTTGTGCGGGCATAATGTAAAAAATAGTATAGCATCAACGTCGCAAACAAAGCGTCATTTTTTCTTTTTCGGCTGCGGCGCCAGCGGCGACGGCGGCAAGGGCGCGGGGGCGGCCTTGATATTTTTCGTCAGGCGGGTCTGCAAAATGCCCATGGAAGTGCTGACGGTCATATACAGGGCCATGCCCGCCGAATAATTGTAAAGGAACAGCAGGAAAATCAGCGGCATGTAGCGCATAATTTTCTGCTGGGACGGATCCATGCCCGGCGAAGGAGGCTGCAAATGCGCCTGCCATACGAGCACGCCCACCATTAGAAGCGGCAACACGTTGAAAGGCAGACCCTGCGGCGAGCTGAAAAACGGTATAAACGTCAGGCCGGGAATTATAAAAATCGTATCCGGTTTCGTCAGGTCCGCCACCCAGAGGAAATGAGCGCCACGCAATTCGATGGCGCTGCGGATCATCGTAAAAAATCCCAGGAAGACCGGCATCTGAATGAGCATTGGCAAACAGCCGCTCATCGGATTGACCTTGTTCTTCCGCCAAAGTTCCATTTGTTTCTCCGTGAACTTCTGCGGGTCGCTGCCGTATTTTTCCTTGAGGGCGTTCACCTCGGGCGCCAGCGCCTGCATTCTTTTCATCGAGCGCATGCTTGCCGCGGTGAATGGCCAGAAGAATCCCCGCAATAAGATGGTCAGGACGACAATGATCCAACCGTAGTTGAGCCAGGGCAGCAAGTCGTGCATCAGATTCATCAACGACAAAAGCACCTTCGCGAAGAACGAACCGATTCCAAAAAAGCCGGCGAATCCGGTCCCGAAGTTCATCACGAGGTCGGCGCGGTTTTGAAACCGGTCGCCAATTCTTGCAAGCGTCCGTAATTCCTTCGGGCCGGCGTAAAGGGCGATTTGACGTATCACAACCTGATCAGCAACGAGAGTCTCCGCCGGGTACAACAAGGCAGCCTGGACGCCGACCAGGGGCACGCCGGTTTGGCTGTTCGTTACCGACAGGATGACGGGATTCGCCAGCATTTGCGATGCGGGCTGGTTGGTTTGCGGCATGGCCAGGATCGCAAAGAATTGGTTATAGGCGGCAGCCCAGACGACGTTCCCGTTCCCATCCCGATACTCCGTCTTTGGCGTCCGGGGGATGATGCCCAAAACGGTCGTGCTGGGATTAAAATACGTTCCCGGCACACTATGCAGGCTCGCGCCGTCGTACCACATTGCGCCGCCGTAGGTCATAAAATTGAGATCATCGACATCCATGGGCGTCGCCGTCCCGGCAATCCATTCCTGTTGGGGCAACGACAACGGCTTGCCTGAATCGTTTTTGAAAGTAACAGTGATATAGACGAGGTAATTGGATGCAATGTCGAAATCTTTCGTCAATACCAGGCCGTTGGGCAGCGATTTTTCGGCTTCAACACCGTGAGCGGTTTTCGAGAGTGTAAAATCGCCGTCCCCGATCAAACTTGGGTCTCCCAAAATGGTCAGGACCGGCAACGGAGCGCTTTCGTTGAGAGTAGCCACCGCGTTTGAGCCGGTCCCTTTCTGCCAGCGTGGAGAAATGGTTTCGGGATAATCGAGCAGGCCGATGGATTTGATGCCCCCGCCGCGCGAGGTGAACGTGTAACGGACGCGGTTGGTTGTAATCGTGAGCAGGTGTTCCGGAACGTTGGTGGACGAAGGTATGGCCGATGCGGTCACGGGGGAAACGGGAGCTGAAACCGGCGCAGGCGACTGCACGGCGTTGACACTATTGGTCATCGCCGCCTGCCGTTTCTCGAGCTTCTCGGATTCGAAAAGCCAGAATCCCAGCAAAATGAAACAGATCGTTACAACGATATATCCGGTCCTATCCATTGGAAATCAGCCACGCCTCTCTTTCCCGCATTGACCGCTGTGATCGCCTTGCGGAACGGGGTCCAATCCGCAATCTCCGAAGGGATGGCAACGGCAAATGCGTTTGACCGCAAGGATGCCGCCGGCCACGGCGCCATGATGACGTATCGCCTCGGCGGCGTATTGGGAGCACGTCGGGCTAAAGCGGCAGCCGCTGCCGCCGCCAAATAAAAAGACCTGCGCGGGCGAAAGTATCCAGCGATATAACTGGATGAGGAACACCAGGAGGGTAGGGACGGCGCGCTGCGCCGTCCGCGCCGCGTTTAGCGGCGCAACGAGTGTGGTCGGACGTAATACTGCGTAGGTTCCGCCCGCTCTACGGGCGGTGACGGCGCAGCCCGCCGTCCCTACCGCCGGAAATGTGCTTTTGTTATGCATCATTTCTTAAAAGTCCTGCCCGGCGGAGCGTTGTCAAAAAATCTTTTTCGACATCGGCAAATTTTTTCCCGGCGATGGAGTTACGGGCCACGAGGATGATCTCGATGGGCCTTGCGAATTCGTGCTGGTGCAGCCGGTAGCTTTCGCGGAGAAGGCGGCGCGCACGGGTGCGCTGGACGGCCCCGCCGATTTTGCGGCTGGTAACGACGCCGAGCTTTGAGTGCGCGCCCTCGGGCAGCAAATTCCAGTTTGCGACAAGGCAACCCTGGGCAAGGCGTTCTCCCTGCTGGCGAATGCGGACAAAATCGCGGTTTTGAGTGACGCGTGAACCGCGCGACAACCGCAAACGTTTCGTAGCGGTCATGGACGCGCAAATTAAACCGGCGTGAGGCGCTTGCGGCCCTGGCGGCGGCGGTTGGCCAGGATGGCACGGCCGCTTTTGGTCGAATTGCGGTTCAGAAACCCGTGCTGACGCTTGCGCCGGATTTTCGATGGTTGATACTGGCGTTTCATAATAAATTCAAAGTCATTTGCGCTCGTAGCGCGAGCCTGTCCAAGACAAGCTTCGAAAATTAGCGGGTTAGAATCGCAAATGAGAGGGCGGATGTCAACAATTCGAGGGTTAATTTAACCCTTGCCATTTGATCAGACCGATCCGTCGGATCCGTCCAATCCGTCGGATAGAGATCCCTCACGGCCCCATAAAAGCCGCGCGATAAAACATGCTCGCGGAATTGGTTATCGGAATCAGGAAACTAATCGAATTGCTTGAAAGCAGATTGGTGCTGACGTCCTGCCACGTCGTCAAATTCGAGGAGGATTGAAGCATATAGCTGCTTCCCTGTTGGCTATAGAGCCAAAGCAGCAATCGGCCCGCAGGATGGCCGGCGCTTGCCTGAAGCTGAAAAGGAGGAACCGACGGCACCACAAATAGCGTAACACTTTGCGAGGGCAGGACCTGGCTCAAAATCCCGTTGGTCACTTGAACACTGGCAAGCTGGCTGAGGCTGCCGCCGGCCAATTGCCAAACCTGCGCTGCGCTCGTAATCGTGAGATTCGAAATGCTCAATGTGACGGGCGTCGCATTGGTGATGTCCTTGTTAATGACCATCACGGTCAATGCTCCATCACTGCTGCGAACGGCGGCAAAAGCGTCCAGATCGTCCGGATCGGGCACGGTGGTCTGAACGCTCGTGTCGCCAAACGTAGATTTATTGCCGTCGTAATTGCGGTACATTTTCATGGCCAGATATGTGGGGGATGTGTTGGTGGGCGTTTCCCAGCGTGTGGCCAAATCAAGGCCCTGGCTCCCGAAAATGCCCAGGATGTCCGCCTGCGCGGTCGCGCCGTTCATATACGGTTCCGCGCCCCAATTATACTCCGTGATGCCGATTTTGGTCCCGGGATAATTCGTGGCCACCCAGGTCTTCATGAGCGGAATAAGGGCAATAACACTGTTAATCCAGCTTGGATCAACGTAATTGGAGTCCCAGAAGATGCGGGTGGATTGGTTGCGCAGCAGTTCGGTGGTTGGGTCAACGGCGTTGCCGTTCACGTTGTTTTCCTGGGGATAGCAGTGGACGGTAAAATAATCCAAAAGACGCTGTTGATTGGTATTCTGGTACAATTGGAACTGATGGAGCAGCCAGGGGCAATAATACCAATCGCCGTTCGCGGTACGATCTGGATAATCATTCGGATTATAATCACCATGCTGGCCCGCCCATTGTTGGTCATAACCGCTATATAGGTAACCGCTCCAACCCCATTCCTCCGGCCCCAGCACCAGCGCATTGGGATCGTTTGATTTGACCATGCTGGCGTAAGTGCGCATGTCGCCCCAGATTTCCTGCATGGTTGGGCCGACGGGATGGATGTCCTGATGCGTTTGGAACCAAATGCTGTGTTCATTGTCCATGATGTAATAGCCCACGCCGCCGTTTGTGGAAGCGCCCCATTGTTGCATCAAGTGTTGCACGAGGCCCTGCTCGAAATTGGCGTTGGTTGGGAAATTGGCATCGTCAGGGTTGTTCCATGTAATGGGCTGGTTATTGTTGGTGCTGCTGAGCCCGTCGCCGGCGGCAGGCAAATACGGGTCTGTGGACTTTTGAGGGCCGTATTTGTTCGTGGAATAACTGTATAGAATGGCGCGTCCGGAACCCAGATAAGGCATCCAGCCAATCATGGAAATGGTAATCAAAGGCTGCGCGCTGCTCTCCTTGCTGTTCGCCACAAATGCATCCACGGTATTTCCGGGCGTGGTGCTGGCGGAATCGGGATAGCTTTCAAAATACCAGTCCGCATCAAGATTATGCGCATTGATTTCCCAATTGTCGCGCGTTTCATTGTTCCCGCCCATCCGGTTCATGGTGAAATTCAGGTCCGCTAGCTGGTTCGACGTAGCGAAGGCGACGCCGTAAATCTGAGGGCTGATGGCATGGCGATTGGCCAGGGTGTTAATTTGCACGGTCACCATGGCATTTGTCCCATTGCTCGCCGTATTGGTGGCAGATACCAGCGAGATGTCATCCACATAAAACGTGGGCTGCGTTTCGCCAAGGGCGTCCTGGATGACAAATCCGGTGAAATTCGGCTCGTCCGCGACGTCCAATTGTGACAGCGGCACGCTGTACAACTGCCAACCGTTCGCCGGCAAGGGCGAAAGCGCGTAACGAGGGCTTGTGGCGTAATTTTGGGAGCCGTTCTCGTCCAGCAATCCATAGACCTGCAATCGTTGTCCCCCGCTTGTCCCGCCGTTCAGCCAAAAGTTAATGGACGCATACGGCGTGGAGTCCTGGTCCGAATGCCAGATTTGAATCCCGCTCCAGTTGGTGGCAATGGTGACACTGATTGAATCGCTGCCGGAATGGACCGGCGACGTATTTGCATAGTTGATTTCGGCCCAGCCCCAATTTTGCCAGCCGTTTTCGAGCGCGTCATCGTAAATGATTTGGTCGGCGCGCAACGCCAGTGGAAATAGAAAGACCATCGCCAGCACACTCACGTATCGGCCCGCGCCGAGGAAAAGGAACCACCGCTTTTGCATAGACAATAACCTACTTTACAGAAGAAACCGTGCCAACGCATGTCGCGTAAACTGGGGACGGAGCACCGTAGCGCAGGTTTCCAAACCTGCCGACTTGAGCGGCTTGGGAAGCCGCGAAAGGGATTGCCGAAGCGAAGCGAAGGCAAGGCCCGAAGGGCCGAACGAGCGGGAGCGAGTGAGCCAATCGCCGATTTCCAAATCGGCTGACCGTCCGAACGCGAATCATAGTTAGCTATGTCCGGCATTCGATGTTCAGCGTTGGATGTTCGATGTTCGATGTTTCGGTTCTTAAATGAACCAGGCTGGCCTACTGAGAGACCAGCCGGAAGAAGGCCGCGGGATTGGCTGGCTGAAGTGTGAGTTGTTCCTGCAAGTTCGTTGGATTGAGGCAGGGTGAATTGGTCAGTATTGTCCAATTGACGGGATTAAGATTAAGGCTCTGTTCCAGGACCATATTTGTGGACGGAATAATCCACGAAAGATTGACCTCGCCATTTGCGGAGAAAACATTCAATTGCGGCGAAGGTGGCGGCGTTTTTGAAATCCAGACTCCGCCCGGCTCGGCTGCCGCCACCAATACACTTCCGTCAGCCGAACATGCGAAAGCTCCCCAAACAGCCGGTGGAACATTGTTTGATATCCAGGTAGATCCGCTATTTTTTGATGAATAGATGGGAAACGAGTTATCTCCCGGTCCTCGGCCCATCAACACGGACCCATTTGCAGAACAGGCAAATAAACCAAAAACAGGAGCTTCAGGTCCCGGCGATGGCCATGTCGCGCCCCAATTCGATGAAACATAGAAATTGGTTCCCGCCGCATAGAGTTTGGATCCATCGGCAGCGCAGCCCAAACCAAATTCCGAACTCGATGGCTCGGCCGTCTGCCAGGTTAAACCGAAATTTGTAGAAACAATTAACGTCGACTCGCCTTCTCCCCCGTATGTCAGGGCCGCCATCATGCTTCCGTCCTCCGAACAGGCGACCGCGATTGAAGAGCCATCGATGTTCGTGGGCGAAAACCAGGAGTCGCCTGAGTTTGTGGATGCATAAAGGTCAGCGGGTCCGGCGTCATCCGGGGGATACGCAGCCAGCATTGTCGCTCCATCCGCCGAAACCGCAATACTGGTCCACTCCTCTGCTGGCACGTTTGCCGGGTTCCAGGTCGCTCCGGAATCTGTGGAAACATAGATGCCGCCAACGCCGCCGTTGACGGCCACCAGTTCGGTTCCATCGGCCGAACACGCGACTGGCCCCCAACTGCCCGGCGGCGTCTCAGCCTGGGTCCAGGTCACACCGGAGTTGGTTGAAAGGTAAATTCCGTCTCCAGCGCTTTGGCTGGCGGCTGCAGCCAGCCTTGTTCCATCCGCGGATGCAGCAACGCCCCGCCAATAATAATTTGTGTTCAGGGTGGTTGGCGTCCAAATCTGGCCCCGCACGCCAACGGCAATGCTCATAGCACAAAGAATGGCACAAACCGTTCTCATCTGAATTCTAACATTCAAACATAAATATAATTAATGTCAACGGAAATCCCGGCCGAGTGGTGTCCTATTTGGGTTTGGTGTACACGCTTTAGTGTGCTCCGGAGCAGCTTGGAGACTGGACGGCGAACCCGGAACACCCTAAAGGGTGGACACCAAACCGAATCAGGCCAGGACCCCCGGCCGTTGTTCCCGATAGGTCGAATCGTTTAGTGTCCACCCTTTAGGGTGCTTCGTTCGCCGTCCATGCCGGAAGTTGCGCGGTGCAAGCTCCGGCGCAAATGATTTGCGCCGCCTGTGTCATTCACGCAAAAATAGGCCGTGGCTTCCAATGCTTATTATCTATCGGAACGCTCGAATCGGATGTGCCGGAGGACGTGCGTTCAGGCCTGAACTGGTCCAGTAACAAACAGTTTTTTTTCTTTCTCAAAGTCCTTCCTGTTCCGGCGCCACCGGTGATTCCTTCATATGAACAGGAGTTTGAAGACGTTGATAATGAAGGTCCCGAAGAGCCAAGTCAGACGGAAATCGATGAAATGAATGTGACCCTGCCGGAAACGGTCGCCGTCATTCAGGCGCGAAATTCAATCGCGGCGGCGTGGCTTTGGCGGACATACGCGGCAAAGACGCAATGGAATGCAAATGCGATTCGGATTTCGCCATTGTGCGGGACCGTGGGGGAGCCAGTTTGACACAACCACCGTTACCGTAGTGGCAGGCGTCTCGCCTGCCGGTTCAGGCGGCGTCTCGCCGCCAGTTTCGAACCAACTGAATTCGAAGCGGCCCACCGCCAAAATCGCCGAATTGTTGACACGACTGACTAAAACCAACCAATATTCCAGCTTGAAGACCGTCAACGCGCGTGACGCCAAAAACCATTTCCTCAGCCTGCTGGCTGCAGTGGAAAACAATGGCGAGTCTTTTGTTGTCTGCCGGAACGGGGAACCTGTTGCCGATCTTGTGCCCCACAAACCCAGGAATCGGATCAAACCGAATCATAGGCTGAGCCAAATTAAGGCTAAATATGATCCTCTTGAGACGGCATCCGAAGAAGAATGGCCTAAGAGGTTCCGATGCCATTGATACGAGCAAACTCGCCAAACTCAGAACGGAAAGCTTAACGGTTATTTACCCAAGTTTCTATGCGTCGCTCAAAAGCCCGGATGTCTTCAATACATCGAGAATAAATCCTTCGGTAGCGCCTTGCGGCTTCCAAAGAAAGGGTTTTCCTCCCGCCTCCCGGATCAGTCATGAGTCCTCTTTGTTCAACAATTACATCAAAAAATCGCTCCTTGGGATCGCGTTCCTGTCGAATTTCCTGCCAAGACCATCCTTGGGGCAAATCGTGGCCAGCGAGTACCCAAACTTCCAATTCCTGCCACGCATTTTCTGCTAACAGCGCCTTGCTGTTTGGAAGATCTTTGCGAAGCAATTCTTCCAGGTTATCAAGAGCACCTCGGCGTCCATCTTCCAAATCCCGATCGACACAAAGCAGGAATAAGTCCACATAGTATTTGTTTTGATCAAGGATGCTTCTCAAATTCTCGACCTTCAAAGCTTCGCTGATTCCGCCAAGCAACGGATCCATAAGCACCTCCACATTAGCCGGACATCCAATTTTTGAAAACAAAGCGCGAATGATCGGAGCGAGTATATACTGGTCTTTCCTAAAATCTTCGGGAATGATCAGGACATTCATTGTCAGGAGTCTTTGGCTGGTTCCAGTTCAATTTCCTTGGGCTTGCCTTCCTGGAACTGCATAGTGTGCTCCATCCATGACGTTTCGTGCAGGCGCGCTAGGTCCTGTTTTTGTAAAATTTCCAACAAATGAGGAATATCACTTAATGATTTCATTTTTCCTTCGGAAGCATCGCGCAATCGATACGCTAAAGTGGCGTTCTTTAAATTCTCCTTCCGTATCAATCTTAGCACCTGCGGCGAGTGTGTCGTTGCAAGAATCTGAACCCCTCTTGCCTTGCTATTGCTTTCAAGTAAGTCCATCAGAAGCGTTAAACGAGCGGGATGAATTCCGTTATCCAGCTCTTCGAGAAAATAAAAATGAGCAGGCTTGGGACCGAGTAACGCTGCGAGTATGCCAAGAAATCTTAATGTGCCGTCCGATGCGCTATTCGCAGATGTTCGTCGACCACCTTCCTCAATCAGGTGAACGAGAATACGTCCCTGGGAATCTGGAACGAAATCGAAATCGACAACATCCATTGGTGTCAGTTCTTGAATCCAATTTGAAAGAGTGCCTTTAAGGGCGGGATTTTCGCAAATGCTTTGCAAAACCGACGAAAGGTTTTCGCCGCGATCGCTTAAAACGACTTGACCAGGCACTGAAGGCTTTCGCATAGCGTCAGGATTAAAATCAATAAAACGCATCGATTCCAAGACTTGAATGGTCTCGTTAACGGCCTCTCTGATCTTGTAATCGGCCTCCTTATGTTCTGCGAGTTCAACGGCTTGCGTTAAAACTGGTTGATTTGCAAGAGCACTTATTACTGGTCCAGACTTACGCCAATTTTCTCCTATCGGCAGTTTGACGTTCAAGTGCAAATGGTCATTTTGATCCGGAATGTAGTCGCTTTTAGGATGTGAGTCGAAGACTGGAATTCCAAAGACATAGAGGCTTTCCTTAGTAACCCTGGGAGCACGACCGGTCTCTCCGCAATTTACAGTAATCGCATACGTATAAGGCCAATCTTTATCTTTTGGCGATTCAAAATCTAGTTCGACTGTAAATTCCTGGGACCCTCTAAAACACACCTCTCTGGTGCCACCTCTAATTCCGCTCCATTGTTGGTACCCACCTTCGGCATATTTCTCCCCGATAATCTCGGCGAGATTATAACCACGCGCTATTCCATGAATAAACCGCAGTGCGTCGCGAACGTTGCTTTTACCGCTCGCGTTGGCACCAATAATCACGCTGACTGGCCCTAGGCTGATTTCCGCCTCTCGGAAATTCTTAAAATTCTTTAATTTCAGTTTAGTGAACATAGGCCTGATCGCGTTTTCGCAACGCTAGCCTCTAATTTCCGTCAACTCTTCCTCAAAATCCACAATTTCCTTAATCTGCGCTAAAAACCACCGGTCGATTTTTGTCAGATTGAATATTTCCTCGACGCTGAATCCGGCGCGCAACGCGTGGCGGATGAAGAAAATCCGTTCCGCGTTCGGGACGGAGAGCTTCCGCGAGATAACATCGCGCGGCAAAATGTCGCGGTCGCCGTAAACATCGGCGCCGATGCGCCAGGGCTTGCCGTCGCCGCCCAGGCCAGAGCGCCCGATTTCGAGCGAGCGCAGGCATTTTTGCAGGCTTTCCTTGAAAGTGCGGCCAATGGCCATGGCCTCGCCCACGCTTTTCATCTGCGTCGTCAGCGTAGGGTCAGCCTGGGGAAATTTTTCAAACGCGAAGCGCGGGACTTTTGTGACGACATAATCAATGGTCGGCTCGAAGCTGGCCGGCGTTTCGCGAGTAATGTCATTTTTGATTTCGTCGAGCAAATAACCAACGGCGAGTTTGGCCGCTATTTTGGCAATGGGAAAGCCCGTCGCCTTGGAGGCCAGGGCGGAGCTGCGCGAGACGCGCGGGTTCATTTCGATAATAACCATGCGCCCGTTATCGGGATTCACGCCGAACTGGATGTTCGAGCCGCCGGTCTCCACGCCTACCGCCCGGATGACGGCGAAACTTTGGTCGCGCATGATCTGATATTCCTTGTCCGTAAGCGTCTGGATGGGCGCGACGGTAATGCTGTCGCCGGTGTGGACGCCCATGGGATCGAAGTTCTCGATGGAACAAATGATGACACAGTTGTCGGCCTTGTCGCGCATCACTTCCATTTCGTATTCCTTCCAGCCCAGGAGCGATTCTTCGACCAGGATTTCGGAAACGGGAGACAAATCCATGCCGCGCCGGGCGATTTCGTCGAATTCATCCCGGTTGTAGGCGATGCCGCCGCCGGTGCCCCCGAGGGTGAATGCGGGGCGAATGATGAGGGGAAAGCGGCCGATTTTTTCAGCCACGGCGCGCGCTTCATTTATGTCGTGAGCCGTGCCGGAAATGGGAACGTCCAGTCCGATGGAAAGCATCAATTGCTTGAATGCCTCGCGGTCTTCGCCTCTGTGGATGGCTTCGGGCCGGGCGCCGATCATTTCGATGCCGTGCCGCGCGAGCACGCCTGAACGGTGGAGCGCCATAGCGGCATTCAGCGCGGTTTGGCCTCCCAGTGTGGGAAGCAGGACCAGTTTATCACCCCGTTTTGCGCCAGCGCCGGCCCTGGACGCCAATCGCTGCATTTCTTCTTTTTCGCGCGCGATAATTTTTTCGATGGCTTCAGGCGTGATGGGCTCGATGTACGTGCGGTCGGCGAATTCCGGGTCAGTCATGATGGTGGCCGGATTGGAATTGATGAGGACGACGCGATAGCCCTCTTCCTTGAGGGCTTTGCAGGCCTGCGTGCCGGAGTAATCAAATTCGCACGCCTGGCCGATTATGATGGGGCCGGCGCCGATGATGAGGACCGAATGAATATCAGTTCTTTTGGGCATGAAATGTATTTGTCAGGGCACTACCAGGTTTTTCCGAAATTCAAAAGAAACAGGACCACCACAGTCAGTATCATCATGAGTCCGTTGGGCATGAATTTTTTGGTTTTTGTGAGCCGCCAGGCAAAGATGACGATCAGCGCCGCCATGATGACGTTTGCCAGACCGCGCCCGAATGAAGGCTGAAAAACACCGGGCAGCCGCGTCAAAATCAAAAGCGCGGCGGCCACTGCTGACGTGATGAGCGAAGCCTTGCTTCCGGATTTGAAAAATCCAATCAGCCCGCCGATGAGCAACAGAATATCATAGCTCCAAAAGATGATATCTTTAAATTGCATGATGCAAAGCGTGCCTCAATTTGCAATGGTCTCCAAGTTAAGAATTTCTCCGTTTTCGCACTCGGAAATCACATCGAAGGGGCGGCAACAGACATCGCAATCGGTCGTGAACCGCTGATTTTTGATGCTGGTATCCACCATAATTTCACAAAATTCGCCGCAAAAAGGGCATGAAACCGTTTCAGAGACTTCCATGGCGGCAGTGTAGCCTGAGCGGAGAAAAATTCAAACTTTCGCTGAAACTTTCAGGGGAATGGCAACTGCTAAAAGAGTGGCGCAAGAGGGGTTTTTGTCGCAAATTGCAATGAGTATTATTAACGGGTTGGGGTGTACAATGGTAAAATTATTACATGTTTTGGTCATTGAGGATTCGGAAAACGATGCCGAGTTGTTGTTGGAGGAAATAAGGGAAGTGGGATACGACCCGATATCCGAGCGGGTCCAAACCGCTGAGGAACTGGCGGCGGCGCTCGCGCGCCATGCCTGGGACGTGGTTTTGTGTGATTTCGTGATGCCCCAATTCAGCGCGCCGGACGCGCTTCAAATGGTCCGCTCCAAACACCTCGACGTCCCTTTCATTGTGGTTTCGGGAGTTTTCGGGGAAGAGGCCGCGGTTAACATGATGAAAGCCGGGGCAAACGATTATTTGGTAAAAACAAATTTGGCGCGGCTTGTCCCGGCCATTGAACGGGAGATGGAAGCCGCCCACGGCCGCCGCGCGCGCGCCCAGGCAGAGAGCGCGGCTAAATACCTGGCGGCGATCGTCGAATCCAGCGACGACGCGATTTACGGGGTCAAACTTGACGGCACGGTCGTCAGTTGGAACCGGTCGGCCGAGCGCATCTACGGTTTCCGGGCCGGCGAAATCATTGGACGCAACGTTTCGATTTTATACCCGGATGAGCGCCTGGATGAATTGATTGACAGCATGGAGCGCATCAAACGCGGCGACCACGTGGGCCGCGCTGAAACGGCCAGGGTCCGCAAAGGAGGACGGCTGGTCCCCGTTTCCGTCACGATTTCTCCGATGAAAAATGGCGACGGCAAAATTAGCGGCGCGTCCGTCATCGCGCGCGATATTACCCTCCGCAAACGGGAAGAACAGGAACGCATCAAGCTGATTCAGGAACTGACGGACGCCCTGGGCCGCGCCAAGACACTGGCTGGCCTGCTTCCGATATGCGCCAACTGCAAGCGCATACGGGACGATCGCGGTTATTGGCAACAGGTGGAGGCGTACATTACCCAGCACTCGGACGCGGTATTTACGCACGGCATCTGCCCGGATTGCTTAAAAGCATCGCAGCCGGAAGAAAACGGAAACGAACACGCCGAGGCCGACTGTGACAGGCACATTACGGAGTGAGTTTACAAAAACGTGTGTATAGGCGAGTAAATCTGTAAAAAGGACCGAAAAGTGCGCTTTCATTGGCAGATTTGACAAAAACGGCCCATGCGAAGTGTAAATTCGAACGAGCGGAAGAGCACCCCACGGAACCGCTTCAACGCTTCAACTTTTTAACGTTTCAACGAGCCGAAGGCTACCGCCTTGAAAAGAAATTAGGCGCACACTGAGGGCAGATGCCGTGGGTGAAACGGATGTTGAAATTTTCCAGAAAGAATATTTCCACGGGCTGCCACTGATTTTGTTTGTTCCTGATCTTTTTGCAGTGTGAACAAATCGGCAGAAGCGCCATGTCATCGCCGTTTGGAACCTCAAAAAATGCCTTGAGCCGCTGTTTGCGGGTGCGGGATTCGTTCGCTTCGCGCAGGGCATGGCGCATGGCCACTGCCAGGTAATCCAATTCATCTTTCCGCACGTAATCGGCGATGCCGCCCAGAAGCTTCTCGATTTCCATTTCGCGGGTGAGTGCGTTGGTCACGAAAATAAAAGGAGTGTCCGGGCATTTTTCGCGCGCTGTGTCGAATGCACGGAGTCCGTCGAAGGCGGGCATGCCATGGTCAGAAAGAATCACGTCCGGCCCCTGCTCGAGGCCGGCCAGGAACGCGTCCCGGGTGTCAGCGCGTTGAAGCTGAAAAGTCAAACCGCTCTCCCGCAGCTTGCTTTCCACGCGCGCCGCATCTCCAGGATCATCCTCAAGAAAAAGGATCTTTAGTTGCTGACTCATTTTTCTGAATCCGAACGTATATACTACGCCATCGCCGTGACGGCGCAAGGGCATTCGGATAATTGTTTCCAACCTGGAACGACCTTCCTGCGCAGGACCGTGTCCGTGTGATTGCCGTGTGACCAGGCGTGCGGGTGCCATGCCGTCACGTGTTTCCCTCCATCCATGCCTCTTGCTGACAAATTGGCTCCAAGGCGGGATTCGCGACGGTGATTACAAATACCGCCTGACTCGTTTGCAATAATCCGCATATTCCTGACCGTACTGCGTTTTCAAAAATACTTCTTCGCGCAATATTTGACGGCGGGTCAACCATACGCCTGCGCAGACGTAAACCAGCAAAATCCAATTGGAAAATATCAGGAATTGACCAATCAGAATCAGCATAAACGCTACATAGATAGGATTGCGACTGACGGCAAATGCGCCCGTCATAACCAGCTTGTTGGGGTGAGTCACGTCAATACCGACGCGAAAGCTTCGCCCAAAAGACACGAGGCTCCAAAGGAACAATGCCAATCCGATTAGACATACAAACACGCCGACATCGGAAGCTGCTTCTGAATGGAAAAACTCTTGCGTACTCGCATTCGGTAAATGGAAGGCCGAAGCGAACACCATGTAAAAATAGAAAAGGGCGAACGGCGGAATCAGAAAATCCTTCCTGTCAATGTTGCCGAAATAAATGGCTCTGATGCCGATCCCTTTCAACAGCCACACCCGAATCAACACCATGGCAAGCAGCAAAACAATTGTGAGTGCAGCCAGATAATGCGCCATGGACATCAATATCCTGAATCGGCTCGTTGAGTCAAGAATGAGGACTTAATCACTACTGACTTACGTAGAAGTAAAGAAAGGGGTCGCGGCGATGCCAGTCAACAAGTAGAGGTTCGTGACTCCATTACCTACTGCATGGCCTGGAGAGCGGAATCGGACTTCGGGATTCCAATTTGGAGCGGCATCAGATTCATAGAGCCAGAAGCCACAAGCAACCCGCGCTGCAACTGTATCGTTAATGTAACACCACAAGCATCTTATAATCAGGTATTTACAAGATTTTCAGAGGTTTGTAACAGCGTGTAACAGAGCGTGTAACACGGCAAGTCATTGGAATTCAACGATGTAACAATGTAACACGTTTTTCAACTTCAACTCATACACTCTCACATTCTCACACTCTCTCATCCATCTTCGCTTCGCCTTCCCCCGTTTCCTCAGCATCTTTAAATTTCCCAACAAAAAGCTCATTTCCGCCTTCGTTTCCTGGTTGCATTCCCTATGCCCAATAAATGTGCAAGGGGGCCAGGTGGCGCTGCCACTCGTTTTTCATTGACGGCTACGGTTATGCTTTTAATTTTTCCCATGCTCAATACAAAATCATTGTGGGCGGCCGCGACCGCGTTGGTCCTGATTACCGGATGCAAGTGCTGCAACCAGGATGCGGATGTGTATCCTGGATTTTCGCCCCTGGCATCGTTGCCCATGCAACATCCCGGCACCGCGATGCACGCCGGGTCCTGGGACCGCACGGGAGGCAACAGGGATTTCATCACCGTGCCGCCGGGTAAAACCATCACGCTTTTGGACCAGGACGGCCCGGGAGAAATTCACCGGTTTTGGATGACCATATCACCGCGAAATGTCCAATCGTTGCGCCAGGTCATTTTGCGGATGTATTGGGACAACGAGACCAACCCGAGTGTTGAATGCCCGATTGGGGATTTCTTCGGCGTTGGCTTTGGTCAGACGGCCGATTACCGGTCGATGCCCATGGATGAAGACAGCGGCGGGTATAACAGCTACTGGCCAATGCCGTTCCATACCCACGCGCGGTGGACGCTGGAAAACCGGTCGAGCGAGAAAATCGGGTCATTTTACTACAACGTCGATTATACTACGTATCGTTCGATGCCCGCCGATATGCTGGAATTTCACGCCTGCTGGAGGCGCGAGAATCCCACAGATCCGCACCGCAATTACACGATTTTGGAAGCCCAGGGCGAAGGATTTTATGCCGGCGTGGCTTTATTCATGCAGGGGCTGCACATGGGCAGGAACAAGCTGGCGTTTTTGGAAGGGGACGAAATGATTTACATCGACCAGCCAAATCCGAATCCGCCCACGCCGGCGCATTGGCATCATCCCGAAGCCGTCCCGCAGATCAATGGAACCGGGACGGAAGATTATTTCGGGGGCGGCTGGTATTTTGACCACGGACCGTTTTCGGCGCCCTATCACGGTTGCACGATCAAAGACGAAAAGAATTCGCGTGTGTCAACGTACCGCTGGCACATTGAGGACGCGATTCCGTTTCATAAAAATATCCGGGTGACCATTGAACACGGCAACCAGGACGATACGGAGGCGGATTATTCGTCGGTGGCGTATTTTTACCAGCAGAACCCGCACCAGCCGTATCCGCCGTTGTCGGCAAACGCGGACGATTTGTTGCCGGGCCAATAAAGCATTGACCCGTTAAAACGTTAAAAGGTTGAAACGTTGAAATGGCTCGCGGGTCGCGCGCATCCAATTCTCTTACTTCGGTCTGGACAAAGCGAAGACGGTCACGCTCACGGCGATGGCGAGGATGACCAGAAAGAAGAGGCCGTTAAAGCGGGCTTCGTGAAGGAAACCCAGGCATGGATGTGGTGTGATGAAGTGGATTGGAAACAGTTTAGGCATACGTTTTTCTTTCTATTTTTGCGGCGGTTGTTAACCACCGTCACACGCCTATACGAAATCGGTTAAACGATCTTGCGAATGTTTTCAGTCTTATACGACCTATAAATCCCATACATCCGATTGGCAGGACGAGCATGCTGATGGCTTTACCGATAAAATCGGGGTTTTCAGCCTCTTGACATTCTGCCGCAGTTATGGTCTAATTTCACCGTTGCAGCCGAGACTCGGTTTCCTTCCTGAAGCCGGGTGCGGGAGACCCAAATCCCTCAAGAAATTGAGGACGGGGCGAACGAAGCCGGGTAACCGGCGTCAAGGCCACTTTCAAGGCCGAGCCCGACAGCTAATCTCGCAGGCGTTTGGAAGGGCGAGCCTCTGTGCTACGAAGTTCGTAGCAATCAAGTTCACCCCAATGTAAATTGTGTGGTGCGCCGTGTTAAGAGCACGGCCGCTGTAATCTATATATGTTGGACGCGATCTTTGTCGGAATAATGTTTGGAGGTTTCATGGCCTTGATGATCTACGTCGTGGGCTGTGAAAAACTTTAACTTCTATGAACGACGAAAACATCATCCTCGGAATCATTTCTGTCGCGCTCTGTGCCTACCTGATTTTTGCCATGGTGCGGCCGGAAAAATTCTGACGTATTTGAACTTAAAAAAACGAGTCGGCAGCATGACCTGTCACTCAAATTGAAAAAGAGGTTTGTCCATAAATTATGAACGCTCATCAATGGATTGAGCTCGTGCTTTACGTCGCGGCGCTGGTTCTCATCACCAAACCGCTCGGCCTTTACATCAACCGCGTGCTGGACGCCAATGGCCGCACGTGGCTGGACCCGGTCCTGAAGCCCCTGGAAAAGCTGACGTACGCCATTCTGCGCGTAAATCCGGCCCAGGAACAGCAGTGGAAACAGTACACGTTTGCCGTGCTGATTTTCAGCTTCGTCGGTTGCCTGTTCACATACGTCATTCTCCGAATACAGGACCATTTGCGGTTGAATCCACAGGGTCTTGGCCCGCTGACACCGCATCTGGCATTCAACACCGCCATCAGCTTTACCACAAACACCAACTGGCAAAGCTATGCCGGCGAATCCACGATGTCCTATTTTTCACAGATGGTGGGACTGGCGATTCACAACTTTTTCTCGGCCGCGTCGGGCATTGCCGTGGCGGCGGCGCTGGTACGGGGCATAGCAAGGGCGACGTCGCAAACAATTGGAAATTTTTGGGTGGACCTGACGCGTATCACCTTTTATTTGCTCCTGCCCATCTGCATCGTCTACGCGCTGTTTCTGGTTTCCCAGGGCTGTATCCAAAATTTCAAGCCGTACACGACGGCCACGCTTATCGAACCACAAACAGTCCAGGTCCAAAAGACTGACGCCAGTGGCAATCCGGTCAAGGACGCCAGCGGCAACCCGGTGATGGTCAGTGAAACGTTGACCAATCAAACCATTGTGCAAGGGCCTGTCGCTTCGCAGGAGGCTATTAAAATGCTTGGAACTAACGGCGGCGGTTACACGAATGCCAACTCCGCGCATCCGTTTGAAAATCCGACCCCGCTGTCGAACTTCATCCAAATGCTCTCGATCCTGGCGATCGGCAGCGCACTGACATATCACCTGGGCCGTGAAACCAAAAACCAAAAGCACGGGTGGTCCGTATGGACGGCCATGTTCATCATGTTTCTCGGCGGCCTTTTTCTCTGTTGGTGGGCGGAAGCGAGCGGCAACCCGATTCACCAGCACCTGGGCGTAGCCGCATCAGACGGGAATATGGAAGGCAAGGAAGTGCGATTCGGCATTTTCGATTCAGCCCTGTTCGCCACAGTCACGACAGACGCCTCATGCGGCGCGGTCAATTCGATGCACGATTCGTTCACGCCGCTGGGCGGTCTTGTCCCCATGTTTAACATCCAGACGGGTGAAGTGATTTTTGGCGGCGTGGGCGCCGGACTTTACGGCATGTTGATTTTCGTCATCATTGCGGTGTTTATTGCCGGGTTGATGGTGGGACGCACGCCGGAATACCTCGGAAAGAAAATCGAGGCCTACGATGTAAAGATGACGCTGCTGGCATTTGTCATTCTGGCATTCATCATCCTTGGTTTCACGGCATGGGCCTGCGTGAGCCAGTGGGGCCTGGACGGACTGGCCAACCAGGGCCCGCACGGATTCAGCGAGATGTTGTATGCATACACGTCTGGCGCGGGCAACAACGGCAGCGCCTTTGCCGGGTTGAACGCCAATACTCCCTGGTACAACACCACGCTGGGCATTGACATGCTGCTCGGGCGGTTCGGGATGATTGTTCCGCTTCTGGCGCTGGCAGGATCGATGGCCAGGAAAAAGATCGTTCCTGCGAGTGCGGGCACTTTTCCAGTCAGCGGAAAGACTTTTGTGATACTGCTTGTGGGCACTGTGCTGCTGGTCGGCGCGCTGACGTTTTTACCAGCGCTCGCACTCGGGCCAATTGTTGAACATTTTCTGATGCTGAAAGGAACCTTGTTTTAGCACTAATTTTATGGCCACAAAATCTGTCTCCATTTTTGATCCGAAGATCCTCTGGCCGGCCATCGGCGACGCATTCAAGAAATTGGACCCGCGTTTGATGGTAAAGAATCCAGTCATGTTTGTGACCATGGTTGGCGCGGCCATCACGACGGTGGACATATTCCGGTCCCCGCCGGGCGAGCTGGCGTTTGTGCTGCAGATTGCCATCTGGCTTTGGTTCACCGTGTTGTTCGCCAACTTCGCCGAAGCCGTCGCCGAGGGACGCGGCAAAGCGCAGGCCAAGGCGCTGCGCGCCACCCGCACGCGCACCAATGCCAATAAAATTGTTGGCAACGGCGCCGTGGATAAAATCGAAGTGGTGGATGCGGACTCGCTTCGCAAAGATGACCTGATAGTGGTCCGCGCCACGGAATTGATTCCAGCAGACGGCGAAATCATCCTGGGAGCGGCGACCGTGGACGAATCTGCCATTACGGGAGAATCGGCTCCGGTCATCCGCGAAGCCGGCGGCGACCGCAGCGCCGTAACCGGAGGCACGCGGGTGCTTTCCGATGAAATCAAAGTTCGCATCACGGCAAATCCTGGAGAAGGATTTCTGGACCGGATGATTTCGCTGGTGGAAGGCGCCAGGCGCCAGAAGACGCCGAATGAAATCGCGCTGACGATTTTGCTCGCGGCCTTGACGGTGGTATTTCTGCTGGCGGTTGTCACTTTGAAGCCGTTTGGGGCGTATGCGCACACGAGTTTTTCCAATGCCGTGCTGGTTGCGCTGCTGGTTTGTTTGATTCCCACGACCATCGGCGGATTGCTGAGCGCGATCGGCATCGCCGGCATGGACCGTTTGCTCCAGAAAAATGTCCTGGCGATGAGCGGACGCGCCGTGGAGGCCGCGGGAGACGTGGACGTGTTGCTGCTCGACAAAACCGGCACCATCACGATGGGCAATCGCCAGGCCACAGCATTTGTGCCGGCGCCGGGCGTAACCGAAAAGGAATTGGCGGACGCGGCCCAACTGGCGTCGCTGGCAGACGAAACGCCCGAAGGCCGCAGCATTGTCGTGCTGGCAAAACAATTTGGAATTCGCGCCCGGACGATCCATGAAATGCCGAATGCGCAATTTGTTCCATTCACGGCGCAAACGCGCATGAGCGGCGTCAATTGGGACGGCCAGTTGATTCGAAAAGGCGCGGCAAATTCAATCCGGCAATTTGCCGGCGGGAAATTGCCGGGAGAAGTGGAAAACGTGGTGGAAACGATTTCCCTTTCCGGAGGCACGCCTTTGGTTGTTGCCAGCAGCGACCGTGTCCTGGGCGTTGTGCATTTGAAGGACATTGTCAAAGGCGGCCTTTCGGACCGGTTCAAACGGTTTCGGGCGATGGGCATACGCACGGTGATGATTACCGGCGACAACAAACTGACGGCATCGGCGATTGCGCGCGAGGCGGGCGTGGATGACTTTCTTGCGGAGGCCAAGCCGGAGGACAAACTGGCGCTCATCCGTCACGAGCAACAGGGCGGACGGATGATAGCCATGATTGGCGACGGCACCAACGACGCACCGGCGCTGGCCCAGGCGGACGTGGGCGTAGCCATGAACACCGGCACGCAGGCGGCCAAGGAAGCCGGCAACATGGTGGATTTGGACTCCAATCCCACGAAGCTGCTGGAAATTATCGAAATCGGGAAACAACTGCTGATAACACGCGGTTCCCTGACGACGTTCAGTATCGCGAATGACGTGGCGAAATATTTCGCCATCATTCCGGCGATGCTGATGGCCACGTTCCCCGTCATTGAGCCGCTAAATATTATGCGATTGCACAGCCCGGACAGCGCTATTCTGAGCGCGGTCATTTTCAACGCGTTGATTATTATCGCCCTGATTCCGCTGGCGTTGCGCGGCGTTCAATTTCGTCCGCTTGGCGCGAAGCAAATCCTGCAACGCAACCTGCTTATCTACGGTGTTTGGGGCATTGTGCTGCCATTTATCGGCATCAAGGCCATCGATATTTTGATCGTTGCCTTCCACACGGTGAACTGATTCGAAATTTATGAAAACAATTATCGCTGAATTCGGACGTTCGATCGCGGCAACGTTTTTCTTTGCCATCATTTTATGTGGCGCGTACCCGCTTATTGTGTACGGCATTGGGCGGGCAGCGTTTCCCCATCAGGCCAACGGCAGCCTGATGGTTGACACGCATGGCGTGGTTCGCGGTTCGGAATTGATTTGCCAGAACTTTACCAGCGCGAAGTATTTTCATCCGCGCCCGTCAGCGGCGGGGAACAACGGTTATGACCCAACGTCCTCGGGCGGCAGCAATCTGGGTCCGACGTCGGGTACATTGTACACAAACATCATGCAAAACGTCGCGGCATACCGTTCCGACAACGACATTCCGGCGACTGTGCCGGTGCCGGCGGACGCCGTGACGGAATCAGGCAGCGGCCTGGACCCGCACATCAGCCCGGCGAACGCGGAATTGCAAATTAAGCGTGTGGCCAAAGCGCGCGGCTTGAGCGAGGTCCAGGTTCGCGAGCTGGTGCGCGAAAACACCAGCGGTCGCGATCTGGGCCTGTTCGGCGAACCGCGCGTGAACGTGATGACGCTCAATTTCGCGCTGGACGGTCTGGCAAACCAGGCCGTTAAACCTTGATTTCGCGGCTGGCGCCCGGGATCCAAATCTGTTCCGGCCGCGGCTCGCCCGTCTCGACGGCGTGGCCGACAATCGCCCGCATTTGGGCGAACCACCAGCCTGCCCGGGCGATGCGGCCCTTGCGGCCGGTCGCTTTGGCGCAGAGCTTGACGCCGTTGAATCCCAGTTCCAGTTGTTCATTTGTCGCATTGTTTGTTGTCATAATATTAACCTTTCGTCCGCGACAACATGACAGGGGGGGTTGGACAAATGCTGTCCAAGGCTAAAAAACTCCCAAAAAAAATTTGGCGTGAGAAAAATAGGCCAATATTGGCCTTCGACCGGCGTGAGGACGAAAAATCAAAGCTAAAATCGCCCGATATTTTCGACAAATTTCAGCCAAAACTCCACGTCCTCCAGATTTTGCTTTGCTTCCGGATAGTCCGGGTCGATTGACAATGTTTTGAAAAAATATTCGCGCGCCGATTGATAATCTTCAGTCGCCCGCGCTGCCTGTCCCAGGTAATAATAGACTGCATCCAGGGAATCCTCAATGTTCAGAGCCTCAAGCAAGACGGTTTTAGCCGCGTCAAATTTTTCCTGTTGGATCAGGGCGTCCGCCAAGAAAACCGGGGGTGTCGTGGATTTGGAATTAAGTCGCCGGGCATTTCTAAAATGCAATTCCGCTTCGTCCAGGCGCGCGCGGCCCACGCAGAGCCTGCCTGCCGCATATTCAAGGAACCACGGATTTGGCGCCCGGTCACCGTTCATGGCGCCAAAATAGGCTTCGGCGTCTGATATTCTTCCGACATCGAGGAGATTCAAGACGACATGATATTTTGCACTGTCTCTTTGCGGGTCCAGCGCCAGCACTCGCTTGTACAGTTCAAATGCCGATGCCTCGTACTCTGCCGCGTTGGCCTTTTTGGCCAATCTGACCATGGTCTCGAGTTGTTCTGAATCCGCGGCTTTTGAACCGGCGTCAAGCCAGAATGCCACGTCATCCAAAAGCTGCTTTGCTTCTCGATAGTTGGGATCGATTTCCAGCGCCTTGAACAAATATTCGTGCGCCGACCGATAATCGCCGACTGCCCGCGCTGACCGACCTAGCATAAAATAGACTTCATCCAGGGATTCGTTCCGAAGGTTGAGTGCATCCGTTAATACCGTTAGCGCTTCGTCGAATTTTTCCTGTTGAATCAGGGTATCTGCCAAAAAGATGATCGGAACCGTGGAATCCGGATCCAATTTTCGGGCATTTCTGAAATGCATTTCCGCTTCGCTGAATCGCCCACGGACCCTGTGTAATCTGCCGGCCAGATTTTCAATGAGCCATGGTTTGGGCGCCGCTTCCTTGTTTATGGCCTTAAAAAGGGCCTCGGCGTTTGAAATCCTTCCAATATCGAGCAGGTTCCAGGTCGCGTAGTATTTTGAGGCGTCTTTGTCCGGGTCCTGGGCCAGGATGCGCTTGTAAAGTTCAAATGCTGACGCCGCATAGCCGCAAGCATTGGCCGCTTTCGCGGATTCAAGCGCTTTTTGAAATCCCGGCAAAGTCATTAATCGATTCAGTGGTACAGCCGACATGCGCTTTCCGTGGCCTGCCACGCGTCACACCGAGGCGAAGCGTGGTGCGCGCGAGAGGACTTGAACCTCTAATCCTTTCGGAACCGGATCCTAAGTCCGGCGCGTCTGCCATTCCGCCACGCGCGCGCGGGTAATACATTGCGCCAGGGCAACTTGAAGCTCAAGCCGTTTGTACGGAGCTTCAATCGGCGATACGGCAGGTTTGGAAACCTGCGCTACGATTTACGAAACGAGCTAAGGGCTTGTGATTGAATAAATTATACGCACTCAAATCCATTGGGCTAGGCATGGCAGTTGCTCATTAATAGGGGTTGTGCCCAATATCTTGTCAGAACTGAAAGTCGAAAACTCGCCCGAAGGCGCTGTATCCGTTCCGAACAGCCCGAAAATCCGAACGTTGCTGGTGGATGACCAGTCGTCCGGCGTGGCGGTGTTGCGCAATATCCTGCGATTTGAGCCGGACGTCGAAGTCATCGGCACTGCGTCCAACGGGCGCGAAGCGATAGAAGCGATCAACCGGCTCCAGCCGGACCTGGTGTTTCTCGACGTTCAAATGCCGGAACTAGACGGCTTCGGAGTGGTCGCCGGAATCACCATCGAGAAGGCGCCAATCATCGTCTTTGTGACGGCGCGCGACGATTGCGCATTAAAAGGATTTGAAGCGCAGGCGCTCGACTATGTGGTGAAACCTTGCCAGCCTGCGCGACTGCACTCGGCGGTGCAGCGGGCGCGGCAACAACTTCAAAATCACCAGGGCAGCGATATCCGCCAGAAATTGGACAACCTGATCCAAAGTTTAAAGGGAGAGCCGAAGTACCCTGAGCGCCTGGCGGTCAAATCAAACGGCCGGATTATATGCTTGAAACTGGCCGAAATTGACATGGTGGAGGCCGCCGACAACTACGTAAAACTTTATGCCGGCAAGCAGACGCATATGTTGCGTGAGACGCTCGGGGCTCTCGAAGAGAAGCTTCCGCCAGCCCGTTTTGTGCGCATCAGCCGTTCGGCGATCGTGAATCTTGAATCCGTCCAGGAATTGCACCCGCTTTTTCATGGGGAATACCTGATAGCCCTGAAGAACGGCGGGCGCGCCACGCTGACACGCAGTTACCGGGAGCAGCTCCGACAGCTCGGTGTCGCGGTCCTCGCCTCAAAGGACTAATTCTGGCCCGCTAAAAATGCGGGCTATTTCCACTAATCTTATCCCTCCGGGATTCCGACGGAACTCTCGTCTTTGCCGATCCAGGACGCTAAGGGCTTGCATTTGCGAATACCGAGCACGCTAAGCGTGGACACCAAACCCGCCTCCATTTCGCCCCTCCCGGAGAGCAATCCGCCCCTCAAATCCGGGAATATGTCCCTAATTTAACATCTTTCTGCGTATTTCTGTTAAATAGAATAGGTATGAAGAAATCGTTGTTACTGCTCTTGCTCGCGTCGCTCACGGTGGCGACCGTGACCGCCCGCGCGCAAGGCACCGCCTTTGCCTACCAGGGCCGGCTCGAGAATAATGGAACGCCAGCCAATGGAAATTACGACCTGACGTTCACCCTGTACGCAACGAATGTCGGCGGCACGGCTGTGGCCGGCCCGGTCACGGAGAGCGACACGTCAGTAACCAACGGTTTGTTTAGTGTGACTATTGATTTTGGGTCGGGAGTGTTTGCAGGCAACAATTACTGGCTGGACATCGATGTGAGTCCCGCCGGCAGCAACACTTTTACCGATCTGACGCCGCGCCAGCCTATTCTGCCAACCCCCTACGCAATGATGGCGACCACCGCCAGTAACTTGCTAGGCAGGCTGCCGGCGTCACAAGTTTCAGGCACCATTCCGATGACGCAATTGTCATCGGCCATTCTGACCAACGCGGAAACGGGTGTCACCTTGAGTGGCACGTTCAGTGGCAATGGCAGCGGATTGACCGGGCTTAATCCGGCGAATTTGAGCGCCGGGACGGCGGCCATCAATATCAGCGGCAATGCGGCGACGGCCATGAGCGCAACCACCGCAGCCAGCGCCATGACCGCCAATAGCGCCGCTACGGCAGGCAGTGCGGGAACGGCAGCCCTGGCATCGAATGTGGTCTCGGGCATCAATATCACCAACGCCTTCATCACCAATTCCGTTTTTGCCGGCAACGGCGGTGGATTAACCAATTTGAATGCGTCACAGCTATATGGTTCGGTGCCGATCGCTTCGCTGACTTCAGTACCCGCCGGTAATCTCACAGGCACGGTTCCACTCGCGCAACTGCCGTCTGCAGTCCTGACCAACAAGGAAACGGGTGTCACCTTGAGCGGGACTTTCAGCGGCAGTTTCACTGGCGTGACTAATCTGACGGCATCTTCAATTCAGACAAATGGTTCCACCGCGGGACAGGTGTTGACATCGAGCGGTGGCGCGACCGTGTGGGCAAACGCCAATCCCTGGATGGGCGGCAGCCCAACGCTCGTGACAAACAGCACACTTTCAACCAACGCAGTTTTGATAGGCCGGGACCGCGGCTTTTTCCTGGGCTTTGTCACCAGCGCCGCCAATCAGCAGATTTCGTCCAACTATTTTACAATCAAGCTATCACAGGCGCTATCCACCAATGCTGTTGTGGCCACGTATTCGCCCGGGGCAGAGGGCACGTGGACCAACAGCCCAATTTCGATCGGTGGCCTCATCGTCTTTGAACAAACGTTCCAGCTTGTGACCACGAGCAATTCCATCACAGTGCAGTCGATCGTTCCGCCGGCAACGTCCAGTTCGTACGGAATGTTTGTTCATGTCGAGCAATATTAAGAGTTAACGACCGGCCAGAAACTCAAATGAAAGTGCTCAAGTTAAAGGTGAAAGAAGGAAAGCGGCAATCGCAATTACGGGCGAGACGAATCAGAATCCGTTTTCAGTTCGCGTTGTTAGCAGGCTGTCTTGGCGCCGCGGTTTCAGCCAGCGCCCAAAGTTACAGCATTGACTGGCATAAGATCGCCGGGGGCGGCGGCTTAAGCACGGGCGGCTCATACCAAATCAATGGAACCATCGGGCAACCGGAAGCGAGCGGAACCATGAGCGGCGGCAATTACTCCATGACGGGCGGATTTTGGAGCCTGATTTCGGCGGTACAGACGCCGGGGGCGCCACCGCTCTATATCAGCATCGCCGGCAACACAGTCACGGTTTATTGGCAAAATGTATCCGGCTACACACTCAAGGCACGCACTTGCTGCGCCGGGTCAACCGGCTGGACCACGTGTCCCTGGTCGCCCATCACGTCAAACGGCACAAATTACGTGAATATCACCGGGCCGACCGGGAGCATGTTTTTCACGTTGTGCAAGCAGTGAGAGCTAGCCTTTAATAACCCAATCGTATCCCTTGGCTTCGAGCTCGAGCGCAAGTTCTTTGCCACCAGATTTGACGATGCGGCCGTCCATCAGCACGTGAACGAAGTCCGGCACAATGTAATTCAAGAGGCGCTGATAATGGGTGATAACCAATTGCGCGTTTTCCCGGTTCTTCAATTTGTTGACACCATTGGAAACGACTTTCAGGGCGTCAATATCCAGGCCTGAGTCGGTTTCGTCGAGCACAGCCAGGCGGGGTTCGAGGACAGCCATTTGGAAAATTTCGTTGCGTTTCTTTTCGCCGCCGGAAAAACCTTCGTTGACGGAGCGCTTGAGCAGGTCTTCGTTCAATTCCAGGAGTTTGATTTTGTCTTTGACCAGGCTGAGAAACTCGATCGCGTCGAGTTCCGTCTCGCCTTTGGCCTTGCGAATCTCGTTCAGGGCGGCTTTCAAAAAATAGGTGCTGTTGACCCCGGGAATCTCGACCGGATATTGAAAGGCCAGAAAGACGCCTTCGCGCGCGCGTTCCTCGGGGTCGAGGTCCAAAAGGTCTTTGCCATCGTAGAGGACTTCACCGCCGGTGACGTCATAACCATCGCGCCCGGCCAGGACGGCAGCAAGGGTGCTCTTGCCTGAGCCATTGGGCCCCATAACGGCGTGGACTTCACCCGCGCCGACGGTAAGGCTGACGCCTTTTAGAATTTGTTTCCCATCGACACCCGCCGAGAGATTTTTGATTTCAAGTATTGGTTTGGTCATTTTAAAAAAATCAGTTTTTCAGCCCGAGACTTCGCCGCGCTTCAACACGGAGCGAACGGCAATGTTTCAGAGCTTTTCTTGCTTCCGCCAGTGTGGCGCTATTTCCAGGATAGCGGAAATTAACCGCGTAATCCGTCAGCGATTTTGCAGCCGTTTCGTACGATTTCCACAATGGCTCTACCGGCAAGAGCAATATCAGCAACGCAGGAAGGTCATGGGTTCGAGGACAGGCTAGCCCTGCTTCTGTTAAACGCGCCTTGAGATACTTCTCTACAGCTTGTTGGCAATGAAAACAGACGGCGTCATAAACACGCTGCTTTTTTCGACGCATGATTTGAACAGCAACCAGAAAATCCCCTTCGGCTTTTTCAACCCATTCACGCGTCAGTGGATTCATACATGATCTTCCCTTTTTCAACTACTTCATGCATAAACGAGTCTCCCCAACGAAGTCGTTTGGAAATTTCTCCCGGTGTCCGAACTATCAGATCCACTGGAAAACTGGCCGGCATTGCTTTTCGAATCCTTAAAGACATTCGCTCACCGCGATAACGAGTACGGGCCATCACCACCAACAGATCCACATCGGAATCTTCCGTTGGATTCCCGTAGGCGTATGAGCCAAAAAGAATGATTTTATGCGGACGAAACTGTTTCGCGACCGCTTTGCAAAACGAGCGAATTGTAGATCGTTCGATCATGCCTCAAGTATAAATATCAACCTACGCTCCCTTCCAGGCTCACGCCGAGGAGTTTCTGCGCTTCCACCGCAAACTCCATCGGCAGTTCCTTGAACACCTCCTTGCAAAAGCCGTTAACGATCATGTTCACGGCGTCCTGCGTGGCCAGGCCGCGCTGGTTGCAGTAAAAGATCTGGTCTTCGCCAATCTTCGACGTTGTGGCTTCGTGCTCAACGCTGGAGGAGGTGTTTTTCACTTCGATATAAGGGAACGTGTGCGCGCCGCATTTGTTTCCAATGAGCATGGAATCGCACTGCGAAAAGTTGCGGGCGTTTTCCGCGGTCTTCTGGATTTTGACCAGACCGCGATAGCTGTTTTGGCCGCGCCCGGCAGAAATGCCTTTGGATACGATCGTGCTCCTGGTGTTTTTCCCGATGTGGACCATCTTCGTGCCGGTGTCTGCCTGCTGCATATTATTCACGACCGCTACGGAATAAAATTCGCCTTTGGAATTATCCCCCAGCAGGACACAACTTGGATATTTCCAGGTGATAGCCGACCCGGTTTCGACCTGGGTCCAGGAAATTTTTGAGTTGCGTCCTTTGCACAGGCCGCGTTTGGTCACAAAATTATAGATGCCGCCCCGTCCGTTCTCGTCGCCCGGATACCAATTTTGCACGGTGCTGTACTTGATTTCGGCGTTGTCCATGGCGACGAGTTCCACGACCGCCGCGTGCAACTGATTTTCGTCACGCATCGGCGCTGTGCAGCCTTCGAGATAACTGACGTAGGCGCCTTCATCAGCCACGATGAGCGTGCGCTCAAATTGCCCTGATTTCGCGGCGTTAATGCGGAAGTAGGTGGACAGTTCCATCGGACAACGCACACCTTTGGGGATGTAGCAGAATGAGCCGTCGGTAAAAACGGCGGAGTTCAGCGCGGCAAAAAAGTTGTCCGTGTACGGGACAACCGAGCCAATGTACTTGCGGACCAACTCGGAATGCTCGCGTATCGCCTCGCTCATCGAGCAGAAGATGATGCCCTTTTCAGCGAGCTGCTTTTGAAACGTTGTGCCGACTGAAACGGAATCAAACACCGCGTCCACGGCCACGCCGGCCAGCCGTCCGCGTTCGCGCAAGGGAATGCCGAGTTTTTCGTACGTTTCGAGGAGTTTCGGGTCCACTTCCTCGAGGCTCTTTGGGCCGTCGCCACGTTGTTTGGGCGCGATATAATAGGTGATATCCTGATAATTGATTTTCTCGTGATGCACTTTGGGCCATGTGGGTTCTTCCAGCGTCAGCCAATGGCGATAAGCCTTAAGGCGCCAATCCGTCATCCACTCCGGCTCGCTCTTTTTGCGCGAGATGAGGCGAATAATGTCCTCGTTGAGTCCCGGCGGCGCGGACTCGGTTTCCACGTCGGTATAAAACCCGTACTTATATTCGGTCTGTACCAAACCCTCGATTGTGTCAGTAGCTGTCGGCATAAAATCCTCTCCTATAAATTATTTCTCTTTGGCGCAGGCGGCGCACAAGCCATGAATGGCGATATCAAAATGTTGGGCGCGAAACCCGCGGGGCAGCGCCACAGAGGCGCGCGCCCCGGGCGGCAAATCCACGTCGAAAACACAGTCGCATTCGTCGCAATAAAAATGGCAATGCTCGTGCATATTCGGACAAAAACGCGTCGCGCCGCGGTCCAGCGTGACCTGGCGAATCAGGCCGGATTTGACCAGCGCATCCAGGCAGTTATAAACCGTGGCGTGCGAAATTTCCGGCATTTGCTTTTTCGCCCGGATAAATACCTCGTCCGCTGTGGGATGATCGCGCTTTTGCAGCAGCACGTCATAGACCTGCTGCCGCTGAGGCGTAAAACGAAAGCCGTTGGTCGTGAGACGACGGCTGAAATTGGATTGTTTCTCCGCAGCGTTCATCCGGAAACAATCTAGAAGAGAAGCGCGGCCGGGTCAAGATTTAGAATTAATCTAAATTGAACTCTTGCCTGGACCGAAATGCATATACGAATTTCCCCGGCCCGGTGTCTATCCGGTACGAACTCGAATTTCAAAATATGAAAAGCGCAATCCGACGGGCCATTCCGGGAATGATTGGCGCGACGCTTCTCATAACCTTTTGCGCCAAAAGGGAATCCGAAGGCTGGAAACACATCCATGATCCGGCGCTCGCCGCGCGATTGAAATCATTTGTGGCCGAAAAAGTATCTGAGGCGAATGCGGACCCGGACCCGATGCCCCCAGGCGTAGAGAGCTTATTGGCGGTAGAAAATCAGGGAAATTGGCTGGTTGCCAGCAACCTCTATATGAGTTTACGCAACCCCGATGACCAGACCTCGGTTTTTTGGGGCCGTATCAACCGGAAGACGCGCGAGGCGTTCGACGACTTTTGTGATAAGGCGGAGAGTGACGACTGGCCGGTGCTCAGCAACGTTTGCGCCAACCTTGAGCAGGCCCGCCTTCGACGCCTCGGCGAGGCGCCCGACTACGAAAGTTGGTGGCGTGGCAACGGCGGTGACGCTGTTGCGGAAATTCAGGGCGTTCTTGAAGCCTTTGGCAGGGGCGATGAAAAATATTCCGTGTTATATGGGAACGACATCATCGAATCCATTCCCCGAGGCAGTGTGTTTTTAGGAACCTATCCGGGGTATTCAATCGTTTCGGCAATTCAAGAATCGCAGGTGCAGGGCGAGCCGTTTTTCACTCTTTCACAAAACGAACTGCCGTCGCGGGTTTATCTTGCCCAGGCCCGTTCTCAGTTTGGCGGCCAAATTTATATTCCCACGGACGACGATGACCAGCATTGTTTCGAGGAACTTCAAAACGAAATTAGGAGCCGGATGAGCCGGGGCGGCCATGAGCATTCAACCGGATACGAAATTTTTGATTTCCAGGGCATGCTTTCTAAATTGGTATTCGACCGAAATACCAATCGGGATTTTTATATTGAGCAAGGCTATATGTCGCAATGGGCTTATCCTTGCCTGGAACCGCATGGCCTGATTTTTAAAATAAACCGCAGGCCGGTTACCGTCCTGGCGGACGCCGTTTTGAAAGAGAACGATGATTATTGGAGAAAGGTCATTTCCCCCATGATCGGCGATTGGGTGAATGACAAAACGACGGTTGCGCAGATTGCGGCATTTGCTGAAAAAGTTTTTCTCCGGCATGACTTCAACGGTTTTTACGGAGACCCGGAGTTTGTGCAAAATGAATATGAGCACAACATATTTTCAGAGGAACGTGGCTCATTCGCTGCCTTTTACTTGCGGCGAGCAGGAGATTCCCGTGACGCGGCAGAAATGACGCGCATGAATCACGAAGCGGACTTTGCATTCCGCCAAGCCTGGGCTCTCGCTCCAGCTTCACACGGCGTGGCTCTTCAATACACAAATTTTTTGCTGGCCGAAAACCGGATATCCGAGGCGCCGTTGGTAGCCGGGACAACCCTGGAGGTCTCTTCCGGCACTGACAGGACCTCGATGGAAGAAATGTTGCGGCAAATTTTGACACCGCAACAATTTCGAGTGTTGCTTACTTCTGAAATACGCTCACTCGCGCCGGCGGCAAATTAAGCCAAACCACGTTCGTCGCGCGCATGCGGAAACTCGACGCGCCGCGCGGCCGCAGGCGATGAATACGGTAGGTGAATTGGACCCACCTGCCGTCCGGCTCGAGTACGGCGCGGATCTTGCCGGCAAGCCGTTCGGCCTCCGCGGGAGGAAAATTGAGCAGCGGCAAGCTGGAAATCACCGCGCCAACTTTTTCGATAGGCTCGCGCCGGCGGCGCAGGAGGTCGTCGAGTTTCCAGGCGTCGCCGGTGATGATTTGCGCGCGCGGGAATTTTTCGCGGAGCACGCGCGTCATGTTGGAATTCTGTTCGATAGCCACGAGCCGTTCCTGGCGCAGACCGCGCCGCAATAACGCCTCGGTAACCACGCCCGTGCCCGGCCCCAATTCAAGCACATAGCTTTCCGGGTCCGACGGCAACCATCGCGCCATCGCTTCGGCCAGCTTTCTGGAGCTGGGCGCCACCGCGCCCATGCCCTGGGGATTGGCAAGCCATTCCTGCAGGAATAGAGATGTGTCCGTCAGGGACGTCAAAAACTTTTTAGCTAGAGTGGCCATAAAGAATTCCGTTGGGTATAAATCGCCAGCAAGCTACGCCACGGGGCTAATTCCCGCCATGAAAATTTTCATATATTTTACATTAACTTAACATTGAATAATAAAAGCCGCGTGGCCTGCCATCGCGCCACTCGACATTATTCATTCACGTATTGATGCTGTTTCAGCCAGAATAAGCAATCGTTTGCCCATGGGTGTGGGTGTGCAAACGGAGGCCTATCAGCAAGCGCCATGCCGTGGCGACCGTGTTGATAGATGTGCAGATCAAACGGCACATGATGTTTTCGCAATGCTTCGGCGAACATCAACGAATTTTCCATGGGCACGGTTTTGTCCTCATACGTGCACCAGATGAAACACGGCGGCGTGTCGTTCCTGACCTGCAGTTCGCTGGAGAGTTGGGCAATGAGGTCCGGCGACGGATTGGGCCCCAGCAAATTCGCTTTGGAACCGGCGTGCGTGTATGGCCCCATGGTAATGACTGGATAACACAAAACGCCCAGGTCTGGCCGGGAACTTTGCCGTTCCACCGGATCAGACGCGGCCGGGTTGCCGGAGTCGAAATGCGTCAGCGCCATGGACGCCAAATGGCCGCCAGCCGAAGATCCCATGATGCCGATTCGATTGGTATCAATGGCATAATCGGCGGCATGCGCGCGCACCCATCGCATGGCGCGTTCGACGTCCTGAAATTCAGCGGGGTAATGATAGCCGTGCGAGCCCAGCCGGGATTTTAATACGAAGCAGGTGAGGCCATGTTGATTGAGCCACAGGGCGTAATCTCTGCCTTCCCGCGGCTCCAGAACCTGATAGCCTCCGCCCGGGCAGATGACCATGGCCGCGCCGGTGGCGTTTGTCTGCGGTAAATAAGGCGTGATTGTGGGAATGTCGTTGCTGGAATTTCCGAGCGCGCCGGGAGCGCCATTTGGCCAAAGCGGAATCTCTTGAGCGTGCAAGAAAATGAGCGAGGACAAGAGAACCAGCGAAGCGAGAACTATTTTCATTCGGTCCATTTCAGCCTGACGGGCAATTGTAAACAAGGCTAAAGAAGTTTCAGATTCAAACTTTAAAAGTCTGCAAAAATAATGAGGCAGGCTGGAAGCCTGCCCCATTACGTTTTTAGAAGTTTTGCAGAAGCCTTGATTACGCTTTCGCGAGAGCCGCACCCGGTTTGGCCTGCAGGGCGCTTTTGGCGACCGTAACCAATTGCGAAAACCCGGCGGCGTCCTGTGCCGCGATGTCCGCCAGTATTTTTCTGTCCAGCTCGCACTTGGCGGCTTTGAGGCCCTCCATAAAGCGGCTGTAGGTCAGGCCGGCGGCGCGCACGGCGGCATTGATGCGGATTTGCCAGAGGTACCGAAATTCGCGCTTGCGGCGGCGGCGATCGCGATACGCGTATTGACGGCCGTGGTCCACGGCATCGGAGGCATAGCGATAGAGCTTGCCGCGTTTGAGGCGAAAGCCTTTGGCCGCGCGAATCATTCGCGTGCGGCGTTTGCGTGAGGCGGGAGAATTGGTGACGCGCATGGTTAGTTAAAGCGTTGAAGTGTTAAAACGTTGAAGCGGCGAAATTACCTGGTGAATGGAAGATTCTGGGTGATCCGGTACGCATCGGTCGAATGGACTTCGGCGGTTTTACCCAGTCGACGAAGGCGCTTGGCGTTTTTGCTCTGGGCCAAATGGCGCCGTCCGGCGCGAGGGCGCATCGCTTTGCCGGTGGCAGTGATTTTAAACCGCTTCGCCACGGATTTTTTAGTTTTGATGCCTTTGGGACGTCTCATAATCAATTCAATTCAAAAGAGCGTATATCATACGCCTCAGACGCTGAGGCGCAAGGGAAAAGGCAAAATATTTTGAGAACGTGCGCAACCCGGGTCAAGCCGCAACGCAACGCAAAGTGACATGGACAATTTCCGCGGGGGCGTTGATACGAACGGGGAAGGTGTTGCCCACGCCGTTTGATACGATGAGCTGGCTTTCGCCACGTTTGTAAAAGCCCGACCAATACCGAAATAAAGCCGGGCCCACGCCCACGTTCTTATCCAGCATCAACTGGCCACCGTGCGTGTGGCCGCTCAGCGTCAGCGGCAAGCCATTCTCAATCGCCGCGTCAAATGCATCCGGATGATGCGCCAAAAAAATGGGAAAGGCGTCGGGCCGCCGTTGTTTGGCGAGTTCGCGCACCTGCCAGGGAGTGATGTCGTCGTTAAGGCTTCCCACGCAATCCATCCAGCGCAGGCCGAGGAATTGGACCGGATAGCCGCGCACGTCGCAAATGGCCGATTCATCCAACAGCAGCGACAGACCTGAGCGCTTGACGCGCTCCTCGAACTCACCGCCATTCTCAATCAGGTCGTGATTCCCTTCAATCATATAAAGGCCGTAGCGGCCATGCATCTGCTTCACCAAATCAATTGCCGTGGATAAATCGCTCAGCTCGTAATCAATGAGGTCGCCGGTGACAACAACCACGTCGGCATTCAGGGAGTTGGTCGTATTAACGATTTTCTTTAAAACCGGACCGTGCGTCCACTGTCCGACGTGGATGTCACTGACATGGGCAATGGTAAGGCCGTCCAATGGTTTCGGGAGCGACGGGAGCGAGAGTGTAAAGCGACGGAGACGGAAGCGGTCAAGCTCGCGCAGCGCGATACCAGTGATGCTGAAGGTCAATAATGGAGGCGCCAGGGCCGCACAGGCGCCGATGAAGTTGCGGCGGGATATTGAGTTTTCGACAGGCGATGCGCCGGACGGCGTTTGAACCGGCGCGGACGCGCGGCGGCGGCGAATCCTTCGGATGCAGACGTACAGGACGGCGATGCCGGTGAGCAGGGTGAGGCCAAAAAAATGCCAAACGACCACGCCAATCAGCGCGGGCGTGGGAAGATACAGGGACAAATCCACGCCCGCGACGACCATGAGGACGGCGAACAATTGCGCGGCCATAAAAATACTGGCGAGGACTCGCCAGAGAGTTTTCTTCGCCAGGCGCATGGCAATGAGCCACCACACCACGTCCAACATGGCGAGCAGGTTCTCCTCCGCGATATGGATCCAAAAAGTTGTCACGATAACTTTATCATAGCGTGCCGCTAGAAATCAGACAACGGATCGCCGGTAAAGTTCGCGGAAATTTAACAAACGGAGGCAAAAAGTTTACATGCCCAGGCGCTGCAATTGCTCCTGCAACGCCATTTGGAACTCCTGCACATCGGCGGCGGACGGTTTGTAGCCGTGTTGCGAGGGCAACACGCCCAACCGTCCCATCTGGTCCAAATACCATTCAGCCTTTTGGCCGTCGCTGAATGTGACCTTGCCGCTGACAAGGGCGCCGGGCCGTGCAATTTGGTCCACGCTCACGGAGACCTGGCCGGCCTTGGCGGAGTCAGCGGGAGCTGCTTTTTCACCGCCCGGCTTTTTTGGTTCCGGAGGGGGCGCCTTTTCGGTTTTAACCGGTTCAGGATCTTTTGGGGTAAGCTTTAAGTCATCCACAAGGAAGCGCGTTTCCATGTAGGTCAATTTGAGACCGAACTCCTGGTTGATGCGGGTTTGGACCTCGGAGAGTTTTGCGCCCTGCGAAATCCAGGCGGCGACATGCTGCCGTTGTTCTTCATTCAAATTCATCAGACCTAATCTTTCCATTTCATTTTCAGGTTTCAAGTCAAACTTAAATGTACGGCATCATTGCACCGCCCGGAGGGTTCGTTTAATTTTGTTGGCGATGTCATTTTGGATTCGGCTTTTGTTTGTGTCAGTGATCGCCGCCGCATTGAGCGGGTGCGCGCCGTCCGACCAGGACGAGGAGAAAGAGCCGCACTACGTCCTGGGCATCAGCCGCGTAAACGCCATGGATTACCAGGGAGCGGTCGAGGCCTTTGAAGAGTCGCTGGAAGTCAATCCTCATTCCGCCGCCGCTCATTATCAGCTCGGCATGTTGTATGAAAATCAGGAAAGCGATCCCGCGGCGGCAATTTATCACTACCAGCAGTATCTGAAATTTGACCCCAGCGCCGAAAACGCGGACATCATCCGCCAGCACATCGCCGCCTGCAAACAACAACTGGCCGCGGACGTCCTGCCCCTGCCCAGCGCGCCGCAATCACAGGAGCAATTGGAAAAACTCGTCGAACAAAACCGGCAATTGCAGCAACAGGTCCAAAGTCTGCAGGACACCCTCAAGCAATGGAACGTCTGGTACGCAAATCAAACCGCCGCAAAATCAAATCCCGCAAATTCCGCATTGCCGCAGGATGTCACCATTCAACAGGAACCCGCCGAACCAGCCAATCCGCCCCAGCCCCAGCCCGTCCAGCCGGTTGTCACCCATTTGCCGGCGGTCACTCCGGCGCACACAGAAGTTTCCGTTGCGCACGGCCACACACACGTCGTAGAACGAGGCGAAACCGCGATGGCAATCTGCCGGAAATTCGGCCTGCACTTGAACGAACTGCAGGCCGCCAACCCCGCCGCCAATCTCTCCCGGATCCGGCCCGGGGAAGTTTTGAATATTCCGTGACCTTAGCTTAATTCTGTCCCTGAGCAGTCGCTCGCGCGTCGAGTTGCCGTTCCAAATACCTGTCTTCAGGCGCATCGAGCCACGCCGTGTACCACAGGTTGCCGAGCATCTGGCCGGCTTTCACGATTTGTCCCTCCAGAAACGGCAGGCCTTCCATTCCTTTGTCGCCCTCGCCGGTAAGCTGGCCGTTTTTGTCCATTTCATAAAGCGGCTCGACAAATTTATTCTGTTCAACCAGGTAATTCACCACGTAATGAAAGAATGCATCCGGATCATCCGCGTCCGGAATACGGGTTGCGGGCTGGATTTTTACGATGAGCGTATCGACAGGAATGCCGCCGACCTTGCGGAAGTAACCGCCGTCGATCCAGGCATGGAACGTTCTTCGCGTGGTGTAGCCTTTGGGATTGTTTTCCGGGTCCCATCCATTGAAATACTTCGACGTGTGCAGCGGCTGCGATCCGTCGCCCACGTAATGGCCCATGACGCCCATCACATAAACGATATCCGCTTCCGCGTTGGCAATTTCCTCGGGCGTGCCGCCGTGAGATTGAAATGCTTTGAGAGTGCTGAAGCCTGATTTCAATTTCTCGTAGTTCTCGGTAATGGCCCAGGGCAAAAAGCCGCTTAATTCGCGCGTATGGTCGGCATCAGTATCCGGGTCAATCGGCGGAAACCGTTCCGGATGCGCGGCCCGTGCGCGAGTGATGTCCTCAACAAAATCATATCGCATGATGGGCAGCGTATCGGGCGTGAGCCCGTAAAGAGGCAAATCTTCCAAATCAATATAATGGTCGGGGCCGTTCTCCTGTTTCAACGGCAAATCGCTGATGTTTCGCCAACGGTCCGGCTCGCCGGCCAGATATTCAATTCGCGTTTTGAGGGCGGGAGTCAGTTCGATGCCGAAGTCCGGCGGCAGCGACGCCAGGGCGAGGGTGTTCACGGCGTGATGGCCTTCGTAGTCCCATGCAAAAAGATTTTGCGCGCCTGCCATGGAAGCGGCAACAGCGGCTGTCAGGAGAGAGATTTTAAAATTCATAACTTCGATTCCGCAGCCTGTGAGCGTAGCGCAAGCGCTGCCAATTGCAAGCACGCGCCGGTTGCGGCCTGGCAAGTGGTAGAGTAGGCGAAGTGAAACGCTGGGGATTGAACTGACCGAAGTTGTCGGTTCCGTTGTTTCACTTCACCCCTCATCAAACCGGACGAACGGATTTCCCG
>Ga0335075_10001085_pt1 | contig 45779 bp, 38 predicted proteins | sample Lox_Sample_24_FD_206723 | JGI IMG/M metagenome (GOLD analysis project Ga0335075, IMG submission 206723) | Soil microbial communities from Loxahatchee National Wildlife Refuge, Florida, United States - Lox_Sample_2.4 | ecosystem: Environmental > Terrestrial > Soil > Wetlands | place: USA... | reverse complement strand
GTCTGCGCCACGACCGCTACCGGCCGGGCAAAGGCCATGGGGGCGGTGACGAGGGCCGCGCCGAGGCAGGTGATGGCAAGGGCGCTGGCGGCGAATGTGGCTTTCTGGATGGTGTTCATGATGTCTTCTCCTCTTTTCTCGCCCCTAGAACACGGCTGGTGGAGAGAAGTTACAGCAATGTCGCGGTCATTCCCGCGAGGACGATGGGTGCGGTGACGAGAAACGCGCCGACGAGCGTGATGGCGAGTGCACTGGCGGCGAAGGTAACTTTCCGGATGGCGTTCATGATGTGTTCTCCTCTTGTGTCGCCCCAAGAACACCGCCGGCCGCCGAAAGTTACAGAGATCAGGTCGTGCCCGATCTCCTGCGAGCGGCGCGGACGGCGCTCTCGGGCACCTCTCCGGCCCCATGACCCCAGCTGTTGCGGACGTAGGTCGCTACCGCTGCAACCTGCGCGTCATCGAGCTGCCATGCATATGAAGGCATCTGTGGCGCGGTGGGCTCCTCTGACGTCGCCACGCTCGACGCCCCGTGCAGAATCACCCGCAACACGGTGGCCGGCTCGCGCGAGGCCACCGCGGCGGATCCGGCGAGGTTGGGTATGAGATAGGGGACACCGCTGCCGTCGATCTTGTGACATCCCGAGCAGGAGTCGCGATAGATGGCGGCTCCGGCGACCATCACCGGGTCGCCGGCCGAAAGCGGTGTCGGGTGTTGATTCGTGCCTTCCTGACCCTTCAGGTACGTGGCGATCGCCGTGAGATCCTCTGGCCGCATGCCCGAGCTCGAGTCCTTGACCTCATCGGCCATGGGGCCCGATGCGCCCTCGAAGCGGTTGTGGCCCGTCTTCAGGTATTGCACGATGTCCTCGGCGCTCCACGCCGCGAGACCGCGTGCGGCATCACCCGTGAGGTCGGGAGCGAACCACCCCTGAAGGGCATAGCCCTGCAGCGCACGGCTCCGGTGGTCGCCGCCGAGGAAGCTTTTGGGCGTATGACAGGCGCCGCAGTGGCCCGGACCCGTGACGAGATAACCTCCCCGGTTCCATGCGGCCGACTCGTGCGGACGGGGCCGCCACTCCCCAGGCCGGAAATACAGCCAGTCCCAGAAGATCATGCTCGCGCGCATCGAGAACGGGAACGGCAGCCGGTCGGCGACGACCGCGTGATGCACCGGCTTCACGGTGTTGAGATACGCCCACATGGCGCCGACGTCGGCAACCGACATGCGCGCGAAATAAGGGAATGGCATGGCCGGATAGAGACGCTTCCCATCGCGCCTCCGTCCCCGGCGGACCGCGTCGTCGAACTGCCGCGCCGTCCAGTTGCCGATGCCCGTCTGCGGGTCGGGCGTGATGTTTGGAGCCACCACCGAGCCGAAAGGGGTCGCCACCGCGCGTCCGCCGCCGAATGGACTGTCACTTCGCGTCGGGTCGGCGTGGCAGGCGATGCAGTCCCCGAGCGTTACGAGATATCGCCCGCGCTGGATGAGGGCGAAATTGTGCGGATCCCCGTAACCGCCGCCGTGCACGCGCGTGCAGGCGGGAACTGACGCCACGACCAGGGCTGTTGCCACCAGGAGTCTGCGGCCGCGGCGGAACATGGCTCAGGTGTGCACGAGCGGCCCGGGATTCTTGAGATACTGCGTCCGGATCGCTTCGGCCGACCAGTAAGCCAGCGCCGCGACCGTGCCGGTCGGGTTGTAGCCGGCGTTCTGCGGAAAGGCGCTGGCACCGATCACGAAGAGGTTCGGCACGTCCCAGCTCTGCAGGTAACGATTGACCGCGCTCGTCCCGGGGTCGGCGCCCATGATCGCCCCGCCGCAGAGGTGCGTGGTCTGATAGTCGTTGATGTCGTAGGGCGCACGGCGGTACTGCTTGTCCATCTGTTGCGCCCCCATGGCCTGGAAGATCTCGGCGAACCTGTCGGTGAGGAAGCGATTCTGCTTGAGCTCGTTCTCGTGGAAGTCCATGGTGATGCGCACCAGCGGGCGCCCGAGACGGTCCTTGTAGGTGGGGTCGAGATCGAGGTAGACATCCCGGTAGCTGTACATGCTGCCGTGGACGCCGGTGCCGGGCTTGGTCGCGCTCAGGTAGTTCTCCTTCACCGCCTGCTTCCATTCGGCGCCCCACTTGGGGGTTCCGGGCGGCACGGGCGTGGTCTCCATGGGACGGCCGTTGGTCTGCACCTGGCCCATGTAGCCGCCGCCGACGAACCCGTGAGGACCGTGATCGAAGTTGTCGCCGTTGAATTCGTCGATGCACATCCCGATCGCGCCGGAGGCGATGAAGGGATTGAAGATGTATTTCTTCGGATCGAAGAAGCTCACCACGTCGGAGATGGTCTGGTGCGTGAAGTTGCGTCCTATGACGCCACGTTGGGCGACCGGATCGTACTGCCGGCCGATGCCGGACAGCATCAGCAGCTGCACGTTGAATATCGTGAAGGCACAGAGCAGCACGAGGTCGGCGGGCTGCTCCCATTCCTGGCCGCTGGTGTCGACGAAGGTCACACCCGTGGCCCGGCGCCCGCCGGCATCGAGATTGATCCGCGTGACCTCGCACCGGTCGCGCGCGGTGAAATTCGGCTTGCGCACCAGAACCGGCAGGATCGTCGTCTGCGGACTCGCCTTCGAGTAGTTGCCGCAGCCGAACCACTCACAGAAGCCGCAGTAGCTGCAGGGGCCCTGGCGCACTCCGAGCGGATTGCGGTAGGCCTGCGAGAGATTGCCGGACGGCTGGGGAAATGGCTTGTAGCCGAGCTGGCGCGCGCCCTCGGCGAAGAGTGTGTGACTGAAGGGCTGCTGCTGCGGCGGATTCGGATACGGACGGGAGCGCGGCCCTTCGTACGGATTGCCGCCCGGCTGAATCCTTCCCTGGAGATTCCCCGCCTGTCCGCAGGTGCCGCAGAGGTATTCGAAACGATCGTAGTGCGGCTCGAGCTGCGCGTACGTGACATCCCAGTCCTGGATGGTCATGTCGGCGGGCAGGAAGCGCGCGCCGTAGCGCTTCGTCAGATGGGTGCGCACGACGAAATCGGTGGGCAGGAAACGCCAGGTCTCCGCATTCCAATGCACCCCGCCGCCTCCGACTCCGTTGGGAGGCATGAATGCGCCCCAGGTGCGGATGGGCAGCGCCGTCTGGCTCATGTTGTTCCGAAAGGTGAAGGTCGTCTGCGCCGGCTGCAGGAAGAGCTCGTGACGGATGCGGTAGCGCAGCTCATCCTGGGCGTAGTTCAGGGGGTAGTCGGTCGCAGTGTTGCGCCACGGTCCGCGCTCTATCGCCATGACCTCGAGGCCCGCGTCCGTGAGCTCATTCGCCAGTATCGAGCCGGTCCATCCCAGCCCGACGATGGCCACGTCTTTACGCGGAAGTCTGCGCGCCATCGACACTCACCCTTCCTTCGGCGTCCACTCCGCGCGCCCGCCGATGCTGACCGGCGGCAGCGGGAAGCGCTCGTTGTGACGGCCGACCCAGTCGCGGTAATCGTATCGGGCGCCCGGGAAGCCGATCATCTTCCAGGCACACATGTCACGATTGCCGCCGTAGATCGGATCGGCGAAGAAGCCCTCCTGGATGTCCTTCACCAGCGTGACGAAGAACTGCCTGGCGTCAACGCCGGTCAGCTGCACGGTGCCTTTTTCCAGGCCCCGCAGCACTTCATCCTGGTCTTGCGCCGCAAGCTCGGCGAAGCGCTTGCCGCCCGGCGTCGCGCCGCCGCGCCCGTTCAGCGTGTACTGATCGAGAGCCCGGAGGGCGGCGCGATAGGTCTGCGCCGGCGTCTTCGAGGACTGCGGTCCCTGCTGCTCCACCCCCTGAATGAAGGGACCGCGCTCATAGAGACCTTCGGCGCTGCCGTAGGCTCCGGCGAGCTGCCGGTCGAGAAACACGACGCAGCCGGCGTCCTTGCCTCCCGGAGTCTGCGGATCGGAAGGAATGATGCGATCGGCCAGAGCCTCGATGGTGGGCCGCTCCTCGGCGGTGAAGAACTGCCAAGGCCCGGGCTCGACCCGCGGCGGCGGCGACGCCTCATCCGGCCGCCAGGGAAGCTGACCTTTGATGACCCCGGCTCGCGCCGCCGCTCCACCAACGAGCGCGAGCGCCGCTCCGGTCAGGACATCGCGCCGTCGAATGCCGTCGCTCATGACACACCTGGGAGAGGACGCCTCTGCTAACGCCACCCTCGGGTAAAGGTTCCGGCGCCGCCGCGGGCGGCAGGGGTGCGGTCGGCTTGCTACAATGCCGCGTCCGCCCTCGAGAGGTGTACGCCATGCGAGCCCTGCGAATCATCGGCATCGTCATCGGCTGCATCGTCGCGGTACTGATTGCCGCGGTGATCGCGCTCCTGTTGATCGTCAATCCCAACGACTACAAGGGACGCATCGAGACGGCCGTCAGGAATTCCACGGGCCGCGACCTTACCCTGCAGGGCAACATCCACCTGGCGGTCTTCCCGTCGATCGCGCTGGAGCTGGGGCCCGCCACGCTGGGCAATCCGCCGGGGTTCGGCGCTTCCCAACCCTTCGCGTCCCTGCAGCGCGTTTCGCTGCGCGTGCGCGTCCTTCCCCTGCTGCACCATCAGCTCGACGTTGGACGGATCGAGATCGACGGCCTCGACCTGCGGCTGCTCAAGAATGCACAGGGGCGGGGCAACTGGTCGATGCCCCCTGGAAAGCAGACCACCCCTGCTCCGCGGTCCTCAGGGAGTCAGATGACGCTCGGCGGCATCGGGGGCGTCGTGATCAAGAACAGCCGTGTCAGCTACGAGGATATGACGACGGATCACGTCGACATCGACATCGGACGTGTAGCGACCGATGTCCCGGTACCGGTCAAGTGGAACCTGAACGTGACCACGGCCGCCGGCGGGCGGCCGATTGCACTGTCGGGAAATGCCACGATGGAATACGACAGCAAGACGGCTCAGCTGTCCGATCTCGATGCGCACGTCGATGATTCGACGTTGCGCGGCAGCGCCGCGGTGACGAACCTGACCACGGGGGCGATGACCTTCGATCTCTCCATCGATCAGATCGACCTCGACCGTTACCTCGGTACGACATCCAAGGCCAAGTCCGCGGCGGCTCCCCCGCCGCCCGCGGCAGCGCAGGCTCAACAGGCGACGGAGCTGCCGACGGGCGCGCTGAAGACATTGCAGCTGAATGGGAAACTCGCAATCGGCGCCGCGACCCTTTACGGGATGAAGCTGTCGCAGGTCGACGTCGGCCTCGCCGCCAGCGGCGGCGTCTTACGCATCTCGCCCGCATCGGCAAAGCTCTATGACGGCACCTCCACCGGCGACGTTACGGTCAACGCCCACGGCGCAGTTCCCGTGCTCCACCTCAACGAAAACCTGGCGGGTATACAGATCCAGCCGTTGCTCACGGATTTCGCCAAGCTGAACCGGGTCTCCGGCCGGGGCAACGTCACGCTCAACGTCACGGCGCAGGGAAATACGACGGCCGCGCTGATGAAGTCCCTGGACGGACACGCGGCACTGAACCTCGCCCATGGCGCGATCCAGGGCGTCAACCTCTGGTCCGCCATCAACGGCGCCGTGGCGCTCGCGGAGCGCCAGTCGCTGCCGGCCCAAAGCGGCGGCAACAGCACTCCATTCGACGCCTTCAGCGCGTCCGCGGACCTGAATGATGGCGTTGCCACCACGAAGGATCTCAACATCGCCTCGGGCGACCTGCGCGTCACGGGACAAGGGACCGCGAACCTGGTCACCGAGGCGGTGGACTACCGCGTGAACGCAGCGGTCCTCAAAGGCGCGGGCTCGAGCTCCGCGCTGGCCAACATCCCGCTCCTCGTCACCGGCACGATGACCAGCCCGACCGTCCGCCCCGATACCCAGGCGCTGGTCAAGTCGGTGGCGCAACAGCAGCTGCAGAAGCAGAAGGGCGCGGTGGTGAACAAGCTGCGCAACGCGCTGAAGGGGTTGATCCATTGAGCGGCCGGGCGATGGGGACCTCACGGGCCTGACCGGCGGATCGCCTCATCCGATCATCACGTCGAGCTCGGCGAGATGAGCCGGGTCCACGACGATGTCGATTCCGGTGATCCGGGCGGCCTCGATCGTGAATACGAAAGCCGCCTGAACACGGCCGCCGATCGCCCACGCCGCGCCCGGCTCGCCGTCGATCATCGCAGGCTGAGCGCCGCGTGCCCGCCCCTTGAAGGTATTCGCGACGCGCGAAGCACCATGAATCTCCGGTGCCAGGTCCGGGGCGCCGCGGGCCTGCCTCGCGGCCGCCGCGCTCACGGCGGCCTCGTCGGCCCGCAATACAACCTCGGGCGACAGCACCGCCACCAGCCGCTCGAAGTCGCCATCCCGTGATGCGGCCAGGAACGCGCCGACCAGCTCGCGATGCAATGTCATGTCCGCCGCGGGGGCGCCGGTGCCCTGGACGCGCCGCCGTGCGCGGCTCGCCATTTGCCGCACCGCGATGGGCGTGCGATCGAGGATGCGGGCGATATCCTCGAAGGGCAGATTGAACATGTCGTGCAACACGAAAGCCACGCGCTCCCCGGGCGCCAGGGTATCGAGGACGATGAGCAGCGCCGGGCCCACGGAGTCGGCCAATGCGAGCTCGTCCTCCGGAGTGCCTTCGTCCGGTGCATCCGCCGCGGCCGCCAGCGGCTCCTCCCTGCGCGAGCGGCGCGCGCGCAGCATGTCGAGGCACACCCGCGAGAGAACGGTGGTGAGCCAGCCGCCCAGGTTCCGAACCTCGTCCCGAGAACCCGAGCGGCTGAGCTTGAGCCACGTCTCCTGCACGGCGTCCTCGGCCTCGCTGGCGGAGCCGAGTATCCGGTAGGCGACCGCCCGCAGGCGGTCGCGGTTGTCGTCGAACCGTTTCGCCAGCCAGTCTTCGCCGTCCTCGCCGTTCATCCGAGTCCTCTTCAACGCTTGATCGCGGGCGCCGCGGCGGCTACCAGTACTGCTCCGCCGGGCGGATCTCGATGGCGCCGCCCAGGCGGGCCGCCGGAATGCGTGCGGCCAGAGCGACCGCCGCATCCATGTTCTCGGCTTCCAGCACGAGATATCCGCCGGCTCCTTCGCTCAGGTACGTCCCGTTTTTGACCTCGGGCCTGCCGTCTCGCACCTGGACGGTTCTCGCCGCGTTGGGCAGTCCCAGCGGCAGTCCGGGTGTCACGCCCGGCGATCGGGTGAGCTCCGCATAGTCCGCATAGACCTTCTTCTGCTCCGCCTCCGGCAGCGCCTTCCAGCGATCGGATCCGGGCAGCGGGGTGAGCCCCTGATAAATCAGCATTACGTATTTCATTGCAGCCTCCTCACCCCTATGACGGATGGCACCCCGCCAAATGTGACCGCGCGCCGGCGAAAGCGTCGGCGGCCCGAGCAGGGGGCAGTTACTTATCTGGCGGTGACGGCAGCGGCAGGTGACGCGGCGCAACGGGCGTGGATTGCACGATCGAGGTCGTCGTCTGGCCGTACACCAGGAACTGGTCGAGGATGAGATCGAGGTTGTCCAGGGAATCGAGGCCGATCTTCAGGATGAAGCAGTCCTCCCCCGTGATGCGATGACACTCCATGACCTGCAGCATGGACAGCGCCAGCTCCGCGATTCTCGGCAGCTTGCCGGGCATGGGGCGGACCCGGACGAATGCGGCGATGGGATAACCCAACGCCGCGGCATCGATCTCGAGGCGGCAGCCCCGGATGATGCCCGACTCCTCCAGGCGTTGCATCCGCTCACGGGTGGCGGGCGCGGACATTCCCACGCGCCGCGCCAACTCCGAGACGCTCATGCGCGGATCGGCGGCCAGCAGAGCCAGGATCTGCACGTTGCGGGCGTCGAGAAGCAGATCCGCAATCTGAAGGCTGCGGGCTCGCTTTGCCTTCACATTGACGGATTTTCCTGGGACTGGCATTAATCCGGTTATTCAAACGGCTCCAACGGGCTGCGATTATGCAGCCCCCATGAAGCCCGCGCCAGTGCCCGCCGCACCACGACCTGGCAGCCCGCCGGCCGTCCCGGTCGTCGAGCGCGTGCCGCCGCACGCGTTCTTCCTGGTCAGCGCGGTGTTCCACTATCTCGGGCCCGCGTTCGCGGTCCTGCTGTTCGCGCACATCGCCCCGCTCGGCGTGGCCTGGCTGCGGATCGCGAGCGCGGCAGTCATATTCGCGGCCTGGCGCAGGCCGTGGCGTTACTACCGCGGTCTGCATCCTTCCGCGAAGCGAAGCGTGCTGATGCTCGGCGCCGTCCTCGCGTGCATGAATATCTGCTTCTACCTCGCCATCGATCGTCTGCCGCTCGGGACGGTGGGCGCCATCGAGTTCACAGGTCCCATCGCGCTAGCGGCGCTCGGCATGCGGTCCAGACGGAATTTCGCGGCCCTCGCGCTGGCGGTGGCGGGCGTGTATGTCCTGACGGACGTGCGGCTCGGCGGTCAGCCTCTCGGGTTCACTTTCGCCTTCGCCAACTGTGCCCTCTTCGTTCTCTACATCGTCCTCGGCCACCGGATTGCGGCCGACGGCGGCGCGGCGGGAATCGACCGCCTGGGATCCGCGATGCTCGTTGCGATGGTTGTCGCCTTCCCGATCGGAATTCGCGACACCCTGCCGGCGTTCGTCAGCCCACTGCTTTTGGCGGCCGGCATCGGCGTGGGAGTCTGTTCTTCCGTCATACCGTACGTGTGCGATCAGCTTGCCATGGCACGGCTGCCGCGGGCGACGTTCGCGCTGCTGCTGTCCCTGCTTCCCGCCATGGCGAGCCTGATCGGCGCGGTGGTCCTGCACCAGCTACCCTCGGCGCTGGAGGTTGGCGGCATCGCCCTGGTCATCGGCGGTGTCCTGCTGCATCGCACCGCTTGATTTGCTGTATACATGCTCGTACACCCACATGTGGGCGAGGGGCACATGTCCAAGACGCACGAGTTCACAGCGGAGATCCTCTGGACGGGCGACCGCGGTGAAGGGACGAAGCAGTATCGGGGCTATGGCCGTACGTGGCGCATCACGACACCTGGGCGAGTGGACATTGATTGCTCGAACGATCCGTTGCTCGGCGGCGATCCCTCCAAGCCCAACCCGGAGACGCTGTTGCTCTCGAGTCTGGCGGCCTGCCACATGCTCTGGTACTTACACCTCGCCAGCAACGCGGGGATCATCGTGCGGGCGTACGAAGATGCGCCTGTTGGCGTCGGCGAAACCGGTTCCCGTGGCGAGGGTCGTTTCCTGCGGGCGGTTTTGCGGCCGCAGATCAGCGTCGATCGTGGGACGGATCTCGCCCGGGCGGACGCCATTCACCACGAGATCCACCGCTTCTGCTTCATCGCGCGATCGGTGAATTTCCCGGTCGGCCATGAGGCCCGCTACCTCGAAGTCTGATCGCGCCACCGTCAGCCTGACGATCGCCGCCGGAATGCGTCCTTACCTCGGGCAAGGTCGTAGAAGGCTCGGCGCCATGTGGCCCGTTATCGGCCGGTGGATCGGCGTCAAAGGCTGCTGAGGGCGAGCGGTGACTTTGCACGCCCCCTACGGTAGGCTATGACGAAGAAAAGAATCCGCCCGGCGAGCGGGGACCCTTGTGGACCGGTATGCCTTCATGCGCGCGTGCCGCGAAGGAGGCGTGGCGCTCGAGCGAGCCCTGCGGTTGCTCGATCGGGGCTATTTCGCCGTACTCTTTCGCGAGTCGCTGCGCGGTCTGCGCGATCAGGAGTCCGCCCGCGACCTGGTGCAGGACACCTTCATCAAGGTCTGGCTGCGCTGCGCCACCTTCCAGGGTGATTCCGAGTTGCTGCCCTGGATCAAATCCATCCTCCGCCACGGGCTCCTCGACCGGCTGCGCAAGTCGACGGTCGAGGTTACCCTCGACACGGAGGATCAGGACCCCGACACGCAGCGGCGGATGGCGGAACTGTCGGAGCACATCATTCCGCGCCCGGACTCCGAGGCGGCGCGCGCGCAGCTCGATGAGTGTTTCCAGCGCTGCTGGCGGCGGTTCGAGTCGGCATCGCCGTCCCATGCGCTGGTGATGGCATGGATCGTCGAGGACGGCCTCAGTCACGAGCAGATCGGCGAGTTGCTCGGCCGTACGCCGGGCGCCACGCGCGAGTTCATCTCACAATGCCGCAAGCGCGCGCGATCGCATCTCCTCGAGTGGTACGAGCAAGCCTTCGGCGCGAAGGAGACTGCATGACGGACCCCGATCACGATTGGCTCGAAGCGCTCGCCGGACGTGCCCCGACAGGCTCCGACCGCGGCGCGATGCACGAAGGCGAGCGGCTTCGTGAGTTCATCCAACGGAACGTGCACGCACCCGACGTGTCAGTCCCCGGGCGCGACGCGCAGCGTGAGGCACAACTGCTGGAGCGGGCGCGGCGCGAAGGCCTGATCGATCCGGCTGAGCTGACGAGACGCGCGCGCCGGCCCCTGCGACCGGCGGCCATTCGGGCGTTGGTCGCACTGGCGGCAGGCATCGCGGGTGTCGCGGTGGCGCTCGCGGTGTTCCTGCATGGCGCACCCAGGACGGAGCATCTGCGCGGCCCGCGCGAGCAGGTATTCCGTATCCAGTCGGGCGACCCCACGGCACTGAAGATGCAGATTCTGGATGAGCTGAACGCGGCGGGCGTCCGGGCCACGGGTTACGAGCAACTGGGCGTTGAAGGCATCGATGCCAACCTTCCCGAGCCCGTGCCGCCGCGCGTGCGCGCGGTCCTCACGCGCCACCATCTGAACGTCCCAACCAATGGCGTACTGAGAATCGAGATCGCCGCACCGGCCGCGCCCTGATGCGCGGACCAACACTCACGGGGTGGCGCGCGCTCGCCGGTCCGGCGGCCTCGCTCCTCCTCATGGGCTCGGCTCACACGGTGCCGCTGCCGGCATTCTGCGCGAGCGCCGCCGCGCCGCTCGATCTCAAAACGCCCATCCCCGAGCTGCGCCGCGAGGTCGAGGCCGAGGCGGAGACCGATCCGCAGGCCACGGTCGCCATCATGTGCATGGCGATCCCGCGGGTCGCGCGCGAGTACGGTGAGCAGTCCCCGGAGCTCGGGTGGTGGGTCGAATCGCTCACCATGCCGATGATCGCCTACCAGAATCGGTTCGCGGAAGCCGAGCCGCTGTTGCGCTTTGCCCAGCCGATCCTGGAGAAACAGTACGGCCGCGACGCCATGCAGCTCGCTGACATCCACGTCGCTTACGCGTGGATCTATCAGCGTGAGGGCCGCTATGCCGATTCGGAGCTCGCGTGGGAACGCGCGCTGCGCATCCGCGAGCATTTCCCTGGTGCCCACGAGATCGAGCTGCAGAAGGTGCTCGTGGGACTGGCCCTGGTGCGGGTGTCACAAGGGGAGTTCCCGCAGGCCCGTGCCGCATTGCAGCGCGAGCATGACATCCTCGCCGCGAACGGCGATCTCGTGAGCGAAGCGGGCGCGGCGGTCGAGAACGTGTACACGAATCTGGCGTTCCGGCAGGAGAGATTCGTCGAGGCGAAGGCGCACGCCGAACGGCAGATCGCGATCGAGAAGCGGCTGAGCGCCGGCATCGGACAGTTCGTTCCGGCCTACGTGTTCCTGGCACGGATCGACGAGCGGCTCGGAGACTACGAAGGGAGCGAGGCGGCCTCGCGCGAGGCGATCCGGCTCGCCGAGACCACACAGGGCGGCCCCCTGCAGCGGCACCAGCAGATCGCACTCACGCAGCTCGGTGCGCTGCTCAACGCCCGTGGCCGGCCGAGCGAGGCCCTGCCCTTTGCCGAACAGGCCGTCACGCTCGGCGAGACCACCCTGGGTGCCGATGCGCCGGGCCTCGTGACATCGCTGCAGAGTCTCGCGGACGTCCATCGCGCACTCGGGCAGCTGCCGGAAGCCTGGCATCTCTACGAGCAGATCGGACGAATCGTCGCCAAGGATCCTGCCGATGTGGAGCTGCCCGCCCGCGTGACTTACTACCGCGGCCTGGCCAGCTTGCAGCTCGACCTCGGTAACGTAGACGACGCGACCGCTGCGCTCGACGCGGGGCTCGACGCCACGCGTGCGGAGCCGGCGCTCGTGCTGCAGCGCGGTTATCTCATGGAGACGCTCGCACAGGCCTCGGCCCGCAGCGGAGACCCGCAGAGCCGCGCGCACTACGTGGAGGCACTGAAACTCTTCGGCTCGCGCCTGCCGGATACGCATCCGACGATCCTCCGCGTGACCAACGAGCTGTGCGGGCTCGATGTCCGCGAGCACGCTGCGGCAGGCGGCGGCGAGTGCGGCGAAGCGCGGGCCCGTCTCGCGACGACGCGCGACGCCGACCCTGCGCTACGCGCGGCGGTGTATGACAACTTGAGCGAGCTCAGTCGTACGCAGGGTGACGCGCATCGCGCAGTGTCGCTCGCCGCATCGGCTGTCTCCGCCGCCGAGGGTCTCGGCACGCCCGAGCCGCTCGCCCGCGCGTACTTCGTCACGGCGCTCGCCCTGGAGGCGCAGGGAAATACTCCGCTCGCGATCTACTTCGGGAAGCGCGCCATCGCGCAGACCGAGCGGCAGCGCCGCTATTTCAGCGGTGAGGACGAGCGGCTCGATCGCGGCTTCCTGCTCGACAGGATCGGCATGTATCGCACCGTGGCGGACTGGCTGATGGGCAGCGGCCGGATCGATGAGGGGCTCGAAGTGCTGCAGCTGCTCAAGGCGCAGGAGCTCTATGACTTCACCTCGCGTGCGGCGGCGCGGGAAGCGCCCGGGAGCGGCCCTGCTCTCGACGATCACGAGTACGCCCTCGACCGCCGCTATGCGGCGATGCTGCGCGCGGATGCAACCCAGGGCGCCGAGATCGATCGCCTGCGCCGGCTGCAGGATCTGTCCCGCATTACCGGACACGAACGGAAGCGGCTCGAGGAGCTGCTGCGGCGCGCTCAGCAGGCCGAGGCCGCGCGGGCGCGGCGGATTCAGACATTCATCGTCTCCAACGCGAAGGCCGGTCGTCCCGGCGCTCTCGCGAGCGCCAGCGCGCGGGTCGACGCGCGCAGCCTCGAGCGCGCGATGGCGCTCGCGCCGGCGGACTCCGCGATCGCGATCTACGTGTTGACGCAGAACCGGCTCCGTCTGCTCATCGCTACGCGCCGGACGCAGCTCGAAATTCCAGTGCCGGTCGATGCCCGCGACTTGCAGCGTCAGATTGGACACTTTCTCGACCTCATCGGGCAGCGTGCGCCAATCGACGCACCCGCGCGTGCGCTCTATGCCACTCTCGCGCACCCACTCGATGAGATCGCGCGGCGGGAGAAGATCAGCCATCTCTTTCTGTGGCTGGACGGTCCGCTGCGCTACATACCGTTCGGGGCACTCGAGGCGCCCGACGGCACCTACCTCGCCGATCGGTACGCGATCGAAGTGCTTGCCGGCATCGCGCTGACGTCCCCTGCGCAATCCCCCGCCACGGCGACGCCGCCGCCGGGGAGCGGCCCGGCCCTGCGCGTGCTCGGATTCGGGGTGACGCGGGCCGTAGCCGGCTTCCAGCCTCTCCCGGGGATGGCCGACGAGCTATGTTATGTCGTCGATGGGCCGATCACGGGACTCGCGACGCATTCGCCTGCGTGCCGCGGCACGGCAGCGGGTGATGGCGCCTTACCCGGTGAAGGGTTTGCCGACGGCGCCTTCACTGCTCAGCGATTCGAGACCTCATTGCACGCACCGCATTCCTACACGGTGTTGCACGTAGGGACGCATTTCAGCCTGCGGTCGGGCAACGCCATGCGCTCCTTCCTGGTGCTCGGCGACGGGTCGCGCCTGACGCTCGACGGCCTCGCCGGCCTCGACTTCACGGACCTGGAGCTGGTGACCCTGTCCGCGTGCCAGACCGCGATGGGCGGCGGCCAGACCGATGACGGGCGCGAGATCGAGGGGCTGAGCGCCATCGTGCAGCAGCGCGGCGCGAAGCAGGTCGTCGCGAGCCTGTGGCGGGTCGAGGACGAGAGCACCGCACAGCTCATGCACGGAATGTATCTCGCCGTCGCCGCCCGCGGCACGGATGTAGCCGCGGCGCTGCAACAGGCGCAAAAGAGCCTGCGCGCGAAGGTGGTCGGCGGACGCCATCCCTACGACCATCCCTACTACTGGGCGGGCTTCGTGGTATCCGGCCGGGAGTTGCCGCTCGGATTGGCCGCCCACTGACGGGCGGCCCTACCGGAGCTTGCGCAGCGGCGGACCGCCGCTCAGTGGAATTTATCGCCGCGCGCAAGCATCTCGATGATCAACTTCATGCGCCTGGCCTTCGTCTCCGGGCGCCTCGCCGTTTGTAGCCGATAGGCGATCGCGTAGAGATTGGCCCGGTTGAGCGTCGAGTAGAACCGCTTCGCCTTGGCGTTACGGGCCAGCGCCTTGACGAATTCCGCGGATGCCGTCGCGTTGGCCGGGGAATCGTAGGCCGCGGCCCAGCGGCCGTCGGCTTTTGCCGCCTCCATCTCCTCGAGACCGGCAGGCATCATCCGGCCCGCGCGGATGAGCCGCTCCACATGGGCGACATTTATCCTGGACCAACCGCTCCTCGCCTTGCGCGGGCAGAATTTCTGCACCCAGGAGTCGGCGTCAAAGGGCAGTTTCTGCCCATCTATCCAACCGAAGCACAGCGCCTCCTGGAGCGCTTCGGGATAGGTGATCGAGGAGACACCCGAGTCCTTCTTGTAGATCCGCAGGTGCAGACCCGGCGCCCGGGCATGCTCTTTGGTCAGCCACGCGCGAAATTCATCAGCCGAGCGGAAACTCCGCGGCCGCGGCAGGGCACGGGAAGGTGACTTGCCCATGTATCGTTCCGTTCAGGTACCTGCGCCGTACGGGATCCGGCAATTGTCGTACACGGCCCACACGGCTGCCAGTGCCCGGCGAGGGGCGGCTTGCAAGGACCAGTTGCGGTCGTGTGTGGCTGCCTGACACTCGCGGCCAGCATGCTTCTATTATCTTTTGGATCAATGAGTTATAGAACGATTACAACCCAAACAGCCGGGCCGGCATCTAATCCCCAGGAGAGCCGATGCCCGGCGCTCCCCCGAGGAGAAGTCATCATGAGCCGCGTCCAGAAAGCCACCGCCTCCGCAATCGCCCTCACCATTACTCTCGTGGGTGGCGCACTCGTCACCGCGCCCCTGGCGCTTCCCGATTCACAGCAGGTCGTGGCGCACGCCCACTCATGGCGCGCGGATCACTTCCATCGCGTCGCAAGCGACGCGCGATACACGGCTTCACCCGTGCGGGCCTGACCATGCACAAGATGTTTCCGTCACTCGCCAGCCTTGCATTGCTCGTCGTTGCCGGGGTCGCTGGGGCAACCGGCGCGGAGCCGTGTCGTTACAGCGCACCGCGCAACGTGGACCTCGACGCCACCGCCCTGAGGTCGCTGCTGCTGAATCTAGGCGCGACGGACGCGCACGTCCGGGGAGTGGCCGGCCAGTCCAGGATCGAAGTCCGCGGCACGGCGTGCGCGTCGAATCCGCAATGGCTGGACGATCTGAGAATCGATGCCTCCGGCAGCGGCCCGGAAGCCACGGTGACGGTGCGGACTGGGGATCACGACAGCTCCTTCAATCCGTCCGGGCACTCGCGTTACGCGTACATCAAGCTCTTCGTCAGCGTGCCTCCTCAGCTTGCCGTCGCGATAAACAGCGCATCCGGCGATGTCGTCGCCGAGTCACTCGCATCGCTCGACTACCGCTCGGGATCGGGAGACCTGAAGGCGCACGAAATCACCGGCGCGCTGACGGTTGAGCTGGCTTCCGGAGACGTCGATGCGCGTGGCGTCGGCAGCCTGGAATTGCGCAACAGCAGCTCCGGCGATGTGACCGCGAGCGATGTACGTGGCGACGTGCGCGCAGGCCATGTTGGGTCAGGCGATTTGCACTTCAGTGACGTCCGGGGAGGCGTGTCGATCGAGTCTGTCGGCTCGGGAGATCTGAGACTCAAGCACATCGGCGGCAACGTTCGGGTGGGCGGCGTCGGCTCCGGTGACGTGGTGGTTGATGATGTGGCCGGCAACCTTCGGGTTGACGCAACCGGCAGCGGCGATGTGAGTTATCGCGGCATCAAAGGAACCGTCCACGTACCGAGCAGGGACGAGGACTAACGCAGCGCCGGCCGTGCGCGGCAGTGTATTGCTTCCGGTCCCGGCCGGATCAGGGCAGTCCTGGAAGCTTTAAAATCAACGACTTGCTGAGCCGACCGCCCTTCCCCTCCCGACCTGTGCTACAAGAGTGCGGTGGAAGCGCTCATGATCTCCATCGCCGCCAACATCGTGCTCGGACTCGTGTTGTTCGGCGTGCTGTATCGGAAGCGCGCGACCGACTCCGATCGCCTGAGCGAGCCGGGTCGGGCACTCGCTCTCTACCGCATCCGTTATCCGACGGCAGCGGGCCATGTGAGCCTGGCGGTCGACGGCCGGGCCGCACTGCTCGAGCTCACTGACGGCGGCGTGGGGCTCGTCGAACGCTGCGGCCGGCGTTGGAACGTTCGTGCTCTGGAGCCGAGGGAGATCGTCGGCGTCGATCGGACGGGGAGCAGCGCGATAACGGTTCGTCTCGCGGATTTCGGCTGGCCGCGGGCGCGCATCCAGCTGCCGGGGCCCGAGATCTGTCAGGGCTGGATGGAGCGGCTGCGGGCTCTGTGCGAAACCGCCTCCTCGGGGCCGGACCGGGCGGTGCCCCGTGCCTGATCCGATTTACATCAAGCTCGCACTGTTCATGCAGCTGCTTCTGCTGCTGCTGATCCCGCTCGAGGCCGGGCTCGCTTCCCGGGGCCGCATCAGGGCCGAATACGATCTGCAGGACACGCTCGCCAACGTCATGGTCAGCATCGGCAGCGTTTTCTTTTGGGGCACGCTCGGCTGGATGTACGTCGGCGGCGTGCTGTACGCATACCATCATCGCCTGTACGACATCCCCTTCACGTGGTGGTCGTTCTCGATCGCGTTCGTGCTCGAAGACTGTCGTTACTATTGGTGGCACCGGATCAGTCATCGCTCACGCTGGTTCTGGGCCTCACACGTGGTGCATCACTCGAGCCAGCATTTCAACCTGTCGACCAACCTGCGGCAGAGCTGGACCTCGCAGTTCAGCGGCCTGACTCTGCTCGGCATGCCGCTCGCGTTCATCGGCTTCAATCCCGCGCTGGTCGCGCTCGCATTCACGCTGAACCTGCTCTACCAGTTCTGGATCCATACCGAGTCCGTCGATCGGATGCCCCGCTGGTTCGAATGGCTGCTCAATACGCCCTCGCATCACCGCGTGCACCACGCCAGCAATCCGCGCTATCTCGATGCGAACTACGCCGGGGTATTCATGATCTGGGACCGGCTGTTCGGCTCGTTCGTCGCCGAGCGCAGGGATGACCCGCCGCGCTACGGGATCGTGCACAACCTGGGTACGTTCAACCCGCTGCGGATCGCGCTGCACGAGTACTACGGCATCGCGCGCGATCTCCTTCGCCGGGATGTGACCTGGCCGCAGCGCATCGGGTACTTCCTCGGACCGCCGGGCTGGAGTCACGACGGCAGCCGCGGGACGACGGCGCAGCTGCGGCACAGGGTCGCACGGCTCGAGGATCTGGGAGCCGCGAGCGGAGCCTGACGAAAATCAAACGCCGTCCGGTGGCGGCTCCCCGAGGGCCTCTGCTGAATTTCATCACCTGGCCTCGTCTTCGTAGCTTCCGATCATGAGAAGCCACGCGCCCGAGATGAGGAATCCGAATAAAACGATGATTCCGATCGCGGCGATTCCCAGCCCGGCGCTGTTTCCGAGAATGAGGAAAACGGCACCTACCACCTCGGCGAGGTAACAGGCCGCAGGTATCCCCGTTGCGCTTGACAGCGCGGCGCTGATCCACTACCATTTGGTTGTGGATAAACTCAGCCTGACTTTTGCAGCCCTGTCCGACCCCACGCGCCGCGCCATGGTGCACAAGCTGACGCTCGGCCCGGCCACGATCCACGCCCTCACCCAGCCCTTCGATCTCTCCCAGCAGATGATTTCCAAGCACGTGGCCTGCCTCGTCCGGGCAGACATCGTCGTCAAGCAGAAGCGCGGCCGCGAGAGCGTTTGCGCTCTCAGCCCCGCTGCCATCAAGTCCGTCGCCGACTGGGCGATCGACTTCCGCCGCTTCTGGGAGGAGAGCCTGGACAAGCTCGATGCGGTCCTGCACGAAATGAAAAACGAGGAGACAACCCATGCCCGAACAAGCCACAACAAGCCCCGCTGCGCCGGTCCGCGCCGTACCCGGCAACGCCGCCAATGAAGTTCAGATCATCACGCGGATTTTCGATGCGCCGCGCGCGCTCGTCTGGAAGGCCTGGACCGACCCCGCATACGTGAGGCGGTGGTGGGGCCCGAAGGGCTTCACGTCGCCCGTTTGCCGGATCGATCTGCGCGTCGGCGGCCGCTTCACCTACTGCATGCGCACGCCCGACGGGCATGACTTCTACAATGGTGGGGAATTCCTCGAAATCGTCCCCCTCGAAAAAATCGTCTGGCTCTGGTACTTCGCTGACGCCGACGGCAACCGCGTGAACCCGTCACTCTACGGCTTCCCTCCCGAGGACCGCGAAGGCAACATCGACGAGATTCTCTTCGAAGACATCGGCAACGGCCAGACGCGGCTCACCTTCAAGCGCAACGACCCCACCGCCAGCAAGGAAGAGCAGGCAGGCGCTGCCGAAGGGATGCGTCAGATTCTCGACAAGATGGCGGGAGTCGTCGCCGAGCTGCTGCGAAACTCGTAGCTGACAGTCAGGACACGCGCCGGCAGGCCGCTTCGATGCGGCTGCCGGCGGCCTCGAACGCCCCGCGACGGCGGCAGCCCGTATCTCCTCGCGGCGTCCCTGCTGAGGCCGGCGAGGTCCACGGGCTACGCCCGGTAGGGGGTTCTCAGGTCCTGCGCCTTCAGGGCTCGAGCCGCGAGCACGAGCACGGCGAGCACCAGCAGATAGAACCCGAATCGCCAGGAGAAGGGATTCGGCACGCCGGCCTGCGCGGCCACGCCCAACGCCTTGCGCTCACCGAGCCAGGTGGTCAGGAAGCCGAGGACGACGATGGCGAGCGGCGCCGCGTTCAGGTAGCGCGACCAGATCGCACCGATGTAGGGCGCTGCGAACGGCGCAAGCACGGCGAGCAGCCCCAATAGCTTCAGAAACCCGAAGCTGGTTCCCGCAGAGCCGCCCATGATGGATTGCGGGTCGTTGAAATTGAGGCCCAGCAGGTTCCAGAACGTCCATGAGACGCCCATATCTCCCGCGCTGAAGCCGGCGGCCGGGATGAAACACATCACGACCACCACTGCGACGGCGGCACCGAGAGCCACCGTGCCCATGCGCCCCGCCAGCGTCTCGATCACCTGTTGGGCGATCTTGGCGGCGTCCTTGCCGTGGTCCTGCGCCACACTGCCGAATTGATTCAGCCGCTCCTTCGCAAGCTGGCGCGGATCGACCACGATCAGGCCTTGGATCGCCCCCGAGGCATCCATCTCCACATCGACCGTCATATTGGGCGCCGGTGCGACCGGGGACTTCCAGATCCGCTCCAGAGCGAACTGCATCTGTTGGCCGTTCAGCAGCAGGATCCCGGGGGTCGCGTCGGGTACCTTGATGATCTGGCCGCGGGTGCCGGTCGATGTATTTTGCGAGGCCATGGTGCGTCTCCCCTGGTGGCGGAATCGTTCGATGGAAATGCCCCGGATGTCACTTCTTCCGCAACGGAGGCAGGTAGGTTCCCGGAGGGCCGGTCAGCGAGCCGTCGCGCTGCACGGTGAGGACGAGATTGAGCCCCTCGCACTGCAGATTGATCGTGCTCGCGGCGGGCTGGTAAGTGCATGCCGCGGACTGTCCGGCCGATGCGAAGGAGGCGCTATGGCCGGATTTGAGCTCCAGGACATAGGCACCGGTCGAATCCGTGTATGTCCCTTGGATTCGGGAGGTGCATCCCGGTACGGTTACCGTGGCGAGCACGGCAGCCAGCAACTGCAGAGAGGTGGCTTTCGGCGTTTTCATCGTAACCTTCTGGCGGGATACTCGACGAGATAGAGACGTGCGAATGGCGGATTCGTCAGGCTGCCTGCGCTTGCCCTCAGTTACCCATCTTCCTGATGGCTCCGAGCGGTGTCTGCAGGGTTCCGTCGCTGTTGATGTAGACGTCAAACGGAAAAGGCGTAAACGATCCGGCCTTGAAAAGAACGATCTTGCCGTTGCCGATGAAGCATTCGAACACGTCGTCACCGCCCAATCCTCCGGCAAAGGTTGCCATGCCGGAACGGAAAATGACCGTATTGCCGCCCATGCCCGAGACGGACTCCCATCGACCTTCATACTTGCCGGCGCAGCTGGTGAGTCCGGGCATGGGAGACTGCCCGGCCGCCCGGCGGGCGGGCGCGGCGACGACCATGCTCGACGTGCGGATATTCTCGGCAGTGGTGTCAACGATGTCGGAGCCGAACCCCGTATCGACACCCCTCACCTCGATGTGGTACATGTTGAGATCCTGCCCGCGGACCTCGCCCTCCATCCACCTGCCGTTCACGAGCACCTGCACGCGATCGTGGGCATCGTACTGCCCCATCGCGTGATCCTCTGGCGTGAGTTTTCCGACGCGGCGCACTTCCACGGGCCAGAGCTTTGAGACCTGGACGCCATTCGGCATCTGTACGAGGTAGGAACTGCCCTGCACCTGGATGATCGTGGCTTCCTGCCAGCCATCGGCCAAAACGCGCACGACCTCGCCCACTTTGAACCCGCCGGCTCCGGGCCCGCTCTGCGAATTCACCGCGGCTGCAGCTGCCGGGCCACCATTGCCGACGTTCGCACGCGCCTGAAACGGAGACGGCGGCGGCGGAATCTCGCCGCGGCGAGGGTCGGCCTGCGCTTCGGCGGCTGTTTGCGCACGGCATTTGGCCGGGAGCAACGCGGTCAGCTGCACACGCAGCGCTTGTCCGCGCTGGTATGCCACGCCATTTCTGTAGTTCTGAAAATCGCAGGCGCCGGTCGTGTCGTCACACGAAAACACTTTGAAGCTTTGTCCGTCGGTGCACACGTAGATGACGTTCATTTGAAGCACCGGCGTCTGCGCGAGCGCGCTGCGCACCAATGTGGATGCAAGAACAATGCAAATGAATGGCGATACGCGCATCGAGCCCCCTAAGCTCCGCGGAGTCTGGAAGTAAGCGGGAACGCTGTGCTGTCGCCCCAGCGGGGGCAGAGCAGCGCTTCACTTCAGACCCAGAGACGCACGAATCGCGAAATCGTCAGGCGACCGGTGTCGACGCTCATGGCTCGAGATTTTTATTTGGTGGCGGCCAGGGGCGGAAATCGAACCACCCGGCACGCGGATTCTCAGCCGCATCCCGGGGCCGCAGGAGCTTGATATTCAATCCCTTGCAGCGACCCCTTCCTGGGCGTCAATAGGCGCCTCTTCCCCCGAAAACGACGCCCGCCGTCTTCGCCAGAATGTACAGGTCCAGCAGGACATTCTGGTTGCGCACGTAGCACGTGTCCATCGCGACCCGGCGCCGATATTCCGTATCATTTCGCCCCTTGACCTGCCATAGACCGGTGATTCCCGGCTTGGCGGACAGATAGGTTCGAACGTTCCGGCCGTATCTGCGCAATTCCTCCTTTACGACCGGGCGCGGGCCGACGAGACTCATTTCGTCCCGCATCACGTTCCAAAGCTGCGGCAACTCATCCAGGCTGGTCCGCCTGAGGAATCTACCGAGACGGGTAACCCGCGGATCGTGCCGAAGCTTGTGGTCCCGAATCCACTCCGCCGTCCTGGCCGGGTCCCGCTCCAACAGCTCGCGTAATACCTGGTCCGCATTCGGTACCATGGTTCGGAATTTCAGACATTCGAATGCGCGCCCGTCCCGGCCAACGCGCCGATGCTTGTAGATGATCGAGCCTCCCTGTCGCCGCATGAGCATCACAATGACCATGATCAGCGGCAAAGAGACGATCGCGAGCACGATCGCTCCCGCGATGTCGAAGATTCTCTTCCTTGTGGCATAGGGAAGGGCCAGCGGCTCGAAGGAAGGCAATCCGGCGTCCGCATGGTCGACCATTATCAGCTCAGCCCGAACCCTGGGTAGGATCGACCAGCGCACCGATGAACAGCAGGGCGCCTGTCTTCCCATCCACAATGGCGTAAAAAAACGGGCGGTTCATGGTCATGCTGATGGATGGAGCCACAAACGTGGTGGTGACTGTAACCGTCGTTGCGGCGGCGGCGACTGTGCCGCTCTCATCGACTTGCACCACAGCTTGGTGCTCGACATCTGATATATGGACGCCCGGGCCTGAGGCGAGGTCGGCGAAATCCGCAGTGTCAGCATTGAAGGCCACCCCCATACCCAGCGAGGTCAGAGCTTTGACCAGCGATTGGCCATAGGTGGCGGTGAAGCGGGGCAGCCCGATGCTGACCTGGACGGGCTCGAGGTCCGCGATCCACGTGCTCAGCTTCTCGCTCGTCATATTGGCAACGAAGCCGTCAAGATCCACGCCGATGGCCGGTAGAATGATCAGCATGCCCAGACGACCCGTCTGACCGTAAGGCAGCTCCACCGCCTGGAAATCCGCCCCCGCCAGGTAGGGGAAATTGCTGGTCAGATTCATCATCTGGCATGTGACTTCAGTGCCGTCGTTCAGCGCAAAGGGCGTCGCCGTGGTCTCATTCGGGTTGAACTCGGTCGTCCACGCTCCTTTGAAGTAAATCGCGTTGGCAAGCACTGCGATCACGCTGCTGCTGTCGTAGTTTCCGGGCGGCAGGATTTGCGTGATCAGGCCATTGGTTGCACTGGCCACCCAGGCGTTCACATTGTCCGGCGCACCGCTCAGATCGCCGATCTCGGCGGCGTAATAAGTCTCGTTGGTGCTGATGAATGATGGCAATACCGGGTTTTGGCCCAAATGCATCCACAGTGAGTTGGCCGTCGTCAACTGCACCGCCGGATCGGGATTGATCAATGCCGCTTGCAGCGCGGCGTTATCCTGATCAACCGTCAGCGTCCCAAGACCCTGAACCTGCAGCGCCTCTGACATGCCCTGCTGCGTGGATCCTTCGGCACCGTTGTAGACCATCTGCAGAGCCAATGCGATGCTCGTCGGGGAAATGGCGACATTGGACGTCGCGCCTTGATTCAGAAGGTCAAAAAGCGCCAGACCGAAGGCGTTGTCGGCCGCAACGATCTGCTGCGCGACCGGTGTATCATCCTTCCGGGCCTGCTCCACGGCAGTACCGATAGCAGGGCTCGGCGCGGGGCCGGAAACGTCGTCATTGCTCTTATCGCTGTTGCCGCCGTTGCAGCCGCCCGCCAGCAACATCCCGGCGAGGACAGCGGCAACCGAGGCGCGACGCATGACGTGTTCGCATGGCATGTCCTACCTCCCATCTGCGACGAGATTGCACGAAGCCCGCGACGGCTCTCTTATGCGCGGCCTGGTGACCCGGCGTCCATATTGGACCGATCTCGCGATGAAGTTGTTGCCAAAGTGTGCAGCGAGGGTGTCTGCTGTTGAGATTGAAGTGCCTCCGCAGCGCTTTGGATACAGATCAGCAACATATTGCTACGCGGTCCTCAGCAGCTCCGGGTGGATTTCTGCGATGATCGCGCTGGATGCCCTTTCCCAAGGTCGGATGAACACGAGCTCACTCAGCCTTCTACTGATGGCCGGTATCGGTCTCGTCCTGATACCTGGCGCTCGGGCAGCGGACGACGGTGATCAGGCCATGCAGGCAGTGGCCTCGGACGGCAAGGGTCAGTCTGACCAGTCCGCGGCGCCGGACAGGGATGCGCAGGGCACACCGGCCGCGGTCGAGGCAAAGGGCGACGGCAAGCGCGCCACGGACGGCTGCGACGCCCCCTCAAAGGATTGCGTAGCGGTTGGCCGTTGGGATTTCAACGTCAGCTTCGGTGGGGGAGTGAGGACCGACCCCGTCGTCCATGAAGCGGCCATACCGCTCGTCGTGATTCCGCAATTCAGCTACTACGGCAAGCGCGTCTTTATCGAGGATCTCGATCTCGGTTTCACGCTCACGGAAAGCGATGCCAGTACGCTGAGCCTCATCGCGACGCCCGGGTACGATCGGGCATTTTTTGACCGCAGCGACCCGCAGAATATCTTGGTGAGTGGCATTCCGTCTGGCGCGTATTCTGGTTCCGGTCCACCCCCACCCCCTGGCGAAGCTGTTCCGGGAGGGCCGCGGCACTGGACCTATCTGGCGGGACCGGAATGGACATTCGAGACCCATGGCATTACGGGCCAGCTCGACCTCTTGCATGAGATCACAGCCCAGAATCACGGCAATGAAGTCCGAGCCGCGCTCGGCATCCCTCTCATCGAATCCACGGGCTCGCTATCCGCCAATGTCGGCCTTACGTGGAAGAGTTCCGCGGTCGTCAGATACTATTATGGCGTACCGGGGGTTTATGAAGGCAGCTGGGCGCTCAACCCCTTCGTGAAGTTCGGCTATTCGCGTCCGCTAAGCAGCAAGTGGCGGCTGACGGCGTTCGTGCACTATGAGCATCTTGGCAACGCCATCGCAGACAGTCCAATCGTGAATGCTCGCTACGTGGTGACGGTCTTCGCAGGTGCAACCTACGCGTTCTAGATTGGACAATCCACGGCCTGCCTTGTTGGCCTACAGGCACTTGGCGGGCGCGCTCGGCATTCTGCTCGCGCTGGGGTGGATGCAGACCGCGGCCGGCGCGACCGGCGTGCCCGGCAAAGCCGTCCAATTGGAGATTTCTCCCCGACTCTGCACGCTCGCAGCCCGCGACGAGCAATGTGACGTGGTCGTCCACGCCAGCTGGAGCGCTCCCCAGGAAGAGTCCCTGTGCCTGGTGCTGCTCAGCCGCCCGGAGATCAAGCGGTGCTGGGAGAATTACACATCCGGCACGTACTCTCTGCAGCTGGAGTTCGTACAGGACCTGACCTTCCAGCTCAGAGATCCGTCACTACAGCATATACTGGCCTCCGAGGTGCTGCGGGTTCTCCGCGAGGCGCTTGAATATCGGCACCGGCGCCGGCAACCCTGGAACATCTTCGATTGAACCCCGCGCCCCACCTCGATCCAGCCCAATGAGCCCGCAGCCGACCGCTTCGATCCTGCTCGTAGAGGATGACCTGCGCCTGGCGGAGCTGGTGAGCCGATATCTGCAGAACCACGGCTTCCGGGTATCGGCAATCGGCGCGGCGGAAGGGGCGTTGGAACGCCTGCAGCGGGATCCGCCCGACCTGGTGATTCTCGATATCGGACTGCCCGGTGAGGACGGATTCAGTCTCTGCCGGCGACTGCGGGCCTCGTATCAGCAGCCGATCCTGATCCTGACGGCCCGCGACAACGACATCGACCAGGTGCTCGGGCTGGAGCTCGGAGCGGACGATTACGTCGTCAAGCCCATCGAGCCGCGGGTTCTGTTGGCCAGGATCGGCGCCCTGCTGCGACGAGCCAAGGGACATCCGGCCCCGGCCGCCAAGGTGCTGCGATTCGGTGAGTTGGTCATCAACACGGCCACCCACTCGGTGAGCTTGCAGGGCGTCGCCATCAAACTGAGCCGCGGCGAGTTCGAGCTGCTGGCTCATCTCGCGACCCACTCGGACCAGATTCAGTCGCGCGAGGCGCTGTTCCGCGCTCTCTATCGGCGCGAATATGACGGGGTCGATCGCATGCTGGACATCAGCATATCGAGGCTGCGACGCAAGCTGGGTGGTGAAGCGGAGAACGCGGAGCGTATCAAGACGATCTGGGGCCAAGGGTATCTCTTCGTCGCCGATGCGTGGTAAGCGATGACGCGCCACTTCCTTGGACTCTACGTGCTGATCGTGGTGACGCTGGCGGTGGCCAGCTGGGGCCAGGACCGGATCCTGGCCTCCTACGGCTCGGCGGGGGCGCCGGCGGACAAGTCGGTGCGCATTGCGGCAGCCGCGTTAGCCGCGCAATTGCATGCCGCACCGACAGCCCAGTGGAGAAGCATAGTTTCCGATTTGGCGAGACAGTCTGGCGTCGACATGGAGCTGTTCACGACGGCTGATATCGCGGGTCCCGGAACTCTGCGGAAGTTGGCGCATGGCGATACGGTCTACATGCAAGGGTCCAAAGGACACGTCTGGTCTCTGCATCGGGTGGACAGCGCGAACGTGCTTGCAATCGAGTCTGCTGCGCTCGCCACGCGCCGCAGCGCTCTGGATTGGCTGCTGACCCTGCTGTTCTACGCTGCGATGGCGTTGGTGCTCATGCTTTGGATCTGGCCGCTGGCTCGCGACCTCCGGGATCTCGAGCGCGCGGCGGCTCGTTTCGGGGACAGGAACTGGAATTTCGAGGCCCGCATCAAGCCGCATTCGCAGATCTATCCCTTGGCCCAGACCTTTCGCCGCATGGCGGAACGCATCGATCGACTGATCGGTTCGCACAAGGACATGTCAAACGCGGTATCGCACGAGATCAAGACACCCCTGGCGCGCATGCAGTTCGAGATCGATCTGGCACAACAGGCCCAATCGCGCGCGGAAGTCGAAGGCCCTCTGCGCAATATCAAGGCGGACATCGAGGAGATCGACGACCTCGTGCGAGCCACCCTGGAGTATGCGATTCTCGATCGCGCCGATGTCACGCTGAACATCAGCCCGCACGACTTCACGATTCTCGTTCCCGCCATCGCCGACTACGTCAGGCGCGATACGCGCCCCGAGGTGCTGATTGGAACCCAGGTTCAGGAAGACGCGCGCCAGGTGCTGTGCGATGTATATCTCATGGAGAGCGTTCTGAAGAACCTGCTGTATAACGCAGTCCGCTATGCCAAGCGAGAGGTGGCGGTGACATTTCGCCATGACGCGTCGGGCTACGAGCTGATTGTCGAAGATGACGGACCGGGGATCCCCGAATCGGAGCGCGAGCGCGTATTTGATTCATTCGTCCAGCTGGAGCGCGGCACCAGCAGGAAGAAAAAGAATTACGGCCTCGGACTGGCGATCGTCAAGCGAGCCATGGAGTGGCATCACGGAGGAGTATCGATCGCCTCATCGATGTTGGGTGGTGCCCGCCTCTGCATCACCTGGCCGAATCCGGATGGAACGCAGGCGCCCAATCGATCGTAATGAGCAGATCATCCAGGGAAGCCTCAGCTCGTGGCTCACCATCGATGGTGCCGCGCGGGCCCGCAGGCGGCCGCGATCACAACGTCCAAATGGCTCCGAGCGAAAGCAACTCGGGATGAGCGCCAGCGGCGCTGAAGCGCTCGTATTCGCCCCGCAGGGCCAAGTGGCCGAGCCTCCACTGCGCACCGGCTCCAGCTGCGAAGCCGGAGTTCATACGATCGACAGTGCCTGGACCTATCGGGATAACAATCGCGAGGGAGCCAGACGGATTGAATATGCCGACCGTGGTCAGACTGCTCTTGATGACAGCCGCTCCAGCTTTTGCGAAGAGATCGAAATGGGGAAGCGGCAGATACAGCACACCGAATGCCGATCCACCGCGCATGGTCACAGACTGTTCCAGTCGCGTCCCAGACCCAAATAACTGGCCAGGATAATGCTCGGGGACATCGCCGAAGTCATCGTAGTCGAGTTCGGCACCTAACCACGGAAGCGGACGGACGCCAGCAGTCACTTTGAACCCCGTCGCGTGCGCAGTGAAAGCGGGAGTGACGGGAACTGTCGTGGTAGGGACCACCATGCCAGGCAAAGTAATGGGAGGAAAAGTGACAGTCTCAGCAGTTTCCATGCGCGCCTGCGCGAGCGACCCGCCGATGTAAAGGCCGAGTAGATGCGGACTGGGCTCTGAGCTGGCCGGGAGAGGCGCGAACGTCCATGTGAGCCCCAGTGAGTACATATAGGGGTGCTCGGGAGCGGCGTTGAGCCGCTCGTACTCAGTTCGCAACGCTACGGGTCCGAGGTTGAACTGCACACCAGCACCGTAAAAGAGATCCGTCCTCCCCAGATTGGATCCAATGTCGCCGCAGGTGGTATCAAGCGCGGGGCAGAACACAACGATATGACCGTTGGCGATGGTATGCCAATGTGCTGGCCCCACCTTGGCGTACACGTCAAGGAAAGAGACGGGAATCGGCGCGTATAGGACCGCAGCCAGGGCTTCTGCGTTCGTGCGAACCGTGCTGGGCTGGTAGTAGATAGTGCCAAAATCGAGGTATTCCAGCTCTGCACCCACGAGCCGAACCGGACGGATACCAAGGCTGACCGTCCAACCACTGGGATGACGAACTATCTCTGGCTCCCCAGAGGGAGTAACTGTCCATAGTTGTGACAGATGCACGTCCCAGCGTCCGATCGAGCCCCCCACATAGACGCCCAGCGGGTTGGAATCGGCGGCGCACGCACAGCCCGACACGAGGATCAAAACGAGAAGGAACGTTGGGCTCTTCATGGCTGTACCTCCCTCGGACGGCGGCCAGTCCGGCCCCCATTACCTTCTACAACCAATCGAACGATACATCCAGCCGTTGAGTGCGGGTGTTATTGAGTTGTATAAAAAATGTAGCGGGAAAGGTCGCCACGTGATGGAATAACCATTCATGCCAGTCGCTCGACCGTGAACTGCTCGTCACCACTCAATCGGACCCTGCCCATAAGGGGGATGAGGCCGATGACGGCCGGGTCCGTGTGGGGAATGTCGAAGAAGGGCTCGCCGGGCTCGGTGTGGAGATCGTTGTCGTCTTGCACGAGTGGACCAGTGACTCGCCCGCGGCGGTGCCGCAGCGGGTCAGGGCGAGCGGTACCGATACCCGTAGCGTACGACCGTTTCGATCGCGCTAGCGCGCACGCCGAGCTTCTTTCGCAGCGACAACACGACAACGTCGATGACGTTGCTGCCGCCTTCGTAGCCCGCGCCCCAGAGATCGTCCAACAAGTCACCCCGTTTGACCGCCTCGCCGCAGCGGACCATGAGATATTGCAGCACTTCGAGCTCGCGCCCGGTCAAAGCCGTCCGCTGGCCATCGACCACCAGCTCACGGGAGGCCACATCGATCCATACGGCGGACGCCGAGGGCTCGCGCACTGCAGCGGCAACGAGCCGCCCGAGCCAGCCATCGACCGAGTCCGGTCCGAAATCCAGCATTACCGTTGCGTGCTCGCGCTCGCCCCAGCGCACCGGGTGGGTCGGCACAATGCGAAAGCCTGCCGGCCGAAGGAACGTATCGAATTCGACATCGGGCGAGATCTCGGAATACAGCCGTCGCAAACGTGGGCGCAGCTCCAGATAGTGGCGTTTCAAATGGAGAATCAGCGCCGCCTGTTCGGCCGATGTGCCCAGCCGGCCGGGACCGAGCAGGCGGGGCACCATCAGCACGCGCTCATGCGCTCCCACGGGTTCCTCCGCAAGGTGGGCCAGCCATGCTCGCGTCGCCGGGTCCTGTCGGAGCGTCTCCGCAGCCAGCTCATCGGCGCGCACCACGCAGGAAAATGCGACAACTTGCCCGCCTGGATCGCGCACGCAATGGAACGCCTGCGGAGCGGCGCGGCACCAGTGGGCGATGGCGCGTGCGGCGTCGCGGCCCTGGATTCGCTCCGTGAGAGCGGTGATCCGGTCGAGATCCGGCGGCGCAGCCGCCTCGACGGCCAGGACATCGCTGCCGCGCGGAAAAAAGGCTTCCCGCACCGTTGGTGTCTCCACGAGGTAGAGCATGTCGGCGGTGTAACGCCACAAGTCTGCACGCCCGGCACTGCGGCTTTCGGCTAAGAGCAGGTGCCACGCCAACTCCCGTGCCGAACGGTAACCCGCCGGGTCGCTTGCCTTGAAATGCGCGGCAATCGCCTCGCGGACCGTGTCGTCCAGGCGCAACCCATCGACGGTCAACGTGGTGAGCGGAAGAGCGGCCAGCCGGTCGAAAAGGTCTTGCGAATCGCAGCCCTCGACCAAGGCACCCAGAAGCGACGTGGTCATTCTGCGAACGACACTCGTCCGCCGCAACGCGCCGCGCGCTTCCTGATCGGGCACCTCCTCCAGCCAGGCCGATACAAGCGTGCCGAGTACGGCTTGCCAGTCCGATGCGTCCAGCGCAACCGCCCGGTTCAAAGAGCCGGCGGCGAGACGGAGGGCGAGCGGATGTCCTCCTGCCAGGCGCAGGACCTGCCGGGCGCTGGCGACGGCAATACCGAGAGCGGACAGCATTGACTCAGCATCGCCCGGCAACAGCGGCCCGAGCTCGAGGCTGCGAAAAAGACCCCGCCACTCGATCGCGCCGCGCCAGCTGATCGAAGGGGCCTGCCGTCCGACGACGAGCAGCCGCGTTCCGAGTCCCTGGCGCGGAAACCACTCGCGACGCAGCCAATCCTCGATCAGGCGGCATTTTTCGAAGCCGTCGATCACGACGAGTTGCCGGTGGCCGCGGGCTGACAGGGCCGCGGCACCTGCACCGATCGTAGGTGGGAGCGCCTGATCGAGTCGACGAATCAGCACTCCGAGGAAGCCCTGGGGCGTCGGCTCGAAGGCGCCGCCCTCGAGCCAGATCGTGGTCGCCCCCCGGCCTGCCGCGCGCACAGACGCCGCGCACGCGAGCGTGGTCTTGCCTATGCCGGGGACCCCGTGAATGGAGACCACGAGAGGTGCTTCGCCTGCAACGAATGAAGCCAGCTCTCGCAGCTGCTCCTCCCGACCCACACAACCTTCCGCCGTACGCCGGTCGAGCAGATCCCGGATCCGAGGCTCCTGCGGCGCAGAGGATGGATGCGATGAGCGGTTCATACGCGGCATAGATGAACTTCACATGGACGCAGCGGAGACGGTGCAGCGAAAGCGGCGGATCGAACGGCGGTGCGACGCGAGCCTCATGCCATCTTCATTTCCTCATCATGACGCGCGAGCCGACGAGGCGCAGAGTCGGTGCCCATACCGATCTCGCTTTCGGAGTCTCGCAAGCCATGCATCCATCCCTCCCTCCGCGCCCCGATCCGGCGCGCAACACAACGGCCGCCAGCCTGCGAGCTTCGACCCTCGTGATCGTGCGCCTCAGGCCTCCGGCGGATGCGACGGCGGATGAGATCCGCAGCGTCGCAGAACGCGCCCGCGACCTTTTCGCGAAGATGCCCGGGCTGCGACGGAAGTACTTTTCATACAGCAGCGAGCGACACGAGGTCGTAAACGTCTACGAATGGAACGACGGCGCGGCTGCCGCTCTGGTGCGGGATCCCAAGTTCCTGGCCAGGATTCGCACCGCCTACAGGAGTGAGCCTGACGTCACTTTCGCCGAGGTTCTCGCCATCGCTGATTCGACGCGAAGTCATGAGAGTCCTTGACCGATCGAGCAGCGAAGGCCCGCAATGGACGGCGGTTGTCGCACGCGACGGCGATGCGTTTCACGGAACTTTGCGGTGTATGTGCCGGCATGACAGTCGGTCGGTTCTATCAGATGCCAACGAAGGATACGCCATGGGCGCACGCCTCTCTTTCCTCTACGGCCCGGGCGCCTACGGCGCATGCCGACCGGGCCCGAACTTGAACTGGCGTTTGCGAACAGGTTGCGCGAAATCGAATCCAGGGTCATGGTGCCGCCGGCGCCACGACAATCCTGGCGCCGCGCCCGCGCATCATGGCGTGAACAGCCAGATGTGACCCGCATCGATGACGTACACCCGGCCGTTCTTGTCGATGGCGTCACCGGCGGGCGCGAAGAACCCCGAGCCCATGATAAGGGGTGCAGAATAGCTGCCGTTGAAGTAGGACATCTCCCAGAGGCCGTCGATGTCGATCACAAAGAGATTTCCATTCGCATCCGCCACGACGTCGGCGGGCTCCAGGAACGCCGTGCTCAACGTGATCGGCGCCCCATAGCCGCTGCTGCTGAAGGGGATCTCCACGACCGAGTTGACGCCTTCCTCAGCCACGAACACGTCGTCTCCCGCGTCCACCCCCACGCCGTACGGAATGGTGTTGGTGTAGGTCCCGAGGCTGATGGGCTGACCGTAGCCGCCGCCACTGAACGGGAGCTCGGTAACGGTGGTGGCGCCTGCCGCGAACACGTTCCCATGCCCATCCACCGCGATATTTCTCGAATACATCGCGCCGGTGCCAAGAATGCTCGGAGTGCCGTAGCTGCCATTGCCGTAGCGAATCTCCTGCAGCGTGTCATCGCCGAGATTCGACACGAAGATATCACCGCCGGCGTCCAACGCAACTCCGATCGGGACGTTGAAACCCGTGCCTATGGTGGCCGGCTGGCCGTAGGCGCCGCCACTGTAGGGAATCTCCTTCACCGCACCATCACCCGTATCCGCGACAAAGAGATCGCCCTGTGCATCCACCGCAAGAGCCGACGGCAAATTGAATTGCGGACCGATGACGAACGGCGCGCCGTAGTTGCCGCTCGTATCGGCAATCTCCTTGACCGCACAGTCGGGCGTGTCGACCACGAACACGCTGCCGCTCGCATTCACGACCAAGCCGTCGGGCTGATCGAGGTAGCCCGCGCTCAGGACAATCGGAGTTCCGAAAGTGCCAGCGCTGTTGGGGATCTCCTTGACTATCCCGCCCGGCGTGTTCGGCGTCGACGGGCCCTGATCCGCTACGAATACGTTGCCGGATGAGTCCGCTGCGATGCCGAAGATGTTATAGAAACCCGTAGCGATGGTGACCGGGGTGCCATAGCCGCTACCCGTGAAAGGAACCTCCTCAATCGCTTTGTCAGTCTGATCCGCCAGGAACACGTTGCCTGCCGGGTCAACGGCAACGCCAACACCACCCGTACCGGGACCGAAGGAGATCGCTGCGCCGTAAGTGCCGCTGTTATCTGGGATCTCCTCGACGCCACTCAAGGTGACCACGAATACATTACCGTGCGCATCGACGGCAATGCCGGCGGGTACGTTGAAACCCGATGCCAGGGTGACCGGAGCGCCGTAGCTGCCATTGCTGTACGGAATCTCCTTCACCGCGCCGTTGGACGAGTCCGCCACGAAGACGTCCCCATTTGAATCCAGCGCGACAGCCTCCGGGTTGCGGAAGCCCGACCCGAGGGCGACCGCGTCGCCGTAGCTCCCGTTGCTATACGGAATCTCCTCGACCGCGCTGTTGCCAGTATCCGCCACGAACACATCGCCCAGGGCATCCATGGCCACACCCCTGGGATTGTAGAAATAGCTCGCTATCGCCGTCTGTGTCGGCGTGACCGTTCCACAACTGACCACGATGGAGGTGACGTCGGCACTGACCATGCCGCTTCCATTCGATACCGTGCAAGCCAGGGTGATCCCGTAGGGCTGCGTGCCGACTGTGACCTGATAGGCCGAGCCATGGGTCAGCCGCGTACTCATCGTGAAGGTCGTGGCGTTGGCAGGAACGGTCGTCGCATAGCCGCCGTTGTCCAGCAGCACCAGACCGGCATCGGCGCCGAGACCGCTGATGGTGCCGCCGATGCTGTAAGTGCTTGCCCCGCAATTCACCGTCACATCGGTCACGGCGCTCGCCGGCATCGTGCCCGTGGCCTGGCTGACCGCACAGGTCTCTCCTGCGGGCTGTGTCTGCACGGTCACATCGTAGCTGGCACCCGAGGCGAGTGGCGTACCAAACGTAAAGGTGGTTGCCCCCGAGGCGACGGACAGCGTGTCACTCCCGTTGGCCAGCACCAGCCCGGTGGCGCTCAGACCACTGATCGTCCCGCCCAGACTGTAAGTCGCGGGAGGAGGAGGCGGCGGCGGAGAATTCCCATTCGCCGGCGAGGAGGAGCCCCCGCAGCCTCCCAGGATCAGCGTGGTGCACCCAAGGAAGATGGGCTTCCAATGACAGCGCCAGGCGTGTCTCGCGTTGTCCACGGATTGAGACCAGATAGTGAATATGAGTTATAACTCGAAAGGATATGGTCCCGCCGGAGGCACGTCAATCGCGGATCGCTCCGCGAGCGCGGCGGTCAGGAGAACCTGGGATGCAAGGGATCGCCACGTGGTGGATGATAATCATTCACGGCGTGGGTAGTTCGCACATGGAATGAATGATCGCACACAGCTTCACTCTCAAATCCAGCTCGAACGGTGCTCGTCCGTACCTGGCTGATCGTCGAGGTCACTCGACCATGAAATGCTCGTCACCACTCAATCGGACCCTGCCCGTAAGGGGGGTGAGGCCGATGACGGTCGGATCCGAGTGGGGAATGTCGAAGAAGGGCTCGCCCATCACGCGCACAGGAAGCGCTCATCACCCTAAAGGGCAGGTTGCCGCCGTCTGTCCTCCTGGAAATTGCGGAATCTCGTGCCGCACTCCCTGAATGGTTGGCCAAGACTGTCAGTACTGCTCTGGTCGCAAATGCCTGAACTGTTCTTCCGCCTTTCCGCTCGCGATCGCGCCGCTGCACTCGGCGTCGCTGTATCACGATCCGGCCGGTCGGACATCGACGTCACCTATGACATCCGCGCGTTTGTCCCCGAGCTCGTTGAGAACGGGAATCGAGGCGACCGGCCTCACATGACCTCGCTGCGAGCCGGAGGGGAGTTGGCGGGGGCGATCACAGCTGTGATTTGAGCGGCACCAGTGCGATCTCATTGAGCCGCTCGCGCCAGGACCGATTTTGCCAGTGCGTGAGCGTGTAGCGGGACGAGGACTTAAGGTCCGCTTCGAACACGGCCGTCATCTCGCGGGCGAATTCTTCGTCGTAGACGTTCAGGCTCGCCTCGTCGTTGAGCTCGAAGGAGCGCATGTCGAAGTTGGTGGAGCCCACCGCGACCATGTATCCGTCGAAGATGAGCATCTTGCAATGGAGCATGGTGGGACGGTACTCGTAGATCTCGACGCCGCTCTCGAGCAGCGGACCCCATCCTTCCTTGGAGGCGATACCGACCACCTTCGAGTCGATGTGTCCTCCCGGCACGATGAGCCGCAGGCGCACGCCGCGCCGGCGCGCTCCCATCAGCTCGCGGATCATCAGCCGGTCGGGGACGAAGTAGGCCGCCTCGATGTCGATGGACCGCTCGGCGGCCGTGATCGCCGTGAGATTCATGAGCCGCATGCTGTCGCTGCCGCCGTCCGGGGAACTGGTGAACATCTGCATCTCGCGATTTCCGCCCGGCTCGATGTGCGGGAAATAGGCGTCCCCGTGCAGCACGTGGCCCGTGGTCTTGATCCAGTTGTCGAGGAATGCGGCCTGCATCTGCGCGACCACCGGTCCGGTGAGCCTGAAATGCATGTCGCGCCAGTGGGCCGGATCCTGGGCATGCCCCAGCCACTGATCCGCAATGCCCACGCCGCCGGTGAAGCCGATGCGCCCATCGACGATCAGCACCTTGCGGTGCGTGCGGTTGTTGAGGTGCCCGAGCGTGTACCAGCGGACGGGGTGATAGCGCTCGACCTCGATGGCCGCGTCCTGCATGCGCTCGACCAGCTTGTGGGAGATCCGGTCGCAGCCTACGAAGTCGAGCATGACGTTCACGCGCACGCCGGCCCGGGCCCGCTCGATCAGCGCTTCCGCCACACGCTCGCCGATCTGACCCGACCAATAGATGTAGGTCTCGAAGGTGATGGTGCGCTGCGCCGCCGCGATCGCCTCCAGCATGGCGGGAAAGATCTCATCCCCATTGAGCAGGGCCCGGATCTCGTTGCCGCCCACGATGGCCGGGCCGAGGAGCACCCCCATCTCCCGCTTGAACTGCAGGTCGCGGGTCCGATAGAGGCGCTCCACCCGATGACGCTCCTCCTTTTCCGGCCGGCGCAGATTGAGGAGCACTGTGCCGACGACGAGTGTCGCGGCGACCGTGAGGACGATGGTCAATAGCAGCAACGGACCGTCTCCAACGCGGAAAGCCGTGCCGTCGCAAGGAGCGCACCGGAGCGTCACAAGCGGTCCCGCAGGCGCGGTCCAAGCGGAGCCGTGACCGTCGGGATATCCTGGAATCGCTGAATCCACCGCCGCGTTCCTGGCGATCGTCGGCGCCCGGAGCCACGTGCGGAGACGGCAGCGCCGACTGAGTCAGCCGCTACGGCCGTTTGGCGACGACCTTGCCGTTTTCCCAGACATAGAGGGGCGTCCCATGCATCCGTGCGGTACGCCGAGCAGTCTCGCCAGCACGCAGTAAGGCGCGCTCAACGCGGGCGGCAAGCTTCGGATTCCGGTTGGACGCGCCCTTGCTCGCGCTTTTTACCTTCATGGTCCAGACGCTATCAGCTTCGGTGGGGTAAATGACGGTACCTGACCATGGGTTGGGCACTGAGTCCGGCACCTGGCCCCCCGAAGCGCCCCCTCCGCCAAGATCCGCGCCGCGCTGAAGTAGACATCCGAAGCCTGACTAGGGGACCGCTGCAAGGGTGACCCTAAGGCGCGGTAGCGGTGCGCCAGCAGTCCCAACCCCGTGAGCCCCAGGGCGAGCAACCCAAGCGTTCCGGGCTCGGGCACAGGCGGCGGTGGGGGTTGATTCGGAGGCCACGACTCGGTAGCTCGAATTCCAAAGCACCATCGTCCAGAACGTCCCTTCCCGATGACTTCGCTACCGTGGGCTTTTGCAGGAGTTTTCCGTCCGCCCCGACGCATACATGAACCTCCGTCGTGCCCTCAAGCCCCATTGCTCTGGCGGCTTCTGGATAGTAGTCGCTGACGGAAGGTAATCCGTCTCCGACCCCAATGAGAGTCGTGGCCGCACCTGCTGGATCGTCCTCACATAGGCTTTGTGGTGGCAGTAGTACAGCGACGATAGACAGAGAGAGTATGACAAGGGCACGCATTTTTTGCCCCTCCCCGGAACTCACATGCTCACGATAGAGACGAGTCAATCAAGCCGGCGTAGTTGGGCGCCCGACCTCAGGATGATCTCGGGTTTCCCTCTGTAGATCCGCACTACACCAGAGACTTCCACTCGCTTGCCCTGAAGCTGCTCGACGTTCGAGAATAGTCCGGCATCCTCACTGAAGATCACGGCCGTGAAGTCCTGGTTCGGGTAGGCGGCACCGAAGCTCAGGAAGGTATTTCCGCTGCGAGATGTGAACACGGAGGCGACCGTACCCTCAACGACAACCCGCTGTCCTACATGCGCCCCCGTTTCACTGTCTTTGATGCGGGGGCTCTGGGCCAAGCAGACCAGCGGAAAGAGAATAAGGAGAAGGAATAACTGCTTCGCATAGCAGCCTGGCAACGACTTTCGCATGTTGGCCTCCGGCTCTGTAACTGGCGCAGGGGCTACGCCGGTGTGACCTCAAAGCTACCGTCATCCTTCATGCGCAGTGTCTCGAACTCGACGTCTCCCCGCCTGATTGTAGCATCTATGGATTTGAGAACTGCCTCTTGTGCTCTGCTCGTGGGCTCAAGTTCTCGATCGAATTGGTGGGGGCTGCCGCGGAGGTCGCTGGGCTGGTGGTACCGCGCCTGGTACAGCAGCTGCGCACACAGCGCGAGGAACTCTAAGGCGCTCCGATGAGCGCCGACAAAAGCCGCTCCTGATGCACGATGCGCCGGCTCTGCGCGAAAATCGATTGCAGCGACGGTTCCCACGGCGTCGGCCCAGGGGCTCGAGTGTCTCTCGGCAGGACGGCGCCTTCGGCATCGGCAGAGGCGACGGCCTCAAGATAGTCGGCCGCGCTCATCCGCCAGGGAATGAGCCCTAACTCCATGACGCGCGCACAGATTGCAAGCCCGGCGGCATCGAAGTCGCCGTGATAGCGCAGCTCGGCACCCGAGGCGAGAAGCTGGGACAACAGGAGCAGTACCGTCGAACTCGGATTACCGTTCGTTGAGATCACCGGGGTCGATGCATGCCTCTGAGCAGCCGCCTCGACGATTCGTGGATTCTCGACAACCAGGATGCGGCTGCCGCGCGGCACGGCGGCGGGATGCGCCTCCAGAGCGAGCCGGCTGATGTGCAGCGGGACGCTCGCCGCGAGTGCCGCTGTGGCGAGGGGCTCGAGACCGCATCCCGGGGAGAGCGGCAGTCGCCAGGTGAGAGCGGGTGCGGAGGTCAGATCGAAGTAAACGCCGGCCTGTGCCCAGAGATCGCGGCGGTCGGCGGCCTCCAGCCTGAAGGCCAGGGCTCGGCTGACGGCCGCTTCGATGCGCGTGCCCGGGTCGAGCGCATGCGCGGAGCCCAGCAAGCGGGCGGCCAGATCGATGCGGCTGATCGGCGCCGGGCGCTCCCGCGCGAGGTAATCGAGCACCGCTCGAATGCTCTGCAACAGGGCGCGGGCTGGCGCGGCCTCGAGACTACGGAAAATGCCGGCGCGGATGACCTCATCGATCCACTCTCTCGCCCACGGCTCCGGCCACCCGGCGACGGTGGCGCGCGCAAGCTCGCGCGCTTCGCGCCGCTCGGCTCGCTCGGCTCGAAGACGGGCGGGCTCCGCGGAGACTTCGTGACCGAGACGGGCGAGCGCCTCGGTGAGGCTCGCGCCGACTCCGAGGCGCACCAAGCCTCTCTCGAGCGCGGTCAAATCCACCGACTGCCCCACACGGGGGCCGAGCAGAGACTTCAACGCCAGTCTCGCCGGTGATGACAACGGGGGAAGCGGAAGTCGCCCACGGCTGTCGCACCCCCGCAGTTCGAGGCGCCGACGCACGCGTAGCCACAGGGCATCAAGATCCGGCACCCGAAGCGATGCTGGAGCGGTCACAAGAGAGACGCCTGGAGTTGTGTCGTATCGGCCTCGACGTCAGCGCCGGGAAGAAATCTCCCGGCCGCGGGCAACAGGCGAAGTACACGGGGCTCGGCCGGCGAGGAATCAGACGACCGCGTTCCGCCGCCGGCCTGACCGGTCTGCTGCGCCGGATCGTGCGCCGAGACCCAGGCGGCGAGGCGCAAATCGAGCATCAGATCCGTGACCCGGCGCGCGAGCCGTTCGGGCGACTCCACGAGCTCCCCCGCCCATCTGCGGCTGTTGGTCTCGGCCAGCTCTCCGATCGCATGCACAATGTCCTTCCAGTCGGCGGCTCGCGCCTGCAAAGCGGAAAGCCGGCGAATGAGGAGCAGCGCCGCATGGCATACCGTACCGCCCGCCGGAAATCGCGTCCCCGCCAGAGCCCCGGAAGGGTCGATCGCCGCGATGCCTTCAGCCCGAGCCTCGAGCGCGAGACCGAACATTTCTTCGAGCAGATCCTCCTCCTCCCCGAGGCGCCGGCGCAGCTCCGACCATTCTGCATCGCTCAGGTCGGCGCGATACAGGACCGGATCCTCGACCAGCCGGCAACGCATCCACTGCCGGGATGCGCCCCGCCTCTCGGCACGCGCCATCAGGTCCTGCGGGCTCTCCGCCCCCACGAGAGCGGAAAGCGGCAACAGCGCGATGCGTTCCGGCCGGATCTTCAGGACCGCATCGGCCGTCTCGTCTCCTGCGTAGGCGTCGACGCGCTGGTACAGCTCGCTGGCAAGGCCTAACCCGATCATCCACTGCAGAACGCAGACCAGGCCGCGCCGCATCGTCGGGGAATCCTCGAGCGTGATGTCAGCCTCAACGGCTGCCGATCGCACGCGCTCGACCAGATCCCGGAGGCTGATCACCGCAGGTCCTGCAACCGTCGAGCCGAAGACGAGCGCGAGCAAGGTGTACTCCAGCGGATGGAAGGAACGACCGCTCGGCGTGCGCAGAGGCCGGCGCTCGGCGACGAAGCCGTCTTTGAAAAGACGCGCTGTATCGGCGTTGACGTGCAGCCGATAGCCGAGACGCTGCGTGAGCCAGCGGTCAAGCTCCGACTCATTGCGCCGGATCTGGCGAAAGAGCTCCGGGTCGTGCTCCTTGCAGGTCAGCGGGCGCTGCACGAGATGGCGGGCGCAGGCTTGCAGCTCGAGGGCCGATTGCGGAGAGCGGTCAGACGGCACTGCGCAGCGCCTCCGGCGAGTTTGTCGCGCCGATCGCGCCGGCGGCACGCACCGTCACGGTCAGATTGAGAATCGTCCATGTACCGCCTGGCGTATGAACACGCGTGTGCCGGCCCCTCGTGCGCTCGATGCGGCAAACCACCGGGCCGTCGGTCCGCTCGATGGCCGCCGCGCGCGTGCCGAGCTGCACGAGGGCTCTCCCGACGATCTCCTGCAACCGCCTGAGCGCACCGGCCGACACGGTGCGGCCGTCTATGATCGGCTGATCGAGCAGCTCGTAATCCGCACGCTCGCGGCTCGCACGCTCCTCGGCGCGACGCCGCTCGAGAAGCGTCCGCTCCTTGGTCCGATCCGGGATCGGCGTGATCCGCCCCCGCGGCGTGGTATCACCGCGTTCCCTGAGGGAGTCCGGGACCTCGGCACGTGGCGCATCCCACCACGAAGTCGCAGTTGGCACGGGGTCGCCGGCGTCGGCCGCGAGCGTGCCGTAATGATTGCTCGGTGAGAGGCCGAAGGCCGCCACGGCGAGCCGCGGGGCTTCCTCCGGCGATCGCGCAAAGAACTGCGCGAGGCGCAGGAAGTCTGCCCGACGGGACGCCGAGCCCACACCGGCCCGCGACAGGCGCGTGAGATTGAGGGTCAGGGTACGCACTGCGGCAACTGCTTCGCGCGTCAGGGTCTCGATTCGCGAGGGTCGCCCCGATCCGCGCAGAAACCACGAGCCCAGATGCTCCCAATCCTGAGGCCGCGAGCCTGCGCGATGACGCACGGCAACACTGCCGGAGAGGCCGGCCGCATCGACGCGGCCGGCCAGGCCTTTGCCGGCGCGCTCCACCAGGAGCGTGAGCCGATCCTGAAGCGATGCCAGCCGGTAGCCGATCGGCCGCGCGGCCCGCTCGATCTCCTCCAGCCGCTCGCCGACATAGCCGACCAGCACTTCGGCGAAGAACCGCAGCTCCTCGGGCGCGAGATCATAACGGCTCTGCCACTGGTTGATCGCTGCGAAGAGTTGCGTGATCTCTGCCGTGAATGCCTCGTGAGGGTCGAACACGGCGCTGACCGCATCGGCCAACAGGTCGGCCTCCGTATGCTCGATGTCGAGCGAGCCGATGCGATCCAGCGCATCGAGCAAGGCACGCAAGCGCGAGGTCGAGACATCGGTGACCGCATCCACGCGGGTCAATATGCCCTCGACCATCTGGTGCACTTCCTGACCGGCGCGAGTGATGAGATAGCGGTTGCGCCGCCGGTAGTAGTCCTGGATGCTCTGCGGGCTGCCTACCGCGGACGATACGGTGAGATTGCCCCAGCGGCGCAGGGCTTCGAGCCGGTCACCGACCAGCTCCACCTCGAGGGCGTGATCGGCCTGCGCGAGCCGCGCCGCGATCGCCTCGGGCGTGAACTCCGAGAAGAACGTGCCGGCAAAGATGCCCATGATCGCCCGGTAGTCCGCCCATTCGGACGCGTTGATGTAGCGAAAGAGATCGCGGGCGCCGGCACTCGAGTCCGCAGAGAATCGCTCCGGGGCGCTCGGTGCCTCCGGTGAGCTCATCGGACCATCTCCCGGCGCTGCCCATCCCAGCGCGAATGCTCGAGAACGATGGTGGCGAGATCGGCATCGCGGATCACCTCCGTGATGGCGAGCTCCGGAACGGTCTCGTGCGTTCCCCACAGGCGCTCGCTGGTCGCGATGAAATCGAGGTCGAGCTCGACCAGCAGGCCGAAGAGCTTCGGATGATTGTCCTCGGAGACCTTGGCGAAGGCATCGTCCAGCAGGATGAAGCGCGGCGCCTCGGCCGAGAGTGCGGCGAGGCCGTCGCACGAAGCGGCGACGGCCGCGAACAGCGGCAGATACGAGACGAGCTTCTTCTCGCCCTCGGAGAGCGCGGTACGGCGGCTCAACCGCTCCGGCGAGCGGCCCGGCCGCTCGAGCAGAATGGTCATGGCGTGCCAGGCACGATAATCGAGCACGCGTGCGATCAGCTCGCGATACGGCGCGCCCGGGTCTTCCCGATGCGCGTCGTCTATGCGGCGGCCGAGCGCTTCGGACAGGCTGCGGTCTTCCTCCGCCGTGCGCAGATCCGGCGTCTTGGCGAGCAGATCGATGGTCTCGGCAAGCGCAGGATCGAGGTCTTCCCGCCGGCGCCACCTGAGGCGCACGCCAATGCCATGCGAGGTGGTGATTGCGGACAGCCGCTCGTTCATGCGCTCGACCAGCTCGCCCGCCGCGTGAAGCTTGCCCGCGATCTCCCGTGCGACCAGCCCTTGCAGGAGATTTCGCAACGCCTGGTGTTGCTTAGTCGAAAGCAGACTCGAAAGGGTCCCAAGTTGACTCTGGACGAGCTGCGCCGCGGCCGGGAGGGGTGTCTGCTGGGCGAGGGGGCCGGTGACCTCGACGTGCAACGGCAGATGCTCGTCCGGTTGCCGATCCTCCGCGTCCCAGCCGGCCCCGAGCGAGTCCCGGCGCCGCCGGATCGACTGGCGAACGCCTTCGGCCGTGGTCGGCGGCTCCTCGGGCCGCGGGACCTGCGTGCGAATCGCCTCGGTCACTTGGCGAGCGGCTGCGATGGGGCTCTCGGCAGCGGCAAGCCCCCCTGCCAGTGTTGCGCGCAACTTGGCGCCGGCCTCGTCCTCCTCAGCCGGTGCTTGGGTGGCGACGCCGTCTGCGACGTCCTTCGGCGGCTCGACCGCCGCTTCGATCAATCCCGGCACGGTCAGCGCCCGCTGGAGAAAATCCACAGTCTGCCCGCACTCGGCATCGGCGCGCTCACGCGCGTGAGCAGCGGACTCGCAGTCCTTCTTGGCACCAGACACGTCGGCGGCGGCGTGCTCGAGCTCGGCCTCAGTTTGCTCGCGAGAGCGTTCCGTCTCGGCCAACACGCTCTCCTGGCGGGTGATGGCGGCCACGATCTCCCGGTAAGCCACGCCGACGGTTGCGTCCAGAGTCTTCAAGCGCTCGCTCGCGGAGCTCAGCTCTGCCTCGACGCTGACGAGTAGCAACCGGCCCTGCTCCTCGTTGTCGCGGGCAGCCTGCCAGTCCTCACCGCGATCCCGCCACCGGTCGATGGCGCGCGCAAGCTGCACGAGCACGCGCTGCGCCTCCCGGCTCTCCTGGATGATTCGTCCGAGATCGTCTCGGATACCGCGCAGCTCGCGGAGCGTGGCCGGCAGGGACAGTCGGGCGGCAGTGCCCTGCGCCTGGGCGACCGCTTCCGAGTGGCGCAGCTCCGCGAATTGCAGGGCGGAACGGCGCGCGCTCAGCTGCTCCTCCGCTCTCTGCGTGTCCTTTTGCGAGCTGTTGCGTTGCCACATTGCGCTCTGGAGGGGACGATCCGACGGAATGCGCGCGCGCAGCTTCACCGCCTCATCCAGCGCAGCCCTAGCCCACTCGGCGTCGTCGGCGAGCCGCTCGCATTGCTCCTTGGCCTGCGCCAGGGCGAGCGCGCTCTGAGCGCGCTGACGCTCCAGTGCCGCGCGCCGAGCGCTGACGCCGATGTGCTCGGCCTCGCGCTTCAGATGCTGGCCGCACAAGGCGCCCAACCTGAACTCCCCCTCGGGGGTCACGACCGTATCGGCACCCGCGGCCGGGTCCGTCGAGATCGAGCTCAGGATGCGCTCGATGTTGCCGCGCATGTCGGCATCGACGCCATTCTCGGCATCGGAGCGCAGCAGACTGCTCAGCGGCGCGGCCACCTCGTTACCATTCGGCGCAATCACGACCTGACCGTCGCGCAGCCGCAGCGCACCCCGATGGACCTCGGCAGCCAGCAACCCGGAAGCCTCGAGCGCGCCTTCCAGACCGGCCCGCGCTGGACCGTCGAGGTGCTCCTTGAAATCGACGAGCTCCGCAAGACACCGGCCCGTACGCTGCTGCCATCCGAGCAGTGGCGGATCAGGCAGCTCTTTGGCCGCCAGCTCCGCGTCGCGCGCCTCGAGCTCATGCACGATTTCCCGCTGCCGCTTCAGCGCGGCCTCTCGCTCGGCGCAAAGCCCCTCGTGTCGTCGAATCGTCGGAGCGATCCAGGAATCGAGCGCCGGGCCGATCCGCTCGAGGGTGAGATCATCGCGAATGGCAATCGCCTCTGGCGGCGGTTGAATCCACTCGAGGTCGTGGGCGTCGTGATGTTGCCGGACCTGCTGCAACCAACGGCTGACGGCGTCCTGCCAGCCCTCGATGGCGGACTGCAGTGACGCGAGCGCATCGGCGAGGGCGAGGCGTGCCTGGTCGGCGGTCGACTCCGCCTCCGCTGCCGCGCGCTCTGCCTGCTGGACAACACGCTCGGCGGCCTCTACCCCTTCGAGCGCCGCTTCCACCGATTCCACCTCCTCGATTCGCTGGCGCGCCGCGGCACCGAGAGTCGACAAGGCGCGGTCGTCCGCTGCCGTCGCCAGCGGCTTGAGCGGCGCCCGCTCGAGCCCATCGGCGGAGTCAGGACCGGAGGCGATCGACGGGAGGCCAGGCGGGCGGCCCGTGAGCGCGCATCCAGAGGACAGGCTAGCGAGGTCGGATAGCCGGCAGCGCAGCGCGTCATGATCCGTCGAGAACTCCTGCCGGGCGCGCTGGACAGCGCCCGCGGCGCGTTCCGTGGCGACATGCAGCCGTTCGAGCGCCTGCGCTGCCGCAGCCCGGTTGCGCTCGAGGCTCTCGACACGGTCGCGCAGATCGTTGAGCTGAGCCCCGGATTTGTAGCCCTCGCTCGCCTCGAGAGCCGCGATGACGGTGCGCAGCCTCTCGAGCTCGCCCGCGAGCTCGCGCTTGCGAGCCTCGGCGACCCGGTGTCGGTCCAACGCTTGCGTATGCGCGCGCCGCGCCTTCTCTTCATCATTGCGGCGATCGCGGCAGAGGCGCGCAGCATCGTGGGTCCGATCCGTCAGGCGATGCAGCTCCGTGCGCGCGTAGTTGCGATAGGCGTTGGACATGGCGCGAAGCGCTTCCGCCGTACGACCGAGGTCAGTGACGTTCCTCCGATGCTCCTCCAAATCCTCCAGGGGCTGCGCCGCATCGTCGAGGGCCACCTCCGAGAGCTGCGGCAGCGCATCCTGCAAATACTGCGGCAGCTCCGCATCGAGGCGATCCCCGACCCTCGGGTTGCGCACGATGCGCAGCAGATGCAAATGCTGCTCGATATCCGCGCCGCCGAAGAGCCGGCGGCGAAGCTCCGCGCGATAGTCACTGCGCTGCTCCTGTCCATAGATCGGATCCGAGCCGATTGCGGCCCGCAGGGCCTCGCGGCTGAGCGGCACCCGACCATCCACGAGGTGCAGGTCGAAGCCCGGCCGGCGCGAAGTGATGAACCACCATGTCGTGACCTGCTCCGCGGAGCGGCTGGCCCGGATGCCGCACCCGAAAGTGAGAAACGAGTCGCCCATCGCGACCTCCAGCCACAGGTAGCCTTGCGGCTGCGGCTCGTCCCTGCCCGACAGCATCCAGCTGCGGAGCATACCGGACTGTTCTCCGGCGGCATCGATGCGCCGGGTGTCGGCATCCAGGAGGAAGGGCAACAGCATGTTCATAGCCGTCGACTTCCCGGAGCCGTTGATCCCGCGCAGCAGCAGGCGCCCACCGGCGAAATGCAGGATCTCGTTGTCGTATTGGTAGACATTGATGATGCCGGCGCGGCTCAGGGTCCAGCGCCCGGCACCTTCGGTCATGCCGTTGGCCTCGCGGCGGACATCCGGTGAGTTTCCCACTTTCACACCAAGCTCTTAAAGCGCTCGAATCTGACTGCAAGCCGGTCGCGGTCGGGGCAGTCCTTAGCACGGCTCGGAAGGTGCAACGCGCCCCCGTTGAGCCGCTTCAACGCTTCGAGCATCGGACCATCCTGTTTGGACAGCAACCGATCGGAGACATGCAGCCGGTAATCCGGATCGATGCCGATCAGATGCGCGTCAAAGGCCGCGTGATGAATCTTCGAGAGGGGGACGCCATTGGGTACCACAGGCTGGCCGAGCACTTCATCGCTGTCCGCAACGATATGAGCAGCGTCCAGCAATAGCGGCTCTGGTAACCCTGAGAGGGCGCAGCGGCCGCCGTATGCAGCAATAACTGCCTCGCGGAATGAGGCCTGGTGCAATCGT